>Ga0210401_10007782_pt1 | contig 10706 bp, 8 predicted proteins | sample IncBWH32MmetaG_FD_150866 | JGI IMG/M metagenome (GOLD analysis project Ga0210401, IMG submission 150866) | Forest soil microbial communities from Barre Woods Harvard Forest LTER site, Petersham, Massachusetts, United States - Inc-BW-H-32-M | ecosystem: Environmental > Terrestrial > Soil >... | reverse complement strand
CATTGTGAGGTCTTTCGGATCGTCAATGAAAATAGCGGCCGGAGTCGATAACGACCGTCTGGCCAGTCATCGTCTCGGTGCGGCACATTGTGACCACCATGTCGGCGCAGTCGTCCTTGTCGGCGGCTTTTTTGAGAAGCGAGGTGGACGCGGAGCGCTCGATAAACTCTGGCCGGAGATTGGCGGTCGCGCGCGTGCCCTCCAGAAGACCCGGAGCGACGCAGTTGACCAATGTCTCGGGCGCCAATGCCGCCGCCATGCAGCGCGTCAGATGGATGAGACCCGCCTTCGACACCGCATAGGCGATCGACGAGCCCGTCGGTCCGATCCCCGACACAGAGGAGATGTTGACGATGCGGCCGCGGCCCTGCCCCTTCATCACCGGCGCCATCGCCTTCATCAGGCGCATCGGCCCGGTCAGGTTGATCGCGATGATTTTGTCCCACACCTCCATCGTCAGACTGTCGAGGTCGGTGAACGGGATCGCGATGTTGTAGGCCGCGTCGTTGACGAGAATGTCGAGGCGGCCGAAGCGCCCGGTCACGTCGCCGACGACCCGCTCCACTGCCGTGGGGTCGGTGATGTCGCAGGCGAACGCCGCGGCGTTGATCTGATGCCTCGATGCAAGTTCGCGCGCGACACCCTCCGCCTGGTCACGGCTCTGTGCATACATTACGGCGATATGAACGCCTTCCTTCGCCAGCGCGTGACAGATGCGCTGCCCGAGCCCGCCATTGCCGCCGGTCACCAGTGCGACGGCTCCACCGAGGTCCATGAACTTCTCCCGTGTTACGAGTAATGGTCACATCAAAATCCGCTCACACCGGCGTAGGCCGCAAGCTGACTGAGCGGGCGCAACCTGCACACCCTTAAGTTGAACACGCCACCAGACAACACGTTCCGCAGAAAGCGGGATTGGATTACACCCTCCTTCACCGGGACGACAGTGGTATTTTAACCTCGAGGAGCTGCCCTGCCGTCAGGTGACATTGACGAGCGCAACCATGCCGTCGTCGACCTTCTTTTGCGCGCGCTCTAGGGCGGGGCGGATGCCTTCCGGTTGCTCGACATATTCGCCGCAGCAGTCGAGTCCCACACAGCAATGGCAATTTGTGCGCACTGCGGTGTGGCGCCGGCCGCCAACGGTCGCCCGACACTGGCTGGTGCCGGGCCGGGCGACCTGTGGTGGATGAGGACGCTGTTCGCGTCAGGCCTCACCTTTGTGCCGGAGGGTCGGGTTCCTCGATCGGCCCCTCCGCGCCATGGACCGCGTTCGAGTACAGGAACTGCACCGGCATGCGCCGGCCCCCCGTGCTGCTCATGACCTCTTGGAACACCCGGGTTAAATCCCGCTGTTGGCCCGCCGCGGCAATCGGCTGATCGCCGATCTCGCCCTGCGCACCCATCCAGCCAAGCAAGTCTTCGTTGTTGGTCTCGATCGTGTCCCTGACATCGGCGTCGGTGCGGAACTCGTTGAGCTCGTGGTACAGCGTGCCGACCACATCCTTCCACGACGCGTCGAAGGCGGGAATGCCATTGACCTGCCCGTCCGGCAGCGTTTGCGAAAAGACGTTTGCCGAGTAGTAGGCCCGCCGCGCCCGGCCATTGTGTTGGAAGTGCACGGAGCCATGATAACCGCCGAGCCCGTTCAGTGAATCGTCTGGACCGAGTTTGAGCACGGTGCCGGGCGGCAGCAGGAGGTTGAAGATCGCTGTGTCGAGATCGTTATCGGGCAGCTTTCCCTGTTGCAGCAGGCGGACCACCAGCTGCTGCACATCCGGCTCGTCTAGCGCCCTCGGCTTTGGTTCTTCGAGCACGAGCAACGGCCGCGGATCGCAGGTCAGGTTGTCGCCGGGCTTAAAGTACTGCTTGACGACGTTGTTGAGCCGCCTGTCCTGCATGGCGAGCCCGATCGCAGTATTGATATGGTCGATGTCGGACGCGAGCCACGATGCTTGACCGCCAACAAAAACGTTTTGAAACTCCATCTGCGGTACAATTTTACCGCCGTGAAAGACCAGATCGGCGGAGGCGTCAGCGGGGATGCCGCCGGCTATCGCCCCCGGCTCCTTCCAGCCCTCGGGTTGGGCAGGCTTACGATAGTAGTGGCGGGCCTCGGCCAGAGAGCCGGGTCGCGCCTGGATTCGCATCCAGCGTATAGGATTGGAGCTGTCGGCCATTTCTGAACTCCCTATTTAACCATGCGCATAATAATCGCTCCGGCGCGCGCCGAGTGTGAGCTTGATCACAGATCCATGCCATCCGCGGAATATTCCCAATGCGTCGATGAGGCTGGCGGACCCGAGGAGCAGGCCGTCGCCCGTGGTTTTGACGAAGCAGCCGCGCTGCTCTTTGATGTTAGGATCAGGCGGGAGCGCGCGCAAAGCGCCCGCAGCCGGCCGAGTGTCCCCTCCTCGTCGGCTCCGATCAGGCGCGAATACCGCGCCACATCAGCCGCGAGGACCGCCGGGAGCCGGCGTTCGCCGGGAGCTGGCCGTGCGGCCTCCATGGCGCCTCCCCTGCACCGCCAGGCGCGCATTAAGCAAAAGGGGGCGCCGGGAGGCGCCCTTTTCGTGAGCTGGGCGGGGGGCTCAGGTCTCGCGGCTGGAGAAGCGCACGGTCGTGGCGCGGGCGCGGTAGTCGGTCTTGACATTGACGAGCGCGACCATGCCGTCGTCGACCTTCTTTTGCGCGCGCTCCAGGGCGGGGCGGATGTCTTCGGGTTGCTCGACATATTCGCCGTAGCAGCCGAGGGTGCCGAACGGCCCGGAATTGAGCCGGTGACCGGGGGTGAAGGTCGGGATCGACTGGCGGCCGAAATTGAGGATCTCCTGCCCGTCGACGACGAGGATCGCGTCGCGTTGCATGAAATTCTTCACTTCCTCGCACAGCCACAGCGGATGGATGTCGCAATCGGTCGGGTAGTTGCTGCCGGCCCGGATGCGCTTTTGCGCCTCGCCGTCAGCCAGTTTCTGCCGCCAGGGCTGGAAGCGTTCGGCAATGCGCGCATCGACCGCCTCGCACAATTGCAGCAGCACCGACTTGCAGTCGCCGACGATCGGGATGTCGATGTTGCGCGCCGAGGTGCCGCGTTCCACGGGATCGATGTCGATGCGCGCGATCGTTGCGTCAGATAGGAGTTGGGGTGGCAGTCATCCTGCCTCGCTGGCGGCGACGCGCAGGCCGGAGAGGTAGAATTCGCGATGCTCGGGGTTGCGAAAACAATCGGCGCCCGACACCACGACAGAAGTGATCGGGCGCAACCGGTCCACCACCTCCCGCGCCTCGTCGAGCCGCCCCATGTAGGCGTAGCAGGCGGCGAGATAGCGATACGGTGTCGGAAAGCTCGGATCGTCCTGGATCGCGAGTAGCAGCTTGGGCAGCGCCTCGTCGAACCGCCGGCTGAACAGGAGCGAGGCGCCAATTACATTGAAAACCTGGCCAAACCGGCCGCGTGGGCTGAGACGCAGCGAAGCCTCGGCACTCTCGATTGCTCGGTCAAACTCGCCCGCAAAAAGCAGGAGAATGGCACGGATGTACCAGCCGCGCGCAAAGCTCGGGTTGAGTGCCAGCGCCCGATCGACCAACGCCATAATCGAGCCGATATCCTCGCCGAAATAGCCCAGCGCGAGGGCGGCGTTGGCAAGAGTGCCGGGATCGTCACCGGCCACCTGCAAGGCTCGCTTGGCGAAATCAACACTCTTGCGGCTGTCCGCCTCCGGGTCGGTGCTCGACCCATCCGCCTCGAGCCGAAGGCAGCAAACCGCAGCCCAGGCGAGTGCCGGCCCGTAACGCGGATCGTGCTCGATCGCCCGCTCGAGAAGACAGAGCGCCGCAGGGATTTGCTGCGCCGATGAGAAGTACATCTCATAAGCGCGCAGGTAGAGGTCATAGGCACTGAGGTCGTTCGTCGGGCGGTCGGCCGAGCGCGCGGTTTCGGCAGCCTGCAATGCCGGCTCGATGACGCCGGCGACGCGCGACGCGACCGTGTCTTGAAGGTCGAACACGTCTTCGAGCGAGCCGTCGAAATGGTCGGCCCACAGATGCGTCCCGCTGAGCGCGTCGATAAGCTGCGCGGTAATCCGCACGCGGCCGCCGGCTTTGCGTACCGCGCCTTCGAGGACATAGCGAACCCCCAATTCACGCCCGACCTGCTTCACGTCGATCGCCTGCTCTTTGTATGTGAAGCTCGAATTGCGGGCGATTACGAAAAGCCAGCGGATGCGGGAGAGCGCGGTGATGATCTCCTCGACCATGCCGTCGGCGAAATACTCCTGCTCGGGGTCGCCGCTCATGTTTTGGAATGGCATCACCGCCAGTGACGGCTTATCCGGCAGCGGCGGCACGCCGCTTATTGGAAGCACGATATTGGCGCGCCCCCCCGCCGCGACCCGCGTCACCGGCGCGGTAAAGCGATAGCCGCGCCCGGGGATGGTCTGGATGTAGCTGCGCTCTCTTCGCCCCTCGTCAAGCACCCGCCGAAGTGCCGCGATCTGCACGTTGAGGTTGCTGTCCTCGACCACCGTTCCCGGCCAAACCGCGGCCATGATCTCGGCCCTCGAGACGACTTCCCCGGGCCGCCCTACCAGCACTCTGAGAATATCGAGCGCGCGCGAACCCATCGCCAGCGGAGCGCCGCGCTCATCCCTTCGGAACAGGACGCCGCTCCGTCGGTCGAGGCGGAACCCCCCGAACAAGAAGATATCCGTCGTGGAGGGTGCATGCACGCCGTCGCTCCCCGTGTGCGCCGGTTTCCCAACTTTTTAGCTCAATTTAGCTTTTTTAATCCCGGTCTCATAGCGCGCTCCTGTCGAGCAAGGTTCGATCGGCCCGGCTAAACGCCTCGGTCGACTCGATGTAGGGGAATACCTGGATGAAGAGCTGGCTCTTTCGAGGAATGCTCGCTTCTGCGATCGCTTTGCCGGTGCTGAGCGGCGCCGCCTGGGCAGGAGGTGGCGAGGATTTTGGGTGCTCAAACGCGGTGCTCAAGGGCGAATACGCGTTCGGCGTCACCACTTACTCGCCGGTACCCGGGGTTGTCGCGGGCATCAAGGTTTTCGACGGCAACGGTAATCTCACCCAGCGTGATTACATCGGCGACAGCGTTCCGGCCAAGTTCGCGCCGGCAGGGCAAGAGAAGGGCACCTATTCGGTCAACCCCGACTGCACGGGAAGCATGGTGATCAATTTGAACGCGCCGGTTCCGACGGGCTCCACGGGGGTCATAAATATCCTATTCGTGATCAGCGACGGCGGCCGCCATATACACGAAGTCGTTTCACAGTTCACTCCGCCGGGATCCTCCGGACCTCAGCCCACCCAAACCAGCGCTGACGACTGGAAAGTCACCTCGGACCAGGACAACTGAGTCGCGTCCAGTCGAAGCGCCGCCGTGCATTATGCGAGAAGGGGCGCCCGGAGACGCCCCTTCTGTGACGTAGCGGAGGCCGCTCAGGTTTCGCGGCTGGAAAAGCGCACTGTCGTCGCGCGGGCGCGGTAGTCGGTCTTGACGTTGACGAAACCGACCATGCCCTCCTCGACCTTTTTCCACGCGCGCTGCAAGGCGGGGCGGATGTCCTCGGGCTCTTCGACATATTCGGCGTAGCAGCCGAGCGCCTCGTCCATCTTGTCGTAGCGCGTGTAGCCGAGGTCGCGGCCGGGCTTGTTGCGTTCGGGGTCGGCGGTCCAGCCGCCGTTGAGGCTGATCACGCACAGCAATGGCAAGTTGTGCCGCACCGCGGTGTCGAGCTCCATTGCATTCTGCCCGAACGAGCCGTCACCATGCAGGCAGATGACCTGCGCGTCGGGCTTGGCGGCCTTGGCGCCGACTGCAAAAGGCAGTCCCACGCCCATTGTGCCGAAGGGCCCGGAATTGAGGCGGTGCCCGGGGACGAAGGTCGGGATCGACTGGCGGCCAAAATTGAGGATCTCCTGCCCGTCGACCGAAAGGATCGCCTCGCGCTGCATGAAGTTCTTGATTTCCTCGCACAGCCGCAGCGGATGGATGTCGCCGTCGGTCGGGTAATTGCCGCCGGCGCGCATGCGCTTCTGCGCCTCGCCGTCGGCCAGCTTCTGCCGCCACGGCTGGAAGCGCTCGGCGGTGCGCGCATCGACCGCCTCGCACAATTGCTGCAAGACCGACTTGCAGTCGCCGACGACCGGGATGTCGATATTGCGCGCCGAGGTGCCCATCTCCTCGGGGTCGATCTCGATGCGCGCAATCTTCGCCTCGGCGCTGAAGCGCGGCGGCAGGGCGTGGCCGATCACGTAGTTGGTGCGCGTGCCGAGGATGATGATCAAATCGGCCTCGCGGAACGCGTCGTTGCGCATCGTCAAGTAGGAATAGGGATGGTCGTCGGGCACCACGCCGCGCCCCTGCGGAGTCGTGTAGAACGGGATCCCCGCCTTCTCGACAAACGCCTTCATCTCGTCCCAGGCGTGCGACCACAGGACGCCGCTGCCCGAGACGATAATCGGCTGTCGCGCCTTGTTGATCGCGTCGACGAGCGCGTTCAACGCCTTCGGTTCGGCATAGGGACGGGCCTTAATGATCGGCCGGCCCATATAGCTCCAATCGACCTGCGCCTCGTCGACGGTCATGTAGAGCACGTCGCCCGGGAAATCGAGATAGACCGGCCCGGGCTTGCCGGCCAGCGCCTTCTGGAACGCGAAGTTGATCTGCTGCGGCAGGCGCTTCAGGTTGTGGACGCGGTCGGCATATTTGACGCAGCCCTCGAGCGCCTTGATCTGGTCGATCTCCTGAAACACCTGGCGGCCGAACTGGCTGATCGGGCTCGAGCCGCCGAGTGCCACAACCGGGCAGCAGTCGATCAGCGCGTTGGCGAGGCCAGTGCTGAAGTTCAACGTTGCCGGGCCGCTCGCCGCCATGCACACGCCTGGCCCCTGCGTCACCCGCGAATAGCCCTGTGCCATGTAGGCGGCGCCCTGCTCGTGACGTGTGTCAATGAGGCGGATGCCTTCGTTGATGCACGCCGTCTCAGCGTCGAGCATCGGCCCGCCCATGATGAAGAAGATGTCTTTGACGCCCTGCGCCTTCACGCACCGCGCAAGGATCTCGTTACCCGTCAGTTCCGCCATTTACGTTCCTCCTAATCTTGCTCGGCGGGTTGCACCCGCCCTACGGGCGTCGTAGGGCGGATGCAGTCCGCCATTGGATATTAGATCACGCCTTCCTTGCGCAGCGCATCGACATCGCCGGCGCTCATGCCCAGCCAGTCGCCGAAGACTTGCGTACTGTGCTGGCCGAGCAATGGAGCGGGCGCGAGCTTCGGCGGGCGGCCATCGAAGCGCACCGGCCAGGACGGCATCTTGAAGGGGCCCGACGGGTGATCCATGACCTGCAGGATGCCGCGCTCTTCGAAGCTCGGTTCGTTCATCAATTCCATCGTGTCGAGCACCGCGCCGGCCGGCACCCCGGCGCCGCCAATGATGCGCATCGCCTCGTGCTTGTCGCGGCGCTGTGTCCAGTCGGTGACCATTACATTGATCTCCGCGATGCGCTCGCCGCGGGCCTTCGGGGTATCGTAATCCGGGTTGCCGATCAGGTCCTCGCGGCCCAGCACCTTCAACAGGCGATGCCAGTGATCGACCTGGCGGGCAAAGACATAGACCCAGTCGTTGGGCCCGCCCGGCGCGCAAGGGAAGATGCCGGCCGGGGCGACGGCGGTGGCGCTGCGCGAGCCGTTGCGCCTGGCCGCTTGGCCCGACGCCGCCTGGGCCTGAAAGGCGATGCGAATATAATGCAGCATCGCATCCTGCATCGCGACCTGGAGGCGCCTTCCTTTGCCGGTAGCGCGGCGCTCGTAGAGCGCGCCCAAGATGCTGATCGCCATCGTCATGCCGGTGCCGGTGTCGCCGAGCGAGGGGCCCGGCTTGATCGGCGGCCCGTCCGGCTCGCCGGTGATGCTCATTGTGCCGCCGCAGGCTTGCGCGATCATGTCGAAGGCGAGGTTCTTCTCGTACGGGCTGCCTTCGCCGAAACCCTTGACCTGGGCGTAGATGATCCCGGGGTTCACCGCGCGGATCGCCTCGTAGCCGAGCCCCAGCCGCTCGATCGTGCCGGGCGCCATGTTCTCGATCATCACGTCGGCCTTTTTGGCCATGTCTTTGACCAACGCCAGGCCGCGTTCGGATTTAAGGTCGATGGTCACCGATTTCTTGTTGGCGTTGAATTCGAAGAAATAGAACGAGTCGCCGCCGGGAGGGCCGGCGAAGGAGGTCCGGCCGGGCTCGCCGGTGCTGGGGTTCTCGACCTTGACGACCTCGGCGCCGAGCCAAGCGAGCGCCTCGGTGCAGGAGGGGCCTGCCTCGAATTGCGTCAGATCGAGCACTCTCACCCCGGCAAGACAATTGAGGGGCGCGGTGTTTTCATTCATAGGTACCTGATCCTCCAAAGCCGCCGTTAAATCTCACGATAGCGCAGGAGACACTCCGATGGCGAGTAATCAACCGAGCGTCTTCATCGACGGCGAGGCCGGCACGACGGGTCTCGGCATCCGAAAGCGGCTCGAAATGGTGCCGGAGATCGTACTGCGCAGCCTGCCCGCGGCCCAGCGCAAGGACCCGTCGGCGCGGCAGGACATTATGGCAGAGAGCGACCTCGCCGTGCTGTGCCTGCCGGACGATGCCGCGCGCGAGGCGGTGGCGCTGGCCGGGGCGCTGGGCAACGACGCACCCAAATTGCTCGACGCCAGCACCGCGCACCGGGTAGATCCCGAATGGATCTACGGCTTTCCGGAAATGTCCCCCGATCAGCCCGGGAAGATCGCGAAGTCGGCACAGGTCGCCAATCCCGGCTGCTATCCGACCGGTGCTATCGGGCTGTTGCGTCCGCTCGTCCAAGCGGGGCTCGTTCCGCCCGACTACCCGATCTCAATAAGCGCGGTCAGCGGCTATTCCGGCGGCGGCAGATCGATGATCGAGGCGCATGATCGTGCAGGCGGGCCGGCCTTCGAGCTATACGCGCTCGGTTTAGAACACAAGCACGTGCCGGAGATCGAGCGCTTTGCGGGGTTGTCACGGCGGCCGATATTTATGCCCTCGGTCGGGCATTTCCACCAGGGCATGCTGGTTTCGGTGCCGCTCTACCTCGACGACCTGCCCGGCAGGCCTTCCGGCACCGATTTACGAGAGGCCCTGCGCGCCTTTTACAAGGGTTCGGAACACGTGACGGTCGCGGTCGGCAATGGGTCGGACAAGCTCGAACCGGAGGCGCTCAACGGGACCAATCGGCTCGAACTCTATGTTTGGGCCAACGAGCAGCGCCGCCAAACCGTGCTCGTCGCCCGTCTCGACAGTCTCGGCAAAGGAGCGTCGGGCGCGGCGGTGCAGAATTTGCGGCTGATGCTCGATCTTGACCCTGGGCCTAGCTGATCGACACCGTACCCCGCCGGCCCCTCACCCCGGCCCTCTCCCCGCGAGCGGGGCGAGGGAGGTACCCTCGGCCGAGTCGATCTCGAGACTTGCGAGGCTGCGGCCGCGCGTTTCGGGCAACAGAAGCAGCATCACGACCATGATGGCCGAGGCGAAGGCGCTGAAGACGGCGATTGTGGCGCCGAGCGGCAGGCTCTGACTGACGAACCCCACTATCGCCGGCAGGAACGAGCCCAACGCCCGGCCGGCATTGTAGCAGAAGCCTTGGGCCGTCCCGCGGACGCCCGTCGGGTAGAGCTCCGTCATAAACGGCCCCATGGGTGGAAATTTCATCAAGAAGATCGTGAACAGCGGAATACCGGCGAACAGCAGGGTCGTGTTGTCCATCGGCACGAACATGTAAATCAGGATCATTACGAAGGACCCGATTGCGGACCACATAAAGGTCCATTTCCGGCCGATTGCGTCGCTCAAATAGGCGCCCAACAAGAAGCCGAACAGCGCGCCGAGGATCTGGACCAACAGAAACCCTCCGGTGCTGGTCGCCGACAATCCGCGCACCGCGCGCAAATAGGTCGGCATCCAGAGACCGAGGGCGTAGCCGCCACCCTGGGCGCCGGCGACCATCAAGGTCACCTTGACCGTGGTCCACAGATGCGGCTCCCGGAACGCGGCGAACAGATGGCCGATGCCAACCGACCTGCGATCTCGAGTGCCGCGGAAGATTTCGGGTTCCTCGATATGACGGCGGATCCAGAATACCAAACCTGCCGGCAACAGACCGATCGCGAACAGCACGCGCCAGGCGATCGCCTCGGGCAGAAACGCGTAGAGCGCGGTGTAGACGAGGGCCGCGGCGCCCCAGCCGATGGCCCAACCGGTCTGCACGATGCCAACCCCGCGACCGCGGTATTTGTCGCGGATAACCTCGCCCATCAGGACGGCCCCGGCAGCCCATTCGCCGCCAAAGCCGAGCCCGTGCAGTGCCCGCAATACGAAGAGCTGCTCGAAGTTTTGCGCGAACGCACAAAGGAAAGTGAACACCGAGTACCACAGGATCGTGATCTGCAGCATCCGCACCCGGCCGAACCGGTCGGCGAGCGTACCCGAGAACCACCCGCCCAGTGACGAGATCAGCAATGTCACCGTGCCAATGAGCCCGGCTTCGCCGCGCGACAGACCCCACAGTGCAATGACCGTAGGAATGACAAAGCTGTACATCTGCACGTCAAACGCATCGAGCGCCCAGCCGCCAAAGCAGGCGCCCATCGTCCGGCGTTCCTTTGCGTTCAGTTCACCGAACCAGCCGAGCA
>Ga0210401_10007781_pt1 | contig 10706 bp, 9 predicted proteins | sample IncBWH32MmetaG_FD_150866 | JGI IMG/M metagenome (GOLD analysis project Ga0210401, IMG submission 150866) | Forest soil microbial communities from Barre Woods Harvard Forest LTER site, Petersham, Massachusetts, United States - Inc-BW-H-32-M | ecosystem: Environmental > Terrestrial > Soil >... | reverse complement strand
CAGTTTGCGCTTGCCGTCATCCCAACCAGCGAAGCCCGCGGCGCGCGCGCCGAACAGGTGATCGCGGTGCGCCATATGGGGCACGGTGTCGATGATCTTCCACGCGGCTGGCGGCAGCGGCAAGATATGCGGCTTTTTGTTTTTGCTGCGCTCGCCCGGAATAGTCCACATACCGCGCTCGGCGTCCAACTCAGACCAGCGCATGCCGCCGACTTCCTGCCGGCGGCACCCGGTCAAGATCAGCAGCCGCACGATGCGGCTGTAGTCGTCGCGGTCGTCGTCAGCGGCGCGCCACACAGCGGCCAACTCGGCGTCGGTCAAGACGCGCGTGCGTCCTTCGCTCTCCTTTGGCCGGACCGAGCCGATCACCGGATTGCTGTCGGTGAGGCCCATCTGCATCGCCCAGGTGTAAAGGGCGCTGGCGCTGGCCCGGACGCGGGCGGCGGTGACCGAGCCGTTCTGCCGCGTGATGGCGACGATGCGCGCCGCGATGTCTTTGCGTGTAACGCTGTCGATTGGCAGGGGGTGCAACGCCTTGAGATAGGTGCCGGTCAAATAGCGTTTGGCCTCGGTGAACGTGCGCCGACGCACATTCGGTTCCTTAGCCTGTAAGTATTCGTCGGCGACGCTTCGGAAGCTGTGCTGGTCCTTGCCGCGGCGCTCGCGGCGCGCGGCCTACGGGTCTTGCCCGAGCGCGACCGCGCCGAGGACCTTCTTGGCGGCGAGTCGGGCCTGCTCGGCGCTGAGCACGTTAGCAGCACCCAGCGTGATGCGGCGGGTGGCGCCGGCGCGCTTGTATTGCGCGACCCACGTGCGCAGGATCTTGCTGCCACTGACCCGGAGGCGGTAGCCGAAGCCGGGCAGATCATCGTCCCATGCGATGTGCTCCGCTTTGGTCCCAAGCTCGGGGCGATCGAGGTCCTTGAGCGGCAGTTCCGTTAAGGCGGCGACCGCCTTCGCTGTCAGCTTCATAGGGTGGCTCTGGTCGTATCGGGAAGCCATGGGGAAGCCACAAGTGGGCGTTTCGTGGCCGCGCGTGGCATTTTTCAACAGCGTAGATAGCCGCAAAACCCGTGCAGAACAAGGAGTCTGGAAGTTCCCGGCCGCTGCTGGCGCAGCGTCGGGACTGTCTAAACAACAGCAGCTACGCCGCGTTGCGGCCGGCGCGGCGTCCGCGCCACTCGCTGAGGATGTCGGTGGAATCGGCCACCAGGCCGAGATGCAGCGATACCATCGCCAACGCTGCCTTTTCCAGATTGTCGTCGGTGCCGCGCACCAGATCGCGCGCGACCATGACGCGATAATTGTGATTGCTGGCATCGAACGCGGCGTTGAGGATGCAGCAATCGGTAAAGCCGCCATCCAGCACGATGCTCTCGATCCGCATGTTGCGGAGCAGGAAATCCAGATCGGTCGGATAGAAGGCCGAGAGGCGCCGCTTGGTCTCCACGATCAGATCGTTCGGCTCGACCCTGGTGACGAATTCGGTCCAGCGTGAGCCTTCGATGGCGTGCCCGTCGCTGTTGGGTATCTCGCCGACATGGAGCGGAAAGGTGCGGCGCCAGGCCGAAGGGATGCCACGCGTGTCATCTTCGCCGCCGCGCCGCACCACCGAGCGCACGTGAATGATCGGCACGCCGAGCTTGCGCGCGGCCTCGTGAAAAGTATCGATCGGCGCGACGATGTCGCGCGCGCGCGGTGCCGGACACGGACAATCCGGCGAGTCGTCGAGATGGCCGCGATGCATGTCGATCGACACGATCGCGGTCTTTCCCGGATCGAGATAGTCCTCAAAGCGGTCCCGGGTATCCTGCGCCTCGCCATAGACATAAATGCGCATCTCATCCTCCGGATATTGCTCGCCTCGCCACCTGTACGGTCGCTCGCAGTGTTGCCGGGCTTGATCCTCCGCGCAAGCCGATCAGGAGCGGCGCGAAAAGATCGCTTTCGCCACGTCGCCGATCGCTTCGACCTTGTCGCCGCTATCGGAGAAACAGAGGATCCGGCAGGGGCACGCTTCCAGCCCCTCATAGCGCCACGGGAAGGCGCCGATCAGGAAGCGCTGATTCAGCACCTTCTCGATGTCGCCGCCCACATTTTCGGCATGGATCAATCCCTCCGAGAACGCGTAGCTGTGAAACGGAAAGATGTTCTCGGTGACGTGACGGCCCGATTTCTTGTGCACGTAGTTGAACTCGCCGAAGAAGTCTTCGCAGCTCTTGCCGACCTTCTTCTCGAACCTTTTGGCCAGATCGGGGCGCATGAGGCGGATCGAGGTGTTCATCGAGTGGTCGCCGGAGCCGCAATCGATCCCGAACCACTTGATCTTCCTTTTCAGCATCCATTCCAACAGTTCGATGCCGCCGCCGGGATGCATGCAGAAATAGCGCACCAGATCTTGCTGCGGCTGCCCCTCCCAATAGCGGTGCCAGCCGGTATGGATGATGAGAATATCGCCGTCTTTCACCTCGACCGGCGCGGACTCGATCATTTTCGGCGTAATGACCGCCCAGTCGTCCATATGCTGCGAGACATCGACCACCGCACCCGGGCTGACCAGAAAGTCCAGCGGGTAAGAGGCCATGTCGCCCATGCCGTCGGTTCCATGCATGGCGCCGTCGATATGCGTGCCGACATGCAGCGATGAATCGATCCGCTGAGTTACGATCATCTTGGTCTGCAGGTTTTGCGCGTAGTACATCTGGTTGCCGGCATAACCGACCCAGCCGGGGGTGTGGACGTTCATCAAATGACTGAGATCGACGATTTTCATGCGGATATCCCTGGGAGTTGCGCCTGCAAGATTAGCTTGCCATTTCAAAGTATTCAAATATTTTTAATGGGATTAATCTCGTTGAGGTGCGGCGGCCTGGGATGGCAAACTGTTTCTCATGCCGCCTTGTAACGGCACCCGGGACAATCGGAACTCCGGGTTCCCAGGATTTGGCAACGACCTATCAAGCAACAACCTATCAAGCAACGACATCATGGCGCGGGCAGGTGTAAAAAACGGCGGGCGGAACGGCGCCACGGAAATGCTGCGCGCCGTCGGCAAGAAACTCCGGCTGCGGCGGGTCGAGCGGGGCTTGACCCTGCAAGCGGTGTCGAAGCGCACCGGCGTCAGTGCTGCCATGCTGAGTCTCGTCGAACGCGGCAAGGCCACACCTTCGGTCGGAACGCTCGTTGCCATCAATTCCCTGCTCAATCTCCACATTCCGGAATTGCTGGGCACCGCCACGGGCAATCAGGATCTGGTGACGCCGGTCGCCAAACAGACCGTCGTCAAGCCGCTGCGCGGCGTGACCCATCGGGTCATCGCCGACGACGAGGCGCGCGGCCTGCAGCTCACGTTGAATCAATATTCGCGCGGCAGTGCCAACAGCGCGGAACCAATCACGCACGCTGGCTTCGAATACGGCCTGGTTCTCGATGGCAAGCTTGAGGTCACCGTCGACGGCGAAACGCACCTTCTGCATCCCGGCGACTTGATCTCCTATTGGTCGTCCAAGCCGCATCGCATTGTCAACCGAGGACCGAAAACCGCGCGGGCGCTGTGGATCAATCTGCGCACGGCGTGACGGCGGAAGCCGCCGGGTAACGAAACGAGGATCGTCCGCTTGAAACCCGCTCCGTTCAGTTATCACGCGCCGAAGACCGCCGATGAAGCGGTGGCAAAGCTCGCCGAGCTGAGCGCGCACGACGGCCGTATTCTGGCGGGCGGGCAAAGCCTCGTACCGATGATGGCCTTCCGCATGGCGCGGCCCGCTCATCTGATCGACATCAACAATGTCGCGGGCTTCGACCGGCTCGCGGTCGAGGGCGATACGCTGTCGATCGCGCCGTGCGTTCGGCACGCGGCCTTTCATCATCCCGCTGTTTCCGGACCGACCGGCGCGCTGCTTGCGAAGGTGGTTGCTCACATTGCGCATTATCCGATCCGATTGCGCGGCACCTTCTGCGGCAGCCTCGCCCACGCCGATCCTGCTTCCGAGTGGTGCCTGACCGCCGTCACGCTCGGTGCCAACATCGTGGCGTTGAGCGCGCGCGGTTCGCGTGTCATCGCCGCCGACGATTATTTCGAAGGCATGATGATGACCACGCTCGCCGAGGATGAGCTCCTGCGGGAGGTGCGTCTGCCGCTGCTGCCCGAAGATGCGCACTTCGGCTTCTATGAGTTCAGCCGCCGCGCCGGCGATTACGCGATCGCGATGGCGCTCGCGACGTATCGCCTGAAGGACGGCGTCATGATCGAGCCGCGTGTCGGCGTTGGCGGCGCCGAGGGCCGGCCGCGCCGCATCGTGGAAGCGGAAGCCGCTCTCGCCGGACAGATGCCCGGCGCGGAGGTCTTCCGCGCGGCGGGCGAAGCCGCCGCGGCCGCCGTCGATCCGCTGGAAGACGTGCATGCCGACGCCGAATTCCGCCGCGACCTGGTGCGCGCGGTGACACGGCGGGCGCTGGAGCGCGCGGCGGCATGACCGCGCCGACCAAAGGCTCCGGCCTGACCTGGGTCGGCCGCTCGATCCGGCGCGTCGAAGACCCGGCGCTGCTGACAGGGCGTGGCCGCTTCACCGCCGATCTGCCGGCCGCGCATCGGGTGCGGTTCGTGCGCAGCCCGGTCGCCGCAGGCCGCATCGACAATATCACGCTGCCTGACGGCGCCACCGTCTTCACGGCCGCCGATCTCGCCGCGGTGAAGCCGATCGTCCCGGCGCTGCACAAGTTCGGCTATGTGCCGGTGGCACAGCCGGTGCTGGCCACAGACGTGGTGCGATTTGTCGGCGAGCCGATCGCTGCCGTTGTCGCCGCAACCGAGCCCGAAGCCGAAGATATCGCCGACGACGTCACCGTGACGATCAGCGAAATGTCGGCCATCATCGACGCGCGCGCCGCCCTGCTCGACGACGCGCCGCACGTTCATGCACAAGCCGCGCGCAATGTCTGCGTCGAGGGGAAGATGGAGACGCCGGGCTTTGCCGCCGCGCAAACGACCGCGCATCGCCGCGTCACGATCGAAATGCGCTCGCGCCGGCAGAATGCGACGCCGCTCGAAGCGCGCGCCGGCCATGCCGTCTTCGATCCGATTTCGGAGCGCGTGACGCTCACCTGCGCGACGCAAATGCCGCACCTGATGCGCACGGCGATTGCCGATCTCATCGGCATGCCGGAAAGCGATCTGCGGGTCGTGGCGCCGGATGTCGGCGGCGGCTTCGGGCAGAAAATGTCGCTCGTGCCCGAATATGTCGTGCTGGTCTGGCTCGCGCGCAAACTGCGAAGTTCGGTGGCATGGACCGAAGACCGCCGCGAAAACCTGATGGCGTCGTTTCACAGTCGCGATCAATACATCCGGCTCGAAGGCGCGTTCGACGCCGACGCGAAATTCGTGGCGCTTTCGGCCGAGGTCATCGCCAATGTCGGCGCTTATTCCTGTTACCCGACAACCTGCGCCGTCGAACCCTTGATGGCGATGGCCGAATTGCCCGGTCCGTATGACCTGCGCGCCTATGCATGCGTGGCGCGCGGCGTGCTGACCAATACCTGCCCGATGGCGCCGTATCGCGGCGTTTCGCGGCCGGTCATCACGCTCGCGCTCGAGCGGCTAATGGATGAAGCTGCGGCGGCGTTCGGCCTCGATCCGCTCGATATCCGCCGGCGTAATCTGATCGGGAAATTTCCCTACACTTCGGCCACCGGTCTCGTCTTCGACGAAGGCACCTATCGGCAAACGCTCGACATGGCGAGCGAAGCGCTCGACGTGCCGGCCTTTCGCAAACGGCAGGTGCAGGCGCGAACCAAAGGGCGCTATCTCGGCATCGGCTTTGCCGCCTTCTCCGAGCGCACCGGCTACGGCACGCCGGCCTTCGCCGCGCGCGGCATGGGCGTGACGCCGGGCTGGGAGACGGTCGAACTGACCATGGACCCGTCCGGCTATCTGGAATTGCGTATCGGCGCGAGCCCGCACGGTCAGGGGCTGCGCACGACGCTCGCCCAACTTGTCGCCGACGAGCTTGGCGTCGCGCCCGACCGGATCAAGGTCATCTCTGGCGATACCGACCGCACGCCCTATGGCTGGGGCACCTTTGCCAGCCGTTCGCTAGTGATTGCCGGCGGCGCGAGCGTACTCGCCGCGCGCAAAGTGCACGCCAAGCTCAAGACGATCGCGACCCGCCTGCTCGAAGCCGCGTCCGACGACATCGTGCTGGAGAACGGCGCCGCGCGCGTCGCCGGTACCGACCGCGCCGTGCCGATCGAGACGCTGGCCCGCGCCGCCTATCATCAATCGCATCTGTTCAAGGGCGAGATCGACGCCGGCTTGTCGGAGAGCGCGACTTACGACCCGGCGGGCACGTTCTCCAATGCTTGTCACGCCGCCATCGTCGAGGTCGATGCCGATACCGGACACGTGACGATCGAGCGCTTCGTCATCGCCGAAGATGCCGGCCGCCTGGTCAACCCGATGATCGCCGACGGCCAGGTGGTGGGCGGCGTCGCGCAAGGTATCGGCAACGCGTTGCTGGAAGAGATCGTCTATGACGACAGCGGCAACATGCTCACCGCGACGCTCGCCGATTTTCTGCCGCCGACCTGCCGCGAAATCCCGCCGATCGAGCTCCTGCACCTGGAGACGCTGAGCGACGCGACGATCACAAAATCCAAGGGCCTCGGCGAGGGCGGCGCCATCGGCGCGCCGGCGGCGGTTCTCAACGCGATCAACGATGCGCTGACGCCTTTCGGCGTGAGCATCAACGAAATTCCGGCGACGCCGCAACGCATCCGCGCGGCGCTGCGGCAAGCAAGAAAGAACCCGGCATGAGCGAGCGAGACGAGATCACGCTGACCATCAACGGCAAGCGCCACGCCATTCGGGTCGAGCCGCGCCGTACGCTGGTCGACGCCATCCGCGAGGATTGCGGGCAAACCGGCACGCATATCGGCTGCGAACACGGCGTTTGCGGCGCCTGCACGGTGCTGGTCGATGGTGCGCCGGTTCGCTCGTGTCTGATGTTCGCGGTTCAGGCGCACGGCAAGGAGATCCGCACCGTCGAAGGCCTGGCCAAGGGCGACGAGCTCAACGCGCTGCAACGTGCGTTCATGGAGAATCACGGCTTGCAATGCGGCTTCTGCACGCCCGGCTTCCTGATGCTGATTACCGGCGTGCTGGAGCGGGAGCCGGATATCACCGACGAGGAACTCATCGACGTGCTCTCGTCCAATCTGTGCCGCTGCACCGGCTATCAGAACATCGTGAAGGCGGCACGCGCGGTGGCCGGCGAAATGCGCCAGCGCCGCACGGCCTGAAGCGGAAAACTGAAAGCCGAGCGATGGCGCCTGCATCAGTAAGATCAAAAACAAAACACGTCGGGCAGTCGCTGATGCGCCTGGAAGACCGGCCGCTCTTGACCGGCCGCGGCCGCTTTGCCGCCGATATTTCATTTCCCCAGCAATTGCATATGCGCATCGTGCGCTCGAATTTCGCGCACGGAAAACTGCGCGCCATCGACGCCGATGCGGCGCTCGCGCTGCCGGGCGTGCAAGCGGTATGGACGGCAGCCGACGTCGCCGACATTCCGCCGATCGATTTCCGCTTGAGCCGCATCGAGGGCCTGGAGCCTTATCGCCAACGACTCTTCGCGGATGGCTTTGTGCGCTATGTCGGCGAGCCTGTCGCCGCCGTGTTCGCGGACGATCCCTATCTCGCCGAGGACGCGGCCGAGCTGGTCGCGCTCGACATCGAGGAATTGCCGGCCATTTTGCAGGCCGACGAAGCGCCGGGCGAATTCGAGCCCGGCCGATCCACCGAACCAGCTATCGTGCGCAAGAGCTACGGCGAGGTCGACGCCGCTTTCCGCAGCGCGCATGCGATTGTTGAAGCCACGCTGTCGATCGGCCGGCATTCCGGCGTGCCGCTCGAGACCCGCGGCGCGATCGCGCGCTATGACGCCGCCCGCGACGTGCTCGAATTGCACGGCGCCGCCAAGGTGCCGCATTGGAACAGAGACCAGATTGCGCGCATGCTCGGGCGCGGCGCGTCGTCGGTTCATCTTTTCGAAGGGCATGTCGGCGGCGGCTTCGGCATTCGCGGCGAGATCTATCCCGAGGACGTGCTGGTCTGTGTCGCCGCGCTGCGCATGCAGCGGCCGATCAAATGGATCGAGGATCGCCGCGAACATCTGATCGCCGCCAATCATTCGCGCCAGCAGCAGCATCGCGTGCGCGCCGCGGTGGATCGCGACGGGCGCATTCTCGCGATCGAGGATGAGATCTTTCACGATCAAGGCGCCTATATGCGCACACACGCAGTGACGGTGCCCGATCTTGCCGCCGCCATGCTGCCGGGGCCTTACCGCATTCCGGCGTATCGCGCCAACGCGCATGTCCGCCTGACCAACAAGACGCCGTGCGGGACTTATCGCGCGCCGGGCCGCTTCGAGAGCACCTTCGTGCGCGAACGGCTGGTGGACGCCATTGCGGCACGGCTCGATCTTGAGCCGGTGGAGGTGCGGCGGCGCAACCTGATCGCCAGTCACGAAATGCCCTATGCGCGGCAGCTCGACACGCTCGGCACCGAGATCGTGCTCGATTCCGGCGACTATGCGGGCCTGCTCGACAAGGCGCTGGCGGCGGTTGAATGGGAGAAGTTGCGCAAGACGTTAGCGGCGCGCAAAGCCACTGGCGAACTCGTCGGCGCCGGCGTTGCGCTGTTCGTGGAGAAGAGCGGGCTCGGGCCGTTCGATCAGGTGAAGATCGCTGTCGATACCGATGGCAACGTGGAGGTGGTTTCCGGCTCGGCGTCGGTGGGGCAAGGCATCGAGACCGTGATCGCGCAAATCTGTGCCGATGCGCTCGGGGTCGACTATCGCAAGATCCGCGTCACCCACGGCCGCACCGACCGCATCGAATATGGACTCGGCGCCTTCGCGTCGCGCGTCACCGTCATGACCGGCGAGGCGACGCGGATTGCCGCCAGCGCGCTGAAAGCCAAGGCGATCGAGGTCGCATCCGAATTGCTGCAAACGCCGGCCGAGCTGCTGGACGTGATCGACGGCGAAGTGGTGCGCAGCGACGCCGCGGCGGGCCCCTCCGTCAGTCTTGGGGCTATTGCGCGCGCGCTCTTGCCCGGCTCGCCTTTGCGTCACGGCCGTCCTCCGGGACTTTCGGCCGAGGGATGGTTCCACAGCAATCATATGAACTATCCTTACGGCGTGCACATTGCGGTCACGCGAATTGACAAAGACACGGGCGCCGTCGCGATCGAGCGCTACCTGGTCGCTTACGATGTCGGCAAGGCCGTCAATCCGATGCTGATCGAGGGGCAGATCGTCGGCGGCTGCGCGCAAGGCATCGGCGGCACCTTGCTCGAAGAATTCTTGTATGACGAGCGCGGCGAGCCGCTGTCGGTGACCTTCGCCGATTATCTGATGCCGACGGTGCGCGAAATGCCGCCGGTCGATGTGCTGATCTGCGAAGACGCGCCAAGCCCGCTCAATCCCATGGGATTGAAAGGCGCCGGCGAAGGCGGCGCCAATGCGGTCGGCGCGGCCGTGGCAGCGGCCGTTGACGACGCGCTCGGCGTCAAGGGGGCCGTGACCGAGCTTCCGATCACGCCGCAGCGGCTGAAGCGCTTGCTGCGGAGCGCACACGAATTGTAAGCATGGTGGTTTCGGCAAGCCGGATCCTCCGTTCCGGATCCGGATCGTGCGTGAGCGAAGTTGGCAGGGAGAAAGCTATGGATCTCAAGCTGCAAGGCAAGACGGCGCTGGTGACCGGCGGCAGCGAAGGCATCGGCAAGGGCATCACCTTGGCGCTGGCGAAGGAAGGCGTCGACGTCGCCATCTGCGCACGCCGCAAGGAACCGCTGGAAGCCGCAGCCAAGGAGATCGCGAAGGCGACCGGCCGCAAGATCGTGCCGGTTCCCGCGGATTTGCGGCAGGACGCCGATGCCAAGAATTTCATCGAGCAGGGCCACAAGGCGCTCGGCCGCGTCGACATCATGGTCAATAACGCAGGCTCGGCCGCCGGCGGCGTGATCGAGCATCTGACCGAGGACGACTGGGACAAAGGCCTGCAGCTCAAATTCATGGGCTACGTGCGCTGTCTGCGCTACGTGCTGCCGATCATGGTCAAGCAAGGCGGCGGCCGCGTCGTCAATCTGATCGGCAATGACGGCGTGAAGCCGTCCTACTGGGAAATCTGCCCCGGCGCGGCCAATGCGGCCGGCCAAAACCTCACGGTTTCGCTCGCCGGCCAGTACGGCAAGAGCGGCATCAGCTTTGTCGCGGTCAATCCGGGGCCGGTGCGCACCGAGCGCTGGGCCGGTCTGGTCAAGGCCATGTCGCGCGACATGAAAATTCCCTACGAGGAAGCCGACACGCTGGCGCCGTCGTCGATTCCGCTCGGGCGTATCGCCGAGGTCGAAGAGGTCGCCGATCTCGTGGTGATGCTCGCTTCGCCGCTGATGCACATGGTCAACGGCACCATGATCGAAATCGACGGCGGCCAGGACAAGCCCCTGATGGACCGCTTCCGCGACAAGAACCGCTGACCCCGTAGGAAGGTTCATCCGCTCGTCCCCGCGAAAGCGGGGACCCAGTCGGCCTACCGCAAAGCCGCCACGTTCCAACTGGATTCCCGCTTGCGCGGGAATGAGCGGAGTTACATCTCGCACGATCCTATTTGCACAGGATCGGCATTCCAATTGCCGCTTACCG
>Ga0210401_10007780_pt1 | contig 10707 bp, 9 predicted proteins | sample IncBWH32MmetaG_FD_150866 | JGI IMG/M metagenome (GOLD analysis project Ga0210401, IMG submission 150866) | Forest soil microbial communities from Barre Woods Harvard Forest LTER site, Petersham, Massachusetts, United States - Inc-BW-H-32-M | ecosystem: Environmental > Terrestrial > Soil >... | reverse complement strand
AAATGCGTGACGATTGCGACGTAAAACTGTGTCAACCGTTGCTGATCGCCCGGCCGCTATGGAGCGTGAATGGAACGTGGATCGCGTGAGAACGCACCATGAACGCGTTCCAGTCCGCCACCTGAGCTGAACCCGGCCCGGGTGAATCTTCCTCCGTAGGACTCGGCTGGTCGCCAGCGCTGCGGCGATGGCGGCTGGCTGCTGCTCACCGCCGGGACATGCGGTCGGGTGGCCGGTCGGCGTCGACGCCGTCACCGTACCTGCGGGTTCAGGACTCCTGGGCGGCACTCGACTCGGGGGCCTCGGCGCGGGGCGGTTCGCGGCGGGCGATGAGGTGGACGTCGATGCCCGACGCGCCGGCCTCCTCGATAAGCCGTCGCACGATCGGCCCGCCGCCGGGGATGTGCCACCAGCTGTGCTGGATGGACCCGATCACGATCTGGGTGATCTGATTCTCCCGCGCGAAGCTGACGATGGCCCGGGCCGGATCGTCATCTTCTATCTCGTGCCAGCGGGCACCGAGGCTGGCCGTCAGCTGCCGCAGCCCGTCGATCGACCGGCCGTCGTCAGGCAGGCTGGTATCGCCGGTGATGACGTGGACGACGTCCAGTCTCCCCTTCTCCCTGGACGCGATGCGGGCCGCCCGGCGCAGCAGCACGTCGTTCCCTGGCGCCGCGGTGACGGCCACCATGATGCGCTCGCATGTCTCCCACAGGACCTGAGGCTGGTGCCGCCGGAGGTGCTCCAGGAGCTCTTCATCCGACTCGTCGGCAACGAACCGCAACGCCAGCTCCCGCAAGGCGATCAGGTTGTCGGTCCGGAAGAAGTGGCTGAGGGCCTGGTGGACCTTTTCCTTCGGGTAGATGTTGCCGTGCAGCATCCGGCGGCGCAGTTGCTCCGGCGAGGAGTCGACCAGCTCGATCTGATCGGCCTTGCGCACCACCCAGTCGGGCACCCGTTCGCGGACCTTCGCCCCGGTCATCTGCTCGACCTCATCGGCGATGCTCTCCAGGTGCTGGATGTTGACGGTAGTGATGACGCTGATTCCGGCGCCGAGGATCTCCAGGACATCCTGCCAGCGCTTGTCGTGCCGGCCGGACCCCGGCACATTCGTGTGGGCAAGCTCGTCGACCAGGGCGACCTCGGGCCGTCTTCGCAGGATCGCGTCGAGATCCATCTCCTCCAGGCGGCTTCCCCGGTAGTCGACCCCCTTGCGGGGGACGACCTCCAGGCCGTTGATCAGCGCCTCGGTGTGCGGCCGCCCGTAGGTCTCGACGAACCCGATCACGACGTCGGTGCCGCGACTGCGCCGGCGCTGCCCCTCGCTGAGCATGGCGTAGGTCTTGCCGACACCAGGGGACGCGCCCAGGTAGATACGGAAATGGCCGGCCGGCTCGACCTCGCCGGCCGCGTCCGCGTCCGCCGCCGCGGCGCGGCTCACGCCTTCGCCGGTACCCTCGGCGCCGGTTACCCTTATCTGCTCGGTGATCTCGGCGGCCTCCCTGTACACGGATCGCCAGCCGGCGCTATCCATTCCGGCAGTGCTTTCGACGGTACAACAGGGGGCACGACCTGGTTCGGGTCGCCGGCGGACCTGGCAGCTACCCAGGTGGCCGCACCGGCCGCGCTGTGACAATGTGCACGCATGCCCGAATGGATTCAGCGATGACCAGCAGCGCTCTGCCCGGCCTTGAGGACGGGCCGGATCCGACTGCTCAGGCTTCTGCAGATGACGCGATGGAGCCGCTGGCCGGACCGGGCAGGCTGCGCACCTACCTGGGGATTGCCCCCGGGGTGGGGAAGACTTACGCGATGCTGCGGAGCGGACGCGCTCAGCGGCGCTCGGGCGTCGACGTAGTCGTGGCTTACCGGGAGGGACACGGGCGGGAAGCGACCGCTGACCAGCTGGCTGATCTCGAAGTGCTCCCTACCCGCACGATCACCTACCGGGGCGCCAGTTTTACCGAGCTGGACGTCAGCGCAGTCCTGGACCGTCGCCCAGGGCTGGCCCTGGTGGACGAACTGGCTCACGCGAACCTCCCCGGTGAGCGGCACGCGAAACGCTGGCAGGATGTCCGCGAGCTGCTCGCCAACGGCATCGACGTCTATACGACCCTCAACGTTGCCAACATCGAATCGCTGAGCGCGCTGGTCTCCCGGATCACTGGCGTGAACCCGGCCGAACCGGTGCCAGATGCGTTCGTGCGGGCTGGCGAGATCAAGCTCGTCGACCTGGCGCCTGCGGCGCTTCGCCGCCGGCTGGCCCAGGGCCTTGTCGTTCCCCAGGAGCGGGTAGACGCGGCGTTGTCGAGCTATTTCCGCTTTGCCAACCTCGCTGCCCTGCGGGAGCTCGCGCAGCTCTGGCTAGATGAGACTGTTCCCGATCCGGTCACGGCGTTCCTGGCCGCCCACGGTGTCAGCGAGCCTGTGCCGGCCTCGGTCATCGTGGTCGGCCTGGCGGGGTCGCCCGCCGACGAATGGCTCATCCGCTACGCCGCCCATCTCGCCGGGCTGTCCGATGCCAGGCTCCAGGGGGTGCACGTCCGGGACATCGACAACCTCGGCCGCCCACCTAAGGCCCGGCTGGAGCAGGACCGCCGCCTGCTCAGCGAGCTGCACGGGACCTTGGTCGAGGTCAGGGCCGGCGACGTTGCTTCCGGGCTGATCCGGGCCGCACGCCAGGCCCGCGCCTGCCAGCTGGTGATCGGATCGCGCCGCCGCTCACACTGGTCGCGTCTGCTGAACGGGTCGACGGTGGCGGACGAGGTGCTCCGTGCGGCTGGTGACCTGCCCGTCCAGGTCGTGAACGTCGGACGGCCCGATAAGACCAGCCACGAGTGGCGCCACTGACCAGCGCGCATTCACTCTTAGGCCGATAACGGCTACCACGAAGAGCAGGACAGCCTTGACCGCCACCCAGCCCAGGCTGCTCCCGCCACCGATCAATTCAGGCACCTGCGTCACCTCCTGCGCTCGTCCAGGTCCCCGATGCCGCGCCGTTACTGAACGGCCCTATGAATTCCTCCTGCGGCTCGAACCCCAGAATAGAGCCGTAGCCGTTGCCATTGGCTCCGCGACGTCCGCTCGGCGGCACTGGGCGGCTCGCGAGCGGGAATGCGAGCTCATAACTATCAACTTTAACGGTATGCGTGCCTCCTAAAGAACCAGCAACTCTAACGGTATGCGTACCTCCTAAAGACCAGTAAAGATCGATCCGTTCGCGACCTTCGCGGGTCACCCGATCGCAACCGCTTCCGAGCCCGATCCGCAACCATCCGCGCTCGCGCGCCTTGCTCGCGTCGCAATGGGCACGCCGGCCGTCATCGCCTACCTGGAAGCCCACTAAGTGGGACGTTCAGTTCCGGTCTACGACGTACGTGCCTCGCTGCGGGACCGTTCGGACGAGACCCTCGTCTCGCAGGACGGCGACGGCCCGGCGGGCGGTTTCCCGGGCCACCTCGAACGTCTCACCGAGTTCCTTCTCGCTCGGCAGTGGATCGATCTCGGGCCGGAAGTCGCCTGCCTCGATCCGTTCGCGCAGCCAGTTCGCTATCTGCCGGTAAGGCGGCTCAGCGGCGCGAGGGTTGATCTTGGGCGGCTCCACGATGATCAACGTACCTGGACGTCTATGCAGTTCAACGTGGGTAGACGTTGGTAGACGTATAGATGTAGTGTACTGACTGCGCAGCGAAATCAAGCAGGCAGTCCCTGGAGAGGAATCGTGGATATAGCACCGGACCGGAATGCCGCACCGTTAGCCGCTGGTGTCTGCCCGGGCGCGCCGACGTCGGACGTGCTGGCCAACCCCGGCCTGGTCCTGGCCCAGTTGCAGGACAGATTCAGTGGCGTGTGGCAGATCGAGATTGCCGAGCCAGCCAGCTTCATAGCCATCCGGCGGCCGACGCCGACCGCGCAGGACATCCTCGTGGCTCACTCCCTGGCCGAATTGGAGCGGAAACTGATGGCTGAGAGCAACTCCCGCGCGGGCACCTCGACGTGAGCATCGAGGCCGTGCCGTGCCCGCAACCGGGGGCCGTGGACCTCCGAGCAAGCCACCATCCACCCGGCGACGAGGTGCTGCATTGCTCAGCAGCGGAATGGGCAGAGTTCCTTGCCGCCGTTAAGAACGGCAAGTTCGATCAGCTCAGCCAGCGAGACCCTCGGGTGACCCACAGGCCCGGACACTGACCGCCGGACTTACATCCGCGGCGGGTCGGTGTAGCGGCGCTGCTCGCTCACCTCGGTGGCCGCCTGCTGGCGCCGCCGCAGGTACATCATGCCGATGGCTACGCACAGGCCGGCCGCCCCGCCAATCATCAGGATGACCCCGATGACCTGCAAGTCGACGTTCTTCGGAGTCCAGGTGACGGCGAAGCGGAGGATCGCGCCGATGATGATCAGTGCAATGCTTCCGCCAATGGTCACTGGCGGCCTCCTCTCGGCTCAGACCACGCAGCCTTTCGGCTCACGCCACACAAACGTTCCGGCTCATGCTGCCCAGCGCAACCCGGCTGGCGGCTTACCGCCCGCCTGGCACCTTACGGCCCCGCTCACGGCTTACCGCCCTTCTGGCGGCTTACGCCTTGATGGACTATGGCGGTCCGGGCCGCAGGCTGCCTCACCCGTGAGGGGTGAGCCGGCCGGCCTCACCCGTGCCAGCCCAGACCGGTCCCGCCGACCAGGTAATTGCACTAGTCCAGGACGTGCGCAATCACCCAAATCCCCGGCCCCGGGCGGAATTCCGGCCCGTCCCGGGTCTGGCTTCACCCGGTCGGCTTTCACCCGGTCCGGGGGAGGCGGCTACCCGGCCGGCTCAGCGACGGTGAACTAGCCTGCCGCCGAGGGGCACCCGCAACCGGGGGGCACAGGTGCCCAACGGCGGCAGGCTTGCCCACGGTCCGACGGAGGTGACCTGGTGTCCGAGGTCGGCGGTAACGCAGGCGGTAACACGCCGGACGGCATGACCCCTACCAGCACTGGCCTCACCGGGGAGGAGCGGGAGGAACTCGAGCGGCTGCGCACCGAGGTCTTTGAGCTGCGGAGCCAGCCAGCGCCACCGGCGCCACCCCAGCGCCACCGGGTCAGCTGGCGCACCCCGGTAGCCGCGGTGCTCATCGTGCTCGGCTGCATCCTGGCCCCGATCTCGGTGATCGGGATATGGACCGCGAACCAGGTCTCTGACACCAACCGGTACGTGGAGAACGTGAGCCCGCTGATCCACGAGCCTGCCATCCAGGCGGCGCTGACGAACAAGATCAGCGCGCAGATCGATGCGCACCTGCCCATCCAGACGCTGACCAATCAGGCAGCGGACACCCTGACCAGTAAGGGCTTCACCCGGGTCGGCACCTTGCTGCACTCGTTCTCCGGCTCGCTGGCCAGCGCGGTGCAGGGCTTCATCCACACCCAGGTTGCCAAGATCGTCAAAAGCCAGCAGGTGGCCAACCTGTGGGTGCAGCTGAACCGGAGGGTGCATGCCCAGCTCGTGAATGCGCTGTCCGGCCAAGGTGGTAATACTGCCGCCATCTCGACCAGCAACGGCAAGGTCGTGCTGAACCTCGGCCCGTTCATCGACCTGGTCAAGACGAAACTGGCCGCCAAGGGCCTCAGCATTGTCAGCTCCATCCCGAAGATCAATCCGCAGTTTGCCCTGTTCTCGGACAAGTACCTGGTCAAGGCGCAGAGCGGGTACCGGCTGCTCAACGACCTGAAGATCGTCCTGCCGATCGTCACGCTGTTGCTCCTGGGCGCCGGGATCTACGTGGCCCGCGGTCACCGGCGGGCACTGGTCGGCGCCGGGCTCGGCCTCGCCGCGTCCATGCTGGTGCTCGGCATCGCGCTGGCCATCGCGCGGAGCATCTACCTGAACAGCGTGCCGAGCAATGTGCTGCCGAGTGACGCGGCGAGCGTGTTGTACGACACCCTGGTCCGGTTCATCAAGGACGGGCTGCGCATCTTGCTCGTCGTCGGCCTGCTCGTGGCCATCGCCGCGTTCTTCACCGGCCCCTCGGTCACCGCCGTCCGCACCCGGCAGGGGCTGAGCCGTGGCCTGGGCTGGCTACGGTCCAGCGGCGAGCGGGCCGGAGTGCGCACCGGCCCAGTCGGCTCCTGGACGTACCAGCACCGCCGCCTGCTGCGGATCAGCGCGGTGGCCCTGTTCGCGCTGATCTTCGTGTTCCTGGCCACCCCCAGCGCCACCTCGGCGATCATCCTGGCCATCCTGCTGCTCGTAGTGCTCGGCCTGATCGAGCTCATCGGGCGTCCCCCGGCGCAGGGCCCAGGGCAGGCCCAGGCGGCCGGCCACGGCGGCAGCTAGCTCGATGCTCGCCCAAGCGGCCGGCTTGGCCGTGCTCGCCGCGATCTCCCCGACGGCGCTACTGGTGGCCGCGGTCTACCTCGGCACGGCCCAGCCCCGGCGAACCCTGCTGTTTTACCTGGTCGGCGCGCTGGTGATGAGCACCGTGATGGGCGCCGTGGTGCTGGTCCTGCTGCGGGCCGGTGGTTTCAGCCTGTCGCACCACCGGACGCCCCGCTATGAGCTGCGGCTGGTCCTGGGCATCCTGCTGCTGGTCGGCGGGGCGGTGCTGGCCCGGCGGAAGCGGAAACCGCCCGACCCGGACAAGCCGCAGACTGGGCTGACCGCCCGGCTGGTGGCCAACCCCGCGCCGTACACCGCGTTCCTGGCCGGCCTCCTGATCTTCGCGCCGGGCCTGACCTTCATCGCCGCGATCCAGGTGGTGGCGACGGCACAGGCCAGCCTGGACGTGACCGTCACCGCGCTGGCAGTGATCATAGTCATCAACGCCTCGCTGGTCTGGCTGCCGTTGCTCGCCTACCTGGTCGCACCTGGCCCAACCACCCGCCGGCTGGTGGCGTTCAACGCCTGGCTGCGCCGGAATGGCCGGCTGATCCTGGCCGCAGTCATGATCGCCGCCGGGCTCATTGTGGCCATCAACGGGCTCATTGGTGTCCTCTCGAAATGAGCGACGCCAAACCGCCCGGCTGGGTGGGCTGGGTCATCTTCGGCACGGCCGGGAAATGAAAGCGATCTGATTTAGCCGGGCCGGCTGTCCTGGCCGCCGGCCGCCTCCGACCCGCTCTGCCCAGCCGCCGGGCGGCCCGCACCGGGGCGCCGCCGCGCGGTACCCGGCGGCCCGAGCCGGGTCAGCCCGGACGCCCCGGCCCGCCGGGTGCGGGCGCGCCGCGCCCCGGCCGGCCCGCGCGCGGCCCGCTGAGCCGGCCGGCGGCCCGTGCCGCGGAAGCCCGCGACCAGCCGGGCGACCAGGGTGGCCAGGAAGATCTGGCCGGTGATCGCCTCGAGCACAGCGAACGCCTGCCCGCCGCTGGCCGCCGCGGTGTAATCGCCGTAGCCGAGCGTGGTCAGCGTGACGAAGCTGAAGTACTGGAAGGTCTGGGTGTCACCCATGCGCCCGTTCGCGAAGAACGTGTCCCCGCTGAAGTGGTAGATGGCCGCGTACACCGCGGCGAACATCAGGCCCAGGATCAGGTACGCGCTCACCGCCCCGTAGATGCTCTGCAGCGTGATATCGGGCCGGTCCAGAACCCGGCGCACGATGAGCACCGCGGACAGCAGCAGGATCAGCGCGGTCCACACATTCGCAACGCCGCCCCCTGGCCCATCCTTGTCCAGCGCCAGCAGCACCGCCGCCAGTACGGAACCAGCCAGCACGACGATGCTGGCGATCCGGACAGCCCCGGGCCGCAACTGGCCGTTTCGCAGTGCGATCAGCACCACCGCCAGGAACAGCAGTATCTGGAACGCAGTGATCAGCTCACCCTTGGTGAACGCGGACAGCAGGTAGGTGAAGACCAGGATGAGCAGGAGCAGGCCGGTCCGGTTCATGGTGCCCAGCCGGAACCCATCCAGCGCGGAGCGCGGAACCGACCGGGTCGTCATGGCGCAAGCCTGGGCCGGGCTGATCAGCTTCCGCTTCACCCGCCCAGGGTGGCCTGGAACATGATCGTGGCCGGATGGCCGTCAGACGGACTGCTGGCCGTGCAGGGCCTCCTGCAGTTCCTGCTCGCCTTCCTTGGACAGCGAGGACTTGAGCACCGTGCCGCCGAACCGGCTGAGTGCGTCGGTCGCCTTGTCCGGCGTGACCTTCTCCACCATCAGGAACAGCGCCGAGGTGCCCGGCTTGAGCATCCCGCGCACCTGCTCCTGGAACTCGCGGTCGATGCCCGACTTGGTGATCTTCCCCATCAGCGCACCCATGCCCGCGCCAATGGCCAGGCCGAAGAACGGGATGAAGAAGAGCAGGCCGAACAGCAGCCCCCAGAACATCCCCCAGGTCGCCCCGGCACCCACCGGATGATGGCTGGTGTGCACGTGGAACTTGCCCTCTTCGTCGCGGACGATGACCGCGATGGCGTCGGGCTCGATGATGAGATCCCTGGCCAGCCGACGGGCCTCGTCGGCCGCCATCTCGGCTGTCCCCTCGTCGGGGTAGCCAATGGCAATGAGGTCAGCCATGATGTCCTTCCCTCTGCGAAGTGATCTGCGGACACAGTCCACCGCTCCGCGCAGCCGGGCCGCCCCACCCGCAGCGGGTGAAGGCTTGTCCCGCCGCGTGCGGCCTCGGCGCGGAGCGGCGATCGGGGGGTCCGGGGGGGTCGTCCCCCCGGGCTAGCACCGAATAACAGGCTGATGAACTCGGCTTCGGTTTCCAGTGCGGCCTTGATCTGGCCGAGCACCAGCCCGGGCCCGGGCAGCGCCGCGTAGGTGGCCAGCACCGCACTGCGGAAGCTCGGGCTCACGGCATCCCGGCCGAGTTGCTGGGTGATCCCGGCGTCGGCCAGGCAGCCGAGCAGCCCGCGGGCGCTGGCCGCCAGCCGCAGCCGGGTGCCGATGGAGGTCAGCCGCTGATGCACGGACAGGATAGCGGCGCACGCTTCCTCATCCAGGCTGGTCACCGCGCCGAGGTCGAGCACCACGGTGCCGACCGGGCAGCCGCAGTGCAGCACCCGGCGGACGATCGCGTCGGCCAGCCTGCTGCTTTGGCAGCCCTCCAGCGAGCTGGTCACGGCCAGGCAGGTGAGCTGCGCCCGGTCCTGCCGCGTGACGGCCCGGGCCTTGATCCGGCCGGAGATGACGGCTGAAGCACGGGCCGCCCGCTGGCCCAGCCCGCGGCCCGCCGCCTCCGGCGCGAGCAGCGGCATGATGTGCAGACGGCTCATCTCAGCGGGCCTCCCGGACCGGTCGGGTACCAGCGGCCGCCAGCCCGCATCCGGGACTGGCCTCGGGGGTGGCCGCTATTCAGCCTCGCCTGGTGCGAGCCGCCACGCATCACCCAGACCGGGCGAATACGCGCCGATTAATCCATGCTCAACGCCCGTGCCGTGCTGATCAGTTCGATGTGCGCGGCCGCCAGCGGATGATTGCCCGCGAACCGTCTGCGCAACGGGTCGTAGCCCTCGGCTAGCAACCCCACGTCGTTACGCAGTTCGAGCAGGGCGGTGAAGAGCTGCCGGGCCTGCGCCTGCCGCCCGGCCGCGGCCAGGCTGCGGGCCAGCCAGAACGAGCCGGGCAGGTAGCCCACCGCGCTCGGCGGTAGCCCGTCGGCGTCGGCCGGGCCCTGGGCCTGGTAGCGCAGCAGCACACCGCTGTCGTCCAGGTCCCGGCCGATGGCCTCGATGGTGCCGGTCAGCCGCGGGTCGTCGGCGGCCAGGAAGCCGAGCAGCGGCAACTGCAGCAACGCGGCGTCCACCGATGCGGCGCCGTACCGCTGGGTGAAGCTGCTCCGCTCCGGGTCGAAGCCCCGGTCCAGTATGTCGGCGTGGATCTGAGCACGGAGCCGGCGCCAGCGGCCGGCCGGTTCCGGGTCGCCGAATCGGTCGATCATTGTCACCGCCGCGTCCGCGGCGGCCCAGGCCATGGCCTTGCTGTGCACGAAGTGCCGGGGTGGGGCGCGTATCTCCCAGATACCAATATCCGGCCGCTGCCAGCGCGCCTGTAGGAAGGAGAGCAGGTCGGCCGGCTGGCCGGGGCCGGGGACGCCGGGCAGGCCGGCTGCCCGGGCCGCCAGCCGGGCGCGCAGCAGGTAGCCGAACGTGGCCAATTCGGTCCGGGCCGCCGCGGCGTTGCCGATCCGCACCGGCTGGGCCCCCTGATAGCCGGGCAGCCAGTCGGCGTCCAGTTCCGGAATGCGCCGCTCGCCGGCCACCCGGTACACCGGCTGCGCCTCGGCCGCCGGGCCGGTCACCGCGTGGGTGAGCCAGTCCATCAGGCGGCTGGCTTCGTGGTCGGCCCCGGTGGCCAGGAACGCATCCAGCCCGGCGGCCGCGTCGCGAATCCAGCAGTACCGGTAGTCCCAGTTGCGTACCCCGGCGGGCTGCTGCGGCAGCGAGGTGGTGGGCGCGGACAGCAGGCCACCGGTGGGCTGGTAGCTCAGTGCCTTGATGGTGATCAGCGAGCGGGTCACCGCGTCCCGCCATTCGCCGCCGCAGCGCAGGCCCGCTACCCAGGCCTGCCACCAGCGCGCGGTCTGCGCGGCCAGTGAGCCGGCCGCGGGCTGGTCCGGGGCGGCCCGATGCGCTGGGCGCCAGACGGCGGTCACCGGTACCTGGTCGCCGCCCGCGACGCTGAACCGTGCCTGCACCGATCCGCCGTCGGTGGCCACCGGGACCGGGCTGAATAGCCACAGCGTGTGCGCGCCGCCGGTGATCTGGGTGACGCCGCCATGCCGC
>Ga0210401_10007779_pt1 | contig 10707 bp, 8 predicted proteins | sample IncBWH32MmetaG_FD_150866 | JGI IMG/M metagenome (GOLD analysis project Ga0210401, IMG submission 150866) | Forest soil microbial communities from Barre Woods Harvard Forest LTER site, Petersham, Massachusetts, United States - Inc-BW-H-32-M | ecosystem: Environmental > Terrestrial > Soil >... | reverse complement strand
GGTCTCGATGCCGGTGCGGCGATCGGTTTCGACCAGCTCGACGCCATGCCGCTCACCGAGATGGCGTTCAAGGAGGCGCTGCGGATCAAGCCGCCGGTGCCCTCGATGCCGCGGCGCGCGGTGCGCGATTTTTCGTTCAAGGGTTTTGGCATTCCGGGCGGGACGTTGATCGGCATCAATCCGCTGTTCACTCACCATATGCCGGAAATCTGGCCCGAGCCGGACCGGTTCGATCCGCTCCGCTTCACCGAGGAAGCCCAGCGGGGCCGCCACCGCTTCGCCTGGGTCCCGTTCGGCGGCGGCGCGCATATGTGCCTCGGGCTGCATTTCGCCTACATGCAGGCGAAATGCTTCGCGCGGCATTTTTTGCAGAACCTCGACGTCTCGCTGCAGCCGGGCTATCGCGCCGAGTGGCAGATGTGGCCGATCCCGAAGCCGCGCGACGGATTGCGGGTCCAGGTGAAGCCGGCGTGAGGTCCGCTCGTTGAGAATCTGGTTGGATCGGCTTCCAGGCCACTGGTGCTCACCTCTCCCCGCAAGCGGAAGAGGGAGAGCACCTTTTGGTGGAGCTCCGATCAAGCTTCATCTCATCATGCTCTACTCGATAAACGTCGTGAGCTGCGCGCCCTCGTCGGCGACGAACACCGCAATCAGCTCGGCGGGTTCGGTGGCGCTGGCGTTGGCCGAGACCAGATGGGTCGACCCCGGCGGCTCGAAGAAGGACTGCCCGACCGCAAAAGTCTCGACCGGTCCGCCGCCGAGCTGGGAGCGGATTTCGCCCTTGGTGATGTAGGCCGTGACGGAGCCCGCATGCCGGTGCGGACGGGTGAAGCCGCCGGGACCATAAAACACCCGCACGATGGTGACGCGCTTGCCCGCCACATTCGGCAGCGCATAGGACCCGATCAACTCGACCTTGTCCTCAGGGCTGCCCGCTTGCGCACTGGAGGCGCAGAGCGGCGCGATCGCGGTCGAGGCCGCGTCGATCATCGTCGGCAGCGCCTTGCCCAGCGCGAGCGCGCAGGCAAGGCCGGCGACGACGGCCATGACGAGTGGGCGAAAGTCGGGGCGATCAAGACGCGCAGTCGAGACAGCGAACATGAGACTCTCCTTTCCGTCATTCCGGGGCGGCTCGAAGAGCCGAACCCGGAATCTCGAGATCCCCCGGTGCGCAATTGCGCACCTGTGGTCTGGTCCTTCGGACCATCCCGGAATGACAGGAACATCTACCCCGCCTGTTGGTCGAACGCCTTGCGCAGCGCGACATAGCCCTGCTGCTGCTGGCTCCAGTTGCGGCCGCCCGTGATCGCACCATCGACCACCAGGTCATGCCCGTTGATGAAAGAGGATTCATCACTGGCCAGAAACACCGCGGCATGGGCGATGTCGTCGGGCAGGCCGGCGCGCGGGATCGGCTGTGCTGATTTGTAGACCTCGCGCATGACCGCCGGCGTCTTCTCGGCGGCCTCGGTCGAAAGCCCGAGCGCCTTACCGAAAATGCCGGTCGCGATCGCGCCGGGCGAGATCGAGTTGACGCGAACGCCGGCCTCGCCCAGTTCCATCGCCACGCATTTGGTGAGATGGATCACCGCCGCCTTCGCCGCGCCATAGACCATCGAGGACGAAAAGCCGGCAAGCCTTCCTGCGATGCTGCCATTGTTGATGATGCTGCCGGAGCCTTGTCGCTTCATGTGGGGCGCGGCATGCTTCATGCCGAGCATGACGCTGCGCACCAGCGTGCTCATCGCCGCGTCGAAGCGCGCAACCTCCAAGCCCTCGATGCCGCCGGTCTGCGCCGGGCCACCGGCATTGTTGAACAGGCAATCGATCCTGCCGAATTTCTCGACCGCAAGCGCGATCAGCGCCTGCATCTGGTCTTCGATCGTCACGTCGGTCTGCCGGAACACGCAACTCCCGCCGAGTTTTGCCGACAGCGACTCGCCCTCGGCCACGCGGCGGCCGGCGATGACGATTTTGGCGCCCTCGGCGACGAAGATTTCCGCCGTGCGCAGACCGATCCCGCTGGTCGCGCCGGTGATGACCGCGACTTTGCCGTCCAAACGTCCCATGACATCCTCCCTTCGCGCCAACCGAAGCCGCTCGTCCATCGCAGGCGCGCTTGACGCGCCGTTAACGACGTTGCCGGGCGCTTTGCAGACAATTTCACGCCACCGCCGCAATGGCCCCGTGTTTCTACGGACAGCTTAACTAAAACTAAGCGGGAAAAAAGCACAATCGGCAATCATGAAGAGCCTCGACAGACAGTTTTCACCGGTACGGGCCGACGACGGCGACGCCGCGGCACGCGCCGAGCTCGATCTGCTGCGTGACGTCGTGCGCCTGCTGCCGGCCGGCGTCACGGTCCAGGACGCGGAGGGCCGCCTCCTGCTGATGAACGATGCCGCCGCAGCCCAGCTCGGACTCTCCGACGCCGGCCCGGCGGCGGTGTCATCCGAGGGGCTCAGGCATCGCCGGGGTGTCGCCGCCGAGGTTCTGCGGAGCGGCCGCGCGGTCGTCGCCGAGGAAGTCGCACAACGCGCACATGGCAGGCAGGTCCTGCTCACGGCGCACCGCCCGATCCGCATCGCCGAGCACGACCTGTTGCTGTCGAGCTCCGCCGACATCAGCGAACAGAAGGCGTTCGAGGACCAGCTGTTTCGTTCCGCGTTCTACGACGAACTGACGGAGCTGCCGACCCGCCGGGTCATCGAGCATCGCGTCGACAATCTCCTGAGATCCGGAGCAGGCCGCGAGCGATTCGCGCTGGCCTTCCTCGACATCGACAATTTCAAGCACATCAACGACTATTACGGCCATGCGACCGGCGACACGCTGCTGGTCGAGTTCGCGAGGCGGCTCGACCGCGAGCTTCGCGACTCCGACATGCTGTCGCGGATCTCCGGCGACGAGTTCCTGCTGCTGCTGCATCCGATCCAGAGCGCCGACGAGGTCGCCGACTTCATCGGCTCGACGCTGCGCCGCCTCGCCGCGCCGTTCTTCATCGACGGCTCGGAGATCTTCGCCTCCACCTCGATCGGCGTCAGTCTCTGTCCGGACCACGGACAGAGCTACGACGTGCTGTGCAGGAACGCCGACCTTGCGATGTATCGGGTCAAGAACGAGGGCAAGGGCGCCGCCGCGTTCTTCGACGCCACGATCGAGCGCGAGGCGCAGGAGCGGATGAAGATCGAGCAGTCGCTGCGGCTCGCGATCCTGGAGAAGCGCTTCTGCTGCGTCTTCCAGGCCAAGGTCGACATCCGTTCGCAGGAGATCATGGGTGTCGAGGCGCTGGTGCGGCTGCGCGACGACGAGGGCGTGATCCAGGCGCCCGGCTCCTTCGTCAATCTGGCCATCGAGCTCGGCCTGATCGACGAGCTGACGCACCTCGTGCTCGCGGAGATCGTCAAGTCGATCGACCTCATCAACGATACGTTCGGACCGAACGCCACGATCAGCATCAACGTCGCCGCCAAGCAGGCGGGCAACCCGGAGTTCATGCGCTCGTTCGCGCAGGCGCTGGAGGAGACCGGCTTTCCCGGGCGCTTCATGATCGAGGTGACGGAGGATGCCTTCGTCGCCAAGACGCTGTTCCAGGACGAGATTCTGCCGCTCCTGCGCAACCTCGGCGTCGGCATCTCGATCGACGATTTCGGCGTCGGCTACTCCTCGCTGTCGGCGCTGGCCGACATCACCGCCGACGAGATCAAGATCGACCGCTCCTTCATCACCGACATTCACAAGCGCCCGCGCAGCCAGGGCATCCTGCGCGCGATCGAGTCCTTGAGCGCGGCGCTCGGCATGATCGTGATTGCGGAAGGCGTCGAGTCGTTCGAGGAACTGGCCTACCTGCAGGCCGCGACAAAAATCCGCTACGCGCAGGGTTACTACTTCGCGCGGCCGATCCTGCTCGAGGAACTCAAGCCGGTCACCTCGGCCTACGGCGACGCACGGGTCAATCTCGCCAGCCGCGCCGCCCAATCCAGCCGCCCGAGCTATCTTCGCGGCGACGGCTCCCGCGGCTAGCGGTCGATCGCGCGCCGCTCAAGCGCGCCATAAACCTGAAATTAAGCATTAGGTAACCGGTTTTCCTAACGGAGACGCCATCTCTGCGCCGTATCCAGTTCAATCGGGAGCGGCCGCATGCGCGACATCATCTTCAATCTCCGGGGCGGCATGTCCCGGGGCACGACAGCCAGGCCGGTGCCGGGCGGTTCGACCCGGCGGCGCGACCCGGTCGTCTGGCTGATTGCGTGCGGCGTCCTGCTGATCGCCGGGATCATGATCGGTACGGTCGTGATGATCGGCGAGTTTCGCGAGCGCGCGCTCACAAACAGCGAGCGCGAGCTGGAAAACACCGTGCTGCTGCTGACGCGTCACTTCGACCAGCAGTTCGACGACTACCAGAGTCTTGCAAGCGAGATGATCGCCCGCCTGGACTTTGCGCGCTTCGCCTCGCCGGAGGCGTTTCGCGACAGCATGTCCGGCCTCGCCGCCCACGAGAAGCTGAAGGCCAATATCAGCGGGCTGTCCTGGATCGACGACGTCAACATCTACGATGCCGACGGCGAGCTGATCAATTCATCGGGGGCATGGCCGCCGCCCGCGATCAACATATCGAGCCGGCACTATTATCAGGTGTTCAAGACCGGGACGAATCCGCCGCGCTTCCTCGCCGAGGCGCTGAAGAGCTTCTACACCGGGAACTGGACGATCGTGATGGCCCATCGCCTGACCGGCGCGAACGGCAGCTTTCTCGGCGTCATGACACGACGCATCGATCCCGAAAACTACGAGAAATTCTTTGCCTCGGTCGCGCTCGGCAAGGACTCGGCCATCGCCATGTTTCACGGCGACGGCACGATGCTGGCACGATTTCCCCACGTCGCGCACATGATCGGGAAGAACATGCGCAACGCGCCGCTGCTGCGGGAAATCCTCGACAGCGGGCGGCCACAGACTCTGCGATTGAAAAGTCCGATCGACGGCGTGCAACGGCTGGCGGCCGGCGGACCGCTGCACAGGTTCCCGGTCGCCTTCGTTGCGACCAGGACCGAGGATGCCGCACTGAGCGACTGGCGCGAGCAGACCCGCTTCCTCGTCGTCGCCGCGACGCTGCTGGCATCGGTCATCACCATCACGCTGTTCCTCATCATCCGCCAGATCGTGCGGCAGAACCGGGACGCCCAGGCGCAGCTGGAGGCGGAGCGGCGGCGGCTGGACACCGCGCTGAACAACATGACGCAGGGGCTCGTGCTCTACGACTCCGCCGCCCGCATGGTGATCTGCAACCAGCGCTACATCGACATGTATTCGCTCTCGACCGAGGTGGTGAAGCCGGGCTGCGCGTTTCGCGAGCTGATCCAGCATCGCCAGGACACCGGATCGTTCAACGGCGACGTCGACGACTATTGCACATCGGTCCTTGCCGGCATCGCCGCAGGCAAGATCAGCCTGAAGATCATGGAGAGCGACGACGGGCGCGCGTTCCAGGTGGTCAACAGGCCGCTGTCGACGGGTGGATGGGTGGCGACCATCGAGGACATCACCGAGCAGCGCAAGCTCGCACAGGAGCGCGACCGCAACCACGCCTTCCTGCGCGAGATCATCGATCACATCCCCTCGCAGATCACGGTCAAGGACGTCCATGATCGGCGCTATCTGCTGGTCAACCGCGTCGCCGAGCAGCAGTTCGGCGTCTCGCGCGACGAGATCGTCGGCAAGACGCCTTTCGAGCTGCTGCCGAGGGCTGAAGCCGAAATCGTCGTCAGGGACGACGATCGTTCGCTGCAGACGCCGGACGGCCTGTTCATCGACGAAACGCCCTGGCAAAACCGCTCCCTCGGCTTGCGCTATCAGACCTCGCGGCGCATCGCGATCCGCGACGAGGCCGACGTGCCGCGCTATCTCATCAACGTGGTCGAGGACGTCACCGAGCGACGCAAGGCGAACGAGACGATCGCGCATCTGGCGCATTACGATGCGCTGACCGATCTGCCCAATCGGGTCCTGTTCCGCGAACAGATGCAGCGCGAGCTGCGCAAGGCGCACAAAGGCGGGAAATTCGCCCTGCTGTGCATCGACATCGACGAATTCAAGGGTATCAACGACTCGCTCGGGCATCATGTCGGCGACGAGCTCCTGAAGAACGTCGCCGTGCGGATCAAGAGCTGCATCAAGTCCAACGACCTGATCGCCCGCCTCGGCGGTGACGAATTTGCGGTGATCCAGACCGCGATTTCGGGCCTAACCGATGTCGAGGAATTCGTCCAGAAGCTCTATCACGCAATCCGGCAGCCCTATCACTGCCTCGGCCATCTGTTGTCGAGCGATGCCTCGATCGGCATCGCGATGGCGCCGCAGGACGGCACCGATCTCGACCAGCTCATCAAGAATGCCGACCTTGCGATGTACGCGGCCAAGGCCGGCGGCCGGCGTCTGCACCGCTTCTTCGAGCCGACCATGGACGCCTGCGCCAAGGCGCGGCTGAACATGGAGCAGGACCTGCGGCACGCGCTGACGCACGGCGGCTTCGAGCTGCACTACCAGCCGGTCGTCAACCTTCGCCATGGCGAGGTGACCGGATGCGAGGCGCTGCTGCGCTGGCATCATCCCGACCGTGGCATGATTTCTCCGGCCGAGTTCATTCCCGTCGCCGAAGACACCGGGCTGATCAACGAGCTCGGCGACTGGGTGCTGCAGACCGCCTGCGCGGAGGCGGCCCGCTGGCCCGGCCATGTCCGGATCGCGGTCAATGTATCGCCGGTCCAGCTCAAGAGCCGGACGCTGGCGCTGCGCATCGCGAGCGCGCTCGCCGCCTCCGGCCTCGAACCCGCCCGGCTCGAGATCGAGATCACCGAGGCGGTGCTGATCCGCGACGACGAGGCCGCGCTCGCCATCCTGCATCAGCTGCGCAAGATCGGCGTCCGCATCGCGCTCGACGATTTCGGCACCGGCTATTCCTCGCTGAGCTATCTGAAGCGCTTCCCGTTCGACAAGATCAAGATCGACCGCAGCTTCGTCGGCGACATCATGGAGGTGACGGGCTCCTCCTCGATCGTGCAGGCGGTGGTGAGCATCGCGGCCTCGCTCAACATGACGACGACCGCCGAGGGCGTCGAGCGCGAGGGCCAGCGGGAATTGTTGCGCGCGCTCGGCTGCACCGAGATGCAGGGCTATCTGTTCAGCGCCGCGAGACCCGGCGCGGACGTCATGCGATTTTTTACGACCCGACACGAGGTCGCGGCGGCAACTGGTTAGGAGCGATTGATTTGAACGTGCGGCGGGCCGTGGAAATAGCGGACCGTGGCAACGCGCACAGGCGGCGCCGGACCAACGGCGCGGCATTGGGGGACGGGGTTTTAGGATGGCTCAGGTCAAGAACAGATCGGTCGCGCATTCCTACGCCGTCAGGCTGATGGAGCATCTCGTCGTCCCGACCTTCGTGATCGACCCGAAGCGGCGCGTCGTGATCTGGAACCAGGCCTGCGAACGGCTGACCGGTGTCGCCGCGTCCGAGGTGCTGGGCACGACCGGACATTGGCGCGCCTTCTACCGGCAGCGCCGCTATTGCCTGGCGGATCTCGTGGCGCTCGATCGGCCGGACAAGCTCGCCGCGCTCTATGCCGAGGGGGGTCCGAGCGACGCCGGCGTGGGCCTGAGCGCCGAGAACTGGTGCGTGATGCCAAAACTCGGCAATCAGCTCTATCTCGCCATCGATGCCGGCTCCATCCATGACCAAGCGGGCCGTCTGATCGCGGTGGTCGAAACGCTGCGCGACATGACCGACCAGAAGCGGGCGGAGCTCGCGCTGCAGGCGCTCGCCTCGAAGGACGGGCTGACCGGGCTTGCCAACCGCCGCTCGTTCGATGCCGCCCTGCAGGCCGAATGGGCGCGGGCGCATCGCACGCAACGGCCGCTCGCGCTGTTGTTCGTCGACGTCGACCATTTCAAGCTGTTCAACGACCGGCACGGCCACCAGAACGGCGACGAGTGCCTGCGCGCGGTCGCGGCGATCGTCAGCAAGCATGTCGGCCGTCCGGCCGACCTCGCCGCACGCTATGGCGGCGAGGAGTTTGCCATCATCATGCCCGAAACCGACCGCGCGGCCGCTTGCGACGTGGCCGAGCGGATTCGGAAGGCGGTGATCGGCCAGAGGATCACGCACGGCGCCTCCGGCGCGGGCTCCGTCTTGACCTTGAGCATCGGGGTTGCGGCCGACGTGCCCGGCGGCGATTCGAGCGCGGAATGGTTGCTCAGCCAGGCTGACCAGGCGCTCTATGCCGCGAAGGCGCTGGGCCGGAACCGGACGACATCGGCCGACGCCATGCTGGCGGATCTTGCCAGGCTCGGAGGCCGCAAGCCTCGTGCGCGATTTCTGGCGCGGGCCGCGCGAAAATAACGGTTCCGCGCAGACGTCCGACTTCTGCTATGAAAGGCCGTCTCAAGGCTTCTTCGGCAAGAGAGGATGGTCCATGTCACCGGTCTCGCTGCTCCTGAACGTGCTCTGGATCGTGCTGGGCGGCGCGCAGATGGCGCTCGCTTGGCTGGTCGCCGCCGTCATCATGGCGATCACGATCATCGGCCTGCCCTGGGCGCGGGCCGCGTTCAACATCGCGATTTACACCTTCTTGCCGTTCGGCACCGCCGCGGTGTCGCGCGCGGCCGTGACCGGGCGGGAAGATTCCGGCACGGGACCGCTCGGCGTGATCGGCAACGTCATCTGGCTGGTGCTGGCCGGATGGTGGCTGGCGCTCGGCCATCTGATCGCGGCGGTGCTGATGGCCATCACCATCATCGGCATCCCGTTCGCCTGGGCCCATCTGAAACTGGCCGGCATCGCGCTGTGGCCGATCGGCAAGACCATCGTTCCAATCGACATCTGACAGCGACGTTAGCGGCGAGCCGCGGAAAACACCCTGTCCGGACCCCAACCCGGCCGTTGCCGATGGCAGGGCAATCGGCTAAATGAGAGCCCAACGCACCCGTAGCTCAGCTGGATAGAGCGTTGCCCTCCGAAGGCAGATGTCAAGCTGTTTCCGACGAGAGCGGAGCAAAAAAGAGAACGTAGTTTCAGAGGCTTAAGAAATCGGCGCGGATCGCTTCACAGTCCCGAAGTTTCCGCGTAAGCACTGCGTAAGCAGCGCAGGCACCCGTAGCTCAGCTGGATAGAGCGTCGCCCTCCGAAGGCGAAGGCCACACGTTCGAATCGTGTCGGGTGCGCCAGCAGTCCAATGGTTTGCGTGCGTCGGCAAGAGTGCGTCAAAGCTCCTCCCGAACCCATCGGACGAATCAGCCTGCCGCACGGACTCGTCGGTCGCTCCCCGTCAGGCTTCGACCTCGCAATGGGCTTGCATCTGGCCAACTACGATCATCGAACTGCCGCTCGCGAACAAACGAGCAGAGTTTTGCAGAGGTCTGGGCCGGCTAGGACTTCGGGTTCTTGAGCCTCACCCCTTCGCCTTTTTGGTCTGCATCGAGGAATTCTATTCCGGCTTTGACCAATGCTTTCTGAACGGCCTGAACCGTACTGATCCGCGAATCTACGATGCCACCCTCAAGCCTTGCGACGGCATTTAGGGACACAATTGCCTTGTCCGCGAGTTGCTGTTGGGACCAACCCAGCAAGGCTCTGGCGGCCCGGATCTGTCGAGCGGTGATCATGCGATCACCTTCGACTCCTCTAGCAAAAGCGCCACTATAAGGTTATAAATACACCTCTTATGGGTATTTTATGCCCGCAATCGGAAGAACCTTATGTGGGCAGCCTTGGAAGTCCCAGCCGAACCCTTCCATGCGATCTTTCGGCGCGAGATGCCGCTGAAGAGGATGCGTCAGCAATGAATCCCCCCTCATTCCCGTCGCTTAACGAGGCTCAGACCAGACTCTCTTCTCCCTCTGACCGCCGGGGCGGTAACTGCGCCAGCAAAGCTTCCCGGCCACGTCCGGCCGGGTTCGTGGATTGGTGGATGGAGGCAACGGATGACGATTCGAAGCTGATCGCATTAGGCAAACAACTCGAAGAGGCAGTAACAAAAATCCGAAGATTGTACGATCCGGTATCCCCAGACAGCCATCTCGAGCTAATTGAATCCATGCTAGTTAGCCTTGAACCTATCGAACAGGCCATCATGGCGATACCGGCACGGAGTATCGCCGGTCTGGGCGTAAAAGCTCGCCATGCAGCCTACGTCATTTCCGAACATTGGGATGCGCCGATTGATCAGATCGACTGGGACGCTCGAGCCGTTCGTTCCTTGATTGAAGCAGTCTGCGTCGTGGCCTCCATACCATTTTTGTTCGAGTCGAACTCAAAGGAAGACGAATAGTCGCGTCGTACAAATCACGCTGCTGTTCAAGCTTTGCCGGTGGAAGGAGTAGCGAATGAGCATTGTGTCGATCATGGCCACGATCCTCGAAGAGGAATTGCGAGAACATGGCATCCGCGGGCTAACCCAACTCGATCGTGAAACGATTGTCCACAGCATGATTGAACGCACGGCCGAACTCGAAACAAACATCAAACAGCGTCATTCAGGATCACGCCTCGATGATCAGAACTGAGAGACTGTTGGTGTGTTTCGGGCTGCTTTCGAGGTTCCGGGGAGAGGGAGTCAGTCAATCCCCATTGAAAGATCAAGTATTTTTGACCTTCTTAGGCCAAAATCCACCATTTGCGCTACGCCGAAAACTGGCGCTTCGCCTCCAATC
>Ga0210401_10007778_pt1 | contig 10708 bp, 11 predicted proteins | sample IncBWH32MmetaG_FD_150866 | JGI IMG/M metagenome (GOLD analysis project Ga0210401, IMG submission 150866) | Forest soil microbial communities from Barre Woods Harvard Forest LTER site, Petersham, Massachusetts, United States - Inc-BW-H-32-M | ecosystem: Environmental > Terrestrial > Soil >... | reverse complement strand
AGATGACATAAAGCTTCTTATGTTAAGCACAACATAAAAAGCTGTAATTGTGAAATTTCCCCATTACGGTGAGGTACGCGGTGAGGGCTTCCGAGTGTCCCTGCTCCAACTGTTCGATGAGGGCTTTTATGTTGGCCGCGATTACTTCTTTCGCGGTCTGCTTCTGCTGCTTGTTGCTCGGTGTCGACTGATTGGCCACTGCGGCGGTGGTGTTCATGATTGCTTCCTCCTTGGGCTGTCGTACTGCCTTTGCCCTTAAATCGGGCGGCGGCTTGTACATACATGCCGAACGCCTCCTGGCGAAGGCGGGGGGTAGCAAGTGCAAGCTGAGGGGTATCCCCACCCTTGGAACGTGAGCAGAGCGGCAAGTGGAAAGGGCGGAGCGAAGCGGAGGTCTGCACAAGCGAAGTGCGGAAGATTGGGGAAGCGGCTTGCGCGCGCGGGTGGGGCAGCGCCCCCCTAGGGTTTTTGCTTGTGCTGTTTTTGGAGGATTCGGAACATCAGAACATTAAGACAAACAATATAAGTGGGCCCGCGCGGTGCAGAGACCAAACGCGGGTATGATCGCCGTTGCTGACTTAATCGTTGCTTATTCCTGGAGTGGCACCATAGAACGCGAATGGATTGAGGAATTGCCGGTGCCAAAGAAACTGGCGTTCTGTTTGCGTCAATGTTCCTTCGTCGCAGACGCGAGTCCAATTCAACCGGATCGTGTCGACTTGATGCTTGATAAGCATCTTAGCTGTTTCTGCATCAAGCAAGAAGCGAGGGGCCGCCTCTAAACAGACCGTTAACTGGCTCATCCGATTATCGTCATGGATCAACATCGCCTGACTTGCTTCGTTCCCAGTTCGTGGCTGAGGGCAGACATCGTAGGCTGGCGTCAGGGTTAGATCTTTGCCATCCCAGAAGGCAGCATGATTACGCGCGTGGTCATCAGTGTTGCCACACAGAATGTTGAATACGATGCGCCCAAATACTTCGCGCAGGGTTTCGTTCGAGTCGGTGAAGCGATGACGAATGAGATCGGCCAGGTCTTGATAGCTGGCATACTTCGCCATCATTTCATCCAGACCAAATAATGTGAGCGCAGATACCATGGCTTTCCGCCGCCACCCCTTGTGCGCCTTTTCACGATCGAAGCGCTCAATCAGCAAAACGTCCTTTCCGAGGACGCTCTCGAGCTTTACGGTTGCAGCATTGAGACCAACCAGCTTCGCAAGCCGCATGGCGACGAATTCTGCTTTGACGACGTTGTAGATGTCAGAACTTGTCGAGAACTTCGCGATGTACTTTCTGTCATCCGCAGTGATCAACACCTTGGGCCGTGCACCTCCCAGAGACGTACCATGCTGAAGTGCGTTACCGAGTCCTGGTTGCAGCAGTAACCCTTTTTCTACGGACTCTGCAGCCTGCATGAGCTCACTCAACGGCGTATGGTCTGCGACCCGAGGAATGTATTTTGTAGCGGACAATTGAAAGTCCAGTGCGCCTGTCCGATCTGATCCTGATTCCAGAAGATAGGTCAGCTCACTCAATTCCTGCTTCGAAGCATCCTCTCCCTTTAGGCCGAGCTTCCGATTGATGAGGACGCGACGGCCCCAGGCATCAGGTGATGCATCACGGATACAGCTCGGCATGGACAAGCCGGGAAGGAGAGGGATCTCTCCAGGCTTGAGCGGTAATTCTGGTTCATAAATCGCGATGGCGTTTTCCCGGTTCAGGTAGCTCCTGCCATAGTTGAAGACCAGCTGGTTTCCGATTTCGGTGAGCAGTCCTGCGACGACGGGCTCCATTTCGGTTGGCAGCCAGATCCAGACATAGGCTTCTCTGTATTGGTTTTTAGAAGTCATCTTTTATTGCCCTCTTGGGTTTACGGGCATATTTGGGCAGCAGACTCAGCATCTCTCCAGCGAAAGCACGGTGAGCGCCCAATCGTTCTTTGTCTGATTCAAAGAGACGTACTCCGGCTATGGCGGCAGCCTCAAACACGGGTCCGATCGCGCAGCCAGGATCACCCTTTTCAATGCGTTGAACCAGTGAACGGGAAATCCCCATACGGCTTGCCATTTCTTCCCCAGTGATCTTTCGATCAATCCTCCCTGCACGGATCATCTGCCCCAACAGCGCAAGGGCTTCCGTGCTGTACCTGGAGTATGCTCGGTGCTGCGGCTTGGACATTGGGAACCTCCGGACTATGAATAAGTCGTATAGAGCATATATGGCTTATTTATGAGCCATTATGTGGCCAATTTGAGAAGAATGTCAATGGCATTTGACCCATTAATGAGTCGGATTTAAACGATACGATCTATTTATGAGCTACTGGACGTGACGGGAGCATGTCAGAATTGCTCTGATCTCGGACAAAGGGATCCTCCGACAATATGGACATCCAAATATAGACAGTATTATGTCTAAAATGAGATATATAATCTTGCGTTAGGAGGTGCTCCATGGCAACCATGCCAGCATTCGCCGCTGCCGGATACCAGTTCGAAGCGACACCTGATCTCAGCAAGCTTGAGACGCGCGAGCGGCTCAGCCAGTCTGCAATGGATGGTCTATTTGCGATTGCGGACAAGTGGCAACTCCCAATGGAGAGAGTTGGAGATCTGCTCGGCGGAATGCCGCGTTCAACCCTCTACAAGTTGAAGACTGCTGCTGGAACTCTAAAACAGGACGAGCTGACGCGGATTTCCTACGTCGTCGGAATCTACAAGGCGCTTCACATCCTGCTTCCGGCCGAACACGCAGACCGCTGGATGACCCAACCTAATGACAATTTTCTTTTCGGCGGTCAGCCTCCAATCGAGTACGCGATTCGGAACGGCATCCCGGGCCTGCAGCAAATTCGTAGCCTCCTCGATGCGGCGAGGGGCGGGCTGTAGTTGGCACACCTCGGCGAATTCGATCAGCAGGGCACTCACAGGCTGATCGCGACTGCTTACGCCACCGAGAGCGTTCTTGAGTCTCTGTCTCTTCCAGCAAACGTCATCAGCGACCTGACCGAGCTCGACGCGGCGACCAATGAACGCAAGGTTGCCGAGCGTGGAGGAAATGCCGCAATCAGTCCGGGCGAATTGCTTTATGGCGTCCCCGAAGCACACATCGTGAACGCTGCCTTCACGCATCCAGGACCACATGGCGGTCGATTCAATGACTCGCGAAGAGGAGCCTGGTATGCGGGCGTCGAGCTTGAGACGTCGATCGATGAGGTGGCCTTTCACAAGCGCCGCTTCCTGAAAGAGAGCCGGATCTCGGAGCGCATCAGTTTCGACTATGCAGATTTTCTCGCTGATTTTTCAGGGCAGTTCCACTTCCTCGATGACTCGGAGCGCGACCAGTGCCTTCAACCCAATCCGGTTCCTCAGTGCTACGGTCCATCGCAGGCGCTGGCCAATTCACTCTTGTACACCGGATCGAGTGGCATCGTTTACCCGAGCGTTCGCCGTTCGGGTGGAACCTGCATTGTGTGCTTTCGGCCAGCTCTTGTCTTCCATCCGCGTCGCGGAAAGCTCCACAGCGTCCTAGTTGCTGCTGGGGACGACAAGGTTGAGAGTAGCGAACTCATTAAGTAGTTCGCTCAGCACCCTTGCTTGCGCAAGGAGCGGCTCCTGAGCCTAGGACGTGCTATGACTGGCTTAGCCGATTCCGCAATTCTTCATTGAGCGGCAACCCTTCAAAAGCAACCCGGCTGAGTTGGACCGAACTTCTATCCTGTCGAATCTTCTATAGTTATCTGGTCCCTCGAACATGACAAAAATGGGTGATCAGATCCAAATCTCGGCACTTGAGTCCCATCTCTGGGAGGCGGCGAACATTCTTCGTGGTCCAGTAGATGCCGCTGATTTCAAAACTTACGTATTTCCCCTTCTGTTCTTTAAGCGAATTTCCGATGTTTATGACGAAGAATACGCCCTCGCTCTTCAGGAATCAGGTGGCGACGAAGAGTACGCCTCATTCCCGCAGAATTACCGGTTTCAGATTCCCATTGGATGCCGGTGGTCCGAGGTCCGCGCGGTCACAAACAACGTGGGTACCCATGTCGAAAGGATCCAAGGCGAAGACCCGGAACATTATGAGCGCTCTCTATAGTCACGCACAGCGGTGGGAATGGACGACGTACAATCCCATCCGTCATGTTCGGCAGAGCGCGAAGCGTGCTCGCATTCCCACCATCCTCACACCGCAGCAGCTGAAAGAGCTGTTGGAGAACCTGGTGGATCTTCCCAAAACCGCAGTTCTACTCGGCGCATCGACCGGCCTCCGGGTCGGAGAGTTGCTCGGGCTGAAGTGGGAAGATATCGATTTCGAGAACCTCGAACTTCGCCTGACCCGCGATGTCGTCAAACAGCGAATCGAACGCTGCAAGACGGAAGCTTCGAGAAAGCCGGTTCCAATCGATGCGGCCGTTGCCGAGATCCTGTGGGAATGGCGTCTGCGGTGCGCCTATAACCAGCCGAAGGATTGGGTGTTTGCCAGTCCCGCGCGACGGGCAAACAACCTTACTGGCCGAGTTCCATCTATCGGGTGTATCTCAAGCCGGTTTTAGAGAACATCCTGAAGATCAAGGAACCGGTCGGCTGGCACACGCTGCGGCACAGCCTGGGCACGCTGATGAAGGCGAACGGAGAGGACGTGAAGACGATCCAGGAGACGCTCCGTCATGCCAACTTCAAGGTGACGATGGATGTGTATACGCAGGGCATAACGGCGATCAGGCGCAGCGCTCACAGCAAGGTGGTGCGTCAGATCATGGGCATTGAGGAGGGCAAAGACGATGAAGAGTAGAGCAGGCTTTCCACAAGTAGAAATCCTTATCGAACCTTTTCAAACCCACGTTTTTTCGGTCCGAATCTTGCAAGTCTTTTGTTTTGTTGGCGTCCCCGACGGGATTTGAACCCGTGTTATCGCCGTGAAAGGGCGGTGTCCTAGGCCGGGCTAGACGACGGGGACGTTTGTCCGGCGTGGAAGGACGCACACGCTTGACAGGCAAGTATTACTTTGAATGTATCAACTGGGGTGCGGAGTGTCAAAATGCGTGACCTCGTTCCGGACAGATCTCGTCCGCAAGATCGCAGAAAAGGTCAGCGAATTGAGCATTTCTCCCCGTCAATTTGAACCGCAAGCCCGGAAGCCTCGTATTTCATTTAAAGTTGATCGATATCGGACATGAATTTTGATGGCCCCACCCCACTGGGGGTCAAATGGCCTCAGCGAAGATTTCGTGAAGCCTTCGCGACGCAAATGAATCAATAGCTCAAATGCAGTCCTGACGAGTGTTCGACCGTTTAGAGTTCAAAGAACAAAGATTGAAGGATTCAAACGAAGCGCCGGGCATGCTCCCCCTTCGAACCGAAGGCTGTAACTCCCTGAGCGGAAATATGGAAATACCGGCCATGCCGGAATGAAACATCGAGGATCTCCATTTGAAAAGCAGGCTTGGTCTTTGCTTCTTGTCCGCCACCTCCCTTCTCGTTGCGTTGGATTTGACTGCGTGCCATAAGGCGGCGACAGCCGCGCCGGCACCGCAGGCACTCCCCGTACAGACGATGACGGTTGCGTCCTCGCCTGTTCCTCAGTCAGATGAATATGTTGCGACTATCAAGTCGCGCCGGTCGGCGACCCTGAATCCGCAGGTAGACGGCAATCTGACGCAGATCCTCGTTCACTCGGGCGACCATGTTTTGCATGGTCAGCTGCTGATGCTGATCGATCCTGCCAAGCAGGAAGCGACGGTCGCGTCGCAGGTTGCGACTGAAAAGCAAAAGCTGGCGGTCTACAAATATAACCAGACGGAGGTAGAGAGACAGCGAGCGCTCTTTGCTGCAGGAGTGACCAGCCGCGATACCCTCGACCAGGCCGAGCAGTCCTATGAAAACTCCAAGGCCGACTATGAGGCGGCCGTAGCCTCGCGGGTATCACAGGAAAAGCAGTTGGAGTACTACAAGATACGTGCACCTTTTGACGGCATCGTGGGAGATATCCCGGTGCGTCTGGGAGATTATGTATCTGCCACGACACTGCTGACGACGGTCGACGAGAACAAAGATCTCGAAGCCTACATTTATATACCCACGGAGCGCGCTGCTCAGGTGCGCAGCGGACTCGGAGTGGACATCCTCGACAACAACGAGCAGTTGCTCGAGCACACCTCGATCGATTTTATTTCGCCTCAGGTAGATAACCAATTGCAAGGCATTCTGGCCAAGGCATCAGTTCACTCTCCCCAAGTCATGTTGCGCACAGCTCAGCTTGTAAAAGCGCGCGTCATCTGGAAAACCAGCCCAATCCCTGTGATTCCGGTGCTGGCGGTGACGCGGCTCGGGGGTCAGACCTTCGTCTACGTGGCTCAGAACAAGGATGGCAAATACTTTGCTCACCAGCTGGCAATCGAGCTGGGTGATCCCGTTGGCAACAACTATGCGGTGCTGGGAGGATTGCAGAATGGAGACAGGGTCATTGTCTCCGGCACACAGTTTCTTGTGGATGGAATGCCTGTTCAACCGCTGGGATAGAGAATGCGGAACAGGAGATTCGCCATGACAGGTTCACGACGTGTAGGCCCGGCATGACAACAGACAGGTAGGCTCTCTTGGTTGACTTTTTTATTCACCGGCCGGTATTCGCAACCGTATGCGCGCTGCTGATCATCCTGGCAGGCGCAGTTGTCATTCCGACGTTACCGATTTCTCTCTATCCCCAGCTGGCGCCCCCGCAGGTTACGGTGACAAGCAACTACGTAGGCGCAAACGCACAGGTTGTCGAGTCCGCTGTAACAATTCCGCTGGAGGAGCAGATCAATGGCGTCGAGGGCATGCGTTACATTGACTCGGCCAGCTCGACCGACGGCACCAGCTCCATCACCACGACTTTTCGCACCAATTACGACCTGAATATCGCAGCCGTCGATGTACAGAATCGCGTCGCGTCCGCCCAAGGCCGCTTACCTCAAGCCGTCAACAGCACGGGCGTCACCATTACCAAGGCGAACTCGAACTTTGTTTTCGCAGCGGCCTTTATCTCTCCGCATAAAAGCTATTCTGATCTCTTCATCAGCAACTATATCGACGTTTATGTAAAAGACGCGCTCAAACGAGTCCCCGGCGTCGGAGATGTAATCATCTTTGGAGAACGCAAGTATGCCATGCGGATCTGGCTGGACCCTGCAAAGCTTGCGGCCCGCAGCCTTACCACCGTTGACGTAGTCAATGCCCTCTCGGAGCAGAACGTTGAGATTCCCGCCGGCCAGGTGGGCCAGCCTCCCGCGGACCAGAAGCAGGCGTATCAAATTCCAGTGCGCGTTGTTGGCCGCCTCACGGATCCAGTTCAATTCAACAACATCGTTATTAAGAACACCCCGGCTGGCATCGTTCTACTCAAAGACGTCGGTCGTGCACAACTTGGAGCTGAGACCTACTCCACCGATCTTCGTTATAACGGCTTGGACGCCGTCGGTGTCGGCGTGCAGCAATTGAGCAACGCCAATGCACTGCAGGTCGACCGCGATGCAAAGGCTGTTCTGGATCAGCTGGCCAAGTCCTTCCCACCGGATTTTCAGTACGTCATCCCATTCGATACCACCACCGTCGTCGGAGACTCGATCCGCGAGGTTGTAGGAACGCTCGGCGAGGCGATCATTATCGTCATCGTTGTCATTTTTCTTTTCCTGCTTGACTGGCGAGCGACGATCATTCCCGCGATTACGATTCCGGTATCGCTGATCGGCACGTTTGCGTTCATTAAGATATTCGGTTTCTCGATCAACTCCCTCACGATGTTCGGCATTACCCTGGCCACGGGGCTGGTGGTCGACGACGCCATCGTCGTCATCGAAAATGTCCAGCGGCACATTAACGAGGAGCACTCGGACCCGCGTACTGCAACATCGATCGCCATGTCCGAGGTGACGAGCGCGGTCATCGCGACTTCGCTCGTGCTGATTTCGGTTTTTGTGCCAGTATCGTTCTTTCCTGGAACGACTGGCATTCTGTATCGGCAATTTGCCCTTACGATTGCCTTTGCGATTGCCATCTCGGCATTCAACGCGCTCACCCTTTCACCCGCGCTGGCAGCTCTGTTCCTGCGCGGTGAGAAGGTAAAACATGGGCTATTTGGCCTGATTGACCGCGCTATTCAGAAAACCACGCAGATTTATGGGACAGTCACTCATCACGTGTTGAGGGTCCGCTATCTGGTGTTGTTGCTATTTGCAGGCGCATTGGCTTCGACAGTTTACCTCTACACGCACGTGCCCACCGCATTTGTGCCGTCAGAAGATCAGAACTACTTGATTTGCATCGTTCAGGCTCCGTCGGGCGCCTCACTGAGTTACACGAGTAATGTTGCCGAGAAAGCCGTCGAAATCATCAGGAAGAACGATGATGTCTTCGGAACATTTGCCGTGATGGGCTTCAGCCTTAGCGGAGGAAGCGCATCGAACTACGGCCTCATTTTTGTTCCGCTGAAAGCTGTGGAGATTCGTACGAAGAAGGGGAAAGGCCATTCGGCGGCGGATATTCTGGCGAAGCTTTCCCCTCAGCTCTTCGGTGTGCCAGGAGGTCTGGTAGTAGCCTTTGAACCGCCGGCCATTCAAGGTATCGGCTCTTTCGGAGGCTTCCAGTTCGAGTTGCAGGACCTGGGCCGTAATACCCTGGCAGATCTCGACCGTGTGGCTCACCAGATCGTGGGGGCGAGTCGCCAGCGAAAAGACCTGGTCAATCTCTATACGAGCTACACCGCCAATGATCCGCAACTTCTGGTCGCGATCGATCGCGAGAAAGCCAAGGCTATCGGCGTTTCACTCACTCAGATCAGCTCCACGCTGGGTGTATTCATGGGATCGCAGTATGTGAACGACTTCGACTTCAACAACCGGTCATACCGGGTATATGTACAGGCGGATCAGCCTTCGCGCATGACGCCCGGTGATCTGCGGAAGTTCTATGTTCGATCCGACTCAGGACAGATGGTTTCACTCGACAATCTGGTGTCGATTGAGCAGTCCTCAGGACCGCAGGTGATCTCGCACCACAATCTCTTTCGTGCGGCTGAGATCGATGGTGCAGCTGCTCCCGGTTACAGTTCGAGCGAGGGCCTGAAAGCGATGGAAGACCTCGCTACTCAGAATATGATCCAGGGCATGACCTTCTCCTGGACCGGGCTCTCGCTCGAAGAAATCGAATCGAGCGGCAAGGCAATTCTTATCTTCGGGCTGGGCATTCTCGTGGTGTACCTTACTCTCTCCGCACAGTATGAGAGCTTTGCCCTGCCTTTCATTATCCTTCTGGCGGTCCCAACTGCGGTTTTGGGGGCATTGGGCGCTGTCACGCTGCGCGGCCTGGCGAATGATGTCTACTGCCAGATTGGACTGGTGATGCTCATCGGCCTTTCGGCCAAAAACTCTATCCTGATTGTGGAATTCGCGGAGCAAATTCGAGAACAGGGCAAGTCGATCGTCGATGCGGCAATTGAAGCGGCTGAATTGCGCCTGCGGCCGATCCTCATGACCTCATTCGCCTTCATCCTGGGAGTGATGCCACTCTACTTCGCCACGGGCGCGGGGGCGTTCGGCCGGCGGTCGGTGGGCACCACGATTGTCGGAGGTATGCTTGTTTCTACAGTGCTGAACCTTTTCTTTATCCCCGCGCTCTACGTGATTCTTCAGACCATGCTGAACTCGTTTGGACACAAGAAGACGCGCGGAACAGAGACAGCAGCACAGGCAACCACAGCCCGTTAGAGGACAACAAGCCCACGCCCTGATCCTGCACTATGCGGATTCCAAGATGATATTGGCATACTGTGTCGTGTCTCCCGTGCGAATGAGTCCGATGGCCCGCGGCACACGCTTCTTGAACTCAACATGCGGCTCAAATGTGACGAAAATACCCGAAAGCATGTTGAGGTACGTTTCGTGAGTCTCTGGGCGGTTCGCAGCCCGGAATTCCTCCGCCATAAATGCAGAGCCAATCACGAAATTCTGGCGAATCGCTTGAACAACATCGAGGACGCGTGGGATATCGTCAACCAAAGATATATCGACGATCTCGATCTCCGGCCAGAATGGAAATCCTCGGTCCGCGATCACCACCGCATTCGTATGTCGAACACGGCTCAGCAGAGAATTGATTGCGGGATTAAGAATGCCGGTTTTCAACATGGGTTCTCCATTGGATCTGGTGCTAGGCGGGGAGCACCTGATTCTTTAAAACGCGTGCTCCTGCGAATGAATAAAACATGATGAAGACGTAGCAGCCCAGAGGTACCAAATAAGCAAATGCCAGGCTTCGTGAGGAGATGAGTCCCATCACCGGTGTAAGCACAGCGCCTCCAACGATCGCCATTACGAGGAGCGAGCCGCCAAGCTTCGTGTCCTCGCCAAGCCCTCGAAGTCCCATCGCAAAAATAGTCGGGAACATCAGGGACATGAAGAAGCTGGTGAGGAAGATGCTCCACATACCAATCCATCCCGGGTGTGTAACTCCTATAGTTACGAGAATCACGTTGGCGAGACTGTAGATTCCCATTAATCGTCCGGGGTTCACGAACTGCATCAGCCAGGCCGATGCGAATCGGCCGACGGCGAATGCGAACAGCGATCCAGTCAGAAAATATCCTGCTGTCTTCACCGGCTGATGAGCGTAGTCCTGAACGTACTGGATGAAGTAGCTCCATGTTCCCACCTGCGCGCCCCCATACAGAA
>Ga0210401_10007775_pt1 | contig 10709 bp, 11 predicted proteins | sample IncBWH32MmetaG_FD_150866 | JGI IMG/M metagenome (GOLD analysis project Ga0210401, IMG submission 150866) | Forest soil microbial communities from Barre Woods Harvard Forest LTER site, Petersham, Massachusetts, United States - Inc-BW-H-32-M | ecosystem: Environmental > Terrestrial > Soil >... | reverse complement strand
CATCGTACGTGCAAGTGTTGCATCCAGCGTCGTCACCGAAATCGCCACCTTGGCGAGATTGCGTTTGGCCATCCTTGCCAGGATATCGATATCGCGGGCCACCAACGCCGACTTCGTCACAATGCCAACCGGATGGCCGGCGCGGTCCAGCACTTCGAGAATGCCGCGCATGATCTTCCGCTCGCGCTCGATCGGCTGGTACGGATCGGTGTTGGTACCGATCGCGATCATGCGCGGTTGGTAATCCTCCGCCGCCAGTTCCTTTTCGAGAAGCTGCGGCGCGTCGGGCTTGGCGAACAGCTTTGATTCGAAATCGAGCCCCGGCGACAGGCCGAGATAGGCATGCGTCGGCCGCGCGAAGCAGTAGACGCAGCCATGCTCGCACCCCCGGTAAGGGTTGATCGAACGGTCGAAGCCAATATCGGGAGAATCGTTGCGTGTGATGACCTTGCGCGCGGCGTCGAGCGTGACCGTGGTCTTGAATGGCGGCAGTTCATCAACGCTCTGCCAGCCGTCGTCAAACGCAACGCGGGCCTCAGCCTCGAAACGGCCGCTGGTATTCGACTGCGCGCCTCGGCCACGCCGCCGCTCGCGCTCGATCGCGACTGAAAGTTCCGGAAAAGGAGAAAGCGCACCCGCCGGCTCGGAGGGCGCCGTGACCGGCGGGTGCTTGAGGGCATTTGAGGATGCTCGGCTCATGATCGGAAGATAGCACGGAATGAGAACAAATCAAGAACATGATTCAACGGCACCTGCCGACGGCGGGTCAGGCTCAACGGGTCAGGCAAGCGTCTGCCGCAATAAGCTGCAACCGGCGGGGCTGATTTGATTGTGACAAGGTGGTAACCGTTCACGAATTTTCACGTTTGGAGACAACGAAGAGCCACATGCTGAGCATCATTATCCCCACCGAGGGTGCCGAGCGGCAAACTGTGGCCACGCTGGCAGCACTGGTCCCAGGTGCCGCGGCGGGTGTGGTGTGCGAGGTGCTGCTGGTCGACCGGGCCGGAACCCGTACCATCGAGCGGGTTGCCGATGTTGCCGGCTGCCGATTTCTGGCCTTTGACGGCTCGCGCGCGGCGGCGCTGGCGGCGGGCGCACGCCAGGCGCGCTCGCCGTGGCTGATGTTCCTGCACGCGGGAGCGGTGCTGGACTCGGGCTGGATCGACGAGACCACACAGTTCATTCAGCGCGTCTCGGACAGTGGACGCCCACGGGCTGGTGTCTTTCGCTATGCCCGTTCGCCGTATTCCGACCGGGGTCTGCGCGATGGCCTGAAATTTGTGGCTCGCATGATCGCCGGGCCCTGGGCGGATCAGGGCCTGTTGATCGCGCGCGATCATTACGAGCGGCTCGGCGGCTACGTGCCGGACGCCCGCCGCTCCGAGGCAAGGTTGCTTCGGCAACTCGGCCGCTCCTCGCTTACGCTGCTGCGCAGCCGGATTATCGTGGCCTGAGATACTTGCCAAAGTCAAATAATTATTTGACAATAGCAAGTATTGAGGTGGGCCATGTCTCAACCGGATCACGGCGGTCAGATAGCGGCGGTGCGCGCCTTCAACCGTTTCTATACGAACAAGCTTGGGGTGCTCGGCCAGCAACTCCTGAAAAGCCCGTTTTCGCTTAGCGAGGCGCGGGTTTTGTACGAGATTGCGAACCGCGACAGCCCTTCGGCAAAAGAAATCGGGATCGGACTCGGGCTCGATCCCGGCTACCTCAGCCGGATCGTCCAGAAATTCGATGAGGACGGGCTGATTATCCGCAAACCGTTGCCGACGGATCGGCGGCAATTTCAGCTCGGCCTGACTGCAAAGGGCCGGCAGGCCTTTGCGAAACTTGATCGCAGCTCACAGGACGAGGTCGCCGAGATGCTAGCGATATTGCCGGACGGCGATCGCCAACGGCTAACTCAGGCGATGGCCACAATCGAGCGGCTGCTCTCCAACACCGCGCCCGCGGCCGCCAGTCTGCGCGAACCGCGCCCGGGCGATATGGGGTGGGTGGTGCAAAGCCACGGCGCGCTCTACGCCGGCGAATATGGCTTCGATTCCTCCTTCGAGGCCCTGGTCGCGGAAATCGCGGCTAAATTCCTGGGCTCATTCGATGCCTCACGAGAACGTTGCTGGATCGCCGAACTCGATGGCGCCCAGGTCGGCTCGGTCTTTCTGGTGAAGCACAGCGACGACGTCGCCAAATTGCGGCTGCTGCTGGTCGACCCTGCCGGACGCGGCCAGGGGTTGGGGCGGCACCTGGTCGGGGAATGCGTCGCGTTCGCGCGCGCCTGCGGCTATCGCAAGATCACGCTTTGGACCCAAAGTATCCTGACCGCCGCGCGCAAGATCTACCAGGATGCCGGATTTGTGCTGGTGGCGAGCGAGCCGCATCGCAGCTTCGGCCAAAGCCTGATCGGTGAAACCTGGGAGCTGAAGCTTTAGCCCTGGCTCTCCGCTAATTCGCAGACGCAAAGAAGCCGCACGCGGCCCAGACATCCTACCTGCCCTCTTTCAAGCTGGTCATTTGACACGATACGATGCCCGCCGAAAATCCGGGCAGGAGGAACCTATGAACCCAGGGTCGCTCATTCGATCGATATCCATGATTGGAATGGCCGCCCTGTTCTTGATGAGGGCGGCATCGGCCGCCGAAGTCCAGGTGATGATCTCGTCCGGCTTTTACGGGGTTTATTCCGAGCTCGGTCCGGCATTCGAGCGTGGAAGCCGTCACCATTTGATCACGACACGCGGTCCGTCCATGGGTGATTCTCCGGAAAGCATCCCGGCGCGACTGGCGCGCGGCGAGCGCGCCGACGTCGTGATCCTGGACGGGGCGGCCGCCGACGAACTCGGCAAGCGCGGATTGGTGCGCGCCGACAGCAAGATCGAACTTGCAAGATCGCTCATCGGCATGGTGGTCCGCGAAGGCGCCGCCAAACCCGACATCGGCAGCGTCGAGGCACTTCGAAACACGCTTCTGGAGGCCAAATCTATCGCCTATTCGGACAGCGGCAGCGGCACGTATCTGTCGACCAATTTGTTCCGCAAACTCGGCATCGCCGACGAGATCGCGCCCAAGAGCCGCAAAGTGCGAGGACCTCCATCCGGCGAGCCGGTGGCAGCCGTCGTGGCGCGGGGCGAGGCGGAGATCGGCTTCCAGCAGGTCAGCGAATTGATCCATGTTCCCGGAATTAGCTTCGTCGGCGCGCTCCCGGCCGAGGTGCAGCCGATGTTTTCCTTTGCGGGCGTGCTGACGAGTAACGTCGCCCAGCCCGAAGCCGCCAATTCGTTGTTGCATTTTCTCGCTTCGCCGGAAGCAGCGCCGGTGATCTCGAAGGCCGGACTGATGCCGCTCAATCGATAGCGCGACCCGCTCAAACCCAACGCGATCATCAGGACAGGAATTTTACGCCATAAGTCCTGGCGCGACGCCAGACGACTTCGCATAGCTCGCGCCGCGGGTGATCCGGCACCAGCGCCAATTCGAAGTGGTCACCGACATCCATCGGATCATCCGCCGCTATCCTGGCGCCGCCGGGCGAGACGTCCAACACCAGGCATTCGCGCTTGGTCATGCCGTTGTCGACCGTCATCCAGGCCAACCGCTTTTGCAGTTGCCGGCGCGGCTCGCGCTGCACTTTGGTCCTCGGCTCAACAACACTCATGATAGCCATCCATCGTCAGAGCCAATTGGCTCTGCGATCGTCAAAGCAAGTCACCAGATTGACGCCGATGTCGTAAGGTTCCCTTAGCGGGTTGTCTTGAAATTTAGCGAAATACCCGCCAGTCGCAGAAGAAAGCCCGGTCAGACCGACGCACCCTTCGCCTTGGGACGGCGCAAATGTTCGTCCAGCCGCGGCATGATCTCGACGAAGTTACAAGGCCGGGTGCGGTAGTCGAGCTGGGCGGCGAGAATGCCGTCCCAGCCGTCACGGCACGCTCCCGGCGAACCCGGCAGGCAGAAGATGTAGGTAGCGCCGGCTACGCCCGCGGTAGCGCGGCTTTGAATCGTCGAGGTGCCGATCTTGGCGTGGCTCAGCATATGAAACGCGATTGAGAAACCGTCCATCCGCTTTTCGAACAACGGCTCGATCGCCTCCGGCGTCACATCGCGGCCGGTGAATCCGGTGCCGCCGGTGGTGATGACGACATCGACGGCAGGATCTGCGATCCATTTCTCGACGATGATGCGGATCGCATCGACGTCGTCGGCGACGATCTCCCGCGCGGCGAGCTTGTGGCCGGCGGCCACGATCCGTTCCGACAATGTGTTGCCGGACTTGTCGTCGGCAGCCGAGCGGGTATCGGAAATCGTCAGCACCGCGATGTTGAGCGGTACGAACTGTTTGGATTCATCGATCGAGGTCATGACAAGCTTTCATCGGTCACAGCGACGCTGCCCCGAACGTATCGCATGCCTTCAGCGTTCCCTGCTGATAGCCGGTCATGAACCAGCGCTTGCGCTGCTCCGCCGAGCCATGCGTGAAGGAATCCGGAACCACCCGTCCGGTCGCCTGCCGCTGCAGCGTGTCGTCGCCGATCGCGGACGCCGTCCGCAACGCGCCGTCGATGTCGCCGGCCTCGATGAAGCCCGGACGCTTCTTCTCCTCGCGATTGACCCAGACGCCGGACAGGCAATCCGCCTGCAACTCCACCCTCACCTGCAACGCATTGGCCGCGGGCTTGTTTCCGGCCGCCTGTAGCTGCTGCTGTTGCGCCGTCACCTTCGGCAGGATTCCAAGCAGATTCTGCACGTGATGGCCGGCTTCATGGGCGATGATATAGGCGGCTGTGAACTTGCAGGCACTGCCCTGACAGCCGTGAAATCTGGTCTCGACTTCGCGGAAGAAGCCGGTGTCGAGATAAATCTGCCGGTCCGGCGGACAGTAGAACGGCCCCATCGCCGACTGCGCCATGCCGCAGCGGCCGCCATTGGTCTGGTTGCGGAACAGCACGATGCGCGGACCGGTATAAGATCCGCCCGAGGCCTGGAAGATCTCGCTCCAGCGGTCGTCGATCTCACCGAGAATGCCGGAGATCATGCTGCCCATCTCGTCGGTGGGTGCACCCTTCTTGACGGTCCCGGGCCGGCGATCGGTTTGATAGCTCGACGTCTGGCCGCCGCCTTTCAGAATCTCCGCCCCGCCGATCAGGACACGCGGATCAATGCCGAAAGCGTAGCTGACGATGCCGAGCACGATGATGGTGCCGATGCCGAGTCCGCCACCACCCATCGGAAGACCCATGCCGCCACCGATGCCACCCATCCCGCCGCCGCTGTCATCGCGACGGTCGTCGATGTCGTCGCTGCGGCGAAAATCATCGTAACGCATGGCAGGTCATCCTCATTCCAACTTGCGGCAGTCACCTTGCCTGCCGCAAACGCAGCGAGCGGGCAGAATTTTCTTACCTCGACTAATAACCTGCCCGGCAAAAATTGCCTAGCGTGAAAGAATTGCCCGGTTAAGTCGATTTTTACTTTGCCCAGTCAATGTAGCGCCAGTCGGTTGTTTGGTCCCGCGTCGCCGACAGCGTCGCCTGAGTCAGAGTATTTGAGTCATGGTTGTGTCGCGTCGCGGGGCGTCTGCAAGGGCGCCCCGCACTAAATTCGAGTCTCAACCGAATACGCGTATCATCGTAGGCGATTGCGTCGCCGAGATGTCAAGATTACCGGCCGGTTCAGTCGATCTGGTATTCGCCGACCCGCCTTACAACCTGCAACTCAAGGGCGACCTCAAACGCCCCGACGAATCCCATGTCGATGCCGTCAACGACGACTGGGACAAGTTTTCCTCCTTCGCCGCCTATGACGATTTCACCCGCGCCTGGCTCATCGCCTGCCGCCGCCTGATGAAGCCGTCGGCGACGCTGTGGGTAATCGGCTCCTATCACAATATTTTTCGCGTCGGCGCCATCATGCAGGATCTCGGCTTCTGGGTTCTCAACGACATCGTCTGGCGCAAGACCAACCCGATGCCGAATTTCCGCGGCCGCCGCTTCACCAACGCCCACGAGACCATGATCTGGGCGGCGCGTGACGAGAAAGCCAAGGGCTATACGTTCAACTACGAAGCGCTGAAGGCGGCCAATGAGGATGTGCAGGCGCGCTCCGACTGGCTGATCCCGCTGTGCACCGGCGAGGAGCGGCTCAAGGACAAGGACGGCAGGAAGATCCATCCGACCCAGAAGCCCGAAGGCCTGTTGGCGCGCGTGCTGCTGTCGTCCTCCAAGCTCGGCGATCTCGTCATCGATCCGTTCAACGGCACCGGCACCACCGGCGCGGTCGCCAAGCGCCTCGGCCGCCGCTACATCGGCTTCGAACGCGACCAGACTTATGCGAAAGCCGCCGAAGCGCGCATCGCCGCGGTCGAGCCGCTGCCCGAAGCGACGCTGGCGCCATTCATGACCGCGCGCGAAGCGCCGCGTGTCGCCTTCTCCGAGTTGATCGAGCGCGGCATGATTTCGCCGGGCACCAGACTGGTCGATGCCAGGAAGCGTCATGGCGCGCTGGTCCGCGCCGACGGCGCCATCATGCTCGGCGACAAGGTCGGCTCGATCCACCGCATCGGCGCGGTGGCGCAAGGCGCCGAGGCCTGCAACGGCTGGACCTTCTGGCACATCGAAACCAAAAAGGGCCTCAAGCTGATCGACGAGCTGCGCGCCGAAATCCGCTCCGAGATGGCGGCGGGTTGAGTTCAATCGCGCACCCTTCACTTTACGAACAGCCAATCAATTATAGACGGTCAACGTAGCAACACACTGTCATTGCGAGCGCCAGCGAAGCAATCCATCGCGCCGCACAAAGAAAGAATGGATTGCTTCGTCGCTTTGCTCCTCGCAATGACGTCGGAACACTTCCGCGATCTCGCGGCGCGAATCCGCCCGAGTTGTGCAAAGCATTCCGCCCCGAAATTCAGAGGGCGCAGGGAATGCCGGGCGCTCGATGCGCCCGCAGCCTCGCATGCAAATGAAAGTGAGCATACGAGTGTAGTCACCACGGTCACACCGCAAACACCCGGCATTCCCCGCGCAATGGTTTTAGCGGTTTCCTTCGCGCTCTCCCCGGTGACCGGGCTTTCTTGCCACCGTCGCCTCGTGGGAATCGCATCCACGAAACTTGATGCCAGCGTCGGGGCATCAGGACCACACGACTTTGCCGTCCGCCTTATGCGCCATTCGTCAAAAGCGCCAAAGCGTCCACCGCATCCCGCCCTACGTCCATAACGATCGCGAAACGCCCCTCGAGAAGGACGGGACCGCGACTCAATAGTACTGCTTCTACCCCGCCGTCAAGAACAATTTCTGAAAATCAGAAACCGCTTGTATGCGCCGCCGCGAAGGCAGGGTTAGCGGGTGACGACAGTTACTCCGCAGGATCGACACGCGGCGCGAACGCAGGGTGATGCCAGGCCTCATTCCGCCTAGCCGATCGGGTGCTCTGGAACGAGCGGTGCAAAAGAAATATGATCGTTCCTCGTTGGGGTAGCCAATCGCGGCCTGATGGCCCCTGCCGCCCACGCGAGACGGGATGAGGGAACGGTGCCATGACCCGACAGATGAAACTGATCGGCTTCCTGCAAGCCCAGAATTGCTCGAATTATCCTGCCTCCTGGCGGCATCCTTCGTCGAAGCAGAACTGGTTCTCACGCGAATACTACGAGAGCATCGGACGCACGCTCGAGCGGGGAAAATTCCATCTCGCGTTCTTTGACGACCGGCTCGCGATACCGGACCGCTACGGTGACGATTTCAGGGAAACGATTCGTCACGGAATTCGTGCCGCCAAGCTCGATCCGATCGCGGTTGCGCTGACGATGGGGCTCGCGACCGAACGGCTCGGCATCGGTGTGACCTACTCGACGACCTATTATGAGCCGTTCCACGTCGCGCGCGTGTTTGCAACGATCGATCTTCTCCTGAACGGTCGCGCCGCCTGGAACGTCGTCACTTCGCTGAATGATTCCGAGGCCGCCAATTTCGGCGCCTCAAAACATCTCGGCCACGATCCGAGGTATGACCGCGCCGATGAATTCATGGAGGTGGTGCTCGGGCACTGGAATAGCTGGGAAGAAGATGCAATCTGTTTCGACCGCGAGAGCGGCCTGTTTGCCGATCCTGACAAGGTGCATCGCCTCGACCATCAAGGCAGCTTCTTCAAATCGCGCGGGCCCTTCACGGTGCCGCGCTCACGCCAAGGACATCCCGTCATCATTCAGGCCGGACAGAGCGGGCGCGGCAAGCAGTTCGCCGCGCAATGGGGCGAACTGATCTTCGTGGTCTACCCGAATCTCGACGTCGCCAAAAAGCAGTACCCGGACTTCAAGCGAGCATTTGCCGAAAAGGGACGCGATGCCTGCATCGCGCCGGCGGTCTACGCGATCGTGGCCGAAACGCAAAGCGAGGCGGAAGACAAGTTCGCCGCTGTCGACGCGCTGGCCAAGCCGATCGATGCGCTGGTGCTGCTGTCTGAGGTGCTCAATTTCGATTTTGCCTCCAAGGCGGTGGACGAGCCGTTTACATCTGAGGAACTACAGGCGATCAGCGGCCTGCAAGCCGTCCGCGACCGCGTCATTCAGGCCAGCGGCAAGGCCAATCCGACGGTGCGCGATTTCGTCGACTTCAGCGGCCGAGGAACGCTGCGTGAGATGCCGAGCTTTATCGGGTCGCCGAAGATGGTCGCGGACCAGTTCGAGCAATGGTTCACCGAGCGCGGCTGCGACGGTTTCGTGATCGCGGCGACGCACGTGCCCGGCACTTATGAAGATTTCGTGCGCCTTGTGGTGCCGGAGCTGCAGCGCCGCGACCTGTTCCACAGTGAATACGATGGCGGGACGCTGCGCGAAAATCTCGGCCTGCCGAGGCCGCTGGCGCGCGCCAAACGTTCCTGAATGAAAACCATGCGCGGATGCGAGCGCCAATGGGCGGATTAGCGTCTTCGCGTAATCCGCCGTTACGCGGTCAAGATGGCGGATTACGCCTCACGGCTAATCCGCCCCACGCCTGGATCGCCCCTGTTGCGCCCCCAGGACGATGGCAGTGTGGCACCGCTCACGAACTCGTCGGTTGCGTATCCTGTCAAATTTGAGCATGGAAATCTCGCTCGCGGCCCGGGGGCCGCGTCTTGATTTCCCCCAACAACCCACCGGGAGACTTGAATGCTTAAATTCTATTTCAACGGAGCGCCGAACCCCAACAAGGTTGCGCTGTTTCTGGAAGAGACCGGCCTTCCTTGCGAACTGGTGCCGGTCGATACCCGCAAGGGCGACCAGTTCAAGCCGGAATTCCTGAAAGTCAACCCGAACGGCAAGGTGCCCGCGATCGACGATAACGGGGTTTTCGTTTTCGACTCGAACGCGATCTTGCTCTATCTCGCCGAGAAGACCGGCAAATTCCTGCCCGCCAATACGCCCAACAACCGCGCGCAATTGTTGTCCTGGCTGATGTTCATCGCCACCGGCCTCGGCCCCTATTCGGGACAGGCGGTGCATTTCAAGCACTTCGCGCCGAAGGACCTGGAATACGCCCACAACCGCTACCAGTTCGAGGCGCATCGCCATTACAAGATTCTCGACGACCACCTCGCCACCAGCCGCTACATGGTGGGAGACACCTACACGATTGCAGATATGGCTTTCTGGGGCTGGGCGCGGATGGCGCCGTTCGTGCTGGGTGACGACGTGTTCACAAAATATCCCAATGTGAAGCGCCTGCACGATGAAGTCACCGCAAGGCCGGCGGCCGCGCGCGCGATCGCGTTAAAGGACAAGTTCGTCTTCAAGACGGACATGGACGACGAGGCGCGCAACCTCCTGTTCCGTCACCTCAAGACCAAGGCGGCCTGATCTCACCAACCTTCGTCATTCCGGGATGGTGCGCAGCACCAGACCCGGAATCTCGAGATTCTGCGATGTGCAATTGCACATCGTAGTTCGATGCGTCGCATCGCCCCGGAATGACGGTCTTCGAGGCCTCGTTTTGCTGCCCACATCCCCAGTCAGACTCTAGGCGGTAACTCGGCCCGCCAGGTCATGCACGCCAGAACGGTTTGCTGACTTCGTCTGATATCGACGACCAGCATGTTCCCATGTCCTGCAATTCATATTCGCTCCGCGCCGCGAGCTCGCGGCGGAAGCGCGCGCGGGCGCGCCAGGACCGCAGGATCGAGAGAGCGCTCACGGCCAGGACAAGGGCGAGGCGTGGTGGCTCCGCGTGACGATCACAAGACATAGCCAATCCTACCGAATAGCTTTCGCCGTCTCGACCAGCCGCGCGCTCGCGCTGGACGTCGCGAACACGGCACCGTTTCCGCCAGTCAGCTTCGCCTCGATGAAGGCGATCGTCTTGCCGAGCTGGGTGACGCTGGCCTCACCGACGATCAGCCCGACCATTGCGGGTGCAAGGAAATTGGTCGTCATGGTGATGGTCGCGGTGTAGAACCGCCCGTCGGTCATGACGAAGACGGCCGGACCCATGGTGTCATCGAGCATCGCGGAGAGGATTCCGCCCTGGATAAAGCCAGCCGGATTGCAGAATTCCGGTTTGCCGTCGAAGCCGATCCGTATCCAACCGTCGCGAGGCCGTGCATCGAGAAGATGCCAGCCGAGCAGTCTGGAAGATGGCGGTGCCTCGAGGCGGTCGAGCGCAGTCCTGAGCATGGCCGTCCCTCCGTCCCTCCGTTCCGCCTTGCCTTAACCCAGGCCTGCTGACAGCATGGTG
>Ga0210401_10007774_pt1 | contig 10711 bp, 6 predicted proteins | sample IncBWH32MmetaG_FD_150866 | JGI IMG/M metagenome (GOLD analysis project Ga0210401, IMG submission 150866) | Forest soil microbial communities from Barre Woods Harvard Forest LTER site, Petersham, Massachusetts, United States - Inc-BW-H-32-M | ecosystem: Environmental > Terrestrial > Soil >... | reverse complement strand
CCGGATACGGCTCGTTGCTGACGTCGGGAAATCCGAGTTTGTCGAAGGGCACGGAGGATAGATATAAGACGCTCGTGCCACCCGCCTCCTTCTCTCCGTAGATGTGGTCCACATACTTTTCAGGCTGAGTGGAAATACGGCGGTGCGCCTCTTGCAGCATATCTTCCCTGGTTCCGAATCTTAGGCAGTCCGCTGGGCACGCCTTAACGCAAGCCGGAGTCACAATCTGATCGCGGAATCGTTCGCTCTCCTGATCGCTGAGAGCTTGCCCGTTTCGGGCCGCGGGGAGCGGCTGACCGGAGCGGTCGGCGCAGTGGGTACATTTCTGTATCTTGGGAGTAAGCGAGTCCCACTCGGCTGTCGGGACACCCCACGGGCACGCCCAGATGCAATAGCGGCAGCCAATGCACTTGTCGGCGTCGTAAACGACAGGCCCATCGAGTTGCCTCGCCAGTGCTGTAGTCGGGCAGGCGGAGGCGCATGCTGGCTCTAAGCAGTGCAGACAACGCCTCATCGTGAAAAGGTAATGCAGACCACCGGGTGCCTTCTCGTCGGGTAATTCGTGAAAAGTGATCAACGTTAGGGTTTTGGCACTGAGAGTGGCAGGGTTCTGAAAACCAAGGTTGTAATCCAATTGAGTCTGTTCTCCCTCGCGATCGTTCCATTGCTTGCAGGCGACCTGGCATGCGCGGCAGCCGATGCACTTGGTAATGTCGATCAGTGTGGTCTTGATGGGAGTCTCCGCTGCTAGCTGCGTCATAATCATCTCCGTCTCATCTTGGAGACTTCTGCGGAAGGGGCGTGCGTCTTGACCACGTTGACCAGACAGGCCTTGGTTTCCTGAGTCCCAGCGCCAGGGTCCACGGCATCGATCGTGATGTGGTTCACGCTCGGTCCTGTCGAAAGTCCTTTATAGCCCCAGTTATATGGCATCCACACAACAGTAACTTCATGTCCATCGACCTGTAGGGTCTTCATCCGGGGTGTGACCACGGCTTTCACTGTAAGTTCCCCGCGGGCCGAAGACACTTTCACCCAGTCCCCCGTTTTCAGCGATAGCTTTTGCGCAAGGCTTACCGGCATTTCGAGCATGGGCTCGGGAACGAGCTCGTTCAACCACGGAATATTGCGCGTCGATGAGCCCCCGCACCAGTGTTCGGCGACGGTTGATGTCATGAGCACGTAGGGAAACTCCGCGACCGTACCGATCGGCTGGTAGGACTTGAGCCGCGGATACTTGAGCAGCGGGTTGTGGTTCATCTTCGGGTGTAGGACGTTCTTGACCGGACTCTCTACAGGCTCGTACATCTCCGGCAGCGGGCCGTCCTTGGGCACGTAGGCCACGTCGCGCGGATACCCCGGATGCTTCTCGTCCGGGTCCGAGTAGACGGCCGCGAAGAGGCGCCCGACGCCCTCCGCGCCCAGGTGGAAGGCCCGCTGGCCGTTCGGCGTGTTTGGTCCGTCGGTCAGGACAGGGACGTCCGGCACGTCGTATCCCGCCCATCGCTTTCCTTTCTCGTCCCACCACACGATGGGCTTCGAGCCTGCATATGGGTTGCCGTGTCGATCGCACGACGCTCGGTTGTAGAGAATGCGCATGTTGTTGGGCCAGGTCCACCCGAAGCCCGGATAGAGCCCGAGACCTCCCGGGTCCGTTTGCGAGTCGCGACGCTTCGAGAGGTTCTCGCCGTTGGCGAAAATGCCCGCGTAGATCCACGCGCCGGACGACGTGGAACCGTCGGCCCGAAGATCGCTGACCTTGCGGACGAGATCGCCCGCCTTGAGGCCGGTCTCCGGGTTGTCGCGCAGGGCGTACCCGTTGATCTCGCGCAGGACGTCCTCTGCCGTGGTGTAAGTCCAGAAGGCCTTCCGGATGATCTCGTCCCTCGGTTCCTTCGAGTCCTTGACCAGATCGCGCACCTTGCGGAAGATGAGGTCCACGATCTCGCCGTCGGACTTGGCCTGCCCTGGAGGCTTCACGGCGGCGTGGCGCCATTGCACCATGCCGCCCGAGTTGCTGATGGTGCCGTCCTTTTCCATGAAGAACGCCGCGGGTAGCAGGATCACCTCCGTGGAGATGGACTTCGGGTCGACGCCGGGCCGGTGCCAGAACGTCGCCGTTTCCGTCTCCCAGATTTCCTGAACCACCAGCATCTCGAGCTTCGCCATCGCGTCGAATGTCAGCTTGAGATTGGGCACGGTGACCGCGGGATTCTGGCCGACGATCCAGAGGAGCTTCAGCTTCCCTGCAAGGGCATCCTCGAACATCGGCAGGGTCCCGTAGTCCTTGGAAGCGTTCCGCTTGGGCAGCCAGGCATAGGCATAATCGTTCTGGGCGGTGGCCGCCTCACCGAAGAACGCCTTGAGCGTGTTGACGAGGTACCGGCTGTCGGCGATCCCGTTCTTGCGCACGTAGTCGTGGATGGTCGGCTCGGCGTTCGACGCAGAGTTGAGATAGCCCGGCATGTAGTTGTAAAGCACCGCCATGTCGCATGCGCCCTGCACATTCGGCTCTCCGCGCAGCGCGTTGACGCCGCCGCCCGGCTTGCCGATGTTGCCGAGCAGGAGCTGCAGGATCGTGAACGACCGGATCCCCTGCACGCCAGTCGTGTGCTGGGTCATTCCGAGCGCGTAGAGGATGGATCCCGGACGGTTCTTCGCCATCATCTCCGCGATCTGGCGGATCTGGTCGGCCGGAATGCCGGTGATCCGCTCGCCCGTCTCCAGCGTGTACCGTGAGACGAAGGTCTTCAGGCGCGAGAAGACGCAGTGCGGGTCATCCAGGCTCTGGGCGACACGGGGCTTTCCCCTCGCATCGAGCTGATATCCCCAGGTCTCTGTGTGGTACTTGTGGTTCTCCGCGTCGAACCCGCTGAAAACGCCGTCGGTGAAGTCGAACGCTTGATCGCCCAAGAAAAGGGCGTTGGTATGGGTCGTGACGTAATCCTCGTCGTACAGCTTGTTAACGAGAATGTGGTTGATCATCGTGTTCTGGAATGCCGCGTCGGTACCGGGCCGGATGCGCGCGTACACGTCCGCCGTCGCGGAGGTCCGGGTGAATCGCGGATCGACGTGGATGATCTTCGCCCCGCTCTCCTGTGCCTTCCGGATCCACTTGAAGGCCATCGGGTGGTTCTCGGCCACGTTGCTGCCTTCCACCAGGATCGTCTTGCAGTTCTGCAGGTCGATCCAGTGGTTGGTCATCGCCCCCCTCCCGAACGAGGCCCCCAGACCGGGGACCGTGGGGCTGTGTCAAAGTCGGGCCTGGTGCTCGACGTAAGCCAAGCCGAGCAGCCGGGCCGCTTTCTGAAAGAGATAGCATTCCTCGTTCGTGTTCTGCGCGCCGCCCAGGAAGCCGATCGCGTCCGTCCGATTGACCGGCACCTCCTTGTCGTCGACTTTCTCGGTGGCGATCCAGGTCGCGTCGCGCGTCTTCCGAATTTTCTGCGCGACGCGCGCGATCGCGTCGTCCCAGGAGATGTCCTCCCAGTGGTCGCTGCCCGGCGCTCGGTAACGCGGCGTTTGAAGTCGGTTCGGGGAGGTGTGCGTCGCGAACATGGAAATGCCCTTGACGCACAGCGATCCGCGATTCACGATGTGGTCGTAGTCGCCTTCCATCGCAATCAGCTTGCCTTCACGTACAGCGGCGATCATGCCGCACCCGCAGGAGCAGAAGTTGCACGAGGTGGTGAATTCACTTACGTTTGCAAGCTTTAACTTTTGCGTGGCGGCCCTCACTGTGGATAGATCGAGGAGATCACCGATCGCGAGCCCAACGCCACCGCCTACCGCCATCCTCAACCAGTCTCGGCGGTTGATTGAGGTCGAGCCCTGCGTCCCCGGACTACTGGCTACTTCCTGAGTCTCGACGTCCATTCTCGGATTTTCGATCGGGTCCATAGTGAGAAGCTCTGCTCCTCTCCGGGGGAGGCGAAGGAATCTGTTGAAATAAGTTGGTTCTGTGGCCCCACAACAACCGATTGCTTCATCCCCACCGAAACATCCTTAGTTGCGTAAACAATATTTGGATTTGGACCATGACAGATACTGCTACTACTTACAGTCCCTTTTCTCGCTCGCCCCTTTTAGCCTAGTACTCAGGCAACAATGTGGGCTCTTGATTTTCTGCAGACTCTATGGGTATGACGAATGAAAAGCCTGCCTGGTTCGTGCTGACTCGACACTGGCTGAGTCTGCTGGGCGTGGCCCTACTCGCGACTGCTCTGATTTCGTGGCTCTTTGTGTTGCCGCAACAGATTCGCGGCCACGTGGACAATCCTTACGTGGGCATTGTGGTGTTTCTCGTTCTTCCAGCAATTTTCTTCACTGGGCTGGTGCTGGTTCCGATCGGCGTCTATCTGAGCAAGCGCCAGATTCGCGGAGAGCTGGCCCAGGCAAGCTTCGATCGCAAAACGGCACTGCGTCGTATTGCCTGGTTTTTCGCCGCCACAACTCTCCTGAACATTGTTATTGGAACCCAGGTCACCTATCGGGCCATCGAGCACATGGAGACTCCACAGTTCTGCGGAGCCACTTGTCACACGATGAAGCCCGAGCTTTCCGCCTATCAGAATTCGCCGCACTCCCGGGTGGAATGTGTCGAGTGTCATGTGGCGCCGGGTGCATCCGGTTGGATCAACAGCAAAGCGAGTGGAATTCGTCAGCTGGTTGAAACCGTGCTAAAGACCGCCCCGAAGCCGATCCCTTCCGCTTTGGAAAGCAATCGTCTGGTACCCGCGAGAGAGACCTGCGAGAACTGCCATTGGCCGCAGAAGTTCGGTGGTGTGCGTCTGCGCGTATTCAGCAAGTATGCCGACGACGAAGCAAACACACGATCGGAAACCGTTCTCCTGATGTTGGTGGGTGGAAACCGGATCTCGGGAATTCACGGGGCACACTTTGGTCCGGGAGTTCACATCCGTTTTGCGGCAGCCGACGCGAAGCGGCAGACCATTCCGTGGATCGAATACAGGAACAAAGAGAAAGGAGAAGTCCGGCACTTTGTCACTCCGGAAGCGCCGCCGGACTCGGCGACGGCTCTTCCGCAAGTCGACATGGAATGCGTGGACTGTCATAACCGACCGACGCATACCTTCGACTTGCCGGAACGAGCGATGGACAAAGCGCTCGCTCTTGGTGAAATCGCTGTAGGCCTACCCTACATCAAGAAAAAAAGTGTGGAGTTGTTGAAGGCAAACTATGCGACAAGCGCGGAAGCGGCTGCGAAATTACCGCCGACCCTCGCTGCTTTCTACCAGCAGAACTATCCAGACCTTTACGCGGCCCGTTCACAGGACATCCAGCAGGCGGGTCAGGCGGTTCTCGCCATCTACAACCGCAATGTTTTTCCGGACCTGAAAGTGACTTGGGGCACTTACCCGAACAATCTTGGCCATACGGACTTTCCAGGGTGCTTTCGGTGTCACGACGGCTCGCATACGACAGCAGATGGAAACGCAATCACTCAAGACTGCAACACTTGCCATGAGCCACTGGCCATGGAAGAGGCATCCCCGGAAATCCTGAAGACTCTGGGAATCGCCGAGCGGATTTCGAAAGTGCAGAAGCAATGATCTGGCGGTGTGCAACAAGTATGACAAATCTACAAGTCAGTGTGAGTTAGGAGTGAATTATGAACAGCAAGTTTGGGGTTAGTTTGGCAGTGATGTTACTGATCGCGTCTTTTGCTTCTTGGGCCGCGGATGATGGCGCGGCCCTGTACAAGAAAAAGTGTGCAGGTTGCCACGGGGCAAACGGTGAAGGCAAACCTGCCATAAAGGCCCCGGCGCTGAAGGGAACAAGCGTCGAAGCAAATCACATCGCGGAGCACATAACCAAAGGCGAGTCAGGAAGTAAGGCACCGCACAACAAGGGCATCGCCGGGCTGAATGATGAGCAAGCCAAGACGATTGCTGAGTGGGTCAAGACTCTCAAGTAGGTTGAACTTGATCCAGATCGAACCGGCATGCGCTGTCGGAGTATCCAGTGTTGCTAAATGGGATACCGCGCCGCTTGTCGCGACACGAGGAGTCTGACCGTGAAGGCAAACGGAAAATACAAACAGTCCCTGGGGTTGACAACGGTGGCAATCTTGCTGTTCGGTGTTTTCCCACCAGCCCTAGCCGCCCCGCAGGAAAACAGCGGCCCCCCCTCCCAGAAGAAGACAGACCAATATGTCGGAGTGGACGTCTGCAAAACCTGTCATGAAGACCTTTACAAAAAGAACTTCGAAAACACAGCGCATTTCAAGACCACCCTGAACGACGGACACGGTTGTGAGTCCTGTCACGGTCCCGGATCCGCGCACGTAGAGGGCGGCGGCGATGTGAGCAAGATCGTTAGTTTCAAGTCGATGTCGAAACAGGATGCCAATGCCCTTTGCTTGACCTGCCACGGTGCAAAACATGAACAGCGGCACTTCGCCGCGTCGGCGCACGCGAGCAACGATGTTGGGTGCCTGGATTGCCACTCGCCGCACAACGCCAAGGAACCGGAGCATCTCCTCGTTCGGGCACAACCCAGCCTCTGCTACGGATGTCATGCAACCGCGAAGGCCGACTTCGCGAAGCCCTATCATCATCGAGTAGACGAAGGCCTGATCCAATGCAGCGACTGCCATAACGTCCATGGCACTGCCACCCTCCGCCAAGTGAGGGCTATGCCCAGCGGGGATGCGATTTGTGTCAAGTGCCACGCCGACAAACAGGGCCCGTTCGTTTACGAACATGTACCGGTGAAGACTGAGGGCTGCAGCAGTTGTCACACGCCCCACGGATCGACCAATCCACGTTACTTGCGGGTGAGCCAGGTGAACCTGCTGTGCCTGCAGTGTCACACATTTCCCGTTCAGGGACCCGCGGGACCTTCCCACAATCAGTCCACCAAATATCAAGCGTGCACGATGTGCCACGCAGCCATCCATGGGTCCAATGCGAGCAACGTATTTTTTAGATGAGGTACGTCATGGTTTCAAACTGGCTCCGGGTGCAACAAGTTGCTGTCATCGTTTTGCTCTTGAACATCGCGGCAACAGCTCAGACGGCTGGGAGCAACACCGGCCAAAGTCAGCCTCAGCCGGAAGGTTGGGAAGGCAGTGGCTATGTAATTCATCAATCCACAGAGATCGGTTATCGCGCGTCAGACATAACTGGCAGCGAACAAATGTATAACACACTCGTGAATCTGCGTAGCGGGCCGCGCTTCCTGGAGCAGAGCCTCTCCATGCAATCGCAACAGCACGACAGCTTATTGTTCGACAACCTATTCATCAATAGCTATGGTTGGGGTGGCGACCCTAATAACGGGCTCCATGCCCGGGTGGACAAGAATCGTTGGTACGACTTCCGGGCAAACTTCCGGCGCGATCAGACAGATTTCAACTATAACCTTCTGGCCAATCCTCTGAACCCCTCGACATCGAGCCCAAACATTCCCGTTACTTTTTCACCCCATAACTTCGGAACCCGTCGGCGGATGAGCGACTTCGACCTGACGTTCTTACCGCAGTCGGCGATTAGTTTCCGGATCGGGTACTCGCACAATAATATGACTGGGCCATCGTATTCCAGCGTCCATGAGGGTACGGACGCGCTGTTATTCCAAGACTGGAATACCACTCTCAACTCCTATCGCTTTGGGGCAGATCTAAAGATCCTGCCGCGCACCGTCATCAGTTATGACCAATTCCTCGATTACTACAAGGGAGATACAACTTGGCAGACAGCTCCGTTCGCCCAGGCTCTCTTGCCGGCAACGCAGGGCACCGTAGAATTGGGCCTCCCTATAGACACAGCTAACAAGAACCCCTGCGCCATCAATCCACCGGCAACCAGTCTGATTGATTCCACGGGAACGCTGACTAACACCGCCTGCAATGCGTACTTCGATTACAATCGCACGAATCGCATCCGGACATCTCAGCCTACCGAGCGCCTGAGTCTACACAGCACTTATTTCCAACGACTGGATCTGACCGCATCTTACGCATACAGTTCGGCCGACATGAACGCTCCTCTGAATGAATTTTTCAACGGACTGATCCAACGCTCAAGCATCCGCCAAGAAACGGTGACCGGACCTGGTCGCGCGACCCAAATCTCAAATGTGGCCGATTTCAGCGCCACCATCCACCTGTCAGAGCACTTCCGACTCGTCGATACTTTTCGCTTCTGGGCTTATCGAATCCCGCAAAGTTTTAGTTCCATCGAGACCGACTGGACATGCACTAATACTTCAACCTGCTCCTTGCTCACTCCGATCAGCGCTACCACACCAAGCGCAACCAATACTGCTGACCAATTGTCATTCAACCAGAGTTGGAAGAGGAACCAGGTCGATTTCGTTTGGGATGCGTCGAAGCACTTCGGAGGTCGCATCGGGTTCAGATATGGCGACCAGGTATTTCATCGCATCCTTGATTTCACAACCGGAGACGAGGACCGAGTGGTCGTCCACGAATACACACCCCTGCTCGCATTCTGGGCAAAGCCTGCACCAACTTTGCGATTCAATTTCGACTGGGAGCACACCAACAACGACGCCGCCATCGTGCGCATTGGACCGCGCAAGCAGGACCGTTACCGCATTCAGGGCAACTACACTCCAAAACCCTGGGCGGTACTCGGAATGTCCATCAATCTTTGGGGAGCTTCGAACGGCGACGCCTTGACGGATTATCGTGCGCACAATCGCAACTACGGATTCACGGCAAACCTTGCGCCCCGCGAGAGGTTCGGATTCGACTTCGCCTACAACTACAACGATTCTGAGCAGAATGCCCTCATTTGCTTTAACGATTCCGACACTTCACTCTCCGTGGTAGCGAACGCGGGCAGTTGCATTGTGAACGGCTACAACGACAGCAAGAATCCACTGCTCACCGATGGCTCTTACACAAGTAACACGCACTACGGCATGGGTTCGGTAATGTTTAGGCTGCGCCCTCGCATAACGACACAGGTCGGCTACAGTATTACCAGTGTTGGCGGCCAGACACCACAGTTCAACGCCCTGCAACCGTTCGGATCACTCCAATACAATTATCACCAACCGTTGGCCAATCTGAGCGTCGATCTCGGCCACAACCTGATGGCTAAAGCGGGGTGGAACTACTACCAGTACGGAGAAAAATCATTTGTCGGACCGACTGATCCCCGCTATTTTCACGCCAACAACGCGACATTTTCCCTGCGCTGGGCGTTTTGAGCAGTTCAGCGGGACTCGATGCTTGCAGCCGTCTGAGGTTCGCTTGCTCTACTAAGACCCGCTAAGACCTGATGGAATCTTACCTGCACCTTGACACTTTTCCCGAGGCCAAGTCGTACTTGTGAATCTCGCCGGTTCTGTGGTCGCGCAGGTAACGATTCACGCTCGCAAGGGATTCCTGATCGTATCCTTCCCCGTTGCGGTAGACAATGTTCAATCGCTCTCCGGTGTGTGTGCGGCAAGTGCAGGCGGTAGGGATGGTCGGAGATGCTCTACGCTTTTGCCTCGGCCGTGCAGACCAAGCCCGAGGTAAGGATGATTATCAACAGAAGAAGATTGCAAACATTCCTTGGCGACTCATGTAACGCGAAAGACACAGGAAAAAGATTCGCTACTCCAAAAAGAGCGGAGCTTTATTGTAGGAATTGAGTTCGTTCGACTCTTGCTCGGGCACCGAGACTCACGCTTCTGAACGGGAAGCCGAACCCTGACATTGTGTGACGTGCACAACTACAGAACCGCAGTCCTTCGCCGATTGCGCATACTGGCAATAATGCCAGTTGTTATTGAAGTCTATACAGCTACCGTTTGGATCATCGGCGATTGCGCCTATAGTGCGAAACGCTTGACTGTCGGCACATATACTTTAGGTCAGGCGCAAGAATATGCCTCTTGACCACCAGTGGAAGCTGGGGGACACATGGCTTGTGCTCCGAACGCTGAGATGCGGCCCGTTGCAGTTAAGAACGCGCTTGTGGTGGGCGCTGACGCCCAGATCCAAGACCTTCTGTTGCGAGTCCTCGAACGAGGCTCCTGGGTCGTGCTAAGTGTTCGCGACAATCTGGCGGCAATTGCCGCAGTGCGGACAAGAGCATTTGATCTGATAGTGACCAGCGACAAGACCTCCGGCAGAGAGGATATTGAATTATTACGCCAGATTCGCCGCGTGCGGCCCCATACCCGTCTGATCATCCTTGCGAGGGAAGGTACACCCTCGGATGTGATCACGTCGATGCGCGAACGCGCTTTCAGTTATTTCTCTAAACCATTCTCCTTGGACACGCTCGCCGAAATGATTCGAATGGCCACGGAAGGCCCATGCTGGGACGATGGTATCGAGATCGTGTCAGGAACACCGGAGCTGATTCGTATCCTCGCACGTTGTGATGTGAAGACCGCTGACCGGTTAGTGCAATTCCTGAACGAGATTGCTGAACTGCCCGCCCCAGAGAGACATCAAGTAGCCACGGCATTTCGCGAGATGCTTTTGAACGCGATCGAACATGGCGGGCGCCTTGATCCGAACCAATACGTCGAGATCGAATACGTCCGTGCACGTCATATGGTGGCTTGCCACATCACTGACCCCGGCCCAGGTTTTACGCTTGACGAAATCCCGCACGCGGCGATCGCAAACCCGACCGACGACCCAATTCGCCACATTGCTTTGCGCGAAAAACAAGGGATGCGTCCGGGTGGGTTCGGCGTTCTGATGGCACAACAACTC
>Ga0210401_10007773_pt1 | contig 10713 bp, 9 predicted proteins | sample IncBWH32MmetaG_FD_150866 | JGI IMG/M metagenome (GOLD analysis project Ga0210401, IMG submission 150866) | Forest soil microbial communities from Barre Woods Harvard Forest LTER site, Petersham, Massachusetts, United States - Inc-BW-H-32-M | ecosystem: Environmental > Terrestrial > Soil >... | reverse complement strand
GATGTATGACCTCGGGCTTCCCCACGAGTGGCGAGACCAGCCGGTCGGGCAGGACCGCGGCATGGCCCTTGAGGAGAGCCAGTCACTGCTCATCGAGATGATGGTGTGCCGCAGTCGCCCGTTCGTGCGCTACGTGCAGCCGCTGCTCGCCAAGCACTTCGGCGCGAGCGGACCGGAGTGGGAGGTCGAGAACGTGTACGGCCATCTCACGCGCGTGCAGCGCGGGCTGATCCGCGTGGACGCGGACGAGCTCACCTACCCGCTGCACATCATGCTGCGCTACGAGCTCGAGAAGCAGCTGCTCTCCGGTGAGCTCGCAGTACGCGACCTCGCTCAAGCCTGGAACGCCGGCATGGAGCAGAGGCTGGGGATCCGGCCCTCGAACGACCTCGAGGGCTGCCTTCAGGACATTCACTGGGCGGTGGGCTCCTTCGGCTACTTCCCCGCATATGCACTCGGGGCCGCCATCGCCGCGCAGCTCTACGAGAGCCTGCGAGCCGAGCTTCCGGGGCTCGATGAGCAGCTGGCCCGCGGCGAGTTCTCGGGCCTTTTCGGGTGGCTGCGCACTCACGTGCATGGGCTCGGCGCGAAGGTGCCGGTGCAGGAGCTGCTGAAAAGCGCCACCGGCAAGCCGCTCTCGGCCGCTTCCTTCATACGCTATGTCGAGGCAAAGTATCTCGAGACAGCCGCCAGCAGCGCCGCGGCCTGAAGAGCCTTTGACCAAGCCCTCCCGTACCCTCACGCGCCTCACCGCGCAGCTTCGCGGCGCGGTCGGCAGATGCATCGCCGACTACCGCATGATCGGCGCGGGCGACAAGGTGATGGTGTGCCTCTCCGGTGGCAAGGACTCGTACACGCTGCTTGACCTGCTGCTGTCTCTGCGGCGCAGCGCCCCGGTGGACTTCGAGCTCCTGGCAGTGAGCCTCGATCAGAAGCAGCCCGGATTCCCCGAGCACGTACTGCCGGAGTACCTGCGCGGGCTTGGCGTGCCGTTCCGGATCATCGAGCAGGACACCTACAGCGTGGTCAAACGGGTCATTCCCGCGGGGAGCACGCTCTGTGGGTTGTGCTCGCGGCTGCGCCGCGGCGCGCTCTATCGCTTCGCCTCAGAGAACGGCATCACCAAGATCGCGCTCGGCCATCACCGGGACGACATCGTCGAGACGCTGTTCCTGAATCTGTTCTTCGGCGGGCGTCTGAAGGCAATGGCGCCGAAACTGCTCTCCGATGACGGCCGCCACATCGTCATTCGCCCGCTCGCGTACGTGGCGGAGCGCGACATCGCGCGTTATGCGCGGGGCCGCGCGTTTCCGCTCATTCCCTGCCGCTTGTGCGGGTCGCAGGAGAACATGCAGCGCGTGGCGGTGAAGAAAATGTTGGCCGAATGGGAGCGCGAATTTCCCGGCCGCACCGAGTCGATCGCCTCGGCGCTCCGCCACGTCGAGCTCGAGCACCTCGCAGATGCGAGGCACTTCGACTTCGCAGGCCTCGAGAGCCGGCGTGCCGCGGCCATGAGTGAGCGGGAGGAGGAGGAACTCGCGGACACAGTCGGCGCGCTGGAGCACCCGGCGAAATTCCGCTCGCCGTGGAACCCGCTAGCGATGCCGTGAACCTGTCCCCCGCCGCGCCTGCCCTCGCAGTACCGCTGCCCAATTCATACTGGGTCCTGCCTGGCCGCCTGCTGGCGGGGGAACATCCCGGCGGCGCAACGGCCGAGCTCACCCGTGAGCGCCTCTCGCAGCTCCTCGAGGCGGGCATCGACTGCTTCATCGACCTGACACAGCCGCAGGAGATCGTCTCCTACGAAACGGCGCTGCCGACGGGTGTGCAGTACCTGCGCCGCTCCATACTCGATCACGGTACCCCAGCCGCCGCCACGGAAATGGTGGAGATCCTCGAATGTGTGCGCCGCGCTCTGCGCGAGGGGCGCGTCACATACCTGCACTGCCGTGCGGGAATCGGCCGCACTGGCATGGTGGCGGGCTGTCTGCTCGCGGAGCAGGGGTTTTTGGGTGTCGAGGCCCTGGACGAGCTCAATCGGCTTTGGCGGCAGTGCGCGCGCTCAAGAGTCTGGCCATCCGTGCCGGAGACCCACGAACAGATCGAGTACGTGCGCCGCTGGACGCCACCCGGCGCTTCCGAATCGGACCCCCTGCTCGAGCCCGCGACGCTCGCCGCGGCTCGCGGGCTGCGTGGGCGATTTCAGGGCACACTGCTCGGGCTCGCCACCGGGGATGCCGTCGCGGCCGCGACTCAATATCGCCGGCCGGGTCGCTTCACGCCCGTCGGGGACATGCTCGGGGGCGGTCCCTTCGATCTCCCACGCGGGGGCTGGAGCGATGACACCGCCATGGCGCTCTGCCTTGCCGAAAGCCTGCTCGAGCGCGAGGGATTCGACGCCCATGACCAGGTGGCGCGCTATCGGCGCTGGCAGCAGGAGGGATACCTGTCCGCGACCGGTCAGTGCCTTGGGATCACAGCGGGCACCGCGCGAGCGCTGGCATTGGCCCAGTGGCGCAGGCAACTCTTTGCCGGCACTCATGACCCGGCGGTGAAGGACCCGGAGAGCCTGTCGCGGGTCGCACCCGTCGCAATGTACTTCTTCGCGCAGGGCGCCACGGTGGCCGCCGAGCAGGCCGCCGAAGCCGCGCGCACCACCTGCCAGGCGCCCCTGGTGCTCGGCTCCTGCCGCGCACTCGCCCAGGCGCTGCACGCGGCGCTCTCGGGTCGGCCGAAGTCCGCGATCCTGGCCGCAGCGCGTACGCCGGGCGACCCTCCCGCCGAGGCTTCTCCGCTCAGCGCGCCCGCTGCACTGGCTGCGGCGCTGGAGAGCTTCGACTGCACGGTGAGTTTCCGCGAAGCGGTCCTGGCCGCCGCCAACCTCGGCGGCAACAGCGATGTCGTCGCCGCAGTCTGCGGGGCAATCGCCGGAGCTCACTACTCCGTGGACGCCATACCCGCCCTGTGGCGCGACAGCCTCCTGAAAAGGCAAGGGCTCGAGGGCTACGCCGACCGGCTGCTCACGCACGCGCTGCTCGGCCTCGGGGCTTAACGAGCCCGCAGACATGGCGCAGGCACTTGGGTAAGCTCGCTTTCCGGCTGTTCCCCTCCGGGTATTCGTCCAGAGCCTATGCCGCTGCCACGCGCCGCCAGGCGCCCCGCATCCGCGCGCTCCACATCCGCCGGCTACCCGCGCGCATCGGCCACACCCGCACGCCGCACTCGCCCCTGGGTTCGATTCACCGACGAAGAGCTGCTGCGCACGCGCTTCTGCGATCTGCGGCTCTGCATCGAACGCTCGGCGGTTGCGCCTCACATACGGCGGCTGTACGCGGACCTGGCGCGGCGCGGGCTGTCGCTGCGCCCGCACGTGTGGCTGTCGGAGGAGTGGTTCTCTCCGGACGGCGTGCCCGGAATCGCCGTGCCGTTCTATCTCGCCCATCCCCGGCTCGAGCGGCTCGAGCGGCGCATCATGGGCGAGGCCGAGGGCGGTGACTCGCGGCTTCTGCTGCGCATTCTGCGCCACGAGGCGGGGCACGCTCTCGACAACGCTTACCGTCTGCGAAGGCGCCGCCGCTGGCGTGAGGTGTTTGGACCCGCCTCGCGGCCGTACCCGGCACGCTACCGCGCGCGTGCCGGCAGCCGGCGCTACGTGCATCATCTCGGCGAGTGGTATGCACAGGCGCACCCCACTGAGGACTTTGCCGAAACATTCGCGGTGTGGCTCGCGCCCAAGTCGGGTTGGCGCAAGAACTACGCCGACTGGCCGGCATTGCACAAGCTGCGAGCGGTCGATGAGCTCGTAGCGAGCGTGCGTGACCGGCGCGCGCCGGTGCGCAACCGCCTGCGCATCGAGCCGCTCGAGCACAATCGGCGCACTCTGGCGCAGCATTATCGGCGCAAGCTTGCGCGCAACCGTCTGATCCGGCGTGGCCTCGCCGATGAGCTGCTGCAGCGTGCTTTCACGACACAACCGGCGCGACGCGGCGCGTTGCGCGCCACCACACTCCTGCGGACACATGCGCGCGCACTCACCGCGAGCGTCGTCCGGGCGCTCGGCAGCGATCGCTACAGCGTCAAGCAGGTGCTGCACATGCTGATCGAGCGCAGTGCGGAGCTGCGGCTGCACGTGCGCGGCAACCGCCGCGATGCGCTGCGCTACTCACGCTGGATGGTCGAGCGGCTCACCGCGGTGTATTCCCAGGGCGAGACTCCTCACTTGCCCTTATGAGGCGGCTGCGCTCGCTCGTCGTGGTGCACGCGAGCCTGGTGCCGCCGGAGAGCCTCGAAGGGCGCGACGAAAAGGAGATCGAGGAGTGGCGCACCGAGTATGACGTCACCAGCAACCTGCGCGAGCTCGGCCATGAGGTGCGCTGCCTCGGTGTGCTCGACAGCCTGACGGAGCTGCGCAGCGCGATTGCCGACTGGGAACCGGACATCGTTTTCAATCTGCTGGAGGAATTCGACGGCATCGTCACCTACGATCAGCACGTCGTGGCATTCCTCGAGCTGATGCGTCAGCCCTACACGGGCTGCAACCCACGCGGGCTGCTGCTGTCGCGCGACAAATCGCTGTGCAAGCAGCTGCTCAGCTTTCACCGCATTGCTACGCCCCAATTCGCCGTGCTCCGTCGCGGCGCGCGTTTCCACGTGCCGCGCAAGCTGCGGTTCCCGTTGTTCGTGAAGTCGACGGTGGAGGATGCCTCGCTCGGTATCGCGCAGGCGTCCGTGGTCGAGGACGCGGTGCGGCTGAAGGAGCGCATCGCCTTCGTGCACGAGCAGGTGAAGTCCGATGCACTGGTGGAGGAATACATCGAGGGGCGCGAGCTGTACGTCGGCATCATGGGCAACGAGCGGCTCACGAGGCTGCCCGTGTGGGAGATGGTATTCGGCTCGATGCCCGACTCGCTCGCAGCTATCGCCACCCGCAAGGTGAAGTGGGACAAGCGCTACCAGACGAAGTACGGCATCACCACGCACGCTGCGCTGGACCTGCCGTCGCAGGTGCTGACCGCGCTCGACCGTCTCTCGCGCCGCATCTACCGGGCTCTCGGCATGTCGGGTTATGCTCGCATGGACTTCCGCGTGACCCCGCAGGGGCAGGTGTACGTGCTCGAGGCCAACGCCAACCCGAATCTGGAGACTGCCGAGGATTTTGCCGAATCTGCGCGCGCGGCCGGCACACCGTACGGTGAGTTGCTGGAGCGGCTCATGGACCTGGGCCTCAAGTACCGCGCGCAATGGCGGGCATCGTATGGCTGAGATCGCCCGCTGCATCGCCGTCCGCGCCGGTGCACTCGCGCTCGCGATGCTGCTGCTCCACGGCTGCACCGATCAGACCAAGGTCCACGAAGCCGAGCTGAGCGAGCTGCTCGCGGTGCTGCCCGGCCGCTACGACAACACTGCCCAGGCGGAAGCGGACGCGCGCAATCACGTGAATCCCACGCACGATGCGGTCGCACTCACCATTACACACGTGTACACCCCGCGGGTCGGCCATCACGTGTACTACGCGCAGGAGACAGCGGCGGACGATCCCCGGCGGGTCCTCAGTCAGAAAATGTATTCCTTCACGGTCGACGAGAAGCGCGGCATCGTCGAGACGCTGTATGAGTTCGCCGAGCCGCTGCGCTGGCGCGATGGGCAACAGAACAAGGACATGTTCACCAGCGTAGTGATCGAGGACGTTCAGACCGAAGCCTGTCAGCTGCTGTGGAAGAAGAAGGACGAAGGCTTCGTGGCGACCCACGATCCGAAGGCCTGTCCGGACGGCACTGGCGGCGGCGTAGTGCCGCAGGCCAAGTTCGAGGCTGGTGCACTCACCGTCGGTGAATACAAGTTCCAGCGGGCGCGCGCCCACTAGCCCGGTGGGCCGGGACCTCCACGGAGTGCTCGGCTGGTGAGGTGAGTCTTTCAGGTGAGTGTCGAGCCCGTGCGCTCGCGCACCTACGGAGTGCTCGGCTGGTGAGGTGAGTCTTTCAGGTGAGTGTCGAGCCACCCCAGCACAGTGTGATACCACAGTATGCTGTCGGCAGCTTTCAGCACCCAATGATTCTCTTCCGGGAATATCAGCAGCTTGCTTTCGATCCCGCGGCGCTGCGCGGCGGTGAAGGCGGCAAGCCCCTGGGTGTAGGGGACGCGGAAATCCTGCTCGCCGTGGATCACGAGAATCGGCGTGCGCCACTTTGAGACCAAGTCGACCGGGTTGAACCGCTCATAGCCCTGCGAATCCTGATAGTAGGGTCCGCCGAACTCCCACTCGGGGAACCAGAGCTCCTCGGTCGTGTAATACATCATGCGCTGGTCGAACAGGCCATCGTGATCGACGATGCAGCGAAAACGCTCCGGCCAGTTTCCTTCGATCCAGTTCATCATGAAACCGCCGTAGGAACCGCCGAGCGCGCAGGCGCGCTCTCCATCGAGCCACGGAAACTGCTCGAGCGCCGCCGCCAGACCCTTCTGCAGGTCGACGAGCGGCTTGCCGCCCCAGTCGTGGCTGATGGAGTCGGTGAAGGCCTGCCCGTATCCGGGCGAGCCGTGGAAATCGATCATCACCACCGCATAGCCGCCGCCGGCGAATGCCTGAGCGTTCCAGCGGTAGGTCCAGAGATTCTGCATGCTGACCTGGGGGCCGCCGTGCACCACGAATGCGATCGGATAGCGCCGGCCCGGCTCGAAGCCCCATGGCTTCATCACGTATCCGTGCACCGTCTCGTCGTTCCAGCCGCGGAAGCTGAACTGCTGGTACTCGCTTAGATGGCGCGCGCCGAGCAGGTCGTGGTTCACATCGGTCAGTCGCCGCGCCTCTCCGCCGCGCAGTGGAACCACGTACAGGTCGGCCGGGCCGCCGAGATCGGCGCGCGCGAATACCACGCGGTCCTCGCTCGCGCTGAAAGCCTCCACCTCTCCGCTGGAGGTGAGTCGAGTGGGCGTCCCGGTCCTCGGATCGATGCGATAGAGCGCGCGCTGGCCGAGCTCGTCCGCCGCCGCGAGCAGTGCCCGTCCATCCGGCGTTGCGCCGAGTCGGGCGACCGAACGGTCCCAGCCGCCGGTGAGGGAACTCACCGAGCCGCTACGCGCACGGCGCACCATGATGTGGAAGCGGTCGGACTCGAAGCCGGGCCGCTCCTGGGCAATCCACGTGAGATCGCCGTTGGCGAGGAAGGTCGGCTGCGCGTCCCATGCCGGATTATTGGCGGTGAGGTTGACGGGGGCGGCGTTCCCCTCCACCGGCACCTGGTAGAGGTCGAAGTTGGTGGACCAGGACTCCTCGCGCCCGGCGACGCGCGCCGCAAACACCAGCGAGCGGCCATCGGGACTGAAGGCGAAGTCCTCGTCGCCGCCGAAAGGCTTGCCCGGTACGTCGGCGTCGAAGCCGCGCATCACGTCCACCGCGGCCGCCGTCGGTGTGGCTGCGTCTGTCGCCACGGTGAAGAGGTGCGAGCGCGTGCCATCCGCCCAGCGGTCCCAGTGCCGCACGAACAGCCGCTCGTACAGCCGGCCATTCGCCTTGTTCCTGGTTCGCGCATCGAGACGGGCGCGCGTGCAGGCGAGCGTCGGACAGTCCGGGAAGACCTCCATCGAGACTGCGATCGAGTGCCCGGCTGGTGCGACCTTGAGCGCGCCGACTTCGAGCGGAAAGTCGGTGACGCGCCGTACCTCGGCCCCGGTGAGCACTACGCGCCACACCTGTTGGCTGCCAGAGCGCGTCGAGAGGAAGTAGAGCGTGCGACCGTCGGAGGCCCAGCGCGGACTTAAGTCCCCGCCGCCCGTATCGGTCAGCTGCAGCGGATGGGCGCCGGCTGCGAGCGCCATCAGCCACAGGCTGGTGCCTCCCTTGTTGGCGGCGAGGTCGGTCTCGCGCTGCACGAACACCAGATAGCGTCCATCGGGCGATACCTGAGGGTCGCTGATGCGCTTGAGCATCACCAGGTCCTCGACCGTGAAAGGCGCGCCCGCCTCGCCGGCGTGCGCGCAGCGCAACTGCGCGACCGCAAGTACGCACAGGCACACGGTGAGCGAGGCCCACGCGGGGTTGGGGCGATGCATGGTCTTGACGTTCGGGCGCTTCAGCCGACTTCGTCGGCGGCGATCGTCCACGGCTCCTGCTTCGCGGCCGCGAGCCACTCCTGCAGCGCGGCGTCCTCGAGCACGCTCGCCATGTACCAGCGTGCGGTCTGCGAGATGTGTGCGCCGTAGGTGTTGAAACGCAGCACCACCGGGGCATACATGGCATCGGCAACACTGTATTCACCGAACAGCCACGGACCGTCTCCGCCGAAGCGGACCCGACAGTCGTTCCAGATCTGATCGATGCGCTCGACGTCGGCCTCGAGTGCCGCGGTGACTGCCGTGCGGCGGTTACGTGCACGGGCGTTCATCGGCCACAGCGAACGCAGCGTGGTGAAGCCGGAGTGCATCTCGGCGCTGACCGAGCGAGCCACTGCGCGTGCCTCGCGCGCCTTCGGCCAGCCTTTGTCGCTCACTTCCGCGATATACTCGCAGACTGCGAGCGAGTCCCACACGCACAGCTTGCCATGTCGCAGCACCGGCACGCGCCCACTCGGGCCGTAGCGATCGAGCTGCTCGCGCGTACCCGAGCTATCGAGCGTAACGAGAATCTCCTGAAACTCCACGCCGGCGTGCTTCATGAACAGCCACGCCCGCAGCGACCACGAGGAGTAGTTCTTGTTACCGATGACCAGGGTGAGCGGCGCCATGAGGTGGTAACCTTGCCTCCGATGCTGAGCGACGTGCGCGCCATCGCCTTCGATCTCGATAATACACTCTGGGACGTCGAACCGGTGCTGGAGCGCGCCGAGCAGAGCCTCGCCGCCTGGCTGCAGGAGCACTGCCCCCGTATCAGGTTGTCACGCGAGCAGATGCGCGCGGCGCGCGAGCAGCTTGCCCGCAGCGAGCCACAGAACGCGCACGATGTCAGCTACCTGCGCGTCACCACGCTCGCCGCACATGCACGCGAGCACGGCTACGACGAGCGGCTCGCCCTTGAGGCCTTCGAGGTATTCCTGGCGGCGCGCAACGAGGTGGAGATCTTTGCGGACGTCGCTCCGGCGCTCGCGCGGCTGCGCCGGCGTTATGTGCTCGCCTCACTCAGCAACGGCAACGCCGATCTGGCACGCATCGGGCTCGAACATACTTTCAGCGTGTCGCTCAATGCCCGCCAGATCGGCGCCGCCAAGCCCCAACGCCGCTGCTTCGAGCGGCTGGCGCAGGAGCTGCTGCTGCCGGCCGGCGCGCTCGCCTACGTGGGCGATGACCCGCGCCTCGATATCGAGGCCGCACGCGCAGCCGGGCTGCGCACCGTATGGATGAACCGCCGCGCGCTCGCCTGGCCGCAGGAGCTGCCGCCGGCGGATCTGACGGTGAACGACTGCGCACAGCTCGCGGCAGCGCTGCGGGCCTGATGGCTGCGTTCAGGCCGGGCACACCCCCCGCAGCCGGGGCCCGCGGCGTGACGCAGTGTGCAATTACGACTCCAGAACCCATCCCGGACACTGCTGTCAGCACTCGTGCCCCGAGGCTGCCAGCGTCGGCCAGCGCTGGCGCGCTCATTCGGCGCAGTCGGTCACGGAAATCCGTAAAGGTTGCAGGGAAAGTGACCAAGGCCACCTTCCAGTGTTGGTGCTGCTCCATATAAGTTAAGGGGGAGGAGGCGAGCGACGATGAGCGATGCTGAAAAGCGTGTTCTGCCGGTGGCGAATCTGCGCGAGTTCTTTCGCGACACACTGCACGGCGCGCTGCTGAGGCAACACCTGTCGGTCGAAGACCAGACCGAGCATTACGTCGTGAATCTCCTGACTCTGTTCGCGCGCTCGGAGGCGCTGTACGAAAGCACGCCCGATGGGCTGCGGCTGAAGCCACTGGTGGCCATGCTGTGCGAGGCGCTCGAGGCGGCGCCGGGCACCGCCGAGCGACACCGCTACCTGCAGCGGCTCGGCGATGTGTCGCTGTTCATCGCCGGCTTCTTCGCACAGAGCTTCGCCACGAAGCTCATCGACATTGATTATCACATCGCCATGGGCGGGCGCGCCTATGGGGCACTCGCGCAGTCCGCCTCGCGCGGCCGCGGGCACGTGCTGGCCGCGGTGTTCGCCGAGCTCTCGGCGAAGTTCCAGCCGATGGTCGATGCGCTCAACGAGGTGAGCGAGAGCTCCGGTGCGCAGTCCGATCGCGACATCCTGCGCTTGTACGAGATCTGGCTGAAGACCGGCAGCGCCCGCTGCTACACGCAGCTCAAGCGCTGCGGCGTCGACCCGATTACCGCCGGCGGGACGGCGTTTACACACTGATCGCATGCTGCTGTCGCGGCTGCAGAATCTCATCGGCAGCATTTACGACGTGAGCGTCGCTCACGACGTGTACGACTTCCTCGTCACCGACCGGCGGCGGCTGCCCCCGGGCGCGCGCGCAGGCACCGCCGAGGAGGAGCTGATCGTCGCCGAGCCTGTGGATGGCGGTGATGAGGTCGCGCTGTCGTTGTACCTCGATCCGGCGCTGCTCAAGCGGCTGACGCGCGAGGATCCTCTGGTGCGGCTGCACGCCGGCAACGTCGCCGACTGGTGCACTGCGCTCGAGGGCGTGAGTCATTTTCTGTATCTCGCCTGGAACGCCGGTCACGACAAACCGGTGTCACTGCTCGAGCTGGAGATGCAGGCGGAGGTCGACAAGTACGTGGCGAGCTACTGGCTGCTG
>Ga0210401_10007772_pt1 | contig 10714 bp, 12 predicted proteins | sample IncBWH32MmetaG_FD_150866 | JGI IMG/M metagenome (GOLD analysis project Ga0210401, IMG submission 150866) | Forest soil microbial communities from Barre Woods Harvard Forest LTER site, Petersham, Massachusetts, United States - Inc-BW-H-32-M | ecosystem: Environmental > Terrestrial > Soil >... | reverse complement strand
ACCGGCGCCACCCCTTCCCGAGTGCTAAAAAGTCGCGGATCGTGCCGCCACCACAGCCGCAGGAATCTTTCAGGATTCTGGGCGACGATCACGTATAGATTGGGCTTACAGGTCTCCGAACCCAGCGGTGCGTGTGCGGATCTGGCGATTTGCGAAAGCCGGACCAGGACGAATTCGCCCACCTGGCGGCTCAATCCCGCGACCAACGGACATATCGGATGATTCCAGCGCAGTAGCGAATCATCGCCATAGGGTCGGGTGATGGCGGACGAGACAAAAGTGTCTACCTCGTTTTTCAGCTGCTCAAGCTCTCGCGGCGCGGTTACCGTCACCGCGGGTGTGTCGGCGAACAGCGGCAGCGCGCCTAAGGTGAATGCCAGGCTCAGGCCGCCAATCCCCGCTGCCCGGAACTTTGCGATTGCTGGTCGATTCATGTCATCTCCGCGCTCGTTGTCCGCCTCGCATTAACCCTACTCGCGCAGTCATTAGTGGTCAATCGAGGGTGACCGACAGACAGATAATATGTGAACGATTTTCACACGCAGAAGTTCAACCTTTTTAGAGGGAAACCCGTGGCGATTGTGCTGCACGAGAATGTCTGAAAGAATGGGGTCCGAGGAGATGGCATTCCTCCTTGAACCGCCGCCTTTGCGGCTGATGATGCCTACGCTATGACCGGACGGTTGGCGTAGGCATTTGGCGCCGAGTCCGACCTTGTTGTTTAAGGACTGGCCGCTTGAAACCAATCATTGCTATTTTTATCAGTGCGGGCTTGGGCCTTCGCATTCTTCTCGCGTGGGCCAGAAGTTGACGGAATCGCACCTATGAAAAGGACGACGACATGAACGGTTCATTTCTGCGCTTCTACGTGCATGAAGGTCATCGTCATCACCATCAGCTGTTATGGGAATGGTTGATGCAGCAGGCGAACAAACTCGGCATCCGCGGAGGCTCGGCGTTCAAGGCCATGGCCGGATTCGGACGGCACCACGTGCTGCACGAGGCTACCTTTTTCGAGCTGGCCGGAACGCTTGCGGTCGAGGTCGAATTCATCGTCACTGACGAGGAAGCACAACGGCTCTTGGCGCTGATTGAAAAGGAAAACATCCGGCTCTTCTACGCCCAGATCCCGGCTCGCTTCGGCGTGATCAATCCCGACGCCGAGGATCCCCCGGCACTGCCATGACCGAGACCTGGCTCCTTGCAGCTCTGTGGTTGGGTCTCGCCCTGGTTGCGACCCTGCTGTCGATCTGGCTTCGCGTGGCCACGGCATTGTCCGAAATTGTGGTCGGTACGGTCGCTCAATTAATCATCGGCGCCACCGTCGGGACGGCGCTCCTGCACACGGACGACTCCTGGGTCAAGTTCTTATCCGGCACAGGCGCGATTGTGCTGACGTTTCTTGCGGGTGCGGAACTGGACCCGGCGGTGTTCCGGACCAAGTGGAAGGAAGCCTGCCTGATCGGACTGGTGGGTTTTGTGGCGCCCTTTCTCGGATGTACGGCCCTGGCCTACTGGGTGTTGCATTGGGACGTGAGGGCAAGCTGGCTTGCCGGCGTCGCAATGTCCACCACGTCGGTCGCGGTGGTGTACGCGGTCATGCTGGAGTTCGGGCTGAACGTAACAAGCTATGGCAAGACGATACTGGCGGCCTGCTTCATAAATGATCTGCTCACCGTGCTCGCATTGGGCTTTATCTTCAGCCCCTTCACCTGGAAAACCGGTGCCTTTTTTGGCGGGGCCACGGCCGCATGCGTCATTCTGCCGTTCATCACGCCGCGTCTCTTCAAGCACTACGGCGGCCGGCCCTCCGAACTCGAAGCGAAATTTCTACTGCTGACATTGTTTGGACTTGGCGGGCTGGCGACCTGGTCGGGCAGCGAGGCGGTGTTGCCGGCATATCTCGTCGGGATGGTGCTGGCCGGCACGGTGGGAAAGGATCACGCGCTCATCCGCCGCTTGCGCACCCTGACGTTCGGGTTGCTGACGCCGTTTTACTTCATCAGAGCCGGCTCGCTGGTGTCGCTGCCCGCACTGGCGGCCGCGCCGCTCGGTTTTGTGGTCATGTTGCTCGGCAAGATGGTCAGTAAATGCGTTGGGGTATTCCCCGCCACCAAGGTTTTTCGGGCACCGACGCAGGAAGCGGTGTACACAACGCTGTTGATGTCCACCGGGCTTACCTTCGGCACGATTTCCGCGCTGTTTGGCCTGTCGCATGAGGTAATCACGCGCGCGCAGTATTCGGCGTTGGTCGCGGCAGTGGTTGCGAGCGCCGTTGTGCCCACCTTGATTGCCAATGCCTTCTTTCTGCCGCGACACCTGCTCAGAGCCAAGGTTGAAGCGGAACCCACAGCTACAGCGACGCCGCGGATACGGCCAACTCGGCCGCTGCCAGATCCTCGAGCGCACAGCCGACGCTTTTGAACAGCGTGATTTCTCCGGGGTCGCGACGGCCACTGACGCTGCCGCGCGCGAGTTCCGAAAGTTCGCCGCGAATGTCGGCGGTCGAGATGAGGCCCGCGGCCAGCGCTTGAACCAATTCGCCGCTGTCGGCGAGAGCGCCGGCGCGCGTGTCCACATAAATGGCGGCACGGACCACGGCCTCGTCGTCCGCCTCGCGCATTTGCGGCGTGAACGATCCGATGAGATCGAGATGTTGGCCGGGGCGCAGCCACGCGCCGCGCACCAGCGGCGCCGCAGCGAGCGTCGCGCAGCTCACAATGTCGGCCCAAGCAACGGCGGACTGAAGATCCTCGACCGCTTCGACTTCAAAGTGTTTTCCGGCGAGGCTTTTTGCAATCGCAGTCGCGCGCTCGGGCCGCCGTCCCCAAATGCGCACGCTGCGAATCGGCCGCACCGCGGCATGGTTCTCGATCACGTGCGGCGCCAGACTGCCGGTGCCTACCATCAGCAGCCGCGAGGCCTCGGGAAGCGCAAGATATCGAGCCGCGAGCGCCGAGGCCGCTGCGGTACGGCGCAGCGTAAGTTCAGTGCCGTCGAGCATCGCGCGCGGCGCGCCGGTGGCCGCATCGAACAATGTGTAGGTCGCATGCACCGCGGGCTTGCCGCAGGTGGAGTTTTTCGGAAATATCGTGACGAGCTTGACGCCAATGGAGGCGTTGGTTTGCCACGCGGGCATGATGAACAAGGTTGCGGCGGCATTCTCCTGGTCGCCGACGGCGTAGCGCTGCCGGGCCGGCATTTGGACATCGGATCGGAAGGCGCGATCGAGCGCGTCGATCAAGGACTTGGGGCTAAGACGCGCCGCCAAGCTTTTCGCATCGAGATACAACATCGGATCGATTTGCTCCGGCTAGATGACGTTGAATTCCCGCAACGGCTGCCCGCCGCTGTAGCGAGCATACGAGAAGGGCGCCACATCAATAGTACGATACTCGCCGAAGGTGATTAATTCGGCCAACGCCCTGCCAATTCCAGGTGCGTGCTGCAGGCCGTGGCCGCTGAATCCGCAGGCGAGAATGAAATTCGGCACGGCTTCGCAGGGGCCGACAAAGGCGTTTTGATCGAAGGCGTTATAGTCATAGTGGCCTACCCAGGCGCTGGTTGCCCGGGCTGCTTCAAACGCAGGGACCCTATGCGCCAAGGCCGGCCAGGCGAGGTCTTCGAACAGACGATGATCGATCTCGAAGTCATCAGGCTCGACGTTCGGATCCACGCGTAGGCTGGGTCCGCACAGATATCGATCCCGGTCGGGCCGGAACCACAGCCCGGTGGTATCCACAACCAGCGGGCAGTTCTTGATTGCCGTCGGGCTGCGGAATACGAACACCGTGCGTTTGCGCGGATACACCGGAAGGTCGATGCCCGCATGCGCCGCCAGGATGCGCGACCGGGTGCCCGCCGCATTCACCAGCCAACGACATCGCAGCGTTTCTCCGCCGCCCAAGCGGACACCCTCCACGAAGTCGGTACCCCGCATCAGCAGCGAGTCGACCCGATCGCGCAGGTAGCGCACTCCGCGGCGCTCGCTTGCCAGGCGCAGCGCCCGCAGCAGCGCATAGCCGTCAAACCATCCCTCGCCATGCCGCGTATCGGCGGCCGCCGCAAGATCCGCTGCATTTATCCACGGATACCGCGAGGCGAGGGCGGTTGCATCGTACAAATGAGCACTCACGCCGCAGCTGCGCTGTACCTCGATGTTCCGGGTCAGGGCCGGAACGCCCGCGGCGCTGCTCAGCAGAAGATACGTGGATTCTTGGAGACCGACGTCACCGAGATCCCGGCTGCCGGCAAATCCCTGGGCGCGCAGAAACTCCATCCCGAAAGCTGAGAGGGCGATATTGAGAGGCGTCGAAAATTGCTGTCGGATCGAGCTAGCCGAGCGGGCGCTTGCCGCGAATGCATAGGTCGGATCCGGCTCCACAACGACGACCGAGCCCGAGAAAGCGGTTTGGTGGGAAAGAAAGTAAGCGATCGCCGAGCCTATCGCTCCGCCGCCTGCGATCAGGACATCCACGGTTTGCATGATGGTAGTTTACGCCGTAGTTTCATTACACTACGGCGATGCCGACCGCGATTCCGGTTATCGATATTGCACCGCTGTTCGGCGCGCCGTCGTCGTCGCGCGTTTCCGCCGATCAGGCGATCATGCGGGCGGCGGCGCAAGCGGGATTTTTCGTCGCGCGCGGCTTACCCGATGACATACGGATCGACGCGGCCGCCCGCTCGGAACTGCTGCGAATATTCGCATTGCCGGACAGCGAGATCCGTAAGCTGTGGCGCCGGAAGTTCGATCCTGCACACCCCAATGTGTATCGAGGCTGGTTCCCATTGCAGACGGGACATCTGACCAGCAAGGAGGGCATCGACCTGGGTCCCGATGTCGCCCACGGCCCGGCGGTGCTGCGTTCCGGCGATCCGCTGTGCGAAGCGACCCCCCTGCCGGCGGCAGAGGCACTGCCGGGTTGGCGCGAGTCGGTCACCAGGTACTATCTTGACATGGAGCGCGCAAGCGCAGCCTTGATGCGCAGCATCGCCCGCAGTTTGAAAATTCCCAGCGGCTACTTCGATGATTTCTTCGCGAACGGACTGTCCACGCTGCGACTGATTCGCTATCCAGTGCGCGACGATCTGCAAGAGGCTGAGCAACGGCACGCCGATCTATGGGTCACCCGCGATGGCGCGCGCGCATACATCATGGGAATGCCGCACGTCGACTCTGGATTTCTCACGCTGTTGGCGCAGGACGATGTCGGCGGCCTGCAGGCCCATCATCGAAACGGGCTGTGGCTCGACGTGCCGCCGATCGAGGGCAGCCTGGCAGTCAATTTTGGCAAGGTATTGGAGCGCTGGTGCAATGGGCGCATCAAGGCGACCGAACATCGCGTCGTCGGCTCGGGCCGCGAGCGAATGTCGATTGTTTTTTTCTACGAAGCGCGGGTAGACGCGAACATAACGCCTTTGCCCCTCGATGACAGGGATTCGTTCGAGCCGTTCTTGTACGGCGATCACCTGTGGTCGACGACGACAAAGTTCGTGGAATTTCAAGGAATGGAAGAATTGCGGACACCGCGGCAAACCAGGATTGCCGCCGGGTGATCACTTTCGCAAGCCAAGTCGAGCCGCCGCATGCGGCACTCACGGGCGCATTGACGTTGTGCCCACACCGACCGCCCTGCTCCGGCTGTCCTCGGTTCGGTGAGCGCGGCATCGCTGCGGCCGCGTACGGCGCGCTCGAGTCGCTGGCGCGTGCCCACGGCCTGCCGGAGATAGCGGTAATTTCCGGGGCTACCGCGGGATTTCGCCATCGCGCGCGTCTCGCCATCCGCGGCCGCTTGGGCTCTCCCAAAGTGGGGCTGTTCGAGCTCGATACGCACCGCGTGGTTCACATCCCCAACTGCAGCGTTCAGCATCCCTTGATCAACCGCGTGGCGGCCATCGTGCGCAGGGCGCTGGTCGATGCTCGAGTGACCTGCTACTCCGACAAGGCTCATTTGGGAATTGCGCGCTATCTGCAAGTGGTGGTGGAGCGCAGCTCGCAGACCGCGCAAGTGGTGATCGTCGCGAACTGCGCTACTCCTGAGCCCTTGGCCGCGTGCTTGGGATTGATCCGGGAGCGGCTGGGATCCGACCTGCACAGCCTGTGGTTCAACGCCAACCTCGAGCGTTCCAATGTCATCCTCGGTCCCGATTTCATAAATTGGTGCGGGCCGGAGAGCGTGGTCGAACATTTTGGCGGGGCTGCGGCGCACTACCCGCCGGGTGCATTCGGTCAGAGCAATCTCGACATCGCGCAGCGCATCGTCGGGCACGTGCGCGACGAAATCCCGCAGGGCGCGAGCGTCGCCGAATTCTATGCGGGTGTGGGCGCCATTGGCTTGTCGATCCTCGGATCCGTGCGCGAGATCCGCATGAACGAAGTCAGTCCGCAGGCGCTTAAGGGACTTGAACTGGGCCTCGCGCAGCTCGATCCGGCGGATCGGGCCAAGATATCCGTCGTCCCGGGCGCGGCGGGCGCAGCGTGCTCGGCGGCCCTCGGCGCGCAGGTGGTGATCGCCGACCCGCCGCGCAAGGGCCTCGATCGGGAGCTCACCGAACATTTGAGCGAGCATCCGCCGGAGCGTTTCCTTTACATAAGCTGTGGGCTCGACTCGTTTGTCGGCGACGCCGCCCGGCTGGTCTCGAGCGGCAAGCTGCGTCTCGCTGCGCTCAGCGCCTTCAATTTTCTGCCGTTTACCGAGCATGTCGAGACGGTCGCCCGCTTCGAGCGCGCCTGATGTGGGACCTGCCGGCACCTTATCTTGCCTCTGTTGAAGTGCTTCCAGCCGATATCGATGCCTATCAGCACGTCAATAACGCCGTCTACATGACGTGGTTCGACCGCGCCGCCTGGGAGCATTCCGCGGCGCTCGGATTGCCGATCGAGAAATGCCTGCAGCTGGATCGCGGCATGGCGGTTTTGCGCAGTTTGATTTCCTACCTTAAGCCCGCGGTGCTAGGCGACACGATTCGTGTTGCAACCTGGCTGCTGCCTGCCGACGGCAAATTGCGCGTTCGCAGGCGCTTCCAGGTGCGGCGCGAAGCGGGCAGCGTCACTCTCGCCCGTGCCGAAATCGAGTATGCCTGCATCGAGTTGTCGAGCGGGCGTCCCGTGCGCTGGCCGCCGGAGTTTCGCGAGCGTTATGTATCGCTCGACGAGGTAGTGCGCGCCAGCGAGACGCTGGCAAATCTCTAAGCCCTCCCCCAACCGATAATTTGCCTGTCACATTTGGCGGCTAAATTGTGCGGCGCTTCCGAACAAGTTCAGGGGACCATCATGATCGACCACGACTGTTTGCGCCGCCCGGCGCCGCGCGCTTTGCTTCGCCTTGCGGTCCTCGCCGCACTGGCGGGTTTTTCCACTTTCAGCCTTGCCGAGGAGCATTCTTGGTCCGGGGATTTGGGCGATAGGCGATTTCATCTCGAACATGATTCGCTGCTCATCAGCAGCAGCACCTACGACCGCACCAAAGGCGCGCTTGCTTCGCTAAACATCGGCAGCACGCTGCCCAATTCCGCCACGGCGACCACCACCGCGGTCGCCAGCAACAACTACGTCACGGTGTGGAACAATGCGTCCGTCGACGGCAGCTTCGGCGCGACTTCGCCGATCGCGTTGACCGACGTCGATGCGAATAGCGGCCGAGTTTTGCACGCGCGTCACGTGCCTGCGGAGGCGGTCGTAACCAGCTTCTCCTCCAAGTCGGAGTTGGGCCTGCACCTCGCCAGGGACTGGCGCGGCTCTCATGTCGTGTTTGTCGCCTACGCGGGTGCTGGGGTTGGCGCGATCGACGTCTCGAACTCCGATGCGGTTGCCGGGCAGGACCCGACCAACCCGGTGACCTTTGCCTTCGGTTTGAATTACGCATTCCACCGCACGATCGTCTCGATGGACGAGGATGGAGATCTGTCCTACACGCCGACGATCAACTACGGCGGCAACAACGGCCGATCAGCGCTTCTGGGTCCAAACGGGCTGTACTACACGGTGGGCAACGCCAATAACGGCAATGCCACGACGTTCGGACCGAGCAACGGCACGAACCCCGATGTCACCGAGACCACCGGCCTCGAGGTGGTCCGACCGATCAATGCGCATTGGCCGAGCGTGACGATCCCGGCGGACAACTCCGCCGAAGTCGACCCGCTGCTGCAGTTCAAATTCACCGCCAAGGCCGACAAGCCGGGTAAGGATGACAATTACCGCGGGGTAACCGAATACGGCGGCGCGCTTTATTTCACCAAGGGCAGTGGCAGCAATGGTGTGGACACGGTGTATTCCGTCGATTCGTTACCGACGCTGGAGAACGCGGCATCGGCCACGATCAACATCGTGCCGGGCTTTCCGACCGATTCGGCGAAGGCGAGCGGCGGTGACTTCACTCCATTCGCGGTGTTTTTCGCGAATCCGACCACGATGTACGTAACGGATGAGGGCTCAGGCAACGCGACGGACGCGGCGAGCCATGCGGGTCTTCAAAAGTGGAGCCTGGTTGACGGCGTTTGGCAGCTCGATTACGTACTTACCCAGGGTCTGATCGGCGTCGTCGACACCGACCTCACCGGCTATGACGGGCAATATCCCGATGTGACCACCGTTGGATTGCGCAATCTCACCGGCGTTGTTCATCGGGATGGCAAGGTGACGCTGTGGGCTACCACCTCGACCTCGAGCGCGTCGGGTGATCAAGGCGCCGATCCCAACAAAGTGGTGCGGATTACCGACGATCTGGAGGCCACGGCCTTGACAGGAAAAGTCGCGGAAGAGTCGTTCAAAACAATAGCGGGGCCGACCTACGGCAAGGTGTATCGCGGCGTCGCTTACGTTGACTAGCACCCACGCATACCAAAGTGCGGCCGCGCCGCTTAAACAGTCCGCGCGCGCCGCGCCGTGGAGGTGCGGCGCCGATTGGGCTGCGTGCCGGGGGCCAAGTCCGCGAGCACCGAGGCTGCGGCCGCCTGAAATCGACGCGCATTGCCGTACGAGCGCGCCACCAGCATGGCACCCTCGAGTGCCCCTAGAAGCACCCGTGCCCGCTCTTTCGCCGCCTCCCTGAACGCAAACGTTCCCGCGCGCAGGCCATCCTCGAGAACGGCGGTGAGCCAACGCTCGTTGGCGTCGAAAAACGCAGTCAGCCCCTCCTGCATGGGCCCCGGCAGCGTCGCATACTCGGCGGCGAGCATTCCGCACAGACACATCCGCTCATTGCTCAAGACCGAATCGTAAAGACCGACATAGCGCTTCAGTTTTTCCTGCGGCGACTTGGTCTGCCGGTCGATCGCGTCGAGCGCCGCGCCAAACAGACCGTGGTAACGCTCGATCAAGGTGCGCCCGAGCTCGGCCTTGGACGGAAAATGGTAATGCAGGCTTGCCTTGGTCACGCCCAATTCGGCGGCAATGTCGGCATAGCTAAAACCGTTATACCCCCGGGTCTGCGCGAGCCGCTCAGCCACATCGAGAATGGCGCTGGCCGCCGGCGTCGGTGGTGCGGTGCGGGATGGAAGCGATTGCTGTTTCGAGAATATTTTCATGGCCACTTGATATTAACCTACTAGTAAGTAAACTACCAACACGCGTCGGGACATGCCCATAACGAAGGAGTGCCTGCAATGCATAACCACGAACAGAAAACCGAGCACAAATCATTCAAGAATCCAGAGGAAGTGCGAGATTTCCCCAACGGCAAGGCGGAGATTCTAACGGTCGGCGGCGCCGAGGTGGGCCGCCTGGTCTTCAAGCCCGGTTGGCGCTGGTCCAATGACGTAAAACCTCTCGCCAAGACCTCGAGCTGCGAGGCCCCGCATTTTCAGTACCACGTGTCGGGAAAACTTGCCATACGCATGGACGATGGGACCGAGTTCGTCGCCGGGCCCGGCGACATCACTTCGCTACCCAGGGGCCATGACGCGTGGGTTGTCGGCGATGAACCCGCTGTGGTCGTCGACTGGTACGGCGCCAGCAACTACGCCAAGCGAAGCTAAAGCCACTAAACCTTAAGCGCGCAATCTTGCGCTTCTCGATCAAGGAGGCAGCGATGGCCAGGAAATATGTGGATTGCAGGGAAATTCCCTCTGACAGCAAATGCACGGTCGCAATATCCGCCGACAGCGAAAAAGAACTCATCGAAGTAGCCGTGCAGCATGCGGTGAATGTTCATGGTCACCAGGACACGGCGGAGTTCCGCAAGATGCTGAAACAAGCGATCAAGCAAGGCAGTCCGGCTCCTTAAGCACGGGCGATCAGCGCAGTTCCTTGAGGTAGGCGATGATATCGGCGCGTGACTGCGCGTCATCGATCTTGAAGAACATCTTAGTCCCAGGGACCAGCGCGCTGGGGTTGGTGAGCCAGCGGTCCAGTGTGGGTTCATCCCAGGTCAAACCGGAGTTTTTCAAGGCCGCGGTATAGTTGTAGTCGGCGACGCTACCCGCCGGCCGCCCAACCACGCCGCGATGTTTGGGCCCCAGATCGTTGTCGTCGATGGAGTGGCAGCCCAGGCATCCTTGATATAGCGCCTTGCCATGGGCGGAATCGCCGAGCCTGGCGCCCTCTGACGCCAGGCTGGTGGCGCAGATGAAACCGGCCGCGGCGAGCGCGCATGTCACGAGGCCGTGCATCAATGTGTACTGCTTCATCAAACCGTCCTCACGTTCTGGTACGGTACAAGACCTCCGCCACGTGAGATTTATTCCATCCACGACATCCGCGCCTGCGCGC
>Ga0210401_10007771_pt1 | contig 10714 bp, 9 predicted proteins | sample IncBWH32MmetaG_FD_150866 | JGI IMG/M metagenome (GOLD analysis project Ga0210401, IMG submission 150866) | Forest soil microbial communities from Barre Woods Harvard Forest LTER site, Petersham, Massachusetts, United States - Inc-BW-H-32-M | ecosystem: Environmental > Terrestrial > Soil >... | reverse complement strand
AAGAAAGAGATAGTCGGGATGTCCGGTGACGAGGATGTCGAGATTCGAGTTGTCGAGCAGTAGCTGCGCGTTTCGCAGGAAGGGTCTTGCCGGGTCCGGACCGAAGACGACGAGATTGCCGGGTCCAATCTGATCAAGGTCTGCGTGACGCCAGTGGCAGTACGCGGCAATGAGGGCATCGGAGACCAGGAAAAGGAGCATGGCGGCGAGCAGGCCGCGTGTGGCGAGAGAGCGCGCTCCCGAGGTTGCAGCCATCTGTGCGAGGAGCATGGCGTAGCCCGCAGTCGCAGCCAGGAAATAGCGATCGAAGTAAGGGCCGTGGGTGATCTTGGCCGCGATGACACCGAAGATGGGCAGCAGCAGGAGACCCAAAGCGACGATCAGTTCTTCGCGCGTGAGCGAGGGCGAGGAGGCCGGTGATGACTGGCTTTGCCTGTTGCGCCACGCAAGAAGCGCCAGCAGGATGATGAGCAACACCAGGCCGGGGCCGAAGACGGTGATGATGAAGTGCTGGACGACTTCATAGGGGTGGACGTGCAGTCCGCCGCTGCTGACGCCGGAGGTGTAGATGCGCGTAATCCGCAGGTACACCGGTGCGACGAAGCAGGGAGGGAGAAGCAGCGCGACACACGTCCATAGATGCGGCCGCCGGCGATGGAGGAGGGTATCGAGCTCTACCAGAAGGAACGGCACGACGAGGAAGACGGTGTAGACGTGGGTGAGAAGTCCACCGAGAAAGCTTAAGAAGAGGCCGACGAGCCAAAGGCCAGCTCGCACGCGGTTTTCGCCGCGAGAGCGCTGCCAGCACACCAGCATGAGGCCGCCCCATGCGAGCATCGCGCCGTGAGGACGCGCTTCGTATGAGTAGTACTGCGCGAAGGTGAACCACGGCGCAATCGCCGCGATACAGCCACAGATGCGTCCAAGGCGCGGTGCGATGAAGAAATAGAGGCAGGCACAGAAGACCCAGAAGCCGATGATGGCCGGCAGGCGCGTGGCGATGAGCCCCTCGCCAGTCCAGTGCTGTGCCCACCGCGTCATCAGGTAGAAGAGCGGCGGATTGAGATCGGTGCCGCTGAGGACGGCGGCCCAAGTGGCATGAAAGGTGGGTAGCCGACAGAGGTAGACGGTGAAGAGCTCGTCGTACCAGAAGGTTTTGAGTGTGGCTCGCAGGAATGTGTCGACGAAATACAGCGCTGAGAGCAGCAGGAATGCGATCGCTATCCCGCGGCTGGCCGCGCGGGGATGCGAAAGACCGGAGTCCGCGGTTTCATGAGCAGACGATGAGGAGGCCATAGCTGACAAGGGATGATTGTAGAGCGAGATGAGGCGATTCCAGGGTAAGGCCGCTGTCCTTTCGAGAGCGGTTCAGGAGACCTGCGTCTGTGATAGCGAAGAGGCGGGCGCGGATGGCGTCGATCGAGCGGGGATTTGCGGCGCGTCTTCGGCGCCACGGGTGCGGCTCCGGAGCTGCTGAAAGACGAGCCACAAGGCTGCTGTGTTTGCCAGCAGTGCGGCCGAGAGCACGGAATACCGCACGTGATAGAGGAAGTAATTGCCATAGCAGATGAGGGAGGCGCTGAGCACAAGGGCGGCCGGCAGGACAAACGTCAGATCGACACAGCTCAGGATGCAGAGAAATATCTCCGCTGGAAAGAAGTAGCGGTCATGCATTTTGGGCATGACGTACGGGATGGCGAGCACGCAGAGGGTAGCGAGCGCGAGAGTGTTGGTTGCGTTGCGGAATGCAGGCTGCGCGCCCCAGATGGTGATGGCGATCATCACCAGAACGGTGAGGACGATGCCGGCGAGTGTACCCGCGTTTACATTGAAGTGAATCCGGTCAGCGATGATCCAGGGATTGCCAACGTTGATGGCCAGGGTGGGGAAGGATTCTCCCTGGGACGAGGTGAGTGAGAGGAACTGCAACGCTTTGGCCCCGTTCAGCACCGGCGGCACGAGTGCCACGAGCCAGCCGACGGGCACGAGCAGAAGATGCCACCAGCGGATGCGCCTCTGCAGCAGCATGGCGACGATGAAGGGAGCAAGGAAGATGGCCTGCAATTTGAAGGCAAATGCGACGCCGAAGAAAAGCGCAGCCAGGGCTCCCATGCCGATGATGACGCAGCAGGTGCTGAGCAGCAAAAAGCATGTGTAGACGATGTCGGATTGGCCCCAGACGGCGCCATTCAGCAGAACGGTGGGGCCGGCGAGGATACAGAAGGGAGCGACGAGCTGCGCGACGGATCTCCCTCGCCCGGGAGTTGAGCTGCGGGTGAGACGGCCTACGAGGTAATAGGCGACGGCTGCGGTGACAATATCGAAGGCGAAGGAAACGAGCTTGATTTGCGATACCCGGTTGATGTGGCCGTCGAGATACGAGGTCATCGCCGTGATATCGAAGTAAGCCGGGAAATACATGCTGAAGGGGTGCTGCAAGGCATGCCATCTGCCGTGCTCGAGTAGATAAGTCTGCCATGGCAGAAAGGCGTTCAGAAGATCGGAATTGACGAAGTATCTCCAGAGCGTGACGCGCAGCGTGAGCAGCGCCAGCGCGAGGATGATGAGTCCTACAGTTACAGAGAGTGGCGTTGTATTGTCAGGGGCGAATGGACGAGATGGGTTATGAGCGGTCGAACTCATGGCTCCGATGATACGGGAAGATGATCGGCGCCGAAGTCATGGATGTGGCGATGGCGTGTCGGGGCGGTCCTCGAAATAGATGGCGAAGCTTGAACAACTCGCTCTGGTGCTGGTGCGTACGCGCAATCCGCTGAACATTGGCGCGGTGGCGCGGGCGATGCAGAACTTTGGCGTGCGCGATCTGCGGCTGGTGGCGCCGTTTGAAGCGTCGTTTCGTGAGGCGCGATCGGCGGTGGGCGCGGGTGCGGTGCTGGGCGAGGCGCGGGAGTTTGCAAACGTGGCGGATGCGGTGGCGGACTGCCGGCTGGTGGTGGGGACAACGGCTGCGCGGCGGCGGGAACTGCAGCAGACGCTGCTGGGTCTGGAGCAGGCGGCGGAACCGATGCATGCAGCACTGGCGCAGAGCAGGGTGGCGCTCCTCTTCGGTTCGGAGAAGCATGGGCTGACGCGGGAAGACCTGGAGCACTGCCACTGGCTGGTACGGATCGCGACGGAGGATGCGCAGCCCTCGATGAACTTGGGGCAGGCGGTGGCGGTGTGCCTGTGGGAGCTGGCGCGCGAGAGTCATGCGCCAGTGGCTGATGGCGAGGTGGCCGCTGTTTCGGGAGAGCTGGAGCGGTTGGGTGCGCTGCTGATGGAGTTGTTAGAGGCGGGCGGCTATGTGGATCCGCATACAAAGGCAGGCACGGCCGGCGAGATGCGGCGTCTTCTGCGGCGCCTTCATGTTAAGGAAGGGGATACACATCTGCTGATGGGAATGATGCGGAAGCTGCTTTGGCGGCTGAAAGCGGGTAAGCAGGGTGAATAGGTGCCGGTTGACAATGCCGCCGCATGATGGCACCTTGGTAACGATGACATTCCGCGCCACCAGCCGATTTAGCTTTGCTTTCCGTTATTGGTTTCCGATAGCGGCCTCGGCGGCGTGCGCGCATCCAGATACAAGATGATTTAAGCAAAGCGCAAAAGTCCCGAAGGCCGCGATTCCAATCGCGGCCTTTTTATTTTTCACGAACAAATAAACCGTATATCCCGGAGAGAGCCATGAGCGAGGCAGCAGCGATTTTGGAGGCAGTGGAGGCAACTCCCGAGAAGAAACGCGAGATGCCGAGCGGGCCGGAGAAGCAACCGGAGCGCCTGACGGCGAAGCGCCACGCCGGACACACAACGGTAGTGCGAGTGGGCGATGTGGCAATCGGGGGCGGCGTGCCGGTGGTGATTGCGGGGCCGTGTTCGGTGGAATCGCGCGAGCAGTTGCTGGCTGCAGCAAAGGGCGTGAAGGCCGCCGGCGCCACGCTGCTGCGTGGCGGCGCGTACAAGCCGAGGACGTCGCCTTACGACTTCCAGGGACTCGGCCTCGAGGCGCTGTTGATCCTGCGTGAGGTGTCGGAGATCACCGGGTTGCCGGTGGTGAGCGAGGTGATGAGCACAGAGGACATCGAGGTGGTAAGCGATCACGTGGAGATGTTGCAGGTGGGCGCACGGAACATGCAGAACTTTCCGCTGCTGCGACGACTCGGCAAGGTCCGACGACCGGTGCTGCTGAAACGAAGTCCCGCAGCGACGGTGAAGGAATGGCTGTTGGCTGCGGAGTACATCCTGGCGGGCGGCAACGACCAGGTGGTGTTGTGCGAGCGCGGGATTCGTTCTTATGACCCGGAGCTGCGCAACACGTTTGATATTGGGGGCATGGTGCTGGCGAAGACAATGACGCATCTACCGGTGATTGCCGACCCCTCCCACGCCACGGGACGACGCGACCTGGTGCCGGCATTGTCTCGCGCAGCGTTGGCTGCGGGCGCCGATGGGCTGATCGTGGAGGTGCATCCTCAGCCGGAGCGTGCGCTTTCCGACGGGGCGCAGTCGCTGGATATCGAGAAGTTCGCGGCGATGATGCAGGAATTACCCGATCTGGAGCAGTGAAAACAGGCCCGCGCGAGAAGTTATTTGTCCGGCCAGTGCATCTCTATAGAGAGCAAATCGATATAGAGAATGACGGAGATGCGCGCATGAGCAAAGAGATGTCGCTGCTGTTTCGCGACTACCAGATGGGACCGCTGCATTTGAAGAACAGGATTGTGATGGCGCCGCTGACGCGCGCCCGGTCCAGCCGCGCGGGAGTTGCGCCGGAGTTTGCAGTGGAGTATTACAGGCAGCGCACTGGCGCGGGACTGATCATTTCCGAGGCGACGAACATCTCGCCACAGGCCCTTGGTTATGCGTTCACGCCGGGCAGCTGGAGCGCGGCACAGGTGGAGAGCTGGAAACGGGTGACAGATGCGGTGCATCGTGCCGATGGGCTGATCGTGATGCAGCTATGGCACACCGGGCGCATCTCTCATCCAGATCTGCATGACGGCGCGTTGCCAGTGTCGGCGTCTGCGATTCAGGCCGGAGGCGACGCATTTACCTACGAAGGGCCGAAGCGGCTGCCAACACCGCGTGCGCTGGAGACAGGCGAGATACCAGGCATCGTGGAGGACTACCGGCACGCAGCGGCGAATGCGCGCTCTGCCGGCTTCGATGGCGTCGAGGTTCACTCCGCAAACAACTATCTGCTGGAGCAATTCATCCGCGACACCACAAACAAGCGCACAGACGAGTACGGCGGATCCGTGGAGAACCGGCTGCGCTTCCCGCTGGCGGCGGTGAAGGCGGCGGTCGAGGCGTGGGGTAGCGGAGAGCGCGTGGGCGTGCGCATCTCCCCGACCACGACGAGTCCGGGCGAAACGCCGCTGGACAGCGATGTGATGGGGACCTACGGCAGGTACGTCGACGGACTGAACGCGCTGGGCATTGCCTATATCCACGTGATTGAGGGCGTGACGCGAGTGACACGCGAGGCACCGGGCGATGTGGATTTCCTGGCTCTACGGCGACGCTTCCGCGGCACCTATATTGCGAACAATCGCTACGACAGGGGGCTTGCTGAGGAGGCGCTGAAGTCCGGGCGCGCGGACCTGGTGAGCTTTGGACGGCCCTTCATTGGAAATCCTGACCTGGTGCGGCGGCTGCGTGATGGAGCGCCGCTGGTGGATGCTCCGCAGGAGACCTACTACGGCGGCAATGAGCAGGGGTACAGCGACTGGCCTACGCTCGCTGACCCTCTGGCAACCGATCGTTAAAGGCGCGATAGAGGCCGCCGCCGAGGGCCAGCAGAAGAAATAGCGATACAACATACATCGATGTCTTCTTGCAGACGATCAGCAGTGCAAGGGAAATCAGTGTCGCGGCTATTTTCTTCTGCTTGTCGCTCCACGTGGATGGGATTTCCAGCAGCAGGCATAGAGCGGGCAGCATCGCGATCTGCGCGTCGTATCCAAGCAGACGCGGGCTTGCCAGAATGCAAGTGAGAAGCACCGCCGGCAGCCACACCCGGGATGCGGTGTTCCATCTACCTGGTCGCAAGTACCACAAGACCACGGCTACGCCGGCGGCAAAGATAACTGGCGCGGCTGTGCGTAACGGCCCTGGAAATTTCACAAAGACACCGAATCCCATATCGCCGGTGAGAACGAGCTGGGTATATACGGCCTGGCTAAAGCGATGATAAAGAGCGGGCATGAACAGACGCTGCGCGAGAAAACCCAGAGCTACAGCGAGAGTGGAAACGACGCTGGGAAGAACGTATCCACGCAAGAGTGGAAAGAGGAGAAAGGCGAGCATCGGTGGTTTGATGAGCGCAGAAACGACTACTGCGACGTAGAAAGGTGACCACCGGTCGGAGCGGAGAGCGAAAAGCAGAGCCCCGAGAACCATCGCGTAGAGCACGGCAGCCACATTGCCGCTGAGCAGCGAGAACTCCGCCATGAATCCGGGTAGCAGTGAAGAGATAAGTATGGAGACGGCGATGGAGAGCCATCGTGCGCCGAGACACAAGGAGATGAGGACGGGAAGGCATACGGAAGCCGTGCAGGCCAGAGCGAGATAGGCGTACCAAAGAGCGCGTCCCGGAAGAATCAGACGAGCCGTACTCACCATTTTCAGAACAAGTGGCGCATAGACGAACATGAGGTGAGGAGATTGTGCGCTGTAGGGATCGCCTCCGCGCATGGATGCGGAGACGGCCCTCGAGTACACGTGCGCATCCCAAAAGCACGCGCCTCGAATGTCATGTCGATATAAGAACCAGGTCAACGCGCAAAAGACGAGAAGAGACAGGATGACGGGGACGACCTGTGCATGGAGGCGCGGGGTTCCGGTCATATTGTTTTGCACGAGCCAGTGTACCGGCCGCGTCACACTCTAATTGAAGCCGCGCTTGCTGGAGCGGCGCTGCTGCCACTGCTCGTATTCCCGGGCTTCGTCGCGATGCTCCTGGCTGCGCTCCGCGCTGGCTCGGGCGCGTTCCTGCGCCGCGAATCCGCGCTCCTCATTGCGGCTGAGCTTCTTGTGTGCGTAGAGGCCTTCGAGGAGGAACTCGGCGGCGGCGACGATCTTCTCCGGCGCGTCTTTTTGGTTGATGTCGAGCGGTGAAAGCTTCTCAAGCAGGCCCTGGATCTGCTCGAGCTCTGCGAGGGTGGCTTTGGCCGACTGTGTGTCTTCGATCTTGATGGTGCCGCCGAGGTTGAACCACTGCTCGATCTGCTGAGTATTGGTTTCGGCGAAGTAGCGATCGTAGACGCGCAGGATGGCAGCGCGGATGATCTCGCGCACCACGACGTCGGCACCCTTCATCTCGCCCTCGTATTCGAGCTCGATCTTGCCGGTGATGCCGGGGAGCGCGGTGTAGATATCACCGACGCGGGGAAAGGCGAGCGATTCGCCGTGCAACAGAGCGCGGCGCTCTGCGTTCGAGACGGCGAGCTCCATGGTGGAGATGGGCAGGCGCTGCGAGACGCCGGAGCGCTTGTCGACTTTCTTGTCCTCGCGGGCGACGAAGGCGATCTGCTCGACGATTTCGTAGATGTAGTCGGCAACGTCTGTGCTGAGCGAGCCGCGATCGCTCCACGACTCCTGGCGCGTGATGGCGATGCCTTCATCAACCGATTGGGGATAGTGGGTGCGGATCTCCGAGCCCATGCGGTCCTTGAGCGGCGTGACTATTTTTCCGCGGGCGGTGTAGTCCTCCGGATTGGCGCTGAATACGAGCGCGACGTCGAGCTCAAGGCGCACCGGGTAGCCCTTAATCTGCACATCGCCTTCCTGCATGATGTTGAAGAGCGCGACCTGGATTTTGCCGGCGAGGTCGGGCAGCTCGTTGACGGCGAAGATGCCGCGGTTGGCACGCGGCAACAGGCCATAGTGCATGGTGAGCTCGTTCGAGAGATCCGCGCCGGAGCGCGCGGCCTTGATCGGATCAAGATCGCCGATGAGGTCAGCGACGGTGACGTCGGGCGTAGCGAGTTTCTCGACGTAGCGATCGTTGCGCGTCATCCACGCGATGGGTGTGGCATCGCCGCGCTCGGCGATGAGATCGCGCGCGTATTTCGAGATGGGGCGGTATGGATTATCGCGAATCTCCGAACCGGCGACGTACGGGGCAGCAGGATCGAGCAGGTTGGTGAGCGCGCGCAGGATGCGGCTCTTCGCCTGGCCACGCAGGCCGAGCAGGATGAAGTTCTGGCGTGAGAGGATGGCGTTGATGATCTGCGGGACAACCGTATCGTCAAAGCCGATGATGCCGGGAAAGATCGGTTCCGCGTTCTTCGCAGAGGCCTGGTCCTGCAGGCGGCGGATGAGGTTGGCGCGCAGCTCGTCCTTGACGCTGCGGCTTACGTGGGCCTCGGTGAATTGCTTGCTGGCGCGCAGGTCTCCAAAGGTGGCGGGCAGGTTGCCGGCCATCTTCGACGGGGAGGTGGTCTGAGTCGTCGTCTGGGGCATGCGGGGAAGACCTCCTGGCGCTTGCGCTGGGCTATCTCTACTGTACGTGTTTGAGGGATAGATGTGTGGACGCAGCGCACGGATGCGAGAGGCAGCCTACATGACGTGTCCGTTGGTGGCGGCGCGCTCGCTGGCCTTGGCGCCGCTGCGCAGTTTGGGCAGGATGGCGCGGTAGTAGGCCGTGAGTGCTTCGGTGCGCTCTGCATCCGACCGCATGGCGAGCAGGGCCTGCTGGAAGTTCTGGTCAGCTGGCATAGAGGCGGCGAGCAGATAGGCAACGGGCGCATCGAGCGAGAGTGAGACGTGGGGAGCGCCGGCGTCGAGCAGGTGCAACGCCTCAAAGTGCAGTGCCAGGCACTCCTGGCGGGCTGAGCGGTCAGCTTCTTCGCCGGTATCCGGCAGCAGGTCCACTTCCGCCTGCAGGAAGCTGCGGCTGTCCTCATCGCGAGCCACGAGCTGTTCGATTTCGAAGCGATCGACGCCCTGGGTGAGGATATCGCTGCGGCCATCGGGGTAGCTGCGCAGTACGCGCACCACCTGCGCGGTGCAGCCGACAACAGCGAGGCCATCGCGCTGCGCACGCACGACGCCAAAGGGCGCGTTGCCGGCGATGCATTCGGCGATCATCTCGCGATAGCGCGGCTCGAAGATATGGAGCGGCAGCGGCACTCCGGGAAAGAGCACCAGATCGAGAGGGAACAGCGGAATCTTCATGCTTGCGAACGGCTTTCCTGGAGTAAGGCAGGTGCCGGGATCGACATGAAGCGAGTGTTCACAGGAGTGGCCCTCCGTCGTCTGCGGATTCGAAATCCTTGCGGCCTCGGCTTGTTTTTTGCCCGGTCGCTGCTCTGCTCATTATGCGCCCGGGATGCGGGCGCGGTAGCCATGTATGGGACGCAAACGTGGGTTGATTTGCGCGTGATGCAAAAAGTAACGATGAAGTGAGCAATATAGCTGGACGGCAACTTCATTCAGGGGGAAGCTCGTCCAGCATCGCGCTCATTTCGTTCAGCGCCAGAGAGTTGCCGATGCGGCGTGCTGCGGCCACCCCGGCTTCGAGGCGCTGGCGTGCTTCGCCGTCGCGGCCGGCTTTCATGAGCAACTGGGCGGCCATCTGGTAACCGGCGGTGTAGTCAGGATGCGTGGTAGTGAGCTGTTGGAACTGGTCGAGGGCGGTGGCGGTGTCACCCTGATTTGCGTGCTCCATGGCGAGACCGTAGCGCGCGAAGGCGTCATTCGGATTCTGCGCAAGGATTTCCGTCAGCATGGCGATCTTGTCCATCGTGAGACAACTCCTCCGTTGACCGTAGCACGGCTTCCCGGTGAGTGCATTGCGGTGTCTGGATTGCGGGTTTGCGCGCCATAGCCGACACTGGAGGGTAGCTTCAAGAACGAGAGAGACCTGTCCATGGACTTTGCCACCCAACTGCCTACCCGTTCCGTTGCCGAATCGCGCAGCGAGATGACGGAGCTGATTCTGCCGAACGACACCAACACGCTGGGCAATCTGCTGGGCGGCCGCCTGATGCACTTCATTGACCTGGTAGGCGCAATGGCGGCCTACCGGCATGCGCGTACGCATGTGGTGACGGCGTCGATGGACCACATCGATTTCATAGCACCGGTGCACGTGGGCGATCTTTTGATTTTGAAGTCGTCGGTGAATCGCGCCTTCAACACCTCGATGGAAGTGGGGGTGAAGGTGTGGGTGGAGAACACGATCGCGGGAATGCACCGGCATGTGGCTTCGGCTTATCTGACGTTTGTCGCGGTGGACAGCCAGGGTCGGCGCGTGCCGGTGCCGAGATTGCAGCCTGAGACGGATGAAGAGAAGCAACACTACGAAGATGCTGCGCGGCGCCGAGAGTTGCGGCAGAAGGAACTGGAGCGCAAGCGCCAGGCGAAGCCCCGAGAGGCCGCGGTGGCAGGCACGGTTCGGCCGGATGAGTACAGCAAGAGATAAGTGCCGGGCGAGACACGCTAATCTTAAGAGATGGGCTGAGCTGCCGGATTTTCACGATGAGTGGACCGCGGATAAACGCCCGGGGAGTGATTTGAAATGGGAGCACATGGACAGCAGATGCCGCAGCCGCAGTCGCTGCCGGGAGTGAAGGCGATTATCGCGATCGGTTCGGGCAAAGGCGGTGTGGGAAAGACCACGCTGGCGGTGAACCTGGCGATCGCGATGGCGAAGCTGGGCCATAAGGTCGGGCTGGTGGATGCGGATATCTACGGTCCGAATGTGCCGCTG
>Ga0210401_10007768_pt1 | contig 10716 bp, 9 predicted proteins | sample IncBWH32MmetaG_FD_150866 | JGI IMG/M metagenome (GOLD analysis project Ga0210401, IMG submission 150866) | Forest soil microbial communities from Barre Woods Harvard Forest LTER site, Petersham, Massachusetts, United States - Inc-BW-H-32-M | ecosystem: Environmental > Terrestrial > Soil >... | reverse complement strand
AACGGAGGTCTATCCGCGAATTACGCAAATTAACGCGAAAGAGATTAGAGAGAATGGATCTGCCGTCACTGAAGAAGCTCCCGCCTTCGTCTGACTGCGGCGCGGCAAGATGGCGGGTCAAGCGGAATGGGCCGAGGTTTATGAGCGCAAAGAGTTTTTCGAGATGCAATGTGGATTTAATTGAGGATGACGATGAGGATGAGAATGATCCCCGGTGCCCAGGCTTCGTTAAGCAAAAACCCGTGTATAGGTTTTGCAGAATTTAACGAGCTTAACGAAGGCCTTAACCAGTGGTTAAGCGGTAAGAAGGAGGTGCTTTTTCCGGCAAATTCAAGAAATCTCACTTAACGAATGCCCGGGCTTTTTAGGAGAAAAAGCAGGATCTCAGTGAGTGTTCGTTAAGTGGCCGCCGCGCTATTCAGGCGCGAACCAGGTGGCAGCGCCACTGCCAGACCCGTAGCCACGAAAGCATTCGGGGACTGGTCGGGCGGGGGCGCCCTCCGAGCACGCGGGGCGCGTGCGCTCCCCATGCACATTTTATGAGTATAGGCGGCGCAACGGGAAACGAGCGGATTTTTGGAGGCGAGAAATGCGATTTTAATTTGAATTTGCAGGACGTTAGCCATTTCTGAAGTAAACGAGCGGATGTGGGCCGCCCAATGAGTTTCGCGCGAAGGCCATCGCGAAGGCCGCGAAGGAGAACTATCCTTTTCAGCCTTTGCCTTCTTCGTGTGATGATTTGATATGATATATAGTCTGAAAGTCCGCAATCCCGAAAGCTTTCGGGACTACACGATTGAGCATCAACGACTTAAACCGCAACAAATCTGCAACAAATCCGCAACAGGGTCGCAACAACCGGATATTGGATGGTTAGATTTTTGGCTTTTTGGATTGATGGGTCGGTCAGAGCGCTCTCAAGTTCGGATGAACTTTTAACCGCAAGTATCGCCACGATTGCAATAGAGGCCGCTTGCTCACGCGGTCAGTTCTGATGACAGCGCGTCCTGGCCGAACGGGAGGTCGGCCCTACCATGGCGGAGTGTCCTATGAAAATGTCCGCCACAGACAACTCATTTTTATGGCAGGCGACAGGCGCCTGCGTATGGTGTGGGCCAGCGGACGGAAACTGGAATAAACGTGAATAACTTTGTTAATAAGTATTTCTTGAAGTTTTAACGGAGTGTGTTCTATTCATCGAAAGGCGCGGATTGCAGGCATTAGGTTATTCCGAGGTTCAGGCGCAGGCGGGCAGGTTTTTCGTATGGGTATTGGCTGGAAAATCTTGCGGCGGTGGGGACGGGGGGATGAAAAATCCTTCAAGGATGAGTTCTATTTCAAGGAGTCAAAAAGTTCGGCGGTTTTATCTCAGAATCTTCAATCCTATGAAAACGTTTATCCACATTAGCCTGGGGCAAACCCAAGACAGAGCGGTCCGTTTTCTCTCCCGCTCCCTCACCCGCCTTCGCGTCCACTGTCGACGCGCAGTTTTTGTGGGTAGAGAAAGCTACGGCGGGCAGGCGGTCGGGGCTCGGTTTCGGCGAGGGCGAGGGGATGGCGGAGCGGGAGCTCCGCCCTACCGGGTTGCTGGGACGGGTGTCTAAGTATATTTTAGGAACGGAGTTGAAGTTCGAAGATTTAGGGTCATTGTTTCCAGGCGTCGCGCCGATTACAGTTGTTACGAATCGGGCTGTTTTTAAACATTAGGCGAATCAGTCAGCTGAAAAGGCCCAGTAATGTATTTTAGATGTTCATAGTAGAAAGGTATAAGTTATGGCATCGCCAGTATACTCAGGCAGAATGATGTTGACGTTTGCTGTCGGCGTTCTTCTTTACGCCGTGTTTACGTTCATCGTGCTATCCATTGTTAGAAGTGCGCGCCGGAGACACGATCCTATCAGAATCAACCCCCTGGTTGCGGTGCCGCTCGCGTTGATATGTTCGGCTGTTTTTTCTTTCCTGGGCATTGTCGCTCTTTTGAAATTGGCATGGCCAAGTCCGAACGAATCATTTCCTGATTGGTCTATTGGGATCTTGAGAGAAGTTTGGAGGCCGCATCAGATATGGTTAATTGCGCCGGTTTATTTAGCTTGGACGGGGCTGCAATTGATAGGGTCCGGTTTGGCCGGTTTTGTGATCGGGCTTTCTCGATTTAATAGGCCCGTGCTAGCAGTATTCTGGATCATCGGGAGCTGGTACTTACTTTTGTTAGTTTTCCGGGTGATCAACCAACCGTGGTGGTTCTTTCATGATGAAGACCCATGGTACATTGGTTATATTTGTGACGTTGTGATGTATTTGATCTCTACGGCTTTATTAATAATCGCGAGCGTTTTTGACACTTGGTTAATCTCAAGGAGTAGCTGGTTCGATGGATCTCGCGGTCAGAGTGGAATTGCTTAAATGTGTGTTAAATATTTTATATCTTTAATGATCAATAGGTCTGTCGTTTATCGTTTATTGACGGTGCGAAGGTTTCGTGTTGGCTGTTGTTGTGTTGCGGTGGTCGGGCTTTTGAGCCCTTTTGTTGAAGGGCAAAATGGTGGAAACGTCTATTTCCCGGCGCCATCGCCTAGCAGCTATTCGGTGCAAAGGTCCGATTTTGGCTTCGTCGGATCTCCTGCTTACCGCGTTGAGATTTCCCGTTTACTGGTTAAGGAGGCCAATCAGGCTGCTGCCGAGTTAGGCCTGCCCGACAACCTGCCGGTTTCTGCCAGGAACGTAACCAAATTAGTGATTTTTCCACCGCGCCTTGCCAAAGGCGTGCAGGGTCTGGGCAGCGTCGTAACGAGCAATTACATCTATTCTGTTGCCTGCGGCTATAAATTTTCCGGTGTGACACGGGCTCATCTCCAGCAAGAGGATGACCAAATTAAATCGAAATTTACATTTCCGATGGATCAAATGGACACGAACGCGGCTTTTCAGTTGGCGACGCATTTTCTTTCGCTGGCGTCGATGGACGTCACTGCTCTGAATCGCGACTGCAAAGTGACCATCACGACTTCAATTTGCCCTGATTATGAGCATTTTACTCCGCTTTATTATGTGGCTTGGATCAAGCAGCGAGAACGGTTTGGAAATGCGGCATCGGTCGAGGTCTTTTTGCCGGACAAATCCCTCCGTGAATTACGGGTCACGAAATCCGAATACATTCTCAGCCAGCCGTTGCAGATTACGAACGCGGACTTTTTGAGTCTGCCGACGAACGCCCCAGCCGGCCAGTTCAGGAATTTGCGCCCGCCTGGACCGTGAGGCGCCCTTTGAAGGATCGTACGATTCGCCGGGTGACGGCACCCGGCCTACATGACGGCGAGAGGGGGGGACGTTTTGGCGGTGTTCCATTCAGCGCAGAAACGCGGTCGTACGCTGCTCCGCAGCTATGAAGTCAAAATGCCGGCGCCGTGGCCCGGCCCGCTTTCATCTTCTCTGCTTCAACGATGGCCAGCGCCAGTCGCAAGTCTTCCTCCTTGCTCCCGCTGAGTAACAGGTAGTCGAAGTTCTTCCATTGGACGATTTCCTGTTTGGCGGCGGTTACGCGCCTGCGAATGACTTCCGGGGAATCCGCGCCGCGCCTTTTCAATCGCCGCTCGATTTCAGCCAGCGAAATGGGCGTCAAAAAAACCGTGACCAGCGCGTCCCTGAGTTCAGGTTCGGTCTGGGCGGCGGCGCGAATGGAGGCCGCGCCCTGGACGTCCACGTTCAATAAGACATCCTTTCCGGCGCGCAATTTGCCGAGCAATTCCGATTTCAACAGACCGTAGCTGTTGCCATAGACCGTGGCGTGTTCCAGGAAATTTCCCGCCTGGACGCGGCGAAGAAAATCGGCAGGTTTTAGGAAGTAATAATCCACGCCGTTTTTTTCTCCCGGACGCGGTGGACGGGTGGTGCACGTAACCGCCCGTGCCATGTTTCGGCGGGCGCGCAACAGTTGGCGGACGAGCGTCGTTTTGCCGCCGCCGGAGGGAGCGGAGATGAGCAGCAGCAGCGGGTTCGCCTTCTGTTTTTTCATTCCACGTTTTGGGCCTGTTCCCGGAACCGCTCGAGCTCGGCTTTGAGAGTCACGACTTCGCGGGAAATGAGCGCGTCGTTGGCCTTTGAACCGATGGTGTTGATTTCGCGATTCATTTCCTGGGCCAAGAAATCGAGGGTGCGGCCCACCGGTTCCGGGGATTTGCGGCAATCGTCGAACTGCTGGAAATGGCTTTGCAAGCGGGTCAATTCTTCCGCGATGTCCGCGCGGTCCGCGAACAGGACAATTTCCTTGAGCAATCGCTCGTCGTCCGGTGCAACGTTTTCGATCCCGGCGCCTTTGATGCGTTCGATCAATTGCCGGCGGTAGTTTTCCGCGGTCAATGGCGCCTGTTTGCGGATTTTATCGACGGCTTTGCGCATGATGTCCACGCGGGCGGCTAAATCCGTTGCCAAATTCGAGCCTTCGCGCTCGCGCATTTTGACCAATGCCGCCAGCGCCTGGTGCAGGGCTTTTTCGACCGCGGGCCAGATTTTGTCCGCCTCGACCAGTTCTTCATCGCTCTGAAAAACGCCCGGGGCGCGGACGATCTGGTCCAAAGTCACGCCGCCTTCGAGCTTGAGCTGTTTGGCGAGTTTGGCCAGTTCCCCGGCATAGGCCGTTGCAAGCCGTTTGTTGATGTGCATCCGCGCGCAAACGTTTCCTTCGCCGGAATGGACGGTCACGCGGGCGGTGACGCGGCCTCGCGCGATTCGTGCATGGATCGCGTCCCGCATGGGTGATTCGAGCATCTCCAGTTCGCGGGGAAGATTGACCGAAATTTCTGACTGGCGGCGGTTCACCGCGCCCAGTTCGACGGTGATTTTGAAACCGTCCCTGGCGCACTCACCGCGACCATAACCCGTCATGGATTTCATGGGCGACAGAGTGCAGGAAAGCAGAAACAATTAAAGATTAAAAATGGCCGGTTTGCACCGGGGTTGGCTATGGGACTTATATGACCTATAGGACGTATAAGACGGATAGGGCGCAAGAGCTTGTGGCCGACGAGTCGGCCGGCGAGGACGAGGACGATAGCGATTTAGAGGGGCGCTACGCTTTGGCGATCAATTGGCGCAGCACAAACGGCAAAATGCCTCCGTGCTGGTAGTAATCAATCTCGATGGGCGTATCAATGCGGCACTTTACTGGTACGTCTTCCGCCTGTCCATTTGCCCGTGTCATGCGCAAGGTGACTTCCTGTTGCGGTTTAAGATTGCCGTCCAATCCCAGAACGTCAAACGTCTCCGTGCCCTCCAGTTTCAGGCTTTGCGCGTTCACGCCCTCTTTGAATTGCAACGGCAGCACGCCCATTCCCACGAGATTGCTGCGGTGGATGCGCTCGAAGCTTTGCGCCGCCACGGCCGCCACGCCCAGCAAATTGGTTCCTTTCGCTGCCCAGTCGCGTGAACTGCCCGTGCCGTATTCCTGCCCGGCCAAAACCACGAGCGGCACGCCTGCCGCGTGATATTTCACGGCAGCGTCATAGATGCTCATTTGTTCGCCGCCCGGCTGGAACTTTGTTACGCCGCCTTCGATTCCCGGTGTCATCAGGTTTTTAATCCGAACGTTGGCAAAAGTGCCGCGCGTCATCACCCGGTCGTTGCCGCGGCGCGAACCGTAACTGTTGAAGTCCTCCGGCGTGACGCCGTTTTCAATGAGATACTTTCCCGCGGGAGAACTTTTCTTGATCGAGCCCGCCGGCGAAATATGGTCGGTTGTCACGCTGTCGCCAAAAATGGCCAGCGGCCGCGCGCCGCGGATCTCGCGGATTTGGCCCGGTTGCATCGAAAAATTGCCAAAAAATGGCGGTTCCTGGATATACGTGGATTTGGCATCCCATTCATAGACATTCCCCTTGCTGGCCGGAATTTCATTCCACTTGGGATTTTGTCCGGCAAAGTCGCGGTATAATTTTCGGAACACTTCCGGCTGTAACGCGCTTTGCATTTCATCGCGGATTTCCCGCATCGTTGGCCAAATGTCCTTTAGATAAACGTCCTTGCCATCCTTGCCCTTGCCAATCGGTTCCCGGCTCATGTCAATGTCCACGCGGCCGGCCAGCGCGAAGGCGACCACCAGGGGCGGCGACATCAGGAAGTTCGCCTTGATGTTCTGGTGAATCCGCGCCTCGAAATTGCGGTTGCCCGACAGGACTGCCGCGGCCACTATGTCATTCTTCGAAATCGCTTCATCAAGCTGCGGGGCGAGCGGCCCGGAATTGCCGATGCACGTCGTGCATCCGTAACCGACGAGATTGAAACCCAGGGCGTCCAGGTATTTTTGCAGGCCGGCCTTGTTCAAATAATCACTCACTACGCGCGAGCCGGGCGCGAGCGACGTCTTGATGAGCGGGTTGACCTGCAAACCCCGTTCGACCGCCTTTTTTGCCAGCAACCCCGCTCCGAGCATTACGCTGGGGTTGCTCGTATTGGTGCAGCTCGTAATTGCCGCAATCAGCACCGAGCCATGTCGTATGTCTCCGGCCATCTTTGCATGGACTCCATGGATCTGGTCCGGCGTCGGGCGATTGTTTGCCATTTCCTGCTCTGTCGCCGGGTTGGTGTTCCATTTTTTAGCCAGCGTGTCCGAAACCGAGTCCTGGCTGCCTCCTCCGAAGGCGTCTCCATTTGAATTTTCCACGTGAAACGATTCGCTTAAAACATTCGCCGGTTTTCCAAAACCATTTTCCGTGACCGGCTTTGAAAAAATAGAAACGAACTCCTGCTTCAATTTTGGCAATTCGATTCTGTCCTGCGGTCGCTTCGGGCCGGCCACGCTCGGGACCACCGTGGCCAAATCCAGTTCCACCTCCTGCGAGTATTGGATCTCACCCTTGTTCGGAACGCCGAAGAGGTTTTGGGCCCGATAATAATTTTCGTACAGCTTGCAATGTTCCTCGTTGCGTCCCGTCGCGCGCAAATAGTTCATGCACTCGCCGTCGATCGGGAAAAAGCCCATCGTCGCGCCGTATTCGGGCGCCATGTTTGCAATCGTCGCGCGATCCACCACCGGCAGCGCCGCTGCGCCGGGGCCGAAAAACTCGACGAATTTGCCGACCACCTTGGCCTTGCGCAAAAGTTGCGTCACCGTCAGGGCCAGGTCCGTCGCCGTCACGCCTTCACGCAGGCTGCCGGTCATGTGGACGCCCACGACGTCCGGGGTGAGAAAGTAAACCGGTTGACCCAGCATACCCGCTTCGGCTTCGATGCCTCCCACGCCCCAGCCCACAATGCCCAGGCCGTTAATCATCGTTGTATGGGAATCCGTGCCCACGAGCGTGTCGGGATAATAGATATCGGAATTAGCGGCGGCCAAAACGCCCTGGGCCAAGTATTCCAAATTGACCTGGTGGACAATGCCGATGCCCGGGGGCACCACTTTGAACGTGTCAAAGGCCTGCATGCCCCACTTCAATAACTGGTAGCGCTCGCGGTTGCGTTGAAATTCGATCTCCAGATTGCGCTGAAGGGCGTCCGGCGTTCCAAAAAAATCAACCTGCACGGAATGGTCCACCACCAGGTCCACGGGCACGAGCGGTTCGACGATTTTTGGATTTTTGCCCATACGCGCCGCCGCGCGCCGCATCGCCGCCAAGTCCACAAGTAACGGGACCCCGGTGAAGTCCTGCAATACAATCCGGGCCACGACAAAGGGGATTTCAGCCGTCCGGCTCTCGGTTGGCTTCCAGTTGGCCAGCGCGCGCACATTTTCTTCCGTGACCTTTTTGCCGTCGCAATTGCGTAAAACCGACTCCAAAACCAGCCGGATTGATACGGGAAGCTTCGAAATTGGGCCCACTCCGGCGCGTTCCAGGGCTGGAAGCGAATAAAGCTTTCCCTGTTTGCCGCCTCCGGCATCAAAACCCTGCAGCGAATTGAATAAATTGTGCGAACTCATCATGTTCCTTTTGAATGAAAATGTAGGTTAAATCGGTGCCTGTCAAGGAGGCGTAAATCGCAAATAACCATAAGCGGCCCAAAAAATGCTCTTTCCCGTTGGTCATATGGACTTGAAAAGCGTCATTTCGGGCGTTGCGGTCTCGCTCGCCGGCCTCTTCGGCTGCCACAAAGCGGCTGCGCCGGCCACTACGGCGCCGGCGGCTCAATCCACGGTCAAAGACCTGGGTATCCTTCAAATGACCAATAACTACGAAACCTGCGTCGCAGTTGGCGATGGCAAAGACTGCCGCCTGGTTCCTAAAATTATCGACCACAAGAACATCCTGATTACGGTCACTTTCGAATCCAAAAAGGCCGACGGCAAACCCACAGGATTTAGCGTGGTTGAATTACAGGGCGCGGCCAACAAGCCGTTTGAAGTTTCCTTTGGAACGAACACGGATTTTACATTTACTCCGCAGATCGCTGCGGAATAACGCAAATTGTTTCGGGTGCGCCTTCAGGGTACCAATTGCCACAAAAAAGCCTCCATTGGCATTTTCGTTGGTTGCCAGTAACACGCATCCTCGCACTGTGGCAATAATTCAGAGGGCGAAACTTCTGAGAAATTAATTAAGTCTACATGGCCAAAGGCTCCGAACTGTGCGTAAGGGCCGTTCCATTGGAAGAGAATAATCCCCTTTGTTCCAGCACCCACTCCGATCACTGACTTGCCATCTTTCAAGGCACTATAAATGAGCCTCCCTCCGCCGTAGTTCGAGGCGAGATATCGCTTCATATCCAAAACTCTGATAATGTATAAATTGTGATTATGTTGAACCGGAGGGCGAGCCTGGGGCTTTGAACCAGCTCCCTTGAGGATGTATAGCCCACTTACTGCCTCTATGGGAGCACCGCTGTGGTTCATGGCATAACTGAGCCGTATGCAACACGTGTTTACCCCGTCGTCTAGATGTGATCGCACCTCGCCACCAATCTTATCCAAAAGCTGCTTGGTGGGAACGTCATGTTTATTCGGAAAATTACTGACCAGAGTTTTGTAAGTTGGGAGTCGTTTCATAAGGGTGCTCTTGTGATAATGTAGTGGTTTATCGGTTCATTGCTCCTGACGGTGGCCTGAAACTATAAGCATCGCTTTTTCATTCCGGCACCAGGCTGCATTTGAATCTTCTACATGCTGAATGAATTTGCAAGGCGTTTGCACCTGGATTTGACGTACCCCGATTCGAAGCGCACTGATCGAGCCTTGCTCAATTGCGCGTACGCCGTAACATTGGCTTTGACGTATGGTAAAGACTCAACGTTTGTGCACGGTCGCACTGGCGGGTATCGAAATTCATCGGGCTCTTGCTCGCGGGGTATTCATTATTCTCTTCCTCCTTGCCGTCGCCGTTTTTGTTCCAGCAAGTCTGCGTGCTCAAATTCCGCCCCAAAAAGCCGTATGGGGGCCGGAGATCCGCGCCTTTGAAACGCACGACAGCATTCATCCGCCCCCGCAAAATGCAGTTCTCTTTATCGGTAGTTCCTCGTTTCGAAAGTGGACGGCGCTCGCTCAGGATTTTCCCGGCATCCAGGTGATTAACCGCGGCTTTGGCGGTTCCGAGATTGACGATTCCACCGCCTATTCCGACCGCATTATTTTTCCATATCATCCCCGGGTCATTGTGCTCTATGCCGGTGACAACGACCTGGCCGCCGGAAAATCGCCCGACGTGGTCGTGGCCGAATACACCAACTTTGTCGGAGTTGTCCACGCTCGCCTGCCGCAAACGCGGATCGTCTTTGTTTCCATCAAACCCTGCCGCGCCCGCTGGAAGCTCAAAAATGAGGTTATTGAAACCAATTGCCGCATCGCCGCGATTCACGCGGACAATTTGGCTTTTGTGGACGTGTATTCGCGCATGCTCGGTCCGGACGGCAAACCGCGAAGTGACCTGTTACTCTCCGATGGCCTGCACCCGAATGAACAGTGCTATCAACTCTGGGCACCGCTTATCCGCCCGTATCTGAGGTAGTGACGCCGCGCTGCGGCGTCACTTGCAAGCAGCGCTGTTCGCGCCGCGTTTAGCGGCGCAACGGGCGTGGTCGGACGTCGAAACCGCGCATGTTCCGCCCGCTGTACGGGCGGTGACGGCGCAGCGCGCCGTCCCTACCTGGCCTTCACCTTAAGCAAAACCGACCCGTGGCGCGGAACCACAAAACTGAAACTCCGCCTGAACGTTCCCAAATCCTTATGCAGCCAAAGATCGCGCGCCGTTACGCGTTTTGGCAGGCCAATCTCTTTGAGATCCGATCTGATGGTCATTGGATGACCATTCATATTAAAAAGAGCCACGGCCGTGCCGCCGTCAGCCAGGGCTTTTGTCCAAATCTGTGTCGGCCCCTCCTGTCGCGCGCAATGTCCCTGGATTCCCGCTGCATCCTGGTCAATGGCGATGACTTCGCGATTCGTCAAAACCTCAAGCACCTTTGGCTTCATTTGAGTGAGATCATTCCCGGCAAAGAGCGGGGCGGCCAGGACACACCATAAAGTCATCTGCGTGCGCCATTCATCCTGGCCCATTTTGCCGTTCCCGATCTCCAGCATATCAGGATCGTTCCAATGTCCCGGTCCGGCGTATTTCTCAAGGCCGTTTTCCATCAGACCGTGGAGAATCATCGAATCGTAATTGTCCGCAATGTCGTTGCTCGTCCTCCACATTTGCCCGCCAACCGGCCCGCCCCATGTCCAGACGTCCCGTATTCCGTACTGGCAAAGACTGAATAGAATCGGCCGGCCCGTGGCCCTCAAATCATCGGACA
>Ga0210401_10007766_pt1 | contig 10717 bp, 9 predicted proteins | sample IncBWH32MmetaG_FD_150866 | JGI IMG/M metagenome (GOLD analysis project Ga0210401, IMG submission 150866) | Forest soil microbial communities from Barre Woods Harvard Forest LTER site, Petersham, Massachusetts, United States - Inc-BW-H-32-M | ecosystem: Environmental > Terrestrial > Soil >... | reverse complement strand
ATGGATGTGCTGCTCGCCTTTCCGCCGCTGATCCTGGCGCTTGCGGTCACCGCTTATCTCGGCCAGTCCATCCTCAATCTCACCTTTATCCTCGGCGTACTCGGCATTCCCGCCTTCATGCGGGTGGCGCGCGCCGCCACGCTCACGCTGGCGCGGCGCGAGTTCGTGATCGCGGCGCAGGCGCTGGGCGCGAGCCATGCGCGCATCCTGCTGCGCGAGCTGCTGCCCAATGTGATGCTGCCGCTGCTCGCCTTCTTCCTGCTTGGAGTGGCCGTCACGATCGTGGCCGAAGGCGCGCTGTCGTTCCTGGGTCTTGGCGTGCCGCCGCCGATCTCGAGCTGGGGCAGCATGATCGGGGAGGGGCGCGAAAGCCTGGACGTCGCGCCGCGGCTTGCCTTCATGCCCGCGATCGCGATGTTCCTGACCGTGCTGTCCTTCAATCTGGTCGGTGACACGCTCCGCGCGCTTACCGACCCGCGTCAGGGCGCATTGTGACGGGGGCACCGCTGCTTTCGGTCGAGGATGTGGCGGTTGATCTGCCGACGCCGCGCGGCAATCTGCGCGCGGTGGATGGCGTCGATCTGACGGTCGGCGCCGGACGAACGCTCGGCATTGTCGGCGAGTCCGGCTGCGGCAAGACCATGTTGTCGCGCGCCATCCTGCAATTGTTGCCGAAGAAGGCGAACCTTTCGGGCCGGGTGAGGTTTGACGGGCAAGACCTCGTGCGCCTTGCTCCCGAAGCTTTGCGAAAACTTCGCGCCCGCTCGCTCGCGGTCGTATTCCAGGACCCGATGACCTCGCTCAACCCGGTGCTGACGATCGGCACCCAGTTGATCGAAACCTTGCAGGAACATCTCGAACTTGACCACGCGGCAGCGAAGCGGCGCAGCATCGAGCTGCTGGCGGCGGTCGGCATTCCCGCGCCGGAAGCGCGGTTGATGCAATATCCGCATCAGCTCTCCGGCGGCATGCGGCAGCGGGTTGCGATTGCCATCGCGCTGTCCTGCGAACCGAAACTGTTGATCGCGGACGAGCCGACCACGGCGCTCGACGTGACCATTCAGGCGCAAATCCTCGATTTGCTGGCGCGCGAACAGCGCCGCCGGCACATGGCGATGATCATCATCACCCATGATCTCGGCGTCGTCGCCGGCCGTACCGACGAGGTGGCGGTGATGTATGCCGGCCGTGTCGTGGAACGCGCGCCGACGCCGGTCCTCTTCAAGAAGATGCATATGCCCTATACCGAGGCGCTGCTCGCGGCGATCCCGAAGATCGACGCCGCGCCGCATACGAAACTACCGGCGATCTCGGGCCGTCCGCCCGATCCGACCCGGCCGCTGCAAGGCTGCTCGTTTTCGCCGCGCTGCCGCTATGTGGCCCGGCGATGTCAAGCCGAGAAACCCCCTCTCGCTGAGGCGGAATCGTCCGACCACGAGTTCGCCTGCTTCCATCCCATTCACGTTGAGGCCGGTGTTTCCGCATGACGGCCGCCGCGGCGCCATCGCTTTCGCGCGATCCGCTGCTCAGCGTGGAAAATCTCGTGGTTGAATATGCGCTCGGTAGCAGGACCGTCCACGCGGTCTCCGGCGTCAGCCTGCAAATCGCGCGTGGCGAGACGCTGGGGCTGGTCGGCGAGTCCGGTTGCGGCAAGTCGACGCTCGGTCGCGCGGTGCTGCAGTTGCGCCGCGCGGTCTCCGGTCGCGTGCTGTTCGACGGCCAGGATCTCACCGTGATGCAGGGCGACGCCCTGCGCCGGATGCGCCGGCGCGTGCAGCTGATCTTTCAGGATCCGATTGCTTCCCTCAATCCGCGGCGGCGGATCGGCGACATCATAGCCGAGCCGCTGGTGATATCAGGCATCAAGGACGCAGGCAGACGCAAACAGCTTGTCCGCGACGTCCTGACCGCTGTAGGGCTTGATCCGGACCTCGTGGCCGGACGACTGCCGCATGAATTTTCCGGCGGCCAATGCCAGCGCATCTGCATCGCGCGCGCGCTCGTCCTCAACCCGGACTTCATCATTTGCGACGAGCCGGTTTCCGCGCTCGACGTCTCGATCCGTGCCCAGATCCTCAATCTGCTTGAGGAGATGAAGGCGCGCTTCGGCCTGACGCTGCTGTTCATTGCGCATGATCTCGCGATCGTGAAGGCGGTGAGCGACCGTGTCGCCGTGATGTATCTCGGCCGCTTGTGCGAAGTCGGGCCGTCCGAACAGCTGTTCGCGAGGCCCGCGCATCCCTACACCGCGCTTTTGATCGAAGCGATCCCGGTGCCAGATCCGGACGTCCGCCCGGCCGAAAGCGTGCCGGTGGGCGAGCCGCCGTCGCCGATCGCGCCGCCGTCCGGCTGCCGCTTCCGGACGCGGTGCCCGCGTGCCGACCAGCGCTGCCGCGACGAAATGCCGGAACTGCGCGCTGTCGCGCCAAACCAATACGCGGCTTGCCATCATCCTTTGATCTAAATATTGAAGAGGCAATCTCGCTTTAACAACAACTGTACCGGGAGAAACGCGATGAGAAGTTTCCAGGTTGCCGATTTCAACGCCCCCTTGAAGGAGGTGGAGCGGCCGACGCCGCAGCCGTCGGGAACGCAAGTGCTGATCAAGGTGAAGGCGGCCGGCGTCTGCCACAGCGATCTGCACATCTGGGAAGGCGGCTACGATCTCGGCCATGGACGAAAGCCGCTGTCGTTGAAGGATCGCGGCGTGTCGCTGCCGCTAACCATGGGGCATGAGACCGTCGGCGAAATCATGGCTTTCGGTCCCGATGTGACGGCAAGCGACAAGGCTGACCTGAAGGTCGGCGACGTGGCGCTGGCCTATCCCTGGCTCGGCTGCGGCAAGTGCGAGACCTGTCTTGGCGGCGACGAGAACATGTGCGTCGTCAAGCCGAATTCGCTCGGCGTCTATTGCGATGGCGGCTATGCCGACTACATGACGGTGCCGCATCCGAAATATCTCCTCAACCTGAAGGGCCTCGATCCTCTCACCGCCGCGCCCTATGCCTGCTCGGGCGTGACCACCTATAGCGCGCTGAAGAAGGTCGAATCCGCGTTCAACACCCCGATCGTCATTTTCGGCGCCGGCGGCCTTGGCCTGATGGCGCTGTCGCTGTTGAAGGCGATGGGCGGCAGGGGCGCCATCGTGGTCGATATCGATGCGAAGAAGCGCGAGGCCGCCGAAAAAGCCGGCGCACTCGCGACCGTCGACGGTAAGGCGCCCGATGCGATGGAGCAACTCGCCAAGAAGGCCGGCGGCCCGATCCGCGCGGTGATCGATCTGGTCGGCAATGCCGCGACCACGCAACTTGGATTTGACTGCCTGACCAAGGGCGGCAAGCTCGTGATCGTTGGCCTGTTCGGCGGCGGTGCGCCCTGGGCGCTGCCGCTGATCCCGATCAAGGCGATTACCATTCAAGGCAGCTATGTCGGCAATTTGCGCGAAACCCAGGAACTCCTGGATCTGGTCCGCACCAAGAAGATCGCGCCGATCCCGGTGACGCCGATGCCGCTTGCGAAGGCCAACGAGGCGCTGGTCGATCTGCAAAAGGGCAAATTGGTCGGCCGCGCGATACTCACGCCGTAAGCCAATTTCTCCGTCATGGCCGGGCTTGTCCCGGCCATCCACGCCTTTCTTGCTGCTGTTCCATTAGGACGTGGATGCCGGGACAAGCCCGGGCATGACGAGCCGAGAGAACCCCTTAAGGAATCCCATGTCCGCCAACAATGCGCTCCACATCGCTGTGCTCGCCGGCGACGGCATCGGCCCCGAGGTGATGGCGCCGGCGCTGGAGGTCTTGCGCAAGATCGAGGCGACATCGGAGCTGAAATTTCGCTTCACCGACGCGCCAGCAGGCGCCAACCACTACCGCGAAACCGGCAAGTCGATGCCCGACTCGACAATTCGGCTGTGCGAGGAGGCGGATGCGATCCTGCTCGGCGCCTGCGGCCTGCCGTCGGTGCGCTACCCCGACAATACCGAAATCATGCCACAGGTCGAATTGCGCTTTCATTTCGATCTCTATGCCGGCGTCCGCCCGGCGCGGCTCATTCCGGGCGTGGCGAGCCCGATCGTCGGCGCCGATCGGCGCGGCGTCGACTTGGTCGTGATCCGGGAATCCACCGAAGGGCTGTTCGCATCGATGGGGAAGGGCGTCGTCACCGAGACCGAGGCGCGCGAGACGCTGGTCATCACGCGAAAAACCTCGGAACGGCTGTTCGAGTTTTCATTCCGACTCACTGAGCGGCGAAGAGCGCGCGGCCGCTCCCATGGAGGATTAATTTGCGTCGACAAGGCCAACGTATTCAAGGCCTTCGCGTTCTTCCGCGAGATGTTCGATGAGGCCGCCAAACGCCATCCCGACGTCAAAACCGACCGCCTCTATGTCGACGCCTGCTCGGCGCTGCTGGTCAAGCGTCCCTGGGATTTCGACGTGATGGTGATGGAGAACATGTTCGGCGACATCCTGTCCGACATGACGGCCGGATTGATCGGCGGGATGGGCATGGCGCCGTCGGCCGATATCGGTGACACCCACGCCGTGTTCCAGCCGTGCCACGGCACCGCGCCCGACATCATGGGGCAGGGCAAGGCCAATCCGACCGGCATGATCCTTTCCGCCGCGATGATGCTGGATTGGCTCGCCGACAAGCACGATCTTGAAAGCGCGACTGAGGCCTGTGAGCGGATCGAGCGCGCGGTCGACAAGGCCTATGCTGAAGGAATCAAGCCGATGGAATTCGGCGGCAATAACGGCACCGCCGATATCGCGAAAGCGGTGCTGGCGGCGCTGTGACCTGCTTCCCCCTTGTGATGTCCATCACAGTGACTGCGGAGCCATCGGCGTAAGTCTGCATTCATGGCTGCGGACAACGGTGTCCATTGCCGACCGGCTCGATCTCAAGGACACGAAATCATTTCGCCAAATTGACGAAGCGATTTTGAAACAAGAACCAGCTATCAGGCCGTGGTGCGGCCGGTCTTACATGGGAGTGCAGACGATGAACAAGCAGTCCGGAAATAACGTCACGTCGCAGCATGATCAGAATGAGACGAACCTCCAACGTGAACTGACTGACGATGAGCTCAATACCGTCGATGGCGCCGGTAAGGCCGCTCCTGTCCCCAGCAAGACGACCACTTCCAAGGGCTTGTTTGAAGTGGAGGACTATTCTTTCGACATCGAGCAGGTTCTCAGTATCGGCTCGCAAAGCACTGGCGCGGGCGCCGGGAAGGTCACGTTCAACCCCTTTTAATAAGGCCCTGCCACCTGGGCCGAGACTTGAACCTGCTGCTAGATCGCCCGCGCCGCTTTCAGCTTCGCGATTTCTACGGCGCCGTAGCCGAGGGACCCCAAGATTTCATTTGTGTGTTCGCCGAGATCGGGCGTGGCGGTGCGAATCTCGCGGTCGAAGCCGGTGATCTCGCAGGGTTGCGCGATCAGGTCGAGTTCGCCGAGGCGCGGATGCGCGACCGAGCGCCGGATGCGCAGGGCCTCGACCTGCGGATCGGCAAAAGCCTCCTTGATGTTGTAGACCGGCCCGCAGGGAAGACCCGCGGCGACCAGGAGTTCGAACCATTCGCCGGTGGTCTTCGCTCGCAGCGCGGCGGCGATCAGTTCGTTCATCGCCTCCTTGTTTTGTTTGCGCGACGCGGTCAAGGCAAAGCGCGGATCGGCGGCCATGGTCTCGCGGTCGATCAGCTTGCAGAATTTCGCAAAATTCTTGTTGCTGGTAGCGGCGAGGTTGAGAAAACCGTCGGCGGTGGCAAAAAGCCCCATCGGGGTGTTGGTGGGATGGTTGTTGCCTTCCTGGGGCGGAATCTTCTTGTCCATGGTCCAGCGCGTCGCCTGAAAATCCAGCAGCGTCAGGCCGGCCTCGATCAGGGAAGTCTGCACCCAGCGGCCTTCACCTGAGATTTCGCGATCGAGCAGCGCGATCAGGATGCCTTGGGCGAGGAACGCGCCCGCCATGATGTCGGTGACGGCGACGCCGACGCGGACCGGCCCTTGGCCGGGAATTCCCGTCACCGACATGATGCCACTCATGCCCTGCGCGATCTGGTCGATCGAGGGCCGCGCGGTATAGGGACCGTATTGGCCGAAGCCGGAAATGCTGCCATAGACGATGCGCGGATTGCGCAGCTTCACGGATTCGAAATCGACGCCGAGCCGCTTGGTGACGCCGGGCCGCATATTTTCGACCACCACGTCGGCCTGTTCCGCGAGCCGCATCAGGATTTCGCGGCCCTCGTCGGTTTTCAGGTTCAGCGTGATGGCGCGCTTGTTGCGATGCAGGTTCTGGAAGTCCGAACCGTCGCGACGGCCGACAAATTCGCTGGCCTCGGCGTCTTCGGGCGGCGGCTCGACCCGGATCACGTCGGCGCCCCAGTCGGCCAGGGTGCGCACGCAGGAGGGGCCGGCACGGGCGAGCGTCAGATCGATCACCTTGAACCGCGACAGCGGCAGGGGCGAAGGCCGGGTTTGCGGATTGTTGTTATCGGAGGCCTCGACAGGCTTGTGCATGCTGATCGTCCTGACCGTGTCATAATCGTCGTTCCGGGGCGCACGTCAGCGCGAACCCGGAATCTCGAGATTCTCCGATGTGCTATTGCACATCGTAGTTCGCGCTGACGCGCCCCGGAATGACCCTGCGATATTATCTTCCCTTGAACTCCGGCTTGCGCTTTTCCATGAAGGCGCGGCGGCCCTCGCGGAAATCCTCTGAATCCATGCAGGCGATGCCGATTTGTTTGATCGCGTCCATGTCGCGATGGCTCTCGTCCTTCAGCACCTCTGCGATGGTGATCTTGGCGGCTTTGATCGCAAGCGGCGCGTTGGCTGAGATGGCGCGGGCGATCTCCATGGTCGCGTTCCACAGCTCGGTGTCCGGCACCACGCGGTCGACGAGGCCGATCCGCAAGGCTTCCGCGGACTCGATCCGCATGCCCGTATACATGATCAGCCGCGCCCAGGACGGCCCGACCAGCGAGACCAGGTGGCGCAAGCCATCATAGCCATAGGCGATGCCGAGTTTTGCGGCGGGAATGCCAAACCGGCTGTCCTCGGCGGCGATGCGAATGTCGGACATCATCGCAACCTGCATGCCGCCGCCGAGGCAGAAGCCGCGGATGCAGGCGATGGTGGGTTTCGGAAAGTTCGCGAGCAGCGCGCGCTGCGCGGCGCTGCGCCTGGAATATTCCTCCGAGGCTTCCGCATTATGACGGGTTTTTTCGAACTGGCTGATATCGGCGCCCGAGACAAAGGCCTTGTCGCCGGCGCCGACCAGGATCACCACTCGCACGTCGGGATCGTCGCGCAATTCGGTGAGTGCGTGACCGAACCCTTCCCACATGTCGAGCGACATGGCGTTGCGCTTTTCGGGATTGTTGAAGGTGATGATTCCGACGCCCTCGGTGACGCTTTGCAGGATCTTGCCGTCGGCGAAGGATTTTTCTTCTCTGTTGGGGACGTCCAGCATCGGTGCGCTTTCGGTTAAGTGTGTAGGGCGGGTTAGGCGGAAGCCGTAACCCGCCGATTTTGGCGGAGTGTAACGGCGGATTACGCTAGCGCTAATCCGCCCTACGAAGTCACGAATGGACCGAAATTCGCCCGCGCGAAAGCCGGCCGCGCCTGTATCTTAGCCCACCATTGCGCGACGCGGGGATGGTTCTTTTGAGATACCTGCTCCGGCGCAATCTCTTCATCGATCCGCTTGACGAACGGCACCGCCGCGATATCGGCGATCGAATAGGCCTTGCCGACCAGCCAGCCGGAGGGCGCCAAGGCCTGCTCCATCTTGTCGAGGAGATGCACCAGTTTGGCCCGCGCCGCGTCGCGCTCTTCCTCGGTATAAGGTTTTCGCGCCACCCGCAGCCAGGATTCCTGCCGCTCCTTGCTTGGAATGTTCTTGAGTTTCTCGGCGAGTTCCTCATCCGACCATTGCGCGGCGACTTTTTGCAGATGGTGCCGCCAATTGAAGATGATGAGGTTACCGATCAGCCCGTCGATGTGCCTGATCCAGTTGCGCATCTCGCCGCGCTCATAAGGCGTCTCCGGCCGCAGCGGCGGATCGGGAAAACTTTCGTCGAGATATTCGCAGATCGTGCCGCTCTCGTGCAGCGGCCTGCCGTCATGGATCAGGGTCGGGATCACGCCGAGCGGATTGATTTTCAGATATTCCGGCGAATGATGCTCCAGCTTCGTCATGTCGACGACATGGCCTTCGTAGGAGAGGCCTTTCTCTTCAAGGCAAAGCCGCACCCGGCGCGAAGCGCTCGAGCGCCAGCCGTGGTGAAGGATCATCATGGTTTCCCCGTACTCTTATCGGCACCGGGCCTATCGTTCACTGCGCCAGATGCGCCGTCAACGGATGATTGGCGGCCTGGTTGAAGAACGCCGCTTCTTCGGCGGTCGCCTCCAGGAGCTGGGTGTCCTGATCATAGATGTCGTTGCGGAACTGGATGGTCTGGTCCTTCGTCATCCACGCGGTGAGATAGATCCAGGCGACCGGAACCTTCTTCGGCAACGCGATCTCCTGGTGCTGCCCGGTTAGGATCGCCGCGTCGATGGCGGCGCGATTCCATTTCGGCATTTCCTCCGACAACAGCCAGGCCGCGAGGTCGCGCACATTGTCGACCCGCGAGCAGCCGTGCGAATCAAAACGGTAGTCGTCGCTGAACAGATTGCGCTGGTTGGTGTCATGCATATAGACCGAATAGGAATTCGGCATGTCGATCTTCACGGCGCCCAACGCATTAAAGGCGCCGTTCTGCTGGCGCACCGTGAAATTTGGGGTGCGGGCGCCGGACCAGTCCACCGAGTGCGGATCGATCGGATTGTCGTGGCCGTCGAGCACTTCCATGTGCATGCGCGAGAGGTAGGTGGGGTCCTTGCGCATGTGCGCCGAGATTTCGCTTCTGGCGATCGATGACGGCACGGTCCAGGTCGGATTGAGCACAACGCCGGTGATTTCGGCGGTCAGCGTCGGCGAGGGCTTTTCGGTCTTGCCGACGATGACGCGATAACGCCGCACGACGGTATCGTCCTCCACCGCTTCGGCAAAGGTCGCCGGGAGGTTGACGACGACATAGCGCTGTCCGAACGAAAAATTGATGGTTTCGAGCCGTTCGAGCGAAGCCTCGAGCTGCTTGATGCGCTTCTGCACGGAGACATTGAGTGCTGCGATGGTGCGCGGCGTTACCGTTCCGGTCGATGCCAGGCCGTGGCGGACCTGAAAACGCTTCACGGCTTCCGCGACAATGTCGTCAAACGGCCCGGAGGTCTTGTCGGCGGCAAGATCGTCGCCGATGATCAGGCGCTGGCGCAAGAGATCGTCGCTCGGCCCCGCTACGCCGATCGCGAATTTGGCGTCGGTTGGGATCGTCGGCCATCCGCCGCGCACCGCCAGATCCGAATAACTCAGCGCCGCTTCCTTGATGCGCTGCGCGGTGCCTTCATCGAAGGTCGGCTCATGCGATAATGCGAGAGCTTGAGCAGAGCGCGATTCCGGCGTCGATGCCGGCGCGGCTTTGGGGGCTGCAGCCCGCGCGGGCGCCGTGACCGCCGGTTTCGCCGGCGCCGTGCCGGAGGCGGCCGGATTTGCGCCTTGACCAAGCGCTGGCGCGCCCGCAAGCATCGTGGCAAAAGCTGCGATCGTCATTGTTCGCATCGGAATGTCCCTGCAGGCTGGCAATTGAGCGTTGCGTTCTGATTGAGTTGGTATTGCGGCTGTTGCAATGCCGCAATAGGCCGGATTGGCCTTTGATATGTCGCCGGAGCCGCTAAGCTGGTTCGCGACCTTGAAAAACAAAACGTCCGGAAACGAAACGATTTGGGGAGGCCCCATGCGCTTGACGCGTCGACAGGCGATGGCCGGATGTGGCGGGGGTCTCGCTTCGCTGATCGCGCCAAGCGCCTTTGTGCAGGCCGGCTTTGTGCGGGCCGCCTTTGTGCAGGTCGCCTTGGCGCAAGCGGCCTATCCCAGCCGAAACATCAAGATGATCGTGCCCTATCCGGCCGGTGGCACGACCGATTTCCTCGGCCGCCTGGTCGCCGAACAGCTCAAGACCGGTCTTGGCGCCACCGTCATCGTCGAGAACAAGCCCGGGGCGGCCACGACGCTCGGCGCCGACCAGGTGGCAAAGGCCGAGCCGGACGGCTACACGCTCTTGATGGCGACCTCGACCACGCTTGCCATCAACAAGACGCTGTACAAGAAGCTGCCCTACGATCCGGTGAAGGATTTTGCACCGATAGCGCTGGTGGCCGCGGTGCCGTTTGCGCTGGTCGCCAATCCACAGATCCCGGCCAAGACGCTTGCCGATTTCATCGCCTACGCCAAGTCGACGCCCGGGCTCGCCTATGGCTCGGCCGGCAACGGCAGCCCGCAGCATCTCGGCGCCGAGATGCTGAAGACCGCGGCGGGCATCGATATCCGCCATGTGCCCTATCGCGGCAGCGTGCCGGCGATGCTCGACGTCATCGCCGGCCACATCCCCTTCATGGTGGTGGATCTGCAGCCGGCGTTGCAGCAGATACGCGAGCGCAAGTTGACGGTGTTCGGCGTCACCACGACCAAACGTATCGCCGCCGCCCCCGATATTCCGACCTTGGCCGAAGGCGGTCTTGCCGGCTATGAGCTCGTCGCGTGGCAGGGGGTGGTCGCGCCCGCCGGGACGCAGCGGGTGGTCGTCGACAGCCTGGCCTCGCAGATCGCG
>Ga0210401_10007765_pt1 | contig 10719 bp, 7 predicted proteins | sample IncBWH32MmetaG_FD_150866 | JGI IMG/M metagenome (GOLD analysis project Ga0210401, IMG submission 150866) | Forest soil microbial communities from Barre Woods Harvard Forest LTER site, Petersham, Massachusetts, United States - Inc-BW-H-32-M | ecosystem: Environmental > Terrestrial > Soil >... | reverse complement strand
CCGGCGCGAGCGGAGCGAGTATCGGTTCACAGACGGTTTTCTGCAAGACCTGCAAGGCGAAGGAACACAGTGTCATCACTGCAAGCAATCACTCAGAATCGTTCCCATCGTGTTGTTGCACGATCAGGCGGAAACGCACCGATTTGAAGCGATTTTCTTGGAAGCGCCAAGCAAAGTAGCGTAATCATTCCTCTCAGCAGTCGGGGCGTCCCTAAGGGCGCCCCGTTTTTTATTGCCTCGGGTTCGTGCCAAGCACCTGGCAGCTGCGAATTTCGCACTTCGCTTGAGGTTCTTCGGGGCGCAAACTGCGCGCCCCGCAGAATGACAGTGCGTTGCTGACAAGCGTGTTGCTACGCGTGCATAGAGGACGCTTCGCTTTGTAGATAACTCCGTTAGCGGCGATCCCAATCGCGGTGGTAGCGGTCCTCGCGATCGCGATAATGGTCGCGCCGGTAGCGATCGCATCGCTCATACGCTTCGTGGCGTTCATGAGCCCAGTGGCGAGCCGCCGAACTGTATGGCCCGTAGCGCTCGGCCGCCTCGCGGTAGCGAACTTGGGTGTAGGAGACGCGGCGATTGCAGTCATCCCAACCATTGGCCTTCGCCCCTGGCGCCCCAGCGAAGAGCAGGAAACCACCCAGCGCAGCGCTTGCCAATACAGCCTTGCCAACTAGAGAGCGGAACACGTGCAGGTTGATTTTCATAACAGCCTCCAGGAGCGTGTCCGGGGCCGGTTCCGGTTTGCCGTCCTGAGTAATCAAACACCTGTTTGAAAGAAATGTTGCCGGCACCGGGAGGGATAAACAGCGCGCGGTAAAACGAAAAGGGGTGCAGGTGGGACCCACCTGCACCCAGTCAGGAGGCGGACTGCATCACGCCGAGAAACTAGTGATTGGGATGGTCATGATCGCGGTCATCCCAGTCGCGATCCGTGCGCCAGCGGTGTGCATCTTCGTCCCACCAGCGGTGCATGTGCTCATAACAGTAGTTACGTGATTCCGCGAGTTCATGGCGCCAGTGCTGGGCCTGAGAACTCTCCGGACCGTGGTGCTCGATGGCTTCGTGGAGTTTGTGGTCCGCATTGATGATGCGCTTTTGACAGTCGTCATCCGCACGTACCAGCGCCGTACCAACGAACAGCATGGACCCCACGAACAGTACCGGGGTCAATACAGAACTTAGCTTACGCATTTTTCTGCGCTCCTTTGATCTTCGTTGTGAGATTTGGTTCCGACGCTCGACTGGATGCGCCCTCTTTTAAATTAACCACACTAAAAGGTGCAACGCGGGTGCCAAGGAAGGCGCATTGAAACGAGGAGAGTTAGGCGGAGTTTTAGAACGAAAAAAATTCAGTACGCTTGTAAGAACGGGTCGACGTCCATGTGGTACTTTTCGAGCCCGGAACGCACCGCCTCAAATGCTTCATCCACATTGTCGGCATACTGCAATTGGTCGTAGTCGATTTGACTGATGGTGCCCCAGCGCACCATGGCCTTCAGATTCATGACATCGTGCCAATATTTTCGGCCATAGATCAGGATCAGCGTGTGCTTCGGCATTTTGCCGGTTTGCGAGAGTGTCATCATTTCCCACAGTTCGTCCATGGTGCCGAAACCACCGGGAAAAACGATCAGCGCCTTGGCGATTTGCGCGAACCACAATTTGCGCATGAAAAAGTAGTGGAAGTTGAAGCTAAGTTCGGGGCTGATGTATGGATTGGCAAACTGTTCGTGCGGCAGCTCGATGGACAACCCGATGGATTTGCCGCCGGCTTCGTACGCGCCGCGGTTCGCCGCTTCCATAATCCCGGGACCGCCTCCGGAGCAGACCACAAACCGGCGAGGCTTGGGACCGAGCGACAATGCCCAGGTGGTGATCTTGTGCGAAAGCAGGCGAGCTTCTTCGTAATAGCGCGACATCTCCAGCGCGCTTTTCGCTTCACGGAGCGCGGCGTGGTGTCTCTTCAAACGCAACGGGGGCATTTTCGCGGCCTTTTCCTGTTTCAAGCGGGTGTAGCGTGCCGCGGCGGTCTCGCGGGAATCGATGCGCGCCGAGCCGAACATCACGATGGTGTCGCCAATGCCTTCCTTTTTCAGCTGGGCCAGCGGATGGAGGTACTCTGCCAGGATGCGTATGGGGCGAGCCGGCGTGCTGGACATGAACTTGTGATCTTCGTGCGGGGCTTTTGGAGCGTGCTGCGGCTTTGGACGCTTACCAACGGGCATAGGAATCTCTCCATAAGTTGAGCTTCGATTGTAGGCAGTGCATCGGGGGTTCGGCAACGCCTTTGGCTCCGCATGCGTCGAATTGAATATACGGAGAAACTGGTCAAAACTCGTGGGTGCTTAGCCTCAGCCAAACTATGAAGAAAACTGATTCCATCACCTTGTTGGGAATGCTTTTGGTCTTGCTGCTGGCCGGGAACGCGTTTGCGCAGGCGCCGGAAGGCCCCATCGCGCCGCAGCCGGGCGTGGCGATTCAACAGCCGCCGCCCGGGTCCACATTCAAAGTGCAGTCGGTGCTCGTGAATACGCCGGTAACTGTGCGCGACGCTAAAGGCGAAATGGTGCACAACCTGGAGAAGAAGGAATTCCATGTCACCGACAATGGCGTGGAGCAGCAAATCTTGCACTTTGATTTGGGGAGCGAGCCGATTTCCGTGGTGGTGGTGGTGGAGACCAGTTCGCGAATCGAAGCGATTCTGCCGCAGATTCGCAGGACCGGCACGCTGCTGACACAAACGGTGATGGGACCGAGCGGAGAAGGGGCGATCATCGGGTTCAATGATTCGATCGACAAATTGCAGGATTTCACCACGAATAGTGATGCGATCGAAAACACGATGACGCGGTTGAAGGAAGGAACATCGGGCCTGCGGCTGTACGATGCGATAGCCACGGGCGTGGGGATGTTGAGCGCGCGGCCGCTGGCCACGCCGACTGTGCCGGGCCACCGGCGGGTGTTGCTGGTGATTGCGGAATCCGACGACAAGGAGAGCGAGGCCAAGCTCGGGGAAGTACTGCGAAAGGCGCAACTGGCCAACGTAACCATTTATAGCGTGGGAATTTCATCGACGCGCGCGGCGCTACAGAAAAAGCCGGAGCCACACGGGCCGCAATCGGCGACACCGCCGGGTACGTTTGGCATGCCGCCTCCCCCGGGCACGGTGCAAACGCCAACGACAGAGGGTCAACGGACGGAGGGTTTCGATTTACTGGCGCTGGCGATTTGGGCCGTGATGCACGCCAAGGATCAGATAACCAGTAGCGGTCTGGCGATCGCCGCAACAGCGACTGGCGGCGCGCATCTGGCGACCTGGAAAGACCGCTCCATCGAAAAGGCCATCGACGAAATCGGCGGAGAATTGCATTCGCAGTACATGCTGACGTATACGCCGATGGGAACGGATGCGCTGGGTTATCACGAAATCAGAGTGGATGTGGATCGCAAGGACTTGAAGGTGCGCGCGCGGCCGGGGTATTACGTCGCCGGGCCTACGGGGTAACGTTTCACGGGCTTATTTCACGTGACGGCAAGATTCTGTAGCTCACCCCTTAGAGGGGTGCGGGTCGTCGCTCCCACCGCGGCCATGCCTGTGCGCGAACAAAGCGCAGGCCTCGAGGCCTGCGCTACCGGAATTTCAATCTCTACGCCAGTTGTTGCCAGAAGGCGGATTCGCGGGAGGCCAGAAGCGCATCCTTGCGGGCGTTCCAGCGCAGGAAATGCGGCGTTTTGGTGTGTTCGGTGTGGTGTTCGCGCGATTCCCACACTTCGTGCAGCAGAAACATGCCGGGCTGATCGATGGCGTGGTGCAAGTCGTATTGCCAGCAGCCTTCTTCGCGGCGACTAGGGCTGATGAGGGCGCGCAGCTCGGCTTCGAGCAAGAGCTGCTGCCCTTCTTTGGCGCGAAGGATCCACGATCAGCGTCAGCGCTTCCTTCGGCAATCTTATGATTTTCACGCTGCGAGACTTGCGCTTGCTGGAGCGCCGCTTGGCAGCCTTCTTCACTTTTCGTTTGGCCATAATGGCCGGGATTGTATCGCAATCGCGCACAATGGCAAGAAGAACCCGCAGCCTTACTTTTCGGGAGTTTTCTTCCCCGCATTGAGGCTGTCAAAGTTCAGCACCGTGTTCAGCACCAGCGAGTAGGTGTTCTCGGTCTCGCCACGATAAATCGGGTTAATGGAAAACAGGATCACGTGGCCGGCGCCTTTGGGGACGTCGAGGACGGCGGGATGCTGGGCGATTTCGTTGCCACCGATCACCAGGCCGGAGATGAGTAACTCCTTCGAGTCCGCGTAACGCAGGATAACGCGTGCGCGATCGGCTTGAGGAATAACGCGCGGGTTGTTGAACTTCTGCTCGTCGGTGACTGGCGGACTCTCCCAGAGATCGGCTTCCGGTTTTTCGGGCGCTTCCGCGGCGGTGCGGCCAACTACGAAATCGGGGTCATCTTTGGTGCCGCGGCCGGTGGCGCGGACTGTGGTTTCGGGACCGAGACGGCGGCGGCGCGAGCCAAGCACACTGTTCAACGAAAAGATCGGGCCGTTGTCGCAATAGGTCGAGACCTTTTCCTCGTAGCCATAGGCGATGGGGCTTGTGGCATCGACCAGGCGTGTGCCAACAATGGCGCCGACAATCTTCATTTTTTCAGAAGGGCTCGCGGCGACGCCGGAGGCCATACCGATGGAAAGAGCAAATTGCGATGTGTCCGCAGTGGTCAGAAGCACACCACCTTTCTCCACAAAATTCTGAAGTTTGGCGACGCCATCCCAGCCGAGGCCGGGACGCATATCGGGCGTGGAATCATTTTTGCCGACAAGATTTGGCGTAAGCGGCGTGTCCTGCCACGGCAACGGATTGCCCCAGGCCAGCGGCAATCCCTGAATGATCGTAGCGGGAGAAGAATTCCAGCCAACGGGAGGAAACAAGATCACATCGTATTGCGCATTCAGATCGGGAATCGTGTTGATTTTCTGCGTGCTGATGTAATCGTAGGGGATTTTCAATTCGTCCAGCGCCAGACGCCACCAGCCCTCCGTTTGCGTGCCGGTCCAGGTGTGCAGGAAGGCGATGCGTGCAGCGCGAACCGGATGCGTGTTGACGGAAGGCGCGGCCGACAGTGCAGCGGCGTGCAAACGCAAATTCTTTGTTGCTGCGTCGATATCGCCGCGACTGACTCCCTTGATGAGGAACGTGCCGCGAGAAAATTTTTGAGCGCCGACCTGGAACGGCTCTTCGGTCGCTTCGATGGAAGCGGTTTTCAGTTGATAGCGCAGCGTGGCCAAGGCAGGTTCGGCGTGATTGTCGATGGCGAAAAGGGTGCCGTCGCCCGTGGCGCCGCCGAAGGAAGGCAATTCAGTGACGCGCTCCATGGCAACCGTGAGGACCTGGGGGTCGGTAACGCGAGCTACTTGCACGCCGAACAGCTCGCCAAAGGTCCAGCCGGTATCGTCATAGGGAGTTTGCTGCGGATCGTCGGGGCTCCAGTATTGATAGTCAAGTAAAGCGTCGGCGATGCGGGAGTACGGCTGATCCATGCGGATAACGTAGCTGCCTCGAGGAAAATCGCGTGTGGTTGGTTGCGGCGTTTTATTCTTTTCCTCGGCGGCTTGCGGCTTGGCGCTCTTCTTCTCCTTTTTCGGAGGGAGAGCAACCTGGAACGCCACGGTGGCGCGCGATATTTCCACATGCTGGCGCAGCATGATGCGCAGCAGGTCTGCCTGCACACTCGCGCGGGGGTCGTCCGCGGGAAACACGTAAGCCGCCGGGCCTTCGGCAGCCGGTTTCCGGATGGAGCGTTTGGACTTCAAATAGAAATTCTTCAGGAACAAACGCTTGTTCTCGTTGAAATAGTGGAGCGAAGTGAGCAGTCCGGTTTCTTCGTAATTGTTATTGTCGCGTTGCGACCACAACGCTTTGGGAAGTGGAGGATTGGCGCGATACCAGGTGCGCGAGTATTCGTCGGGTTCCAGGGTGCGTTCGCGCGTGTCGGCGCCGCCATTCCCGAAGGTTTCATAAAGACGGCTGATGCCATTGTGCATCGCGGCGACGAACATCAGGTAGCCGGGCGACCAGGTATCGAAATCGCCGTGAGCAAAAACGCCGGGCATACCGAACTTGGTCATGTCCGCGACGTTGCGCGAGCCAATCATCTGCCACTCGTCCACCAGGAGGGGATCGACCCAGGCGTTGTACGGGCCGTCGCCGACGGTGTTGTCGTAAAGATAGGGCACGGATTCATGCAAATCGTGAAGTACTTGCGCGTGCCAGCTGACGTAAGTGTTCAGCACGTTTTGCGTGAGCTTCAGCGTGACGCCCATGGCATCGCGATTATTGTCGTGGGCCACGTACTTGCCCCAGTAAATCAGCGGCGGATAGAAGTCTTTGGGATGGGCCAGGTGCCATTTGTAGATGTCGACCATGCGGTCGCGGCCATCGACTTCGACGACCGGTGTGATCAGCGTGATCATGCCGTCGCGAATCTCGCGAATGTACGGGCTTTCATCGACGGCCAAGCGGTAGGCAAGTTCCATCAACGCGGTAGGCGCGCCCGTTTCTGGCGAGTGAATCGTGCCGGTGATGTAGTAGACGGGAACGGCCTGGGCCACAAGCTTGTCGGCTTCGCTGTCATCAAATTTGATGCTGCGCGGGTCACCCAGCTTCGCGAGGCGCTCGGTGTTAGCGTCGAGATTTTTGAGATTGCCTTCGGAAGAGAGGGCCACGGCAATCATCTCGCGGCCTTCTTCCGTGGTGCCGATGGAGAATACTTTCACGCGCGGGCTGGCCTTCTCGAGCAAGCGCATGTAGTGGTAGACGTCTTCGGCATAGGGGAGTATCCCGGGGGCGCCCGCGACATCGCCAAGCACAACTTCAGGGGTCGGTACGGTCTTGGATGCGGGCAGATAATCGACGAGCGGCGAGGTAAAAAAGGATTCGGTGGTGTACTTGTGAAGTTTTGCGGTGTACGGCTCGTCGACTGGCTGCTTGGGATCGCGGGTTGGCGCGGTCTCGCCGTCGGCCAACGCCGCGGGTGCGTAACCAAGGAAAATAAATGCGGAAAGAAACACTGCCAAGCGGGCGGTGCGGGACATGAATTCTCCTTGGGTTTAGCCGAACGCGGGATTCTAACCTACATTCGACGAAAATGAAGTCTCTTCCGGGTACGAGACGGCGAACTAGTGGGCAAGGTCAAACACCAGGCACACAGGTGCGGGTACCTGGGCTACGTCGCCGGTTGGAGTGAGTTTGCCGGATGCCGCGTCGATACGGAACGTCACGATGGTATCGGAATTCTGATTTTCCGCGAGCAGGTACTTTCCCGCAGGATCAATGGCGAAGTGGCGCGGCTCTTTGCCTCCGGTGGGAACATCTGCGACGAGGCGAAGCGTGCCTTTGCCAGCTTCGACGTCAAACACGGCGATCGAGTCATTCCCGCGATTGGAGGCGTAAAGCCACTTTCCGTTGGGGTGCATGGCGATTTCGGCAGTGTCGTTGCGGCCGGAAAAACCTGCCGGCAACGTGGAGATGGTCTGAATGGAGCGATAGGATTCGTTCGCATCGTTGGCAAAGACGGTGACGGTGGACTTCACTTCACCCAATACGTACATGAAATTGCCGTTGCTCGAGAACGCCACGTGACGTGGTCCCGTGCCGGGGCTAAGCGTCGCGGAGAATGCGTCCTTCGGCTTCACGGAACCTGCGGTGGCGCTTACGGTCGACGGAGATGCGTCTAAGGGAATCAATGTGCCCTTCGTGGCGTCGAATTTGTAGATCAGCACGCGGTCGAGCCCGAGGTCGGCCACATACGCGTAACGATTTCCCGCGGATAGTTCGATCCAGTGTGCGTGCGGACCTTCCTGGCGGTCCTTGTTGGGGCCGAGAGTTCCGGTGTCCGTCAGCACCGCGGTGTGCTCACCAAGCTTGCCGTCCGGAAGGATCGGAAAGACTGCGACGTTGCCCGAGGTGTAGTTGGCGATGAGAACGAACTTGCCGGTTTTGTCGAAGGAGATGTAGCAGGGATCTTCGCCGAGCGCAGCTAGCTGGTTGAGCAGCGTGAGCTTGCCGGTTTGCGCATCTAGGGTGAAGGCGCTGACGGCGCTTTGCTTCGCGGTTTCATTGACGGCGTAGGCGTATTTGCCGTTCGGGTGGATGGCCACAAATGATGGGTCGGGCGTTTCCGCCGCGACTCCCTTCGGCGTGAGCTTGCCGGTTTCTGTGTCGTAGGAAAACGCGTAGATGCCTTTGCTTGCGGTCTTGTGCGTGTATGTGCCGACAAGCACGAGATACGAGTGCGGCGAGGCAGGTCGCGCAGCCCCGGCGAGCGAGAACAGCACGACGGGCGCAGCAAGAATCAGTATTGCAAGAATCCGGCGTGGGATTTTCATGGTGCCTTAGTGTAGCGCATGCAGGAAAGAAAAAGGGCCACGATGACGTGTGCCCCGTGTTGTCGTTTGGGGAAAGTTGCCGGGATCATGAAGTCGCCGGCGAACTACCCAGTTCCAAAAGTTACTTCTTTTCTTCGGCTTCTTCTTCCTTGAGGACGGCCGCGGCTGCTACCGAATCGTCGTCGTCGAGGCGCAGCAGGCGTACCCCCTGCGTGGAGCGGCCCGCTTCGCGGATTTCATTGGCGTGGACGCGGATGACCTTGCCGTGTTCGGTGATGATCATGACGTCGGACTCTTCTGTAACCTGCAACGTGGCGACGACCGAGCCGTTGCGATCGGTGGTCTTCATGTTGACCACGCCCTTACCGCCGCGCGAAGTGATGCGGTATTCGGCGAGGGCGGTGCGCTTGCCATAGCCCTTTTCGGCGACGGTGAGCATCAGCGTGGTGAGCGAATCCTTGATGTGCTCGTTTTCCAGTTCTTCCAGGTTTTGCGAGGTCTGCTTGTATTCCTTGGCAATGATCTCGAAGTCAGGTTGCACCGCATCCATGCTTACCACGTAGTCTTCCTTGTCGAGGTCCATGCCATTCACGCCGCCGGCGTTGCGTCCCATGGGGCGCACTTCGGTTTCGCGGAACAGGATGGCCTGGCCTTCGTGGCTCGCTAGGAAAATCATCTTCTTGCCGTCGGTTAGCTTCGCGCCGATGAGTTCGTCCTTGGCTTCCAGGCTGATCGCGATGATGCCTGTGGAACGCGGGTTGGAGAATTCCGTGAGCGCAGACTTCTTCACGGTGCCGCTCTTCGTGGCCATGAACACGAAGCGGCCTTCTTCTTCAAGATTGGTGGCGGCTACCAATGCGGTGAGCTTTTCGTCTTCCTGGAACTTAACCAGGCTGGAGATGGCTCTGCCCCGCGTCGCCGCTGCGGCTTCCGGCAGTTCGTAAACTTTCAGCCAATAAACGCGTCCCTTCGACGTGAACAGCAGGATGTAGCTGTGCGCCGAGGCCACGAAGAGATGCTCGACGAAATCCTCTTCCCTGGTTTTCGCGCCAATGCGGCCCTTGCCGCCGCGCGACTGGTGGCGATAGGTTTCCACGGGCGTGCGCTTGATGTAGCCGGCATGGCTGACGGTGATGAGCATATCGGTGTCGGCGATCAGATCTTCGAGCTTGATTTCATCAACCTTGTCGACGATTTGTGTGCGCCGGTCGTCGCCGTAGGCTTTGTGGACCTCGCGCAACTCCGCGGTAATCACCTGCTTCAACCTTTTCTCACTGGCCAGGATCTCTTTCAACTCCGCGATCAGGTCACGAATGGACTTCAATTCCTTCAGAATTTCGTCGATGGAGAGCTGCGTGAGGCGGTGCAACTGCAATTCGAGGATCGCATCGATCTGCGTGTAGCTGAGGTTGAGCGCGCCGGCGCGTCCCGCGGTTTCGATCTCCGCAGCGCCGACAAAGCGATATTTGCGGCCATCGAGCTTCACGCCTTCGAGCTTTTTGGACTTGCCATTTTCCGTGATGGTGACGTCTTGCTCGCTGAAATACTTGAACAAATTCTCCTTGGCATCAGCGCGGCTGGAAGAACCCCGAATGATGCGGATGACGTTATCGAGATGATCGAGCGCGATCTGGTAGCCCACCAAAATGTGTTCGCGCTCTTCGGCCTTGCGCAATTCGAAAATCGTGCGTCGGCGCACCACTTCCATGCGGTGCTCGATAAACAGCTTGATCAGCGGGATCAGCCCCAGTTCGCGCGGCTGGCCGCCCACGATGGCCAGCAGGATCATGCCGAAGGATTCCTGCATCTGGGTGTGCTTGAAGAGATTGTTCAGGATGAGCTGCGATTCTTCGCCGCGCTTCAGCTCGATGACGATGCGCATGCCTTCACGCGAGGATTCGTCGCGAACGTCGGCAATGCCTTCGATCTTTTTGGTCTGCACCAGTTCGGCGATGCGCTCGATCAGTTTCGATTTGTTGACCTGGTACGGAATCTCGGTGATGACGATATTTTCGCGGTCCTTGGTGGCCTCCTCGATGGCCGCTTTTGCGCGCATGATGAAGCTGCCGCGCCCCGTCTTGTAGGCAGCCTCGATGCCCTCGCGGCCGGCAATGTAGGCGCCGGTCGGAAAATCGGGCCCCGGCACGATCTTCATGATTTCTTTCAGCGGCGTGTCGGGTTTTTCGATGAGCAGAATCGCGGCGTCAACGATCTCGCGCAAATTGTGCGGAGGAATGTTGGTAGCCATGCCGACAGCGATACCGCTGGCGCCGTTCACCAGAAGATTGGGGATGCGCGAAGGCAGGACAACAGGTTCTTCGCGGGTCTGATC
>Ga0210401_10007763_pt1 | contig 10721 bp, 10 predicted proteins | sample IncBWH32MmetaG_FD_150866 | JGI IMG/M metagenome (GOLD analysis project Ga0210401, IMG submission 150866) | Forest soil microbial communities from Barre Woods Harvard Forest LTER site, Petersham, Massachusetts, United States - Inc-BW-H-32-M | ecosystem: Environmental > Terrestrial > Soil >... | reverse complement strand
CAACTGTGTAATTCCCCCGATCGGCAACAGGGTGATGGACCGCACCCGAACTCCGGAGCGTTGAGCCACGAACGCGTGACCAAGTTCATGGACCAGGACGGCAGCGAAGATGATCCCGACCAGGGCCAAACTTCGCCCCTGGTTGGGAGTGCGACGGGCAGCATATTCGGTGCACCACACGAAAAGCGGGAGCAGGAAATAAAAAGTCCAATGAATGCGGATTTCAACCCCGAAAATGCGTCCCGCCGAGATGGACCAACTCCTCATGAGAAACTCGTCGTCGTCCTTTGCCCCGCCGCCATTTCAGCCACTTCAGTCATTCTATATAGTTAGACAACCGCCGGGAGCGGGGAGTTGCAACTTCACCATATCAAAGGTAACAGAACATCAGGAATGGCCGATAGGACAGCCTCATGCGAGTGATTGCCGGCAAGTTCCGCAGCCGTCCGCTGCACTCACTTCGCGGGCTGGACCTGCGCCCCACAGCCGACCGCCTGCGCGAAACCTTGTTTAACGTCCTCGCTGCCGGCAATGCCGCTGCTCTCGACGGGAAAGTCTGGCTCGACCTCTGCGCCGGCACCGGCGCGGTGGGAATTGAGGCTCTGAGCCGGGGAGCAGCCAAGGTGTACTTCGCGGAATCCTCAAGTTCCGCAGCGAGTCTGATTGAGCGCAATCTGCGTTCGCTTGACCTCGAAGACGGCTTCGAGGTCTTGCGGGAAGACGTCACCCGAGCGCTGCACAAACTGGAAGCCCGAGGCGTGGCCGCTGACTTCATCTTCCTGGATCCTCCCTACCGCAGGGAGAAACTCTACGAGCAGACCCTGCTGTTGCTGGCGAAATCGGCGCTGCTTACACCGCAAACCGTGGTCGTGGCCGAGCACGATAAGCGATTCGATCCCGGCGACCGGTTTGCGCCTCTGCGCCGTTCCCGAACGCTGGAGCAAGGCGATGCCGCCCTGAGTTTTTATCGCTTGGCTGCGTGACCCCATTCGCAACTGGTACACCCTCGTAACCCACTGTCAAATCCCAGGTAATTTCTCACTCGCGGTTCGCGACAGTTTCGACCTGGATTTCAGACCCGAGGTCACAAGTAGCTGAAAGCGGGACTCTTCCCCTGGCTTAGTCGCGCGCAAGAATCGACTTCCCGAGGCCGATGCTCCGCTCGCGCCAGTTTATGGTTACGAAAGTTTATCTGAAAACGAGGTAAGTTGTTGTAAGAAGGCAGTTTAGCTGATATTAAATTATAGAAATCTAGCAAGCGAATTCAGGAAAGTGACAACGGAGGGACGTGGGTAGCGGCTCTCAGTCGTGGAGAGAACTGGGCTTAAGTGCCCGGCTCTTAATAAGCCTGGTGGTGGTGGCGGGCACGTGTGTGCTCGTATACGGCGCCGTCAACCCGACCAGCCGTAATATCGCCCAATTCATCTGCTACCTCCTGATCGCGATTCTGGCGGCGCGACTGAAGGTTCGTTTGCCCGGGATTACCGGCACCATGTCGGTGAACTTCCTGTTTATCCTGCTGGGAATATTAGAACTTGGCTTTACCGAAACCCTGGTCCTGGGAACTGCCGCGATCCTGGTCCAGTGCTTCTATCGCGACCGGCCCAGCCCCATCCAGGTCGTGTTCAATCTGTGCGCCAGCGCCTTCGCCATCGGCATTGCTTACAGTGTGTATCACCTGGCGACCTCCAGCGCCCGGGTGAAAAATCACCCGTTACTGCTAGGTTTGGCCGCCATCAGCTATTTCGCGGCCAATACCGGTTCCATCGCGGCCGTGATCGCGCTTACCGAACACAAGTCGATCAAACGCATCTGGGTGGAATGCTATTTCTGGTCATTCCCTTACTATCTGGTTGGCGCCGCCTTCGCCGGCATGATTGGCTGGTTCAACCGCGAATTCGGATGGGAAACTTCACTGCTGGTCGTTCCCATCATTTATCTGATCTATCGCTCTTATCGTCTGTACCTGGGAAAACTCGAGGATGAAAAGCGCCACGTGGAGGAAATGGCAACCCTGCATCTTCGCACTATCGAAGCGCTGGCGCTGGCCATCGAGGCCAAGGACCACACCACCCACGATCACCTGCAACGCGTACGCGTATATGCCATAGAAGTAGCGAAGGAACTGGGCGTGACTCCGGGAGAGATGGAAGCCCTGCACGCGGCCGCGCTGTTGCACGACATCGGCAAGCTCGCGGTGCCTGAACACATCATCTCGAAGCCGGGCCGGCTGACGCCGGAAGAGTTTGAAAAAATGAAGATCCACCCGCTGGTGGGCGCGGAGATTCTGGAACGCGTGCGCTTCCCCTATCCAGTAGTCCCGATCGTGCGGGCCCACCACGAAAAATGGGATGGCTCCGGATATCCGTTCGGCTTGAAGGGCGAGGAGATCCCGATTGGAGCGCGCATTCTCTCATCGGTGGATTTTCTTGATGCCATGGCCTCCGACCGTCAGTACCGGCGAGCCTTGCCGCTGGAGCAAGTCATGCAGCGCCTGGTGGCGGAATCAGGCAAATCGTTTGACCCCAAAGTGGTCACCGTCCTGGAGAAGCGTTATCGCCAACTGGAAAAGCTGGTGGAATCACATTCCCGGCACGAAGTCGCACAGAAGCTTTCCACCGAGGTGAAGGTAGAACCCGGCGTGGCGCCGGCGGCCGGATTCGAGGACATCACGGTCAAGGACGCCCCCGGTCAGGAAGCCACTTTCCTGTCCTCGATTGCGGCGGCTCGGCAAGAGGCCCAGACCCTGTTTGAGTTGAGCCAGGATTTGGGCGCCTCGCTCAGCCTGGGAGAAACGCTTTCGGTCTTCTCGGTGAAGCTCCGACGGTTGGTGCCATATGACGCCATCGCCATTTACGTGAGGCGCGGCGACGAACTGATTCCGGAACTGGTCAGCGGCGACAACCACCGGCTGTTTTCCTCGCTGCGCATCCCGCTGGGCTCCGGCCTGTCGGGCTGGGTGGCGCAGAACCGGAAACCTATCATCAACGGAAATCCTTCGGTCGAGCCCGGTTATTTGAACGACCCGACAAAGTTCAGCACCTTGCGCTCGGCGCTGGCGATTCCTTTGGAAGGACTGGCCGGCGTGGTCGGCGTCCTCACGCTTTATCATGCGGAGACGGACGCATTCACTTCCGATCACCTGCGAATCCTGCTGGCCATCAGCTCCAAGATGGCGCTGGCCATCGAAAACGCCTTGAAGTACGAGCAGGCGGAAAGCTCGGCTGTCACTGACTACCTCACCGGATTGCCCAATGCCCGGTCTCTCTTCCTGCAACTGGATCGCGAGCTGGCACGCTGCAAGCGCGACACCTCGTCACTGGTCGTAATGGTCAGCGACATGGATGGTTTCAAGCAGATCAACGACCGCTTTGGACACTTGGAAGGCAACCGCGTGTTGCGCCTGTTTGCACAGGCTTTGAAGGACAGCTGCCGCGAGTATGACTACGTGGCCCGCATGGGCGGCGACGAGTTCGTGGTGGTGGCCCCCGGCCTGACCGCTGAGGCGGCTGCCAAGAAAGCCGAGAGCCTGCGCGAATTGGCCCGCCGGGCCGGCCACGAGGTGTGCAACGAAGACATCCTGTCGCTCAGTGTGGGCCAGGCTTTGTACCCCGACGATGGCAAGGACGCGGAGGCGCTGCTGGCGGAAGCCGACCGCCGCATGTACATCGAAAAGCAGAAGCAGCCTTCGCGCAAGAATCGCCGCCTGTATCCCCGCATGAAGTGCCGGGTCACGATCGAATTGCGGCCGCAGGAGGGTGAGGTGCCGGTGCTGGGTAACCTCATCGACGTCAGCCTGGGAGGCTGTTATGTGGAAACCAGCGCCCTGTTGCCCGCCAATTCCGCGGTGAAGGTGATTTTCTCCATCGATGACGGCCGTCTGCAAGCCTCAGGCAGCGTGGTGCGCACCGACCCTGGGTCAGGCATCGCCATCCGCTTCAACGACATGAACCGCGAAGACCGCGACAAAATGCACAAGGTCCTGGAGTTCGTGCACAACAGCACCATGTTTTACGATAACCGGTACTTCTCGAAGTTGATGAAACAGTAGTAGTGACGATTGCGCCGGCTTGATCGCGGCTGTGGGTTTATTCGGGAAGAAACCTGGGCCTCCGGCTACCTTCTGCCGGGATGAAACTCTCCACGATTGGAAAATTGACGATAAGGCCATTCGCCGCCCTTGGTAGCAGCTGTCTGGGCGACCGGCTGGGTTGAGAGTGCGGCTTCCGATTGCCAATCCTCGGGTGCCGGGTGAACTCCCCAGATGTTCCCGGGCGCGTCGAGCGCGATTCCCACCACCCAGTACTTGCTCTCTGTCCCCAACGGTACACAGTTGGCCACGCGGGCAGTCGCTCGCGTGCCGGTGGGAAGTTCGTCCAGAAAGATCTCCGTCCCCGGTTTCAGCGGACGCGAAAGCCGCACTCCGCAGCCCTGGGTGTTGACCACAAGTGTGTACCCCGCCTCTGAGAACGGATTCATGGCGTCGAGGCTGGTTACACGAAGGGGAATCTGGGCGCGGATTCGGGTGCTGCGCCGGCCTGAATCAGTCGTTCTTTCGGTCGAGTCCATAGGAGAAGTTCGCTTGAGGATTCTCTAATACTTACGTTTGATTCTACGGCGAATGCAGAGGTTGGCAGCGCGGTCCGATGAATCAACGCACACCAAAGTAATCACTGTTTTACGCTCTCATTCTCGTCAGGGGCCTCGTCGCGGATGAAGAATTGTGAGTTCCGCCGGCTCATATCCATGCGACCGCCGACTGTATTTGGATCAGGGGACCGGCCGGAGCCGACGGGCTGGACAAGCCCTGGCGCAACATGTTTGCCGAGGGAATCCCGGTCCGATGGAACGACTTCTCGCAGTCGGCCGTCGAAGGTCCGCGCATATTTCCTTCCATGTAGGCCAGCCCGGGACAGCGCGTGCACGTCCCGACATGGCTGCAACCGGAGCAGACCGGAAGATCCCGGGCCTGAATCGAGCGAACCTCATTGAGTTCCGAGGAGTGGCGCCAGATATCGATGAATTTTTGCCGCCGCACGTTTCCGCTGGGGAGAGGAAACTGCACGCAGGGAAAAACATCTCCGTAAGGAGAAATGTAAGCCAGAGTGTGACCCGCGCTGCAGGGATACTCTTCCATTGCGTCTTCGGCGGGAACCGGAGGGGGCGCGCAGAATTCTTCTACATTTCCCACCAGGCTTTCGTTATGAAATACCTCACTCAGTTCCGCGCCCGGAATACGCAGGTTCAGGATTGATCTGTCGCCGTCCATTTTCGGCGTAATGGTGGGATCCAGAGTGTAAGCGACACCCAAATCGCGAGCCAAAGCCTGCACTCCAGCACTGTCGCCCACATTTGCCTTCATCAGTACGTTGGCGATTACGACCCGGAGGCCTTGTCCGGTGAGAAAGCGGATCGCCTCCACACTTCGGCGGAGCGAGCCAGGAAGTTTCGTGATTGCGTCGTGAACCTCTGGACGGTGCGAATAAATGCTGACCTGCAACTGGTCCACACCCAGTTCCATCATGCGCCGGGCTTCGGCTGCGCCAATCATGACTGCATTGGTCTTGATTCTTACGTTGAACATCAGGCGGCGGGCGTATTCCAGCAACTCGAAGAAATCGCGGCGCATAAGCACTTCGCCGCCACTGAAGGTAAGAAAAAAAGTACCGGCATCCGCCAGTTCTTCCAATACCCGCTTGATCTCGGCGGTGGTCATCTCGCCGTGGTCGTCGTGATCGAGGTAGCAGTGAACACAGCGCTCATTGCAGCGGTAAGTGACATCGAAGTGGACAGACATGGGCACGCCCAAATCCAGAGCCCGCTGGCCCATCTCCTGCATCAGGCTCAAGCGGCCTCCGTCGGGCTGATCGATGATTCCGGAAACGGACAGTCCGAAACCAGGAGAATGCCGTGAGCTGAGAGTTCTTCCACGAAGCGCTCGACGTCGCGTTGTGCGGTTTCCATATCAATCTCGAATTCGCTGCAGACTTGCTGCTCCACGATCTCAGACAGCTGAGTGCGACCGTCGGCCGCCTGCCAAATGACGGAGGCCACGGGATTCAGGGTAAAGAAAGTGGAATCTACCGCGGACATGATCATCATTTCGCCGCCCAGCATGCGGGAGGCAATGGCGCGACTTTTAGCGATGTACTTCGCGTTGCGTTTTTCCGTCATTTCTCGCTCACTGGATCATTCCCCACACCCGCGAATCGGGTACGAAGGTCAGGGTCTGCACCGGAACGCGCTCTACAAATTCGCAAGCGGAGTGAAAAACGGTCTGCACCAACTCTGCGTCTTCGGCGAAAAAGAGGATGTTTCGCATCAGGCTGCGAATGGCTTCCGCTTTGGCCAGTGGCTCGATCCCGTTTTCCGGACCCTGCTTTAGCAAAAACAGGCATGCGATGGGAGCGGAACAATTCTCTCCCACTCGCGCCAGTTCGCCGGCGAAGGGAGTTCCACAGGCGCGATATCTATCATCATCGCGGCGGATATAGGAAACTTCGTCGGTCAGCAGAGTGACATCAGGAGGCGCAAGGCGCGAGATGGTAGTTTTCCCTGCGCCTGACACTCCTGAAAACAGGAAGGCCTTTCCGTTACGGATGGCCCCGGCGGAATGCAGCAGAAAGCCGCCTTCGCGCGCCAGAATCAGGGTGTGTACGATGCGTAGAACGGAATCAATGGAGTAAGGGTTGGCTGACTGGCGAATGCGGCCTCGTCCGGCGCGCGGGTCCCACTGCGCGCGGAAGTCGCCTCGCCGCAAGCGCCACATGCCATCGCGCATTTGTACCTTGACGTTCTCGTCGGGATCATCCGTCAGGGGCGCGGTCAGTTCTATATCGAATTCAAATTTTGGTCGGGCGGCAGAACCGACAAAACCGGCGTAGCGGAGCGCCAGCAACTGGCGGAAGGAGTCGTCCTGCATGTGCAGCAGAATCGGCATCCCCCCGATTTCAAGCGTGATCTGGCAGTTGTGATCCAATCTTTAGCAGCCCCGTGGCCCAGGCGGCGAATTGCCCGGCGCGTCTTTGTCTACGTCTGAGTTAGTGTCAGTTACGTTGCCGCTTCAACAAGTGTGTCTTCGTTTTGGCGATGGCCTCGATTGCGGATTGCCCATAGCCGCAAGCCGGCGCGCCGGAACAGGCTCCAGTGGCGAAGCACGTATGCCAGCATCCGGCGAAACCGCGAAAGTTTTCGCGGCGGCGAGAATCTCGAACCGGCACGCTCAACTTCGATGATCTTACCCAATAATTCGCGGCCGCGAACCGGCGGATCGTTTTCCGCCAGGCAGTCTCCCCGGGTGGTCAAAAATATTTCGTTTCCGGCGAGACTCTTGCTTACCACCCGGTGAATAAAAAAACGCCCCCGGCGCATGTACAGCACGATCTCTCCAGGCTCGGCCTGAGCCGGCCGGTGGGACTGAATGGTGAGAAGATCTCCCGGCCAAACCGTGGGAAGCATGCTCACTCCCTTGGCCCGCAACTTCAATACTCCCCACGATCGCAGTGCCTCGGCCACCAGACTGCATTTGCCGGCTTCAAGGATCTGAGGATTCATATCAAACCACCTGCCACCATAGCGCACTGCACAAAGCAGCGAAAGGCATTAAATGGTGCGAACTATTGCGTCGTCGGGTACCCGTCGAATATGACCGCGGGGCACGAGCGCGCAATTGGCCATCGCACACAGCGAGTGCGCGATCAATTGAGCGGACAAACGGAAAAGTGCGGAGGAACTGGAACATTCCAAGCCAATAAGTTCTGAGATTGTTTGTATTATTCTTCCGGAGACAAAATCTTCCGGTTCAGGAGCAGAGTTAGTAGAGACGGCCCACCTTGCCGCAAGCTGCCCCATCCCGCGCTCCGATTTCAGACTCACCGTACACCGTCGTTTTCAACCCGGAACTCGACCTGATTCTGGCCTGCTGCGGCGAGGACTCGAGCGGAGAACGTTCGTCACGAATCCAAAAAATTCTACGGCACGGCATAAACTGGGCTCGACTGATTCAACTCGCGGAGCGCCACGGCGTGGTCCCAGTCGTGTATCGCCGCCTGTCTGCCGCGGTGGGTGTCTCTGAAACCGGCCTCCTGGAGCCCCTACGCCAGCTCGAGAAGCTTAACGCACACCGAAGTCTCTGGTTAACTCTCGAACTGCTCAACATTCATCGCCATCTGGCCGCCCGTGGCCTGGAAGTCCTGCCTTACAAGGGACCGGTGTCGGCGGAGATTCTTTATGGCAACGTCGCCATGCGCCAGTTCTCCGATCTCGACCTGCTCATTCGTTCCCGGGATCTGCCTGCAATCAAATCAGCTCTTGCCGAATTGGGTTACCACCCTGCTTCGCACCTGACCCCGGCCGCCGAACGCGCCTATCTGAAGTCGGGATACGAGTACACGTTTGACGGCGCTCATGGCCGGAATCTGATCGAGATCAAGTGGCAGGTTCTTCCCCGCCATTACTCGATCGATTTCGACGTGAGTGCGTTTTTCGACCGAGCGGTTCAGATCACCGTGGAAGGGCAAAGGTTGCGTACGCTATGCGATCAGGACCTCGTGCTCGTGCTCTGTGTTCATGCGGCAAAGCATGCCTGGATGCAGATTTCCAATCTGTGCGACATTGCCCTGCTTGCTCGATCTCAAGGGCTGGACTGGACGGCACTGAACCGGGAAGCAGCGAGACTGGGTATCGCGCGGATCGTCGCGGTCACGTTTGCGCTGGCGCAGGAACTCCTCGGAGAGACGCCGCCGGTAGAAATAAATCTGGCGGGAGATTCATGTATAGAACCACTTGCGCACCGAATCTTACAATCGATTGTTTCGGACGCGGAGTTCGATCCGGAGTCCATTCCTTATTTCCGCCTGATGGCAGACCTGAGAGAGCGCCGCCGGGATCGAATGTCTTTCCTGTGGCGGCTTGCGTTCACGCCAGGTCCAGGAGAATGGTCGGCAATTCGGCTGCCTGGACCGCTGTTTCCGCTTTATCGAGGGGTGCGAATGTACAGGCTGGCGGGGCGACTAGCTTCCAGCCGATGGTGAGATTTTCGGGAGCAGCGCTTCAGCTCGGCATTCAAAGTCCGATTCTTCGGAAGCGAACCGCTGAACCCAAGCATTCATCATTTCGCGTTCTTTCGAGCCCGAGCCATCCCCGCTCGCAATCCTCGCAGCACAATCCGTTTGTATCCCGATCGATCCATGCTTGCCAATGTAGATGCAGCAATACCGCCGGGTGTGGCTGCTTCGCGCAGCAGGTCATCCAAAGAAAACTTGCTCTCTCGCCACGCCAGGATCCCATCGGCCAGTGCGTGCGCGGCCGCAGTCATTGCGATTTTCCGGACCAGCCCCAACTTCTCGGCCGCTTCTGCCAGCCCGGCCAGCGCGTGATAACCGTGGCTCGAAGAGTAAGTGACAGTAAAAGCGTCAAACTTGCTCTCGGGAATTTCGATGACATTTCCAACTCTCGCGAACAGGTCTCGCACCTCGCGCCGAGCCGGCGCCGGGAAGTCGCGAGCAAACGTCAGCGCGGTCAAGCCGTGTCCGCTGCGCGCCACCGGACTGGGCATAGCCCGCGCCCAACGAACCGGCGCCCCCATCCAATCCCGCAAATTGGCGAGGGGAATGCCGGCTGCGAGACTGACAGCGAACGTCGGAGGGATTTGCCCTAGCTTCGCCAGAAGCGCGCGGACCGAATCTGGCCTCACGGCAATAATCAAGAGACGGGCTCGCGCTACCGCGCGACGGAGATCTGGTTCAACAGTCACTCCATATTGCCGGCGCAGTTCTGTCAACTTGCTCCGGTGCCGATCATGGACAATGACAGGCCCGTCGTACTGCGCCAGGCGCAGTCCGGCCAGAAGGGCGCCCGTAATGCGCCCACCGCCGACAAACACGACAGCGTCTTTGCGAGCAGCCTTCATGGGAGGGATTTCATTTCAGGGTTTTCATTCGACAGTGTTCATTCGAGAGCTTTCATTATCGAGGACTTTCATTCGAGATCAATGCAGGCCTGGTCCGCCGCATCGATCACCGTAGCCACATCTTTTTCCGTGTGCGCCGTGGAGATGATCCAGTGCAGTCCATTCGAGGGAGTCATGTAGATGCCCCGCTCGAGCAGCCGATGAATGAAGCGCGAGTAGCGGTACGTGTTGGCGTAGGTGCAGTAGTCGCGATAGTCCTGGATGGCGTCGCGCTCGGTAAAGTAAATCTGGAACATGGGCCCGAAGCCCTGCACGATGGCTTTTATTTTTCGTCGTCGAAAGACTTCACGCAAGCCGGCGATGGCAGCATCGCCCAGGCTGTGCAGTCTCTGATAGGTGCCGGCGCCGGCCAGCAGGTCGAGATTCGCCGCAACCACTTTCATGGTGAGGCGGTGTCCGTTAAAAGTCCCGTAGTGCAGCACCATGTTCTCACTCCACCGCAAACGATCGAGGATGGATCGAGGTCCAGCGACGGCCCCTACCGGAAATCCCGCGCCCAGAGCCTTGCCAAAGGTGCTTATGTCCGGCCTAATCCCGTAGTACTCCTGGCATCCGCCTGGAGCGTAACGGAATCCGGTGACCACTTCGTCCAGGATCAGCAGCACGCCGTGGTCACGGGTCAGCTCGCGCAGCCGTCGTAGATATCCCTCGCGCGGCAGGATGCAGCCCATATTCGCCATGATGGGCTCGGTAATTACGGCCGCCAGCTCGGCTCCATGTTCCTTCATGACGCGCTCCAGGGCAGGGACGT
>Ga0210401_10007762_pt1 | contig 10721 bp, 7 predicted proteins | sample IncBWH32MmetaG_FD_150866 | JGI IMG/M metagenome (GOLD analysis project Ga0210401, IMG submission 150866) | Forest soil microbial communities from Barre Woods Harvard Forest LTER site, Petersham, Massachusetts, United States - Inc-BW-H-32-M | ecosystem: Environmental > Terrestrial > Soil >... | reverse complement strand
CCAGTCTCAAACCTCTTCAAGTCGAAGGGATCGGCATTACCGAAGCCTTCTTGGCCCTCGAGACCTAGGTCCGTTGCATCGTCAATCGCATGCGAGTAGGTGTAGTTAGCAGATACCGTGAGTCCGTTATGGTAGCTGCGCTGAAAAGACGCTTGCAAACTATTGTAGCTCGAAGTGCCTTCACTGAAGTATTCGCCGACGCCACCAAGACCCGGCAGGGTCGTGGCGGTTGGCCTCACTGTGAAACGCAGATCGCAGCCATTCATCGGCGTGACACACGGAGCGCCCGTAATCGTGTTCGGTACTCCAAAGCCTGCAGTGTTCGCGGCAGTGTGCGTCGTGTTGAGCGGATCGGGTATGTTGACGTCGTTGACTACCTGAGGCAAATGGCGTCCGAGCTGGCCCACGTAGCCAATGGTGATGACGTTGGCGCCGAATTGCCTTTGCAACACTAAGTTGAACTGATGGACATAGGAGGTGCGGAAGTTCAACGCCACGTTGTCCGGCAGAGAAAGGTCCGCGCTATTCAGCGCCTGCGGGGTCGGCACCGGAATTCCGCCCGTGGCGCCGCTCAGCGTCGTCGTTTGTCCCATCGCCGCTTGGCAGGCCGGCAAAGGGGTGGCAACCTGCCTGGAGTTGGTCTCAATCTGGAAGGCCAGTGGAGACTGGCATGGAGTTCCATTGATGCTGGGGGAGTACACACCGTTGAATGGCGCATTTTTCAGCGACGCGTTTGACGTATAGTTCCCTGGGAAGTCCGCGATACCGTAGCCACCGCGCAGCACGGTGTTCCGCGCAATCGTGGCCGCAAAGCCCACTCGCGGCGCGATATTGGAATACGTCGTCTGCACTCCCGCCGTCGAAGACGAGGCGACTATTCCCGAAGTGTTCGCACCGATAGACTGCAGAAACTGCAATCCTTGGGCTGGTACCAGCAGTTGCTGCGTCGCCGGATCGTAGTTCGAAAGGAAGCCGTGAACTTCGGTGAACGGGGTAAATATATCGTAGCGGGCGCCAATGTTAATCGTCAGCCATGGCCGCACCTTCCAATTGTCCTGGGCGAAGAAACCTGGCTCCCACGAACGGAAGTTGGGCGTAAAAAGGTCGGTGTTGCGGCCTTCGCTGGTGAACGCGCCGACCAGGAAAGTCGCCAAATTATTGATGCCGTCCTGTTGCGTGGAGCCGTTGTCTTCCTGCAACCCGAAGTTAATGTTGCCCACGCCATTGCTGCTCTGCACGTTGCGAGCTTGTCGCCGAATCAGCGAAGCGCCAAACTTTAGGCTGTGCGCTCCGTGGGTGTAGCTAACCGTGCCATTTTCCTCGAAGGTGTTGCTAACGTCCACGATCGGGACAAAGTTACTGTCGCCGAGTGGCGCGAAGTTGGGGATATTGATGAGCGGGAGCCCCGAACTATCCAGTGGACCGTAGTTAATGTTATTGGGAAATCCCAGGGCGGTGGCAGCGTTGGTACCGGAGTTTGGGGAGTTCGAACTGTTATTGATTTGCGTATACGCTGCGCGCAGTTCGAGTACCAGGTTTGAGTTGAAAGTGTGGACAAAGTTGAGTTGCGCGTTGTAAGCGATGTCCTTGGCTGGTCCGGCGAAGCCGAATTGTCCGTTTCCAGGATTGACTGACACCCCATTTATGGCCACGTTGGGTAAACTCGTCGGAATTACCGAAGCTACGTTGTTTGACGTGAAACGCGCAAAGACAAGATTCTTATCATTGAACTTGTGATCGACGCGGGCGTCGTACGAGTTGCTGGATTGGACGTTGTTCGGATCGAATACGAAGTTGTTCGTCAATTGGCCGGGCGCGCCGGTGTTGGGCAATGGATACAGCTTAAACAGATTCGCTGCCACCGGATCGATGGGCGTTCCCGCAGGTATATTCGGGTCTGCGGCCACGAGTCCGGCCGGACCCAAAGCTTGTTCGGCAGCCGTAGGCACGCTGCTGAAGATGGGGCTCGCGACACCAGCGATCTGGCGGAACCCTTCATAGCTAAAGAAGAAAAACGTTCTGTCATGGATGATCGGCCCACCGATGCTTCCGCCAAAATCGTTCTGGCGCTGTTCGGACTTCGGATTGGGCGATACGTCAAACGGATTGCGCGCGTTGAGCTTGTCGTTCTGAAAAAATTCGTAGGCCGATCCGTGAAAACTGTTGCCTCCCGATTTGGTGATGACGCTGACCAGGCCACCCGGTGTGCGTCCGCTTTGCGCCGTGTAGTTGTTGGTCTGCACGGTCACTTCTTCAATTGCATCGATGGGTGGTTTCACACCGATGGTTCCGATAATGCGTTCATTGTTGTCTGTGCCGTCGATCTGCTCGTTGTTCAGTTCCACGTCTTGTCCATTGACCGAAAAAGCGCTGGTCTGGCGCCGATCATCGGGGCGCTGACCGCTGCTCAGTGAATCGACGCTCGCGCCTTCGTTTGCTCCGGCCGTATAAGTGATCAGCGTGGTCAGGTTGCGCGTGGGAAGCGGAATATCTTGTACCGCCTGTTCTGTAATCGAGCTGCTGACGGTGGAAGTTTCGCTTTGCAATAGGGTGCTCGGTGCTAGTACTTCTACGGTTTGCGACGCATCCCCGATTTGCAACCGCGCGTCTACACGGGCGCGATCGCCCACCTGAAGCGTAATGTCGGCCACCGAAAAAGTCTTGAAGCTCGGAAGTTCCACGCGGACGGAATAGTGTCCCGGCAACAGAAATGGGACGTCGTAATCTCCCGAGGAAGTCGTCTGCGTCGTGTGCGTTCCATGCGTTGCAAGGCTCTCTACCGTCACCTTGGCATCCGGCAGCACCGCTCCGCTCGAATCTGTCACTGTTCCGACTACGTCGGCGGTGGTCGTTTGCGCCTTGCCTTGGACCGCGGTGAGCAGCAGCATGCACAAAACTGCCAGCAAGCCCGTAGCGGCAGGCAATCGAGCCGCGGCGATGGATTTTATTCCTGGCGAAACCACATCGTTAGTGCTGTTTTTCATTGACCTTTCCTTTCGGTGCAAGTAGCAGATTCCAGCTATCGCCCTCGAGACAAAACATCTCCGAGATCGCCGGATGGACTGCCACCCGAAAATCAAAATGGGCAGTACTGCTGCCCTCGGTGCGTTTAGAGCGTTAATGTGGTTAACTGCCGCTTCGAGGTTTTTATTCCCAAGAACCGAAGCTAAGGAATGGAATTGGTAATCGTTGCCGTTGATCGTGAGGCAATATGAAGTGCCCGGCAGCCTGAAGTCCTTCGGTTTCCGAAGTGGCTGCCGCTGGAAGTATGGCCCGTAATGCCTGTAGAAGGCTGGCGCTGCGCCCGTTGTTCCGCCAGGATTTGGAAGATGCCTGCATAGGTCCGGAAACACGAAAGAGCTCATCAGATTGCCCATGTATGGACGTTGACAGGCGCCCGCAGGGTACAGCGGATGAGGCCGCGCGCGATTGTTTTTTGTAACTTTTATCCCAACTTCAACCCACATTAAATGACGAACACGTGACACGTTTTTTACCTATGATGTGTTACCTCGCCGCAGAAACCGCCTCTCATCATCTGTATGTGTTTTTTTAAATGATTCTGTTGAGTGCCGCGCTTGCGGAATAAAAGCCCCAAAGCGGTAGTCAACAACAGTGACGAAATAAGAAGGAGCCCGGTCATGAGGAAGTCCAGCTTGGGTCGTGCAGGTCAAGCCACAGAACGAGTGCTCGGATTTTCAGCGGACACCCAAATGACAAGGTGCAAAACAGCTAAAGACTCTCCGGCATTCCACAGATTGACGGGAGCAATAGCAGCTTACGGCAAAACACTGGCGATTCTCACAGCACTTGAACAGCGAGAGGAATTCTTCACCGTGATCGCTCAATATGAATTGTCCAAGCGCGTTGCGGTAACTGAAGACGCCGTATGACTGCTTTTCGGAGTAAGGCGAACACAAATGGACAACCAAGTACCGAAATACGTTACGAAGGAACGCGCCGCGCTCTTGCTAGGGATTCCCGAAGAGGAATTGAGCCGGATCTCTAGCGAATCGGAACTCGGCCACACGGAGCGGGTCGGGGATCAGAAAGAGACGTTTTTCACGTACGAAGAGTTAAGGCAAATTTGTCTTCTCTGTCCGGCTATGCGACGGCCGTGAAGTCAAAGCCAAGATTACGGATATCGTGGATAGCGTAGCAGGGCGGAAGGTCCATATCACACTGAGGCCGACCTAGCGATTCCAGCTTGAGTAAGTTCCAGCATGCCAACCTTTAGGGGGACCGTAGCCATCACCGTGGCTCCCGAACCATCGGACTCAATCGTCAACTGACCGCCTAACTCGCGCAGCCGCTCGCGCATCCCAACAATCCCAACCCCGAAACCGGTGCCATGCTCACTGAAACGTCTGATCCGGTCCTGGGGTATTCCGCGACCGTTGTCTTTTACGGAAAGCCTCAGTCGCTCATTGTTCGTCTCGAAATGAATTGTTACCTCCGAACAGCCAGAATGGCGATGCACATTCGTGAGACTCTCTTGAAGCACTCTGAACAATGCGAGTTCGATATTTTCCGGGAGGCGTGAAGAGGACTGCGGTAGTTCCAGACTTACCCTCACACCGCTACGTTGGGAGAAGCCATCAACGTACCAGTTAATCGCGGAGATCAGCCCCATTTCATCTAACAGGGGCGGATGCAGAAGGTATGATGTGGTCCGAATCTCCGTGATTGTTTGATCGATCAAGTCGTTAATTTCCTGAACAAACCGCACAGCACGTTGGTTATTTATGATCGCTCCACGAAGGGAACCCACGATCATTTTCAGCGCCGTCAGGCTTTGACCGGTTGTATCGTGCAATTCGCGAGCGATGCGTCTGCGTTCTTGGTCTTGCACATTCAGGAGGTGGCCCGGCAATTCGCGAAGGCTTGTGTTGGCAGCGTTGAGTTCCTCAGTTCGTTTGTGAACTCGGTCCTCTAATTCGGTTTGCGTAATCCGAAGCTCATGTTCCACTTGCAAGCGTTTCGCAGTCTCACGACGATGGGATTCGCCGAGTGCGATGATGAAAGCAGAAAAGAAGACGAAGACTAACATTCCATACATGTCACTCTGATTGAGTAAGGCAAACGAATGAGGGGGCGGGACGAACCAATACCACACACCCAAGAGGCCTATCGTGAGCGCCACAATGGAAGGCCCGACTCCACAATACCAGGCCGATAAAACCAATGCGACCCAGAGCGTGTGGTAGGGATTGTGGTCGCCAAGCAACAGAGTCAGCAGACCTTGGACAGCAAGGGCGACTAGCGCTGTTGATGCGGCGATAAAATAGCGCTTCACATCCGCTTTAGGAAACCGCAAAGCCACGCTTGTCATTTCGACCTGGTATCCGCTTAGACGGTGGAAAGGGCGAGGGAGGAAAATTCTACCTCGTAAGCGCAGGTTGCTGCAATGCAGCCGCGTTTAGGCTCTCGAACCGCATCGCAAATGGCCTCTCGCGCCGCCCAAAAACGTTTAATCAGGCACTAGGCGATTCTTTGAGCCGTGAACTCCCTGTTAATCCAGACCATGTGGTAATCTGCGCCCAACCAGAACGACGGCCCGGGTTGCAAAATACAACACCGTTAAGAACTTCAATTCAGGAGGGAATGATCCATGACGAAGCAACGACTTGGTGTGCTGGGTGGGTGCGTGTTACTCGCGGTTGCGGGTTGGGCTCAGACGCCGCCCGCGAAAACGAGCGGGGGAGCGTCGAGCGGGCCAGTGATGCCGGGTTCCGAGCAATGGATGGATATTCCCGCGGCAGCGATGGCGGGGACACCGTCGGTGGAGATGGGCGGGACGCTGAAGATTGCGATTCTACAGGGCGACCCGATGACTGCCGGCCGTTCATTCACGGTCCGGCTTTCCGGCACGGACGGGACAAAGATTGCGCCGCACTGGCATCCGACGACAGAAAATGTAACGGTGATCAAAGGTGCGTTTCTGGTGGGAATGGGCGCAAAGTGGGATGATGCTGCCATGAAAGAAATCCCTGTGGGCGGCTTCGTTTCTGCGCCTTCGCAAATGAGGCACTACGCGCAGTGCAAGGGTGATTGCGTCGTGCAGGTGAATGGAATCGCGCCTTTTCTCGTTAACTTCGTTGGACCGGACGATCATGGGCCCGCGAAGAAGACGAATTAAGTTTTGACGCCGACCCGACATCTGCTTTGTGAAGCAAGCCAAGCGGGAATATCCGGAGTTGAAGTCAGCGGATGAGTCCGCAAGAGGCTCGTTCGGGAAGTTACGCGCACCCAACCATCTCTCAATGGAACGAGGTCGGCCTCATTTCATCATCGCAAAGACGCCCGCTTCGGAAAGCGGCCGCTACAACATCTTGCTGGGAAATTGTTGTTGAATCTTGGTTAACCATAACACCCCTCCCCCCTGTGTTTTTCGTAAGTGTTCATTCTACAGGTGGTTGAAGTTGCTTGTTTTGATAGACTTTCGCAAGTATTGATTCTACGTGGGTTAGCTATGTGGCTCTCGAGACTAGGAACTGCGATGCGCGTCAGGGTTCGTGCGGGCGAGTAGTGGGCTCTGAGGGGTTTAGATCGATTGTACATGGACAAGACTAGCATTGTATACACATTTGGTCAAGTCCCATTTTGGTACAGAAAGTGAGAAGAGGCGTGGGGCTTTCTCGATCTTCGATACACCGCTCGCGCGGGCCGGTCTTCACCGGTGTGCTACCATCGGGTTTTCGGTCTACTACAACGGAGAAAGCGAGATTTTGTGACAGCACGCATCCTGGATGGCACGAAGATTCGCGATTCGGTGTTCGCTGATCTTGCCGGCGAAATCCAGCGGCTTGGCGCCCAGGGAATACGGCCGGGCCTTGCGGCTGTATTGGTGGGCGAGAATCCGGCTTCGCAGCTTTACGTAAAATCGAAAATCGCCGCGTGCGAACAGTTGGGGCTTGCGAGTTGGATGCACACCCCTCCTGCGTCCATTACCACCGACGAGCTGCTGAGGCTGGTCCACGAACTCAACACCGACGATGCCGTTGATGGCATCCTGATCCAGCTTCCGCTGCCTTCACAAGTGGACACCAAGCGCGTCCTCGAAGCCGTCGATCCCGCCAAGGATGTGGACGGTTTTCATCCTGTGAGTCTCGGCCGGCTGGTCAGCGGACGTCCCGGGTTGTTGGCCTGCACGCCCGCAGGCTGCATGGAGATACTTCGCCGCGGCGAAATCAAAGTGGAAGGCGCCGACGCGGTAGTCCTCGGCCGCAGCGATATCGTTGGCAAGCCCATGGCGCTGCTGCTGATGCACGCCAACGCCACGGTCACGATCTGCCACTCGAAAACGCGCGATCTACCCGAAGTCGTTCGGCACGCCGATATCATCGTCGCCGCCATGGGCAAGGCTGGCTACGTCGCCGCCGATTGGATTCGTCCCGGCGCGGCGGTCATCGACGTGGGCACGAACAAAGTGACCGACCCGAGGGAAGCCGAACGCCTGCTGCAAAATTTCCCGGCGCGTCTTGAAAAATTCCGCGCGAAGGGTTCGGTGCTGGTCGGCGATGTTCATCCCGACGCTATCGGTGTTGCAGGCGCGCTCACTCCGGTCCCCGGTGGCGTGGGCCCCATGACCATCACCATGCTGATGAGCAACACCGTCAAAGCGGCCCGACTGCGCCGTGGAATCGTCGACGCGCACACCATGCCATCCGCTGCTGGCGCACGCTAAACCGGCCATGCGCAAACTCGGCCTGACGGGCGGCATCGCCAGCGGCAAGAGCAGCGTAGCGGGAATGCTCCGGGGTGTCGGGTTTGAGGTCATTGACGCGGATTCGCTTGCGCGAGAACTGATGGACCCGGGCCAAACCGTTCACGAAGAAGTGATCCACGAATTTGGACACGGCATTGTCGATCCGCAAAGCAGCACGGGCCAGATCGATCGCAAGAAGCTAGCCGCCGTGGTTTTCGCCGATCGCGCAAAACTCGATCGCCTCAATGCCATCGTTCACCCGCGCGTCCAGGAAATCATCCTGCGGCAATTCGAGGAATGGGCGTGCGAAGGAGATGTAAGCGTGGCGTTTGTTGAAGCGGCGCTGCTGGTGGAAGCGGGCTATCAAAAATACTTGGACGGCCTCGTGGTTACGTGGTGTAAACCGGAGCAGCAACTGGAACGCTTGCGGGCGCGCGGGTTGAGCGAGGAGGAGGCTCGTAATCGCATCGCTGCGCAACTTCCGGTGGCCGAGAAATTGAAGCTGGCGACCGAAACGATCGATTGTTCGGGGTCGCTCGAGGACACGCGCGTGCAGGTGAAGGCGCTCGCGAAAAAGCTGCGGAGCGGGGTGTGAGTAGCGATTGCGGACATGACCAGGCGGGAGCGAGGTTTGAGTGCGTTCACAATGTCTGCGTTCACAGCCAGGAATGGCTGTGCCACGCTACTTCGCGCGGGACTGGCGCCTTCGTTCCGCGGCTGGCATTTACGCTGCATGAATTTTGCCTATACTTAGGGGCAATGCATCGGCGTGGATGTTCGCCGGGCTGAAGCCCGGCGCCTACAGGTAACTTCAGGAAGGACCTCGGAAATGAATGAACGAAAACCAACCAGCCTAACTCGCCTGATACTGGCTTGCGCGGTGCTGCTACTTGGCGCGTATTGGGCCGGAGCGCGGTGGGGCCAGCATCAACCCGTGAATGTAGGGGCCGGGAATGTGGGGGCTGCGCCACGTGGCGGCAGCGCGATTCCGGCGCCGTCCGGAAATGGCGGCGGCAGCGTTGCGAACAACACTGGGGCGAACAGCGATAGGAGCAACAGCATCGCGGCGCGCGATGCCGCGCTCACTGAGGATGAAGCGAACAACGTCCGCGTTTACCGGCAGGCTTCACCCGCGGTCGCCAACGTTTTGACGAAAGCGACCGAATACGATTTCTTCATGGATCCGGTCCCGGTCGAGGGGGCGGGTTCGGGTTTCGTGATCGACGAAAGAGGCTACATCCTGACGAATTTTCACGTGGTGCAAGAGGCGCAGTCGATTGAAGTGGTCCTCGGCGACCAAACGCGGTTTCCGGGAAAGTTTGTCGGAGCCGATCAGCGCAATGACGTGGCGCTGGTGAAGATCGATCCGAAAGGCAAGCATCTGGTGGTGCTGCCGCTGGGAGATTCCGCGGCGCTGCAAGTCGGACAGAAAGTCTTGGCGATCGGCAATCCCTTTGGCTTTCAGAGCACTCTGACCACAGGTGTGGTCAGCGCGCTGGGCCGCTCGGTACAGACCAGCCAAACGACGCTGATCGATGAAGCGATCCAGACTGACGCGGCCATCAACCGCGGCAATTCCGGCGGGCCGCTGATCAATACGCACGGCGAGGTGATCGGCATCAACTCCGCGATTTACACACCTAGCGGCACCACCGCGGGCATTGGCTTCGCGATCCCCATCAATACGGCAAAAAGAATCGCGCAAGATTTGATCACCGAAGGTCGCGTACATCTTGCGTACATCGGCGTGCAGACGATTCCCGTCGGAGGATATCTGGCGCAGGCGTTGGATCTGCCGGTGCAGGAAGGGCTGCTTGTGGAAACCGCCGCGAAAGGCGGACCTGCGGCCGCAGCCGGCGTGCGCGGTGGTGACCGTGTTGCTCAGGCGGGGATGCAGCGCATCGCGATCGGCGGCGACGTGATCGTGGCCGTCGACGGCGCGAAGGTGGCGAGCTCGATGGACCTGAACATTATTCTGAATCGCAAACGTCCCGGGGATACGGTGACGTTGACAGTGTATCGCGGGGGGAAGAAGCTGGAGATTCCGGTGAAGCTCGTGGATCGGCCGGCGACGGAGAAGTAGCGCCAATTCGTGGCGCCAGCGGTTTTCTGGCGGTTTTGAAATTCGTGAAATCGCAAAGAGCCGGCTGGAAGCCGGCGCTACCAAGCGTGGGCGACGCGGCGCTCCACTGCATGGCTGCGAGCTCGGCCTAAGTCACAGGTTATAGGTCAAATTCGGCGCGAACTAGATCGCGCTCTTTGTCGCTCATTGAGAACCAGGATTCGGCGATGTCGCGGACGCGTTCGAGTTCGCGTTGCATTTCGGCGTGCTTGGCTTCCAGCGCTTCCGGATTGGCGTCGGGCGGGACGTAGATTGACGGAGCGAATAGAATCACCGCTCGGGCGAAGGGTTTGGGCAACAGGAAATGATCCCAGGTCTTCTCGAAAGTGATGCCGCGATCGACGCCGATGTGGAAAACCATCACGGGGCATCCGGTTTTTCGCGCAAGGATCACCGGACCGGGTTTCGCGACATAGCGTGGACCACGCGGCCCGTCGATAGTAAATCCGCAATCCACGCCTTCGCCGAGGCGTTTGGCCATAACGGCGAGGCCGCGCAAACCGCCGCGCGAAGAACTTCCCTGGGCGGTACCGAAGCCGAGCCACTCGATGACTTTGCGTGTCCATTGGCCGTCGAACGCGGTGGTATTCATGATCACAACACCGTGGTTTCGGTACCACCAGACGATCGGAATGATCACGCGATGCCAGAACGCCCAGATGATTTGTTTCTTCGAGGCATAGACGCGCTCGGCGTGCTGCCAACCCATCACTTCGTAACGCAGCGTCGGCCCTAGAAGACGGATCACGCTATAGACCGCCGCGGCGATCAGCGGAATCTGGATGCGGCGGGACCACGGCAGAGTCGGCAGGCGCGTATCGTAGTGAGCGCTGACAATTTCCTGTGCGCTTACATCGTCTGAGCAGATTACATTGTCTGAGTTGGTCGTGG
>Ga0210401_10007761_pt1 | contig 10722 bp, 5 predicted proteins | sample IncBWH32MmetaG_FD_150866 | JGI IMG/M metagenome (GOLD analysis project Ga0210401, IMG submission 150866) | Forest soil microbial communities from Barre Woods Harvard Forest LTER site, Petersham, Massachusetts, United States - Inc-BW-H-32-M | ecosystem: Environmental > Terrestrial > Soil >... | reverse complement strand
GTCGATATCGTCCACCACTACGCTCAATTGATAGGTTGGCAAGCCCGACGACCGCAGCAGCACAAAGTCCTCAATCTCCGCATTCTGCACTTCCCGAGGCCCAAATACGGCGTCCTCGAATTTGGTGACCCCCGTCCGCGGAACCTTAAAACGAATCGCCCGCGGAATCCCCTGCGCTTCTTTTGCGGCTCTCTCCGCCTCGCTCAAATCGCGGCAATTGCAGGCAACCATCTTTTCCGATTTCGGCGTTTCATCGTCGCCCTCGCCCTCTTGCTCCTCGTGCGCCGCGTCGGCTCCCCCGTAAGCCAAGGGCTTGCAGTAACACGCATAAGCCGCCCCGCTCGCCAGAATCTTCTCCCCAGCGACGCGATACATTTCCAGCCGCTTCGACTGAAAATACGGTCCCTCGTCCCATTCAACTCCAAGCCACTTCAGCCCTTCCAGGATGCCATCCACAAGCTCAGGCCGATTGCGCTCCACATCGGTATCTTCGATCCGCAGCAGAAGTGTGCCATCCTCATGCCGTGCGAAAAGCCAATTGAAAAGAGCAGTGCGTGCGCCGCCAACGTGCAGATATCCCGTCGGAGAAGGAGCGAATCGCACACGCGGTTTTTGCGGGGAATTCATTCAGTCGATCCCTTCATGATTCGGAAACCATCTATCTTAGCGGATAGCCCTCTTGAAATCGAGAGAGCGCAGCGGAAACAGATGAAACGACTGGAGTTGGTACGAGGGTACTGTTGACCGTTTTTGACTCATAAGCCATAGTCACTGTCGGATGCGGCACTGCGCTTTCAGCCCAGATTTGCTGTCAATTGCGCGCCAAGTCCAGGACTCGCCGGACGTTGACCTCCACGAAACTCGACTGGACACGTCGCCGGAAGGCTGGCAGTTTTCTGATATTCTCGGCGGAGACCCTTGTTCCGGAAGAAGTCTAGGAAGAAGGCGGTAGGTTGTTGAACCAACTCAATCCGACCTCCATTGTGCCACTGGCCAGCGCTTTCCTGCTTGGGCTGTTTTTTGTCTACGTTTATCTGCAAAAACGGCAGGAATATCTGCTCGCATGGTCAATCGGCTGGCTCCTGATTGCTGTTCACTTCGTTCCGACCATGTTGCCTCCGGCAATTGCCCTGCCTAAATGGGTATGGAGCGCGAACGAATGGGTTCTCGCGATTGCAGCTCTTTCTTTCTATTGTTCCGCGCGGCTCTATGGCCGCCTCACCGTCCACTTCCGCGCGATTTTCGCCGTGGCTGCTGCTTTGGCGGTTTGGGCGGTCGTATTTGACCGAGGTTGGACCCGGGCCCCGTTGGGCCTTTCCGTTACGCTCACGTTTTTCTTGGTCGCACGCACCTTCTGGGAAGAAGGCCAAAAGCAGGAATCGCGAGCGGATCTTCTGCTCGCTATCACATTCGTCTTCTGGGGCCTGCTTCGCGTCGCGACCGTCGTTCAAGTCTGGCTGGGGCGCTTTCAAAACATCAATCTGCTTCCGTTGGTGGCTCTTCCCGAGCTTTTTGCTGCTGTGCTGATGGTGATGGCCGTTTACGAAGAGGAACGCCGCCGCGTCGAACGAAACATGCTGGCGCTTTCCAATCTGAACCTCGCGACGTCCAGCTTTGTCGGGGGTGAAATTCAGAAGATGCTGGCGCAGGCGCTCGATCGAGTCCTGAATGTGGTACGCATACCTGCGGGCGCTTTATGCCTGCATTACGGCGATTCGGAAGGACCCACATCTGTCGTCGTCACCGGCATGGGCGAGGCGTTCTGCTCCGCAGCACAGCAGGATGATCTTGACGAGTACATCGTAAATCTCGTGGCTCGTCTCGGCGGGCTCGTGGTGCTGCGCAACCTCGCAAGCGATTCGGATTACCGCACGCTCGAAAAAGAGGAACAATTTCAGCATCTGCGCAAGCTGCTGCTCAACCAGGGGCTTCGAACCGTCGTGGGAATCAGCTTGCAAGCCAAGGAACGCGTCTTTGGAGTTCTTCTACTCGGAACCCCCGACAACCGCAATTTCACCGCAGCCGAGCTCAGGCTTTTGCTCGCCCTTGGTCATCAGATCGGCATGGCGGTTGAAAACAGCTACCTGATTCAGCAGACGGCTCGTCGCAGCGAAGAGCTGCACATCTTGAATGAAATCGGCCGAGCCCTGAGCTCCACGTTGCAGCCTGACATTCTCTTCGAGCGCATCTATTCGGAAATTCGCAGACTGCTCGACGTGAGCAGTTTCTTCATTGCCTTCTACGATGGCAAGTCCGACGAAGTGCGATTCGAGATTGAAGTATTGGATGGCGAGCGGCAACCCAAACGGACTCGCCCGCCGGGAAATCACCTGGTTGAGTTCGTTGTCCGCGGGCGTCAACCGCTCCTTATACGCGATCACTTCCACCAGGAAACCACTCGGCTTGGATTTGAGCCCGTTCGTGATGCGGGTTCAATCTGCGTGGTGCCGCTGATTCTTTACGACCGCGCTATCGGCGTGATGGCCGTGCATAGTCCCAACGAACGCGCCTTCGATGAAGGCCACGTTGAACTGCTGCGTGTTCTCTCGAGCGAAGCCTGTATCGCAATCGAAAATTCGCGTCTATTCGCCGAAGAACAAAAGAAATCGCGGCATTTGACCCTGGTGAATAATATTTCGAGCCATGCGATCACCACCCTGAATCCCGAGGAAATGCTCGCGAAAATCGCCTCCGAGATAGAAACGGGGCTCACGTATGACCATATCGGCATCGCTGTGCTCGACTATTCTGCAAAGGAGCTTGTAATTCAGGCGGAAGCGGGGGTAAGGCACGACGCGATCGGACGCCGCATTCTGCTGGGAGAAGGCCTGATCGGCCAAGTGGCACGAAGCGGACAACTCGCGATCGTTCGCGAAGTGAACGCAAGTACTCCACGGCTGATCGTGCCGGGAAGCGTGTCGGCGATTGCCTTGCCCGTGGCTTATGCAGATAGTCTTCTGGGCGTTTTGTATGTCGAATCTGCTGAGAAGTGTAACTTCCCGGATGAGGAGGTTCTTGTCCTCCGTACTCTCGCCGATCTCTTCGCGGGTGCGCTTCACAATGCGCTTACGTTCCAAAAGGCACAAGAGCAGGCCATCACCGACGGCCTCACCGGCGTCAAGACTCACCGTTACTTGATGGAGACGCTCTCGCAAGAATGGAAACGCTCAACGCGCGCAAATCGCCCCTTCTCCCTCGTACTGATGGACCTGGACCGCTTCAAGTTCGTGAATGACTTCTATGGCCACCTCGAAGGCGACGTGGTCCTGCAGCGTGTCGGTCACATCCTCGAGCAGAATTGCCGTCGTTCGGATGTGGTGGCGCGATACGGTGGTGACGAATTTGTGATTCTGATGCCCGAAACCTCTGTCGAGCAGGCGCGCCAGCTCGCGAGCAAGCTGCGCGGCTGGATTGCTTCCGATCCCCTGCTGCGCGACAAAAACATCACGGCAAGCTTCGGAATCGCCGGCTTTCCGGTACATGGTTCCACACCCCAGGAACTCATCCAGGTGGCGGACTCTTCGATGTACCTATCGAAACATCAGGGTGGCAATTCCGTTTCGAGCGCGGAGCAGACCGACCCGAACGATACGAAGCGCTGGAAAAAAGACGTGTTGGAAGCGTATCTAGGGGTCACGTTGAAGCGCCTATTCTCCACCGGCCCGGAAGCGTTCGACGAAATCTATCGCCGCCTGGAGCAATTCACGCGTTCGCTCACGGAACAGGGACAGGGCAACACCGAATTGCTGCCGCCCGCTGTGGTTGACACCGTGACGTCACTCGCGCTTGCCATTGACGCGAAAGACCACTACACCCAGGGCCATTCGCAGAAAGTTTCCGCATACGCTGTGATGATCGCAGAGGCCCTCGGAATGGACCCTCCGGAAGTGGAAGAGATTCGCCTTGCGGGTTTGTTGCATGACATCGGCAAGGTCGGGATTCCCGAACCGATTTTGAACAAGTCTGGGCCACTCGACGCCGCCGAGTGGGAAACAATGAAAACGCACACGGAGCTGGGAGCGAAAATTCTGGAGCCCCTCGAAGCGATGAAACGCATCCGGTTGATGGTGCGCCATCATCACGAGTTCTACGACGGCACCGGCTATCCGGATCGCATGGAAGGCGAGCGCATTCCACATGGCGCGCGTGTGATCGCGATCGCCGACGCTTACGACACGATTACTTCAGAACGCACCTATAAGAAGGCACGGACTCCCGAAGATGCGTTCCTCGAACTCGAACGTTGCGCTTCCAACCAGTTCGATCCCTCGCTCGTGCGCGTGTTTATAGAGGTGATGCGCCGCGCCCCTCGGCAGACCGTTGAAGCGGGCGTGAGCGCCTCGGATCATCCCAGCGATTCGGCGCTCGCATAAAGCACATCCGCGCGTTTCTTCCCGCAATGCTGGACGCGAGAAATTCTTCCCGGTAAAGTCTTTCGTGCGACTTTGTGTGCCGGAGAAGATGATGCGAACCGCGACCGTGAAGTGGGAAGGTAACGAGGAATTTCTCGCCACAATGCCATCGGGGCAGACCGTCCTGTTCGATGCCGCGAGTGAACACAAGAAGGGACCCAGCCCGAAGGAAACACTGCTTGGCGCGCTGGGGGCATGTACTGGAGTTGACGTAGTTTCAATCTTGCGAAAAAAACGACAAGACCTTCGGTCGCTCGAAGTAAGCGTTTCGGGCGAAGACGCGCCGGATCCCCCTCAAGTTTGGACGAAAATCGAAATCGTCTATCGGCTCACGGGCAAGCTTGACGACAAAGCCGTGCGCGACGCGATCGAGCTGAGCGAAACGAAATATTGTTCCGTTTCCGCGATGCTTGGAAAAACCGCAAAAATCACCTACCGGTACGAAATCATTCCCGCGGATTAATTCGAGTGACCGCAACTTTCGGGCTTCCACACTTGTTTTGCTGGAGCGCGATTGCATACAATCGCCGGATTATCCTGGGCTGACGGAGAGTGTAATGGGCCGACGCATTGCCGCGAAGATCACCGGAGTGGCCGGGTACGTGCCGCCGCGCTTGGTGACTAATTTCGATCTCGAGAAGATTACAGACACGACTGACGAATGGATCCGCACGCGCACCGGCATAATCGAACGCCATTACGCCGACCCGGGAATGGCTAGTTCGCATCTGGGAACCGAAGCAGCGAGAAAGCTTCTCGAGGCAAAAGGCATCCCCGCCGAAGAAATTGAAATGATCGTTCTCGCCACGGTCACGCCGGACATGTTGTTTCCCTCGACCGCTTGCCTGATCCAGGATCGCCTGGGCGCTTCGAAAGCTTGGGGGTTCGATCTCTCGGCGGCCTGCTCAGGTTTCGTCTATGCACTCACCGTAGGCGCGCAGTTCGTGGGGGCGGGCTCGCACAAGAAAGTTCTCGTAATCGGTAGCGACGTAATGACCTCGATCCTCGATTTCAAGGATCGAGCCACCTGCGTCTTGTTCGGCGATGGCGCGGGCGCAGTTCTCGTCGAGCCCGCCGCGTCGGATTCTGAGGGCATCATCGATTTTGTGAACGATGTGGACGGCTCGGGCGGCTGCAACCTCTATATGCCCGGAGGCGGTTCTCTGCATCCGTCATCGCAGGAAACTGTCGAGAAGCGCATGCACTACGTCCATCAGGAAGGCGCACAAGTTTTTAAATATGCTGTGCGGCGTATGAGCGAACTGGCCGTTGAGATTCTGGAGCGCAACGGTCTTACAAGCCGCGACCTCACGCTCGTAGTGCCGCATCAGGCCAATCTGCGCATCATTCGCGCGATGCAGGAGCGCCTTGGCGTAGATGATTCCAAAATCCTCATCAACATAGACCACTTCGGTAACACAACCGCCGCAACGATTCCCCTTGGCCTCATGGACGCACTCGAGCAGAAGCGCCTCCGCAAAGGCGACCTGGTCCTCTTGATCTCGGTCGGCGCCGGATACACCACAGGGGCGATGCTACTGCGCTGGGCTTATTGACGGCTTCTGTGCACGCAAGCTCGCGCCTGTTAACGAGTGCAAGAATCGCCCAATTCTCGGCGGAATCCAGTGCCACGCCGCGCCATATTTCTCGCAGCGAAGCTCAAGGAGTGACTTCACTGCGAAGATGCTTGGCCAGCCTTTCGATGCGTTTGAGATTGTCAGTGAGATCCTTCGGGTACTGATTCTTTGTCACCAGTTCAATTTGGGAAGGCACGCCGTCGGCCAGTATCTTTAATTCGTTCGCCTCCTTCTTCACCTGTTCAACGTCGATCTTCCGGCTGTGCGGTTGCATCGGTGGTTCGAGAGGCTGATTCGCTTGCTGGTCGGCTGTAACTATTCCGGGTGGCTTTGGATGCTGGCTGAAAGCGAAGGAAACAGAAAGGATAAAGAATAAGCAAAGCCACAAAGGAAATTGCAGCATAAAGCCTCCTTTGTGCGGAGTGTAATACCGCAGAGACGGCAAATCCGCAGTGAAAACGCCAATGGCTCCGGTCACCCGGAGCCATTGGCGTCTTGATATTGCCGGTTCCGGTTCGCTCAGAAACAAGCGAACCAGCGCCGGGCTAGAATTGAAGCTTCAACCCCCATTCAATCGTTCGTGGGGCGCCGAAGGCAAACACGCCGGTACCAGCACCGATACGGTCGGGACGGCCAGCTTGCACCGTGCCGTTGATCGAGCCGGGGTTGCCGTTGAGCTGGCCTGCGAGGGTATTGGCAGCTGAGTCGAAGTTGGAGAAGTTGAACAAGTTGTAGAAATTCACGCTCGGCTGAACCGTCAAACGCTCGTGAAAGAAATGGCCTACCCAGCTGAATTCCAGGTCGAAGGCCTTCAGCCAACCGAGTCCCACTTGTCCCGGGACGACCGGGGCCACGTGAGTTGATACGCCTCCCAGATCTTGCAACTGCGAAAGAGTGAACAGCCCCTGATTGATAAGCGCCTGTCCCGCCGGAGTCGGGAGCGTACCGCCAATCGTAGCGTCGTAATTCGACACGGCGTTAGCAAGGCCCCCGGGTCCGATCGAACGCATGAACGCTCCGACGTGGTACAGACTGTAGCTGCACTGACCACCCATCGTGCCGCAAGTGGAATCCGTCTCAGCGATCGGTAGTGGATTGCCTACCTGACCGCTGCCAATGAAGTCCGACGTGAAAATCCCGTCTGTGCCGGCATTCACCGCGGTTGCCACTGGGAGGACAGTTGGCGTTGCTGCGAACGGAGACCAGAAGTGGGAAATCATTCCAAGACGGAAGCCAAGCGGTATATCGGCATATCCGCCGAAATTGAACTGGTGCGTTCGATCCAGAGAGCCCGGACCAATAAGGCTCAATGGATTGCGGTTGTTAAGGCCAGTGGACACGAAGTCCGCATCACCGCCCGCTATGTTCGCGCCAGATGCAATCGATCCGGCATTAACGTAGCGAGAAAATGTGTACGTGCCCTGGAAGTTCAGATACTTGACGCCCCTGAACGGGTGCTGAACATTTTGAACCAACTTCAGGTCCAAGCCGTTGTATACCGATCGTCCGCCCGAATGGAACTCATAGAAGGCGCCGACGTTCCGGTTGCTCGCTGCAAAGGCGCAGTTTGGGCAAGGGAAAGGACCCTTGTCGTTCGCGGAATCGAGGCCGTTCGCAGAAAAGTCACTCATAGTTGCGGGCCTCGGGGTGTAGGGACCTGTAGCCCCAGTGGGATTTGATGGACAAAGCACGATTGCCTGGGCAACCGTTGTCACTCCACAGTTTGCCAACGTAGATGCGACCGCAGCCGCGCCCAACGCTTGATCATAGTTGGAAACGTCTCCGGACTTGTTGACATCGGTCGATAGCAAGTAATGCAACCCGACGTTTCGAACATAGTCAGCGCTAAATACCATTCCCGGACGCAACTCGCGCTGTACGCCTACGTTCATTTGAATCGACCGTGGGGATTTGTAATTTGGATCAAGGAAACCCGCTCCCGTAAGGTTTACTCCGCTAGCCGCCAATTGACCCGGCAGGAAAATGCCGTTTGCGCCAACGGGATTCGCCGCGAATGAAGCCTGGAGAGCAGTCTGGAAAGCCGCGGTGCAGTTGGCAAAAACCTGTCCTGCGCAATTGCCGCCGCCCGGCCCAACGACGGCCCCAATCGGTGTGTTGCAAATTAAGTTTGCCGTGGCTTGTTGGCCGGGGCTGGGCGTCCCGGAAATTGCTCCTGCCACGCCGAGGAGGTGTGCCGACCCGTCTCCGAACCCCACTACACCCCCGGTTCCCGTGCCTCCAACGGGACCACTATTACACGCATTTTGAGTCGCGTTAAATTGGCCCGATGCAAGCTTCAGCTCGCGGTCGAACAGAACGTCATTGAACACGATATTGTCATAGAAAATCCCAACTCCGCCCCGGATCACGGTCTTGCCGTCGCTCTTCGGATCCCATGCAAACCCTGCCTGAGGCGCGAAGTTGTGATTGGGCTGCTTGACCGCATTTCCCGCCCCTGGGATGAAATTGTTGATTGCAGGAAGCGAGATGTCGCTATCGGTGCGGCCCGTATCCCGGTCATACCGGAGGCCATAACTCAGAGTGAAGTTTGGCTTTACCTTCCAACTGTCACCGATGTAGGCGCCGACCCGGTCATCTGGACCCAGGCCGCCGGCCGGTTTTCCAAAGCGTTTCAGTTCGGTGAAAGACCCTTCGCCATTTCCCATCGTCACTGTGTCGGCGGTGTAGTTCAAGGGGCATCCGGAAGCGCTTGGGACGCCGGGACAAAATGAACCGAATCCTGTAGGCACGAACAAGTTAGTAGACACATCCTGCGGCGTTATTCCGAAGAAGCTGGCGAACGTCCAGCCCGTGATTCGGTTGTAATCCACGCCCCACCTGATGATGTGTGATCCCCAGACATGGCTGCCATCGTATTTCACCTGGCGATCGCTCTGAATCGTGGACTGTGGCGCCAGGAAGCTGGGGCCGGACTCGAATCCCGTACCCTGAAGAAGTATTTCATTCGGAACGGATGCAAACGGCAGGGTGCTGCCCAGCACGGCATCCGAGATTACGTTCACGAATTTCAAGTATTCGGCTCTAAAACTGTGAGTGAAAGAGCCTTCATTGAAATCCACGCCGCCCGCCACCGTCTTGGTACGGTCCTTGTTGTTATAAACGGAATAGTTGGCCGCGCCGCCAAAGTTTCCGACGTCAGAGGCCTGCCAAAAACTGAATCGTGCAAATGCCTTGACATTTTTTGAGATCGAATAATCGAGCTTGCCGATCGCGCTTGTGTCATGGAACGGCGCGGGAAAAGTGCCCGAGAACGAGTTCAGTGGGGGGGCCACCAGCACGCCGCCGGCGTCATGAGCAAGCAACCGCTCCGCGTCAGCAAAGAAGAACAGCTTGTCCTTGAGAATCGGGCCGCCCACGTCTCCGCCGTACTGGCCGCGCTGGAATTGCGCACCGCCCGGATAAGCGGCAGCCTGCGAGTTATCGCGGAAGAGTCCAAATCCTTCGCCGTGAAGCGTGTTGGAGCCCGACTTCGTTACTACGTTGACCGACCCCCCTGAAGTCAAGTCATTCGAAATGTCCAAACTGGATTGCGCCAGCTGGAATTCTTGAATCGCGCCGGCCGGAATACCAGTCGTTGTCGTGCCGACGTTTTCGTCGCTGACGTCTACGCCATCAACTGAAATCCTGGCGCTGCGGCCGAACTTTCCTCCAAACGAAATCGAGGAGAAACCAATCTTGGTCGGATCGAAGTTGCCGCCGTCCTGAATCTGGACGCCCGGCTCGAGCTGCGCAAGATCGAGGAAATTGCGGCCATTGATAGGAAGATTTTCAATCTGTGAAGCAGTCAAATCTCCTGACAATTGTGACTGCTCTGTATTTACTGAAATAGCGGTGCCCGTAACCTCGATGACTGTCGAGGAAGAACCCACTTCCAATTTTGCGTTTGCCGTTGTGATCTGGCCGACCTGAGCCACCACGGTCGTCTGATATGTCTTAAAACTGGGCGCCTCGACGCGCACTGCATAATTCCCTGGCACGATCGGACCGGTGGAGAATGATCCTGCCGAACTTGAGGTCAAGTTGATTACCTGACCGGTGTCCGCGCGCGTAACTGTAATTTTGACGCCCGGCAGAATCCCGCCTTGCGGGTCTGTCACAACTCCTTCGATACTGCCCGTTGCGTTCGTCGCTTGTGCGCGCGCCGGTTGATGGCTCATCAGAACCACAGCCAAAAGCGCGAAAATCGATGCTGCAAATCGCTTCCAGTTCATACCCCCTCCTGAACACTTTGCCAAGAATCGAATGTCGTCGGAAATTCTAGTGCACACCTGTAAAAGTAACCCCGTCGCCACATGGCACGTTGGTTTCCAGCTTCATTCAGAAATACGGTTTTGATTTTCAGTAGTTTACGGGATTTTATTTAGAGGGAACTCCAACTGTTCGAATTTCCATATATGAGAAACACTGTGTGCGTACGCAAGATATTCGAATTTTCGGAGACTATGAGATTTCACATCAAGAAACCCATAGAATCGCAAACACGGCCCCGGGGGATACTAAGCAATTTAGTGTAGTTCTAAGGTCCGATTTCTTGCCATCTGGAGCGCAGGGATATCAGCTGGCAAAAACCTGCGGAGGACTATCGGGAGCTCCGCGAACGCGGGCCCAGCTCAATTGCAGCGAGGCGGCAGTAGGCATTCCGTCAGTCCTTCGCGCTTCCTACGAGTTTTTCCACTTCGTCCGCTTCTTTGGGAATCGCAGCTGAAAGATTT
>Ga0210401_10007760_pt1 | contig 10724 bp, 9 predicted proteins | sample IncBWH32MmetaG_FD_150866 | JGI IMG/M metagenome (GOLD analysis project Ga0210401, IMG submission 150866) | Forest soil microbial communities from Barre Woods Harvard Forest LTER site, Petersham, Massachusetts, United States - Inc-BW-H-32-M | ecosystem: Environmental > Terrestrial > Soil >... | reverse complement strand
GTCTGACCAGTCTCTGCCCTACGTGATCCACAGCGACGAGGAATGCGAACGATTGGAGCTACAGGCGCGGCTCGCCAACATCGAAGGTCATTTGCGGCATCTGCCGATCGCCGGCGCGCATCGCGTCCTTGACGTCGGTTGCGGCTCCGGATCGATGTCGCGGCTGATCGCCCGCTCGTTCCCGGGAGTGGAAGTCGTCGGCGTCGATGTGCGTGAACAATATCTGGACTACGCTCGCGCCCGCGCCCGGGAAGAAGGCCTCCACAATCTCACATTCGAACGCGGCGACGTGTTTGCTCTTCCATTTCCGGATGCAAGCTTTGATCTGGTGTGGAGCAAATATCTTCTGCAATGGCTGAGGGAGCCGAAGACCGCGCTGGCCGAGTTCAAGCGGCTCGTCAAGCCCGGCGGGCATGTCGTGTCGTGCGACTATGTCGGCTGCGTGGTCGAGCACTTCCCGATCGATCCCGAGCTTGAGCGAAAGATCCGCGAAATCATGGCGCTATTGGTCGACGTCAATATCGGCCGCAAGGTGCCGGCCTATATGATCGCGCTCGGCTTTCGGCATGTCCAGGTCGACATCGAGACGGACACGTTGTTCACGGTGATAGGCCGGATCGATGCGGACCGGCGGCAGAATTTGGAGATCCAATTCCAGGCCATGCGGCCGCATCTGATCAAGATCTTGGGATCGGAAGCGAACGTTACTCAGCTCGTCGATCGTTTCCTCGCCCACTACGACGATCCGGCGACGTGCAGCTTTACCAGCTTGCATTTCACCCGCGGCCTCGTGTGAGGTCTCGGCCGTCGCCACGGCACTGAGGTTCAAACTCCATTGCCGCCAGCTGTAAAGGCGCATTGTGCTTCGTGCGCCGCAGTGATGTAATAGGTAGCGAGGGTAACCCTCGTCGGGGCGCGACAAGGACGTCGCTCCTTCCCTTGGCATTGACGCCGGACCGCCACGGACGAGCGGGCGACGTCGCTCATTCCGGTGGCGACTTGCGCAGGAATGGGCCATGCAGCTCGAAGCTTATCGCATCCAGTCGGAACCCTATTACTTGCCGGTCGGCGCCGAAGTCGCGCTGTTTGAGGCCGCGTATGCGAGCCGGTTGCCGGTCATGCTGAAAGGGCCGACCGGCTCCGGCAAAACCCGCTTCGTCGAATACATGGCCTGGAAGCTGAAGCGGCCGCTGATCACCGTCGCGGCGCACGAGGACATGACCGCGGCCGACCTTGCCGGCCGTTTCCTTCTGGCGCCGGAAGGAACGGTCTGGCACGACGGCCCGCTGACGCTGGCGGTACGCTACGGCGCGATCTGCTACCTCGATGAAATCGTCGAAGCCCGGCAGGACACGACCGTGGTGATCCATCCGCTGACCGACGCGCGGCGCATCCTGCCGCTGGAAAAGAAAAACGAGCTCGTCACCGCTCATCCCGATTTCCAGCTCGTGATCTCCTACAATCCCGGCTACCAGAGCGCGGTCAAGGATCTGAAGGAGTCGACCAAGCAGCGTTTCGTCGCGATCGATTTCGACTATCCGGCGCCCGACATGGAAGCCGAGATCGTCTGCCGGGAATCGGGCGCCGACCGCAAGACCGCGCGGCGCCTGGTCGATATCGCGCTGCGGTCGCGGAATTTGCGCGGTCAGGGCTTGGAGGAGGGCGCCTCCACCCGCATGCTGATCCATGCCGGGCGGCTGGTCGCGGCCGGCGTCGGCCTGGAAGAGGCATCGCAGGCCAGTATCGTTCTGCCGATCACCGACGATTTGGATATGCGAGAAGCGCTGACGGCTGCGATCGCGGCGTGCCTTTAGAGCACGTTTGCCTGGAGTTGAATCGCTGCACATGATCCGTCATCCTGAGGTGCGAGCGCAGCGAGCCTCGAAGGATGCACGGCCCGGGCCGTCGCCCTTCGAGGGCCGCTGCGCGGCCACCTCAGGGTGACGGAAAACGGATCGGCGAAGTGCTTCAACACAAAACAACCATGCCATGAGCTTACGAAGCCGCGCGCAGCTTCAGGTCATCGAAACCGAGCAGGACCGCGCGGTCACGCGTCTGCATCATCTGATCCGCCACCGCGACACCTTGCGCGGCCCGTTTCGCGATTTTTGGGCGGCGATTTCGGCAGGCGCGGACAATGCCGCGCTCGATCGGTGGGCGGAGGGCGCGCTCGAGCTTGCCTTCGTCAATGCCGGCCCCGATTGCCAGCTCGCGTTTTGGCGGACCAGCAGCGATCTGAAGTCCGAGCTGTCGCTCAACCAGCTGGCCGATTTCGCGCACGCCGCCGCCGACATCTGCCGTGGCTCAGGCGCCCAGGCGGCGCTCGCCTGTATTCAGGCGCTGCCGGTCGCGCAGCGAAGGCTGCCATCGACCGCCGAGATAGCGCTGTGGGCGCGCGGATTGGTCCGCCTTGCGCGCGAGGCGCCGGAATCGGTCGTGGCGATCGCGAGCCGTACCGACATGATCCTGCAGGCCTGCGACGCCTCCGGCTTCGAGACCTTCATCGCGACCGGGCTCAAATTCACCCGCGGCGACCGCGCGCGCCGGCGCGCCTTCTTCACGCTGGAAGACCGGCTTGCCGCGCAAGTGCTGGAGCAGGCGGCCGGCGCGCTGACCTTCTCCCGCAGCGAACGGGTCCTCAAGGCTTACGCGACCGCGCTATGGGGCCGGCCGCCGGTCTTGCGCGGCGCGGTCGCGCCGCCGGGCGGACAGCTCGCCCGGCGGGTCAACATCACCGGCGGGGTCGTGCGCGTTCCGCCGGTATTTCGTGGCGTGCCCAAGACCGCTTTGCCGCAGTTGTTTCGCGCCTGCGTCGCGCATGCGACTGCGCACGTGGCGCTGACGCGCACGCGATTTCCGATTCAGTCCCTCAAGCCGTTGCAGATGGCGCTGATCGGGCTCGTCGAAGACGCGCGCGTCGAAGCCCTGGCGATGCGCGCCTTTCCGGGTCTGCGCCGTTTGTGGGCGCCGTTTCACGTCGCCGAACCCTCGGGCGTGATCAACGCGCCGACCCTGATGGCGCGTCTGGCGCGCGCCTTGTTCGATCCCGATTACGTCGATCCGGACGGCTTCGTCAACAAAGGCCGCGCGCTGTTTGCCGCCGAAGCCCATCGCCTCGACGATGTCCTGCTCAGCCGGCAGGTTGGCGGCCTGCTCGGCAACGATCTCGGCCAGATGCGCGTGCAGTTCAACGCCCGCACCTATCTGGTCGAGCCGGTCTATCGCGACGACGGACTGGGGCTGTGGGATTTCGGCGATCGCGCCCAGCCGCAGGACGAGGTCGTCGAGATGATGGTCGAAGCCGCGCGGCTCGACCGGCGCGACGATGCCGACAATCCCGATCGCCGGCGCGAGGAAGCCGAGCCCACGCCGGATGCGGTCGGCCGCGCCCGCGAGCGCGCGCCGGACGAGCGCGGCCCGGTGCTCGCCACCTATCCCGAATGGGATTGCGATGCCGGCACCGAGCGGCCGGACTGGACCACCGTCCGGGCGGCGCCGATCTGGCCCGGCGACGCCGGCGCGATCGACACCGCGCTCGACCAGATCCCGGCTGTGCGTTCGCGCATCCGCCGTCTTGTGCGCGGCGCCAAGGTCGGCCGCCACGAGCGCCTGAAGCGGCGCAATGACGGGCCCGAGCTCGATCTCGACGCCGCGCTCGATGCCGCGATTGCGCTGCGCGCCGACGACCTGCCGGACGAGCGCATCTTCCGCACCATGATGCGGCGCCGGCGCGATCTTGCGGTCACGATCCTGGTCGATGTCTCGGAATCGACGCGCGACCGCGTGGCGGCCTCCGGCGCGTCCGTGCTCGACACCGAGCGGCTAGCCGTCGCCGCGCTCGCCGAAGCCCTGGCGGCGCTCAACGATCCCTTCGCATTGCGCGCCTTCGCCTCCGCCGGCCGCGAGGACGTCCGCGTGTTTTGCCTGAAGGATTTCGACGAGCCCTACGGCGCGCCGGTCAAGGCGCGGCTTGCGCATCTCGAGCCGCATTTGTCGACGCGGCTCGGCACCGCGCTGCGCCACGCCGGCGCCGAGATCGCCTCGGTGCGCAGCCATCGCAAGCTGATCCTGGTGCTGACCGACGGCGAGCCCTCCGACATCGACGTGGTCGATCCGCGCGATCTGGTCGAAGACGCCCGCCGCGCGGTGCTCTCTCTGCGCTCACGCGGCATCGACGTCTTCGGCGTCACGCTCGATCCCTCGGGCGCCGGCTCCGGCACCGCCGTCTTCGGCCGCAGCCAGCACATGCCCGTGCGCCGCCTGGAAGACCTGCCCGCGCGCCTCGCCGAGCTTTATTTCCGCCTGGCGCGGCGGTGAGGCGGGCTGCTCGCTTTCTCACTTGCGGGAGAGGAGCGGGGGTGAGGGCGAGCGCTACCGCGCAACTTGCTCAAAACGCTTTCGGCAAGCCTGCCTGGCGCAAGATCGCATTCGCCGTGTGGCGGCTCGGAATTCCGACCGGGACGGCGAAGTTTCGTTTGGTGATTGGGCTGTGCCAGATTTCGTGGCTTCCCGTGCCTTGGCGGACAAGGAAACAGCCGGCGCCGCGCAACAGATCCCGCAGCGCCTTGTCGAATTGCGGCGCCATTCACGCAGCGGCTGGTTCGGCTTCGCGCAGTGCGGTGATTTGCAGAAATAAATCTCCCGGAGCAACCCCGGGATGATTGTCGGGCAACAGATCGAGCGCCATGGCGGAGATTTTTGCCAGCAGCTCGTCGAGCGTCGGCGCGTCGGCCGCCGCCGGAATGTCGTCGCAATGTCCTGTCCAGACCGACGCCTCATTGTCCCATGCGGCGGAAATCGTGAAGATCACCGGTCTCGCCATTCTCTCGCTCCTTCTGCCTGAAAATACGCCGCCAGGCGACGAATACAAGGACGGACGCGTGATGACTGCGGCTTTCCCCTCACACGCGGCATCGACGTGTTCGGGGTCACGCTCGATCCGTCCGGCGCCGCCGCCTTCGGCCGCAACCGGCACATGCCGGTGCGGCGCCCTCGATGACCTTCCCGCGCGCTTGGCCGAACTTTATTTCCGCCTGGCGCGGCGCTGACGCGGCCACTCTCGCGCGCGGGGAGGGTCGGGGTGAGGGGTGGCATCAGGGCGCTGTATGGGCATCCGCACTATTCAGTGTAGTTGTACTCGCGACCGCCGAATTGAACGAAATGGTTCAGGCTGGCATCCCAGCGGCAAGTCTGGTCTTATGGCCGTCGGCAAAGGGGCCTCGGTAGATTATTCATCGCAATTTTATTGACGCCGAAGACAAAAACATACGGGCGCTGCACTTTGGTCAGAGTGTCGCGCGCCACCATTGCCTGAATCTTGGTTGCGTCCGCCGATTCTTTGGCTGCCTCGGCAGCAATTTTGGCGTCTCGCAGGCTCTCGCCGATAAGACGCAATTGCCAAAAGAACAAAAATATTTGACCCACAGCCGCAGCGAACAAGAAAGCCGTGGCGAAAGCCAAAATCCATGTTGCGACCGTCAAGCCCCTTTCGTTCGACGCTTTTTCGAGGCGATCTTGTTGATCTTTTTTAGTTTCCGCCTCGCTTTTGCTGGGGGGAACTATTGTTACAGCGAGAGGTACTTGGTCGGAGCTGTGTTCGGCACCGGCGATTGATTGCTGCGGTGTAGTGGCGCTGCGATCATCGCGCTCAACTATTTGCCCTCCACTTAGGGACGGTGGATATGAAATCGCATATAGAAAACTGCAAACAATGGCTCCGACAAAGATTGTTACAAATCCGGCAAAGAATGCCCAATTCCGAAATTGAATTATCTGATTCAACATCCGCCGATCACCACGCCGAAGATGTCATGATTGCTAAGGTTGTTGTACCGGCAGCGCCCCCTCATCCCGACCTTCTCCCCACGTGCGGGGAGAAGGCGTGCGGACGCGCCGCGAAGCGATTTTGTTTATCCGCCCCCGCGCGCAGCGCGGGGGAGGGGGACCGCGCGACAGCGCGGTAGAGGGGCATGCGGCGGTTTGTACGCTCTGACAGACAGAGCAAGCGTCGCCGCCCACGCCCCTTCCACCGCCCTTCGGGCGGTCCCCCTTCCCCGCCTTGCGGGGCAGGATGGGAGATACCATGCGACGAAAACTGAGCGCGCCGGAGTGGCGGTTTCCGCGGCGGATGACGTTCAAGCAATGGAGCGTGCTGCCGTATCGCGAGCGGCACGCTTATCTGGCGCAGGCGCAGTGCACGCTTCTGGAATATTGGCGCGATTGCGCCAACGCACGCTGCCGCCGCGCGCGCCGCTGTCTCGTTCCGCAGCCGTGTTACTGGGAGCGCAAGCAGGCGATGGCGCCGGCCGAATGGGCGAGGGCGGAAGCGGTCTGCCGGCCGCTGCGCGCACTGTTGTCGCTCGGTTCGCTGAAAGGCTCGGAAGGCCTGTGGTTGTTTTGAGTGGCAATAATCCGCCCCCGCGCGCAGCGCGGTGGAGGGGGACCGCGCGTAGCGCGGTGGAGGGGGCGTGCGGCGGCGAAGCTAGCTTGGGAGGCCCGCGCCCCTTCCACCGCCCTTCGGGTGGTCCCCCTTCCCCGCTCGCGGGGCAGGATGGAGGGCTTACCGCTTCGCTATTTGCTACCCGCGATTCGCTGCTCGCAATTCGCCATTCGCGCGCTAGTGCGCGACGAGGAGAACGCCGATGCATTGCATGAGCGAGCTATTTGCGCCGGCGCGCCGGTGGCACCCCGATCAACGCCTCGAAGGCGATGGCGAAGGCGGCTTCCAGCCCGCGCGCCAGCGCGCCGCCATTGGCGGCGAGCACGCGGCTGCCGATCCCGGCATTGTTCGGCAGCTTCGAAAATCCCGCCACGCAGCCGGTTGCGGCGAGCCGCTTGTCAAAATGCTCCGCATCGCAGCGTTCCGCGCCGTGTCCGAGCACAAAGACCGTCCCGGCTGCGCGATAGGGGCCGAGCGGCGACGACGGGGCAAACATCGCTTCGCCCGCGATCGTGCCGCGGTCGCTGAGCAAAACGCGGCTGGCGGCATCGCGCACTACGACCGCGTTGCTATAGCGCTCGAACGAGCGGCTAAAACCCTCTGGACCAAGACCTTGTGGATCAAGTCCTTCCGGGTCGTGATGCGCCAGCCCGTCGGTCAGGATCGCACAGCCGCTCGCGGCCAGCGTGACCTCGGTGGCGCAGGAGATCTCCGCGCCGGGGAAGAGCACCAAAGGATCGGGGGTCAGCGCCAGGAAGGCATGGTCGCCGACCTCCAGGCGCGTGCTTTGTTCGATCGGGAAGCGATGAGTCCGGTGCACGATCGTGGCCGCCTGCGTGGTCACGTGCGCGGCGCTATGCGGCTCGGCGGTGATCGAAAGGGCGACACGGTCGCCGCGATAAAGCCCGCCGGCAGCGGATTGCAGATAGAGCGTGGCAAGGTCCGGGCGCGCTTGGTCGAGATAGAAGGGTCGCGTCGCGTGGAACGGGTAGGGGATCCGCTGGCGCGTGAGCACAGTGCGCCCGCCGCCCTTGCTGAATTGCAGGGACGCCTCGATCGCGCCCGCAAAACGCTCACGCTCGGTCAATTTGCCGGAGCGCGTGACGGTGTCCAGCACGGCGCGAGACCTCCGGATCAGCGGAACAAAACGGCCTGGCTCATCGCATCCGCCACCGCGTCGACGCCGGCGCCGGTACGGGCATTGGTCGCCAAAATCGACCGCCCCTCGCGCACCATGCGCGCTTCCTTAAGCATGGCGTCGAGATCGACGCCGACAAACGGCGCAAGATCGATCTTGTTGATCACCAACAGGTCGCAGCGCAGCACGCCCGGTCCGCGCTTGCGCGGAATGTCGTCGCCGCCGGCGACATCGATGACGAAAATCCACCAATCGACCAGATCGAGCGAGAAGGTCGAGGCGAGATTGTCGCCGCCGGATTCGAACATGATCAGCTCGACGCCGGGAAACTTGCGCTCGAGCTCGTCGCCGGCGGCGATGTTGAGCGTCGGGTCTTCGCGGATCACCGTGTGCGGGCAGGCGCCGGCTTCGACGGCGGAGACGCGCGCGGGATCGATCAGCCCGGAGCGGCGCAGCCGTTCGGCATCTTCTTTGGTGACGAGATCGTTGGTCACCACCGCAAGATCGATGCCGCGGTCGGTCAGGACAGGGATCAGGCGCTCGATCAACGCGGTCTTGCCGGAGCCGACCGGACCGCCGATGCCGACGCGCGCGGCGCCGACGCCGGACGTCTTGCGGATCGCTGACAGCGCGACACGATCGTGCATGGCGGTCACCGCAGCATGTAGCGCTGCGCCAACGGCAGCACGTGCGCCGGCTCGCAGGTCGCGAGTTCGCCGTCGACAAATACGTCGAACGTCTGCGGATCGACCCGGATGTTCGGACAGGAATCGTTCCACAGCATGTCGGACTTTTTAAGCTTACGCGTGCCGCGCGCGGGCAAAAGTGCTTTGGATAGTCCAAGCTCGGCCTTCAATCCGCGCTCGATCGCGAGCGGATGCACGAAGCACGCCGACAAGGCGGGCGCGGCGCGGCCGAACGCGCCCCATTGCGGGCGCATCAGGATCGGTTCGCAGGTCATCAGCGACGCCGCCGAATCGCCCGTCGCGCCCCAGGCGATGAAGCCGCCCTTGATGACGAGCTCGGGCTTGATGCCGAAAAAGGCCGGGCGCCAAACGACCACGTCGGCCATCTTGCCGTCTTCCAGCGAGCCGATGTGTTCGGCAATGCCGAAGGTGCGCGCGGCGTTGATGGTGTATTTGGCGATGAAGCGGCGAATGCGCGCATTGTCGCCGAAGCCGGCGCGCTCCTGCGGTAGCGGTCCGCGCTGGTCCTTCATCTTCGAGGCAAGCTGCCAGGTGCGGCAGATCACTTCGTGGATGCGGCCCATGCCCTGGCTGTCGGAGCCGAGCATCGAGATGGCGCCGATGTCGTGGAGGACATCTTCGGCCGCGATGGTCTGCGCGCGGATGCGGCTTTCGGCAAACGCCACATCCTCCGGAATGGCGGGGTTGAGGTGATGGCACACCATCGTCATGTCGAGGTGCTCGTCGAAGGTGTTCACCGTGTAGGGGTTGGTCGGATTGGTCGACGACGGCAGGCAATTGGCGATGCCGGCAACGCGGATGATATCGGGCGCGTGCCCGCCGCCGGCGCCTTCGGTGTGATACATGTGGATGGCGCGGCCGCCGATGGCGGCGAGCGTATCTTCGACGAAGCCGGATTCGTTGAGCGTGTCGGTGTGCAGCTGCACCTGAAAATCGAGGTCGTCGGCCACCTTCAGACACGCGTCGATGGTCGCCGGCATCGAGCCCCAGTCTTCGTGGATCTTCAGGCCGACGCAGCCGGTCTCCATCTGCTCGACGATCGATGCCGGCTTGTGCGAATTGCCGCGGCCGAGGAAGCCGAAATTGATCGGCCAATGCTCGGCCGCCTGCAGCATCTTGCCGACATTGAACGGACCGCCGGAATCGATGCCGACTGTAATCGGGCCGAGCGAGCCGCCCAGCATGGTGGTGATGCCCGACGCGATGGCGTGCTCGCACAGCCCGGCAGAGTCGAAGTGCACGTGCACGTCGATGGCGCCCGGCGTCGCGATCATGCCTTCGCAGTCGCGCACCGTGGTGGCGGCCGAAACGATCAGCCGCGGATCGACGCCGTCCATGATGGCGGGATTGCCGGCCTTGCCGAGCCCGACGATGCGGCCGTCTTTGATGCCGAGATCGCCCTTGACGATGCCGATGACCGGATCGATCACCAGCACGTTGCACAGCAGCAGATCGAGCGCGCCTTGCGCGCTGGTCACGCCGGCAGCAAGCCCGATGCCGTCGCGCAGCGTCTTGCCCCCGCCGTGCAGGCATTCGTCGCCATAGACGGCGTGATCTTTTTCGACGACGGCGATCAGCGACGTGTCGGCGAGCCGGACGCCGTCGCCGACGGTCGGACCATAAAGTGCCGCGTAGTCCCTGCGTGCGATCGAGACCATGGTCGAACCTCACGCGCCCTTGAAGCCGGCGTCGCGTGCGCGCCGCAGGGCGGCGTCGCGCACCGATTGGTCGGTTGCGACGCCGTCGGTCAGACTATTGAGGCCGGACAATTCGCGCCGGCCGCCGAAACCGACGAGCGCCACTTCTTTGCTCTGGCCCGGCTCGAAGCGCACGGCGGTGCCGGCCGGAATATCAAGGCGCATGCCGAACGAAGCGGCGCGGTCGAACTCCAACGCCTTGTTGACCTCGAAGAAATGATAATGCGAGCCGATCTGCACCGGGCGATCGCCGGTATTGACCACCGCCAGCGTCTTTCGCGGCCGGCCGGCGGCAAGCTCGATGTCGCCGTCTACGGTGATAATCGCGCCGGGTTCGAGCGTATCCGGGGCGGCGCCTGCTTCCGGCCGGATCGGCTCATGAACGGTGACGAGCTTGGTGCCGTCGGGAAATACGCCTTCCACTTGCAGGATCGGCAGCATGGCGGCAACGCCGGGCATCACGTCGCGGGTGTTAAGGATAGTCGAGCCGAGCGACATCAGGTCGGCGACGCTTTTGCCTTCGCGCGCGCCTTCGAGAATTTCGTCGGTGATGATGGCGACCGCCTCGGGATGGTTGAGCTTGAGCCCCTTGGCGCGGCGTTTGCGCGCGAGCTCGGCGGCGGAAAAAATGGTGAGTCGTTCAAGCTCGGTCGGCGTGAGCAACATTGCAATCCCCCTCAACTCGCAAACAATCGTAGATGTGCGCGGGCCTGCCGCGAAGCCGCGGCGTCAACCCAAGGCAT
>Ga0210401_10007757_pt1 | contig 10725 bp, 11 predicted proteins | sample IncBWH32MmetaG_FD_150866 | JGI IMG/M metagenome (GOLD analysis project Ga0210401, IMG submission 150866) | Forest soil microbial communities from Barre Woods Harvard Forest LTER site, Petersham, Massachusetts, United States - Inc-BW-H-32-M | ecosystem: Environmental > Terrestrial > Soil >... | reverse complement strand
TCCTTCCATTTTCTACCCTTCCTTCGCTGCCAATCTGCAACGCTATACGGTGCCTGTAAAAATCCCAGACCATGGCCAGAGGGTTTTCGGATCAGCAATCTTTTCCCATCGAGATTAAAGAGACAGTACAACTTCGTTGAGATGCAATACGTATACAGTTGTTCGCGCTCACCATCCATGCCAAAGTTTTCTTTTTCCAACTTGAGAAAAGGAACTCCGAGGGCATCGCGCCAAGGATTCAGAGGCTCGAACCGCTCACGGAGGGCATTCACCTGATCCCATGACAGCGCTCGAATCGCGTCATTTCCTCCCGGTAGTTCGTAACTCTCGACCGTGTGTGGGCCACCGGCGCAGGGAATCAATCCGCCATCCTTGGTTGACACAATCATCGCACTGTCGGTGTCCATGGCCGCGATATGGCCTCCCATGTCTCGTACGGCACGCTCCAACATCGCGCAGAGCAGATGCGAACCGCCAGTCACGAGTGAAGCGATGACCGGGCAATAGAACTCCGCAGGCTGCTCCCACACCCTCCCAGGCGGGCTTTGGTAGTTCGCTTCTCCCGAAAAGACCTGTAAGCGAGATGGTGAATCCAGGTCCTTCACATCCATCTGGCAAAATATTCCGAAGGCCGCACTGTTCGCGGCAACCTTTAATCCGCCTGCCAGCTTTGAATTTTTCTCTTTCAACTGAGATGGCGCAACTCACAGCTTCGCGGCAAGGTTGTCCTGATGAGGATCCACCGCGAGCTGGGAAAACAGTTTTATTGGCATCAATCCCGGTTGTACGCCGTGTGGAACTACTTTTATCGCGTCTAGGATTTTGATTGGTTTGTCCGTGATCAGTTTTGCTGCGACCGCGCCCGGGCCTGTAATCCAGATTGGCTGTTTTGAACTTAGGAAATTCCATCCCAGTGTCGGGTCGGAGTCTCCTCGCTGCCCAAACTTTGCGCGCACAGGTACGACGTCGTCCTGTGGTTCAACCAGCGCAAACCAGCGGAGGTTTTTCCTCCAGAACTCCGGCCTCCAACAATCATCAAGCTTTACCCTCTCGATCATCTCACGCGCACCGGCAGTGAAATCGGTGAATTCCAGTCGTTCAGCACACAATATCTCACGACAATCGAGCAGACTGTTTATGGTCGAAAACTGCGCGTGAAAATCGAGGTAAGTGATGGGGAGGGGCATTCGTCTGATCGTGCATTCCGCACGGCCTGCGGCACTCGCCTGCATGGCTAGCCCTTGGATCCTTTCCGGGATGTTGAACTTTTGTTCGGGTGGCAGTATTCCCATTGCCGCGTACTGAGCTTTCGCCAGCGTTGCCGGTGAGTAAAAGCGCTCGGGTGCCACATCAACGTTATGTCGCTTGAACTCATCGCTTAGCCGATTCAGCAATTCAAGTTCGGCGGTCACATCCCGGAGCAGAGCCTCAATTGCCGGTTTTGTTACACGCGACCGAGGCTTTCGCGACCTACTAGCGGGCACTCCAAAAATCTCGCATGCAGATGGAAACGTGTAGACCTCTCCAGTAAGCACATTCGTCAATGTTTTCAGGTCGAGAACGTGAACAATCGCCTGACTTTCTTCTTCCTCATCTCGCTCTGCATCCATTTCATGAAACTTGTATTTGATCAGACGATAAATTGCCTTTGAGGCGTCCAGGCTCTCAATTGAAATCCCTGGCTCGTAACCGCTGGGGCGTACTTTGCCAGTCTTCTTGTCCTTGAACAATCGGAAATAGAACGAGAATCCTCGCCGGTGTTTTAGTGACTTGTTCGATTTGACGGCGATTCGACTGATTTCGCGTGGCGCATCATATGCGACTATCAACGCACTCGATTTGAGGTATTTCAAGAAGACCTTGCGGCGGAACTCATCGATTGTCTCGAGTTCAAATGCACTATTCTTTACAAACCGCCTCAGGACCCGCAATTCTTCAGGATGGCCATCCCGACCAAAAATCCCAATCTCCTTGGCGATCCACTTTCCATCGCTTCGTTCGGCGCAGATGTGTGCACCGAGAAGCAGGTCCTGTTTTTCGTCAGGCGTTGTCGCACACAGAAATATGAGAGCCGATTCAGGTTTTGTGACGCTCCAGGATGTTCGGCGTTCTTCCTGCTCTTTGATTGGAATGGTATGGGCGCGAAAGTACAGGTCAAGTCTGTCGGGCATATTCACAACAGGCTGCCTCGCGAACGCTGCGCGTGTTTGATCTTCTCGGCGCAAAATTCCAGCGCTTCAGATAGCCGGTCTATAGCCCATGCGATTGCGCGTGCGGTGACAGCTAGCGAACGCAAAGCCATCTCGACATTATTGATCGGGTTCGGTTGTTTCTTCATGTCCGCGCCAGCATCCAAACGCTCTTCCGTCAACCATGCGTGATGAAGTTGGCATTCGTCGACGGTCAGATGAGGAATGTGGTTGCGTCCCCCTATGTGATCGGCTTCAAAGCAGAAGGGGCAGACCTTCCTTGGCGGACGTACCCGTTGCCGAGACCTCCGAAGAACGTTATTTGCGATTCGCCCGATCATCGTGCATTTGCGGTACTTGCGTACAAGTTCTCCATCTTCAACAAGCCAGCGCTCTGCATACGGAAGATGTCCGATGCATCGGCAAACAGTTCCTGACCGGCAACACCCACGCCGCGCCACTTGGTCTCGAACTCATGAACGCCTAATTTTTTTCCTAGGAGCTTGGCACGGTCGTGAAAGAATTCCGAGAGCTGGGTTGCCAGCCGGGAACTACGCGTACGGATTGGCAGGTCGCCGAAACGTGTGGGGAACATGAGATTACGCACGAGCCTGTCGGATTTGCTCGCGCGCACCCGGCCATCACGCCCACGGAGAAGATTACGGCCGAGATATTTGCGGGCGGTGCGGGACCCAAGGCGATGCTTGCGTAACAGTTGGGCGTATGTACCCCTGCCCGTTCGCAAATCAAACAGCAAAGCCACCGACTTCTCATAGGTGGATTTCTGTCGAGCGGTTAAGCTGTCATAACGCAGTGACCGCGACCTGACAGTTCGGTTTCGCTTTTTGTGGTGTCTCTTCCGAGCACTCATGATCAACGCTCCTAAAGCTTCTGATCTTGAGCGTAGCGGGGTTTGAGAAAAGAGACGAGATGCAACGAAACGTCGCAATCTGTTGTATTGCAGAAATTAGATGAGTTTCTCAGCAGTGCAAAAATTCTGTGAGATTTGCTGCACCTGAGTAGGTAGGGAAGGGTGGTTGCTGTCAGTTGTCAGAGGTTTGCATGTGCGAACCAGGCTTGGACGGAAACGGCTTACCCTCGCGCTTTGCAAATGCACGTATGCCTTCACGGACCCGATGCATCAACACGGCCTGTTGATCCTTCGTTAATTGCCGATATTCGGTGACACCGAATACCTTGCGTATATCTGGGTCGTTACGGTAAGCGTGCTCCGCAACCTCGCGCCATTTGCGACCCTGTGCCCTAAGGTCGTACTCAGCGGAGTAATCTTTTGTGGGGCGCCCCGGATGCCCGCCTTGAAAACCGAAGAGCGAAACCAAGTTCTTAAGCTTCTCCAGCGAAAGACCCTCATTTGTTATCCGATTTGCAAGACCGCGTAACTCCGCGTCGCGCGCAGCGGACGCTTGTGGATCCGAAACGTCAGGTTTGCGCATATGTTCCAGCAGATTCAATAACAGCTCCAAAATGGGCAGTTGTCGCTCTAGCTGTAGATTCTCTTCTTGGGGGGCGTGCGAGTCGATGACATCAACTACGAAGTGTCTGAATGCATTAAAGTCGCTCCGGAAGTGGTAATGAAGATCAGAAAGGAAAAGCAACCTCCGCCGAATTGACGGAATCTGCTTTGTGAAATCATGTACAAGCCCATCATGCTTTGGGGAAAAAACCGCCAACACCTCAGTTGCGATCTTCGCGGCCTGCTCCTTCTGTGCGGGACTAGCCTTCGCGCCATCGCGTCTGACAGCCTCGATGACCTGCCTTAACTCAGGGGCTGTAACTACGTATTGAAAGAAATCTGGAAGGCGCACCTTTTGTTCGAACTGGGCCACCGCCTGCTCGAAATCATAAGATCCTTCGGGAATGGAATTTGAGTAGGCCACAGCTGTCTCAAGAAGGTTCGACATTGTCGTACGCCCTGCGGGTGGAATTTCGTGGGTGCGGAGGACCGAGCGCGGCCTGGTCAAGAAGCAAACTTCGACTTTCCCGGTTTTTAAAATTCCGGAAAGATATTTCACGTGAACTTCGCTTTTCATGTTGAACGGCACGTAACAGTAATACGGGAGCACCTTCGAGCGCGAAATCTGGAATGCCAGGGACAATAAGGGTGCGCTCGGATATTGACTGAACAAAATTTGTAGCTGCACCTCGGCTGAGCGAGCGCTCTGCGCATCCTGTTGCCAAGGAACGCAAATGAGGTTTTCTTTGGGCAAGAACGCACAGCCAAAACGAGAGCAATTCAACCGGGCATCTTTAGTTAGGCGCATTGTATTCATGACAAGGAAATGCCTTATTATCAATTACTTAAGGTGATATAATGAGTGATTGAACGGGCCTGTGCTAGGTTCCCGCAATACCGACAGGCCTAGGGCCACCACAGGACTCGGTCTCATGACAGCTTGCAAAACCGTATCCCAACTTTCTCAATATCACAATTCAAACGTACCGCGTCATGGCATCGTGACGCTCTATGGCTATCCCATCGAGGTTTTGGTAGAGCGCGGGCACTTACTTTTAAGAGACGGCATAGGACCTGAGCGCAGGCATTTTCGGCTGGCTCGCATCGGCCACGGTCTGAGACGCTTGGTCATTGTCGGTGCTGACGGGTTCGTGTCATTAGCAGCATTGCGCTGGCTCTCTGATCAGAAGGCAAGCTTGGTCATGCTTGAGAGGGATGGCTCGGTGCTGGCGACCACGGGGCCAGCTCGCTCCTCGGATGCCAGGCTGCGTCGTGCGCAGGCATTTGCTCATGCCTCCGGTGCCGCGCTACGTATCACGCGCGAGCTGATCCGACAGAAGCTTACCGGACAAGAGTTGGTCGCTCGAAACAAACTCCTCGACACAACAACCGCCGATACAATCGCAACGTTAATGGCGGAATTGCCGACGGCTCAGAATATCGCATCCATCCGACTCATCGAAGCGCAGGCGGCCTCAGCATACTGGTCAGCGTGGCGTACGCTCCCACTGGCTTTTCCAAGGAAAGACTTGCCCAGAATTCCCGAGCATTGGCGTAGCTTCGGGACAAGGATTTCCCCTCTGACCGGATCACCTCGCCTTGCAGTGACTCCGGGCTGCGCCATAATGAATTACCTATATGCATTGCTTGAGGCAGAGGCCAGCCTTGCCGCACGCGCGTTAGGATTGGACGCGGCGATGGGAATATTTCATGTCGACCAACCCAATCGAGACAGTCTCGCTTGTGACCTGATGGAACCTGTGCGCCCGCAGATAGACGCGTATCTCCTGGATTGGATAACCACGCAGCCTCTCAAACGGGAATGGTTCTTCGAGCAGCGCAACGGGAACGCGAGGCTGATGGCATCACTTACGGAGAAACTTGCCGAAACGACTCCGACCTGGAGGCGAGCCGTCGCGCCGGTTGCCGAGTGGGTAGCGCAAGCTTTGTGGAATTTTTCGTGCAATCCTGCCAACAAGAAAAACCCAGTTGCAACGCGTCTCACGCAGCGCCGAAGGAGCGAGGGGCGAGGACACGAGTTTGTGGCACGGAAGAACCCTGTCCCAGACCGGAAGAGGGTCTGCGAAGTTTGTGGCGCAGAGGGTGTGAAGAATCGCTATTGCAAATCGTGTGCTGTCGAGCTTTCCAGAGAGAACATGGCGCAGGTGGCGCTGATCGGTCATTTACGCCCTAAGACTCAACGAGTCAAGGATCGAATTTCCAAAAGTATCAGCGACCACGCCGTAGCGAACACGTGGTGGGATCCTAAGAGTGTGCCGAGTTGGCTGACGGAAGAATGTTACGTTCAGAAAATTCAGCCATTGCTCAGAGACAAAAGAGTTCGCGAGATCGCGGAAGTCATGCAGGTGTCCCAACCCTATGCCGCGTTCGTCCGTTCGGGCCGACGCCATCCGCATCGAAGGCACTGGCAGGCGCTGGCGGGGCTTGTCGGTTTAGGAACTGGGCTGCAGGGTGTCTAAGCCACAAAGCCGATCAAACTCAGCCCCCTGTCTCGCGGTCGATAAGGCACGAGTCCAGAGGCTACGGAAGCAAGGGAAGTCGTAGTCAGAGGTCGCCCGCGATACTGGACATTCCCCGGAGCATGGCTCAACGGTCGGTGGTTCGCTAAGACTCGGGAAGTCTCATATTGACCAGCACGAACTGGTAGCGTAGTGGATAGTTGTGATCACGCTTAGACTCCGGAATCTCTACGATGCCAGAATGGTCAGGAAATCGACTATGGACAAGACATACAAAGATGTCCTCCGAGGTTGTCCATACGGACTGGAATAACCTCTCGGCAATATCTACGCGATAGGCGGATTTGACATGCTCCCACTCTAGCTTCCGATGCTCCAGATAGTCGTTGCGCAATCTTCCGAGTTCATTCTGCCATTGCGACCTTTCGTGCTTGAGGTAGTCACCTAGTTCCGGATTTACCTCAGGATGATCCTTTAAGAACGACTGAAGCCCCTTCTCGAAGTTTTGATCATTCTGGAAAAGGAAGCCGATATCAAACCCGAGACGCCTGACGGCAATCTTCAACAGGTCTTTGTAAGCATGCCAAAGGGTTCGGATGAAATCCTCGTACGCTTGTCGGCGATTGAGTTCCGGTGGCGGCTCTGACGCGTGCTTGCGAATCGTGCGGAGATGCTCAAAGGCTGGCGTGAGACCTTCGAGGAGAAATGCGGCGATCGCTTCCTTCGCCTGGTCGCGTTCCTTCCCCATGATCAAACTCGCGTCGAGTATCTGTGGAATCTCAATAGCGAATCGAAAGACGAACAACTCCGAGGTTCCGACATTGGCGTAATGCTCAACTTTCCACGAGGACGGCTCGCCCGGGTGACTCATACTTAGAATGAGACCGTGTCAGGTTCCGTCTGTCAATCTGTTCATAGATCGGCAACCATTAAATCCCGATCTCGCCTTACAATCACCACATGGATCCCGCAATTGAGCTTTTGGAAGAGCATGGTCTAGTCCGTGACGGTGACTCTCTTCGTGTCATCGAATTCAGCAAGGCGAAGATCGAGCGTCTACATCGGAAGCTTTACACCTTGGTGATGGAAAGGCAGAAGGAGGACTTGTCTGAATTCTCGGATAAGGGCGAGATTGATCCGTTTAGCTTTGTGGCAAGTAAGTCGCTGAGAGGAGTTGCAGATTGCGGGGGATACTACTGTCGCCTACATCAGTTAGATCTGTTAGGGCGATACGCTGCTTTGTATGCAACGCAAGTCATTCTACCTCTCCCCCTCCATGATCCGTCGCAATTAAATAGTGAACTTGAAGCGGCTCGTGAAGTTTCTCATGCGTCATTGGCGCTCCTTCGTTTGAGACCTCTGGTTGACGCAGGAATTGTGTTCCCGGTCGTTATGCGTTCCTTCCATCGCTGCGAACATGAACATGCTTGGGCGGGTAAAAGGATTGAGTTCATTCGCAAGCTTGGTGTAAAAGCTACGAAACTATTCCAGAGTGAATTCCGCGTCCGATATCAACTCCCGGAGAAAGCCCCCACGGGCCTGCCCAGTGCATACATCGACGGTCCCGAGGACTTTCTTGAGCATAACGGAATCATCCTGTTGTTCAATGAAGGTGATGATTGGAGATCGAAGGGCTGGCGCTACGATGCGGACGGTATGGTCGAGGTCCGGGGACTTCGAAAAGTATTTCTCTTACATGAAATCTTTGGTGGGATTGCAGACGAGACAAGCTTCTACTTGGAGTACGGTAGGAGGAAGAATGCGCGTTACCTGGCATCCCGAAGCGGCGAAACCTTCTTGTTGGACCTCCTTACGCGTCGAGACGAGGAACTTTCTGCGACCAGCGCCGCGCTGAACGCATGCATGGACCAGGTTCTTCCCCTTCCAAACGATCTGCCGTTGGCGCGACTCCTGAGAATACGGCGAGAGGAAAGAGACTCGTTCGCTCGCTATCGGTTGGCTGTAGGGCGATTCCTGACCGATGTTGCGAAGAAGAAAAAGCGGGTGGGCAAACGGGAGGTCCGCAATGCTTTCCGGGAACAGATAGAACCTGAGCTGTTGAAGATGCGACAAGAAGTCAACGAGGAGCGGAGACGTCAGGTTCGCCGAATCGTCGGAGGAGTCGGGGCTATGGTAGCAAGCCTAAAACTCGGAATGTTCGGTGCCATCCCGGCTTTGGCGTCAGGCGCTGTCGGCGCGAAACTACTCGGCGAAGCCGCTACGAAGACATGCGAACATGGGTCCAATCTCCGAGAAAAGAATGATTTCTATTTCCTACTTCGATTGACGCGGGAAGGTGGAGAGGCATAAGCACTGGTGAAGCCCCTGAACGAAACTGGTTCTGGCTCAATGAAATCGCCTGTCCTCGTCAGTCAACCAAGGCTGCCTACTTATAGGGCTACACGTGGATAGATTCAAGCTGGCGCTCAGAAACTGTTTGCCTGCATGAACCTCTCTAATTGCAGTCAATAGTTCGCTGGCGGCATCCGATTTCCTCACAAAACCGCCTGCGCCAGTGTTCATCGCTGCCTCCACGGTGTCCACCGAGCCGTTTTCGCTCACGAAGAGCACTCTCGAATAAGGCGAAACCACCCTGATTCGCAAAGCAGCCTCTATCCCGTTCAAGGTCGGAAGGCCAATATCCAGCAGGATCACGTCGGGTTGCAGTTCTTGGGCTTGTTGAACTGCTTCCAATCCATCCGATGCTTGACCGACGACTTTTATTTCCCGCTCTTTCTGCACAGACTGCAGTACAAAAAGACGCCAACGCTCGAAGTCATCAACCACGAGTATACGAATTGAAGATGAAGCCATACGATCCCTCCTTGGAGCCAATCAAGCTCACCGCAAACTTTCAACACATGCCAGTAGGGCGAAGCCACGGAAAGATTCCATGGTCACACGATGTTGCTGCATAGAGAGTTATGCGACGAGGCGAGGGGGAGCACGGCCAAGAGTGGGGCGAAACGCAGGACTATCAAGGCGGGACTCAAACATCTCTTCACTATTTCGCAACGATGTGCAGTGAAGCATTGCAGACAGGGGCGCAACAGGGACGATTGCAACGCCAAATTTCGGGATGATCCGCGACGAATAGGCAGCACCACTCATCGTCCGTTTGGTAATGGAATCTTCAACTACGAAGGTTTCTGCCTGCAGATCGTCGGTGATTGAAATTGTCGGAAACAGCAGAATTAAAACGCAAAGCAGAGTAACCAACTGCGGTAGTAAATGTCTGCGATCTCTCGGAACCACCCAGATACTGGCAACAAAGCTACCAGCTGCAATCAAGAACCAGACAATGTTCAGCAGTGCTTCCATGCGAAAGCTTACGTGGCGTGCGAAGCATACTCGAGACTTCTGCGCCACAACACCTGTCAGAAATGACAGTCACCAAAGCACCTCCAGGAAGTTGATGATTCCGAGTGGTGGTGTCTCTTAGTCCGTTCGATTCTGGAGAGCACTCCATTGTTTCAAGTTGTTAGCGAAGCGAGCGATGGGGAAGAAGCCGCCGAAACAGCAATCGCATTGCTTCCCGATGTGGTGCTACTGGACATGGGAATGCCGCGCCTCAACGGAATCGAAGCAGCCGGGAAGATCAGACGAGCGTGTCCGGAGTCCAGATCATTCTCCTGACACATAGAGAGCATGATGGTGATGTCAGGAGAGTCGCCCTTGCCACACTTCGTCCGTGTAGGTCTGGCGAACTTCTTTGAGCGGCTCATCCTCTAATGCGAACACCGCAAAACCACAGTCCAAACATATCAAAATCTGAGGAAATGCCCACACGATAGGCTTGTCTAAACCTTGAAGTCCGGGAAAGTGAAGGGCAAGTTCGCCGTTAAATTTGCGCTGGTTTTCTGAGGAACATGAGGGACACGCGACACAGAAAGACATAGACTACTCAACTTTCTATCGCTGTTGTTTAAGCGACGCACACAGGAGCTTTCGAACCTACTTGTCATGGTGAGCGTCGAAAAAGCCTTGTTAGCAGCGAAGAGGTGTGAGCAACTCCAGTCCTGAGGTTCGCAAGTCGGCGGCAATTCTTCTTTCTATGAGTGCTCGGTCATTGCACGTCCGCCCCGAAAGAGGCGGCGCAATACTAAGGGCAATTCTCTCTTGGCCGTCGCTTTGCTCAGCTTGCACGTTCTGATTACTGCCGATAGGAAAGACTATCAAGGGGACATCAGGGACGCCGTCGCCATCGATATCGAGTGAGCCGAGTTGTGGCCCGAAGGAAAAGAGAGCGATCGCAAACAGCAGGATCGCAGCGGGCGTGTTTGCCATCTCTTTCATCTGTAGATGGTCACAATATGATGGACCGCAAGAACATGCAAGTTGTCGGACCACTGTACCTCCCGGTTGACGTAACATCCCCATTACGCTCAAAATCCCGCCCCCGCTGTCCCCCTGATCGCCGCTCCGTTAATCCGTAACACGCCCACGCCGCCCCGCCCCTCAGCACCAGCTCAACTCCCCCAAGCGAGCGAAGCGAGCGCGTCTCAACGGCAACATCAAGAGCAACAGCAACGACAACGTCTCATAGCTCACACTGTTTACTACTTTATCAAGCGCTCTGAGA
>Ga0210401_10007756_pt1 | contig 10726 bp, 8 predicted proteins | sample IncBWH32MmetaG_FD_150866 | JGI IMG/M metagenome (GOLD analysis project Ga0210401, IMG submission 150866) | Forest soil microbial communities from Barre Woods Harvard Forest LTER site, Petersham, Massachusetts, United States - Inc-BW-H-32-M | ecosystem: Environmental > Terrestrial > Soil >... | reverse complement strand
TGTCGCGGCCACATTGAAATCGAAGGTGCAGGGTACGGGAAGGTCAACCGCGGCACTGTCCTGAAACGCGGGAGCAACAACGCTGGCGTGAGTCCAGAGCATGGTTTTCAAAGTCTGACCCCAGCGTTCGGCGTCGCCAAAGAGGTCACTCAGCTGCTTTTGATCTTCGGCACTATATTGCCGCCGTGTGACCTCGAGCTGGATTTGGCAGCGTAATGCGACCGAATGAATAGTTTCATTTGCGACAGCATTGCTGATGCGGAGTTTGAACAGAAGAGTTGGAGCGACCGTAAAGCGCAGCGGCTCGGCTTCCTCGATTTGGAAGCTCAGATCAGGCACTGGCTTCCTCTTTCACTACCGTCGCACGTTGTTTTAGTCCGTCGAAGAATTGCGCAATCTCCTGCCAAACTTCGGTTCCACCTGAAAGGCCGCGCCAGTTGGCGCGAATCAGTCCCACCAGTTTGTAACATTCATCGATCGGCAGCACATAATATTCTGGAGCAGTAAATCCGCGGACATGCCCAACCCGATTGACGATTAGAGCTTCAACATCAGCTTCCATTTCGGCCAAGACTGGATTAGCTGCTTCAATCTCTGTCCAGGTTTCGAGCGGCAGTAGCGATTCAATGGCACCCGCCGGGCTCGGGTAAAAAGCTACTACTCTCTCATCCGGCGTACTGCGGAAGAAAAATGCCATACTGATCGGCACCATCAGGCTGTCCCATTGGCCGTCAGAAAGGTGGAAATCTGGCAGGGAAAGTACGCGCCGAGGGACACGCTTGTACTTCGTTCCCATTCCGCTAAAGAGAATTGCGCAAGCATTGCAGGTGCACAGTAGTTTGCGGCTCTTCGGTTCGATTAGATGCGGATGTTCCGCTGCAACTTCGGCGCTGCACAACTCGCAACGCTCAACCGCCCGTTTGCGCCGCACAAATTGGCGAAGCGCACCGAATGCATTTTCGTATCCCGGCTGAACTTCATTCATCATCAGGTCACGAACAATTCCCACCACCAGCTATTGGTGCAGAGCGGTACCCGCAATCACGCCTCCCAGCTTTCCCAGGGGTACGAAGCCGGACGAACCCGCCTGCTCCTCAAGTCCTTCGATTAGCAAGCCACTCATGTCGGGCGCGGCCTCGTACAGCGCGTCCTCAACCATCGCCTTGAGAGTCTTGCCTGTGGAGCCGCATGCGTGCCCGGTGACTCGGAGATGCAAACGGACCGCGCCGCTGTCGATGCCAATCAGTTCTATTTCACCTCCGCCTTTGTGCACGCGCGGACGAACTTTTTCCACTGCCTGCGCTACCCGACTTTCCAAATCCAACGGATGAAGACCGTACAAAACTAGAAGGCTGCTGACCAGCGGATCGCTGCCCAATTCATCGATAGTGTGCAGTCCCGGCTCACCGCTTTTCGCGACAATTTCCATCACTCGCTCGAAACCGGCTGCGTGTAAATCCAGCACTAACTGCACCAATGCTTTCGCTCCAGCTCTGGCTTCCGGGTCGACGATGTTCTCCAGTTCACCGACCAATTGGCCGATGCGCTGGATCTTTATCTGGAAATTTTTGTCATCCGCCATGATCCTCCAAACGGGTGCGCAGGTGTCCTCGCCACTGCACACTCAATTCAATTCAATGCCTCCTTCACCGCTGCACGCCGAACATCGGAGAATGGTGAGTCTTCAACACCTTCCCGTCGCCGAGATACATGTGAACGCCGCACGGCAGGCACGGATCGAAGCTGCGCACGGCTCGCATGATGTCGATGCCCTTGAATTTTTCCGGCCCATTCTCTTCGAAGATCGGCGTATTCTGCACCGCGTCCTCGTAAGGCCCAGGAGTACCGTAAATGTCCCGCGGATTGGCATTCCAGGGTGTCGGCGGGTACGGATGGTAGTTGGCAATTTTACCTTTGCGAATTACTACGTGATGCGATAGCACACCTCTCACAGCTTCGTGGAAGCCGCAGCCGATGGATTCTTCTGGCACTTTGAAATCCGACCAGGTTTTGGTGTGGCCGGCATGAAGTTCTTCCATCGCCCGCTCCGCGAAATACAACGCAGCCGCCGCAGCGTACGCCTGGAAGTACGTCCGTGCCCGATCGCGCTCGATAGCATTGCTCCACTGCGGAATCTTCCACTCGAATTCGACTTCGGGTTTCGACATTGTCTTAGGCAAATAAATCTTCACGCTCTTGCCGGTGGATTTGATGTAGCCAATGTCCACCAGTCCCGCCAGCGCAGTGGCCCACAGCCGCGCGATTGGTCCGCCGCCGGTGTCAAGCGCGAGGTGGTCGCCCGTACGTTTATCAAACCAGCGCGGCGACATGACCCACGTGTACTTGCCGTTAAAGTCTCGCTTTTGCGGCCGAGGTATCGTGGTCTGGTTCCAGGGATGGTTCTTGTCGACCGGATTTCCCAGCGGATCGGTTTTCACGAACGTCTCGGCGTTCTTCCAATCGTCGTAATACGAACTGCCCAGCAAAATTCGAATGTTCAAGTTGATGTCGACCAAATCGGTTGTGACCAGCTTGCCGTCGACGACCACGCCGGGAGTCACGTACATGGCGCGACCCCACTTCGTCATGTTCTCGTATTTGTAGTCGCAGACCTCGGGATTCTGGAACGACCCCCAGCATCCCAAGAGAATCCGGCGGCGACCAACTTCCTCGTACCCCGGCAAGGCGTCGTAGAAGAAGTCAAACAGGTCGTCGTGCAAGGGGAGTACTTTCTTCATGAACTCGACATATTTCATCAGCCGGACGATATAGTCGGTGAAAAGCTGCACAGTCGGCACCGTTCCTACCCCGCCGGGATAAAGCGTCGACGGATGCACGTGGCGTCCTTCCATCAGGCAGAACATCTCGCGCGTCATTCGGCTCATCTGCAACGCTTCGAGATAAAAAGAACCGGTGAAAGGATTGAGCGCCCGCATAATGTCGGCGATGGTGCGGAACCCGTGCTCGTTGGAATGCGGCGCCGGAGTTGATTCGGCCTTCGCCAGCACTTTGGGATTAGTTTCCTTCACCATCTGTTCGCAGAAATCAACGCCCACCAGGTTGTCCTGGAAGATATTGTGATCAAACATATATTCGGCGGCCTCGCCGAGGTTGACGATCCATTCCGCCATATCCGGAGGCCTGACCCCGAAAGCCATGTTCTGGGCGTAGTTTGCACAGGTGGCGTGGTTGTCGCCGCAGATGCCGCAGATTCGGCTGGTTATGAAGTGAGCATCGCGCGGGTCTTTACCTTTCATGAAAATGCTGTATCCGCGAAAAATCGACGATGTGCTATGACATTCCGCAACTTTGCGAGCGTCAAAATCAATCTTGGTAAAAATGCCCAGGCTGCCCACGATGCGGGTAATTGGGTCCCAGTTCATCTCCACCAGTTTCCTGGATTTGCTGGGAACGTCTTTCGTCGGTGCAGTGATGGTACTCATATCGTTGGCTCCTTTGCCTTCTCGGATCAGACTTGCCGAGCCTCTGAATTAAGGTCGTCGTTAATAGGATCGGGGATGGTATCCGGTGGTTAACTCAGCCCGCGGATGCCGCCACTTGGGCTCTTTGTTCACGGTGTTTTGCGTGACTGACCGCAACGCCCGAATCGCCTTGCCATACACACCGATGCTGCCTGTCGAAACTCTCGCTCCCGGGGGTTCATCCATGAACGGCATAAATTTGTCGGGGAAACCGGGCATGGTGCATCCAATACAAATGCCGCCAACATTCGGGCACCCTCCGATTCCTGCCATCCAGCCGCGTTTGGGCACGTTGCAGTTGACCACCGGTCCCCAGCATCCGAGTTTCACGATGCATTTGGGAGAACCGTAGACCTCCGCGAAATCGCCCTGCTCGTAGTAACCAGCGCGGTCGCACCCATCGTGCACAGTGGCACCGAACAACCAGGTAGGACGCAGTTGATCGTCTAACGGAATCATCGGAGCCAGGCCCGCGACCTGATAGAGGAGGTACAGCACCGTCTCCATAAAGTTGTCGGGCTGCACCGGACATCCGGGAACATTCACGATCGGCAATCCAGCCTTTGACCGCCAGTCCCAGCCAAGATAATCGGCAAGGCCCATGCAGCCCGTCGGATTGCCTTGCATGGCATGGATGCCGCCGTAAGTGGCGCAGGTCCCGATGGCGACTACTGCTAATGCCTTTGGCGCCAATCGGTCGATCCACTCGGTGGTTTTGATGGGCTGCTTCGTTTCCGGATCAGTTCCCATCGCCGCCCAGTATCCTTCCTTCTTAATGCTCTCGTTCGGTATCGATCCTTCGACCACCAAAACGAAGGGCTCAAGCTTGCCTTCCTCGGCCTGATAAAAAAACTTCATGAAGTCATCGCCCACTTCTACGGCAAGCACGGGATTATGCAAATGCACCTTGGGCAGTCCTGGGATCGCGCCCAACAAAACATCTTCAACACTGGGTTGAGTGGCCGCAGTAATCGAAACCGAATCGCCGTCACAGCCGAGGCCGGCAGTGATCCAGAGAATGTGCACCTCTTTAACCGCCGGGGCCTTTTGAGTGGACCGGCCATATGGAACTGTAGCTGTTCCCATAGGATTGCTCCTTTCCCAACAGACTTGATCGCGAATGACCGCTCATCAGCTTGCAATGTGTAAATAAAATTGATCTCGGTAATTCGAAGTCCAAATCAAGAGTCAGGATCGGCCTATTGCAATGCGGTTACAAGGGCGGCAGCCCTGTTTCTGTTCTCCGAGTAATTCCCACAAAGCGCATCGGGGATTCCCCTAGTTGTCGAAAAGTATGCTGAAAAGGATTTTTAGACAGGCGTGGATGCTGATGAGAGCTTCGAGGCAGGTGCAGGCCCGTTGATGCGCTACATAATTCGGTTCAAGCCACCGCTGGCGTTTTTTCGGCTGACGACAACCAACTCTCCATTTGTTCGTGGTTTACGACACCGGCTTGCTGCGACACTAGCCTCCCGTGGGCAAATACCGCGAAGTTTGGAATACCTCGCACGTTATAGCGATTGGCTAGCTCGGGGTAACGTTCCGTATCGACCTTCACTACGATGGCGCGGCCTGCCATGTCAGTCGCGGTGCGCGCCACCTCAGGTGCTGCCATTCGGCAGGGTCCGCACCATGCCGCCCAGAAATCCACCAGTACTGGGACGCGGGCCTTCGCGATGATTTCGTCGAACAGCTGGCTATCCACTTCTATAGGTTCGTCGAGCGGCGGCAGCGGAGACTTGCAATTGCCGCAGCGGCCGGTATCGGCCAGGTGCTCTACCGGGACGCGATTTTTTTTGCCGCAAGTCTTACAGACACGAATGACAGGCATAAAGATACCTCGGTCCTGCGCAGTTGATGTTCTGATGATGCCACAGGTTGTCCATACCTCTGAAGTCGTAGTTCATCCTACGCGTGCTTTCGGAGTTTCGCTTCATGCTCAGGAGGAATTGTAAGCGGATGCGCCAGCCGATAACTTCGGCCAGAAGGACGCACTCCGAGCGCATTTGTCCCGTTCACGCAAGCGGGATATGTGAGCCGAAGTGATGGGGACGGTTTCATCTTCCGCAAGTTGTGAAGATGGTGACGTCCCCACAAATTGATCTTTACGAATTGATTTTTGGACGCGAATTGTCACCTTTCGGAGGACGCATGAGCGCAAGTCCAGTGCTTATCGAATTCGACCACTTGAGACACAAATGGGGATGGTTGCTGACGCTTGGAATCGTTATGCTGATTCTCGGAACGATCGCTTTCTTCATTACTCCGGCGGCCACGATTGGGACGGTGATAGTGCTGGGCTGGCTGCTGATAATAAGCGGCGTTGTGGAACTGGTTCAGGCGTTTCGCGTGCGAGCTTGGAGCGGAATCTTTATCCATTTAATCGCCGGAATTCTTGGAATCCTGGTTGGCCTGCTGGTCGTGACACACCCGGTAGCGGGCGCCTTGGCGTGGACGCTGCTGTTCGCTTCGTTTTTCACCGTGGTGGGGATCTTCCGAGTGATCGCCGCTATCCGGTTGAAGTTTCCTCATTGGAAGTGGGCGGTTTTCGATGGCGTGGTAACGTTTGCTCTGGGACTTCTGCTTTGGGCAGAGTGGCCTTGGTCGGGGCTATGGTTTATCGGCTTGGCGGTGGGTATTTCGCTGGTATTGCGCGGATGGTCCTATGTGATGTTCGCCTTTGCCATTCACAGCCTGGCTTTGCCTAGTCGCGGTCAGATCCGGCAAGCGGCGTGAGAGATGGCGAGCAGTCGCAAAGTCCCTGATTTGGAACGGGTCGATTTAAGCGCGACCTGTCTCCTGCAGACGCGGTAATTCCACAAACTGATCAGCGATCCTACTGCTTCGGGGCAGCCAGCGCACGACTGCACTAGCCGCCGGGTACTCAAAAAATACTCTAGGTCACGCGGCAACGGCAGCGTCCATGCGAACCAGCCCTCGATTGACCGCCAGACCGACAGCCTCGGTGCGTCCGCTCGCCTGCAACTTTTCCAGGATGTGCGTGACGTGAACCTTGACTGTAGCTTCGCTGATGTCTAGCGCTATTCCAATTTCCTTGTTGCTCTTACCTCTAGCCACAGCGTGCATGACTTCCATCTCTCGAGGAGTCAGCTCGCGGACGGTAACGCGCTTAGCCAGTTTGGCTCCCACTTCCGGCGGAATCCAGGTCTTGCCTCCTCCGACCGCCTGAATGCATTCGACAATCTCTTCTGCCGGGGCGTCCTTAAGAATAATTCCTTGAGCGCCGGCACGAAGTGCGCGGTAGATGTCTTCCTCACTCTGGTAAATGGTGACGATGATCAGGCGAGCCTCGGGATCTTTTTTGCAGATCGAGGTAATCGCTTCCACCCCATCCATTATCGGCATTCGCAGGTCGAGGATTGCAATGTCGGGGCGTTGCGAGAAGAATGCTTCCACGGCTTCACTTCCGTTACGAGCCTGAGCCACTACCCGCATATTGGGTTGCCGGTTAATGAGTGACGCAAGTCCCTCGAGCACAATGGGATGATCGTCGGCAACGAGAAGGTTGAATGACTTGGTCTTTGCCGCGTTTGACGGAACCGGGCGCTCCTCCATCTCCTCTACACGAGCGGGACCAGAAATGGACTGCCTGTTTGCGCCCGCGGGCAATGCCCGCGAATGATCCGGTTTCTTCAGAATCTCGCGAATTCTTGTTCCTGCTGGGCTACTGTCGGCTCGTACTCCAAACCCCGCGGGGTGTCGCCCACCACGGGAGCGGGAATCAAGGTTGCTTCCGGTCGTTGGCATAACATCCTCCACTTCTATATTCGATTAGTTATGAACGGTGACGGTTTGCAAATTTTACGGCCAGATCAATAAGCATTGCGTAAGGCCCCATCGTCGACGATCTTTCCCAGAAAGCCGACGGCGCCGACGCGCAGAATCATGTCGCTACCTCTATGAGCGCAGAATAACTCTGGAGAAGAGCCTTGTCCATTGGACCTTGGTCTCAACCGTGACCAGTCTTTTGCGAAAGTAATTCTCATTTTTCGGCCATGCGAATTCGGAACCCATGGTCCGCCGACAACTGGATGCCGCGAAAGCATCAATCCCTTAGTATGGGCATTCAGTCACTCAGCGCTAGCCCCGGATTTCTACTTTGGGGCTTAACGCGGAATCGCGCACGCGGCGAAACGCCTCTGGCAGGGCTTTCAATAGGTCGGTTGCGACCAGCGAATGTTCGCCCACGCTTTCACGGGCGACGTCGCCGGCGAAGCCGTGAAGGTGAACCGCAGCAACGACTGCTTCCACGATGTGTGTGGGATTTTGCGCGATGAAACCCGCCACCATGCCGGTGAGAATGTCTCCCGTGCCTCCAGTTGCCATGCCGGGATTTCCCGTGGTATTCACCCAAACCGTGCCGTCGGGCTGCGCAATCAGAGTGCGATGCCCTTTCAGCACCACGATCAATTCGCACTCACGGGCGAAAGTGCGGGCAACATTGATGCGATCCCGTTGCACTGCAGCTACGGTAGAGGCGAGCAGTCGCGCCATCTCTCCGGGATGAGGCGTAATCACCAGACTGCGTCCTTTGCCGTCGAGTTCGGTGGATCGTCCTTCAAAGGCATTGAGACCATCGGCGTCCAGGACGAGAGGTGTCTTGCACGTCGTCACTAAGCTGCGAACGAACTCAGACGTCTCGGGATTACGTGAGATTCCTGGTCCTACAGCCAGAACCGTCTTGCCTTTAATCACTGCATCCATCGTCCCCTTTTGGAGAGCGCGAGTGGAGATGGTGCCGGCAGCGGTCTCGTCGAGCGGTTCAGTCATCATTTCAGGATGAAAGCCCGCGACAGTGGGAAGCGCCGACTTCGGCGTGGCCACGGTCGACAATCCCGCGCCGGTGCGCAGCGCCGCCATTCCCGCCATCGCGACTGATCCCGCCTTCCCCACTGACCCGCCAATCGCCAGCACATGGCCGAAGTTTGCTTTATTCGCTGCGAGCGGCCGCGGCCCGACTAAAGGCGCAATGTCACCCGGAGTAATCAAATTTAATTGCAGCGAAGAAACGATTGCTTCATCGGGTGATCCAATCGTAGCGATGAGTGTTACCCCATCGGTTAATCTCCCGAAAACGTGCGCCGGCCGCGGTGCAGTGAATGTGACCACGGCATCGGCGCGCGCAACCGTCCCAATCTGTTCGCCCATGACATCGGAGTCAGCTCCCGAGGGTACATCGACCGCAACTACCGGCGCGGAACTCGCATTCAACAGCTTGATTGCGTCGGCGTACAAGCCGCTGACGGGCGGCTTAAAACCCGTTCCCAGAATCGCATCCAACAGAAGTTCAGATTCGAATACAGCCTGAGCGCGCTCTGCCTTCAATTGCTCGCTCGACCTTACGATCACCGGCGCAATCGGAAGCCTGCCGAACATCTCCGCTGCGTCGCCGCGCAGTTGCGACGGTTCAGCCAGCAAGATTATGCGCACTGCCTTTCCCGCACCCTGCAGCTTTCTTGCCGCCACAAAGCCGTCTCCGCCATTGTTGCCCTTGCCGCAAATTACGCCGATGCGCTCTGCTGACGGGTAGTGCGAAACGGCAAACTCAGCGACAGCCGTGCCCGCGTTCTCCATTAGCGTGAGCGAAGGCACGCCGAAGTGTTCGCTCGTGACGCGATCAATCTCGCGCATCTCGACTGCAGTGACGATTTTCATATATATCGCTACCGTTGCAAATGGAGGTCAGTGTCCCGCCCGGCCGGACGGGCCAGAGGCCCCTCCCTCCATTTCATTCAGCGACTATAAAACAAAACGGCCCTCCGCGTATTTCGTGGAGAGCCGCAAATCTAGATCAGCAAATCTCAGTCTGCCATCGAGTGCTTGGACTCTTGCAGCGCCTGCACTTTACTGTGCTTGCGCCCGTAGCTGAAATAAATCGCCAGCCCGATGATCAACCACACTACCAGCCGGATCTGGGTAGCCGGAGACAGAAAAACGATGAGCGCACCTGAGAAAAGAATCGAGAGAATAGGAACCAACGGGACCATCGGTGTCTTGAATGGCCGGTTAAGTTCGGGATGCGTCCTGCGCATCACCCACACCCCCGCACTCACCAGAACGAATGCGAGCAGCGTGCCTACGCTGGTCATCTCATCCAGCACGCTGAGTGGAATCACCGTGGCCAGAATCGCCACGAAAATACCCACCACGATAGAACTGAGGTAGGGCGTGCGAAAGCGAGGATGGATCTTCCCAGCCCAGGGCCAGAGTAACCCATCGCGAGACATGGCGTAGAAAACACGCGATTGCCCGAGCAACATCACGAGCATCACTGTTGCCAAGCCGCCGAGCGCACCGATTTCCACCAGAAATGTAGCCCATTGCTGTCCGGCAACGCGCATACCAACTACAACAGGATCGGGAACGTTAAGCTGCTGGTAGGGGACGAGGTGGGTGAGCAAACCAGAAACCAAGATATAAAGAACTGTGCAAATGACAAGAGAACCCAAAATGCCCACAGGCATATCTTTCTTGGGATTCTTGGCCTCTTGCGCCGCTGTCGAAACCGCATCAAAGCCGATGTAAGCGAAGAAGACCACTCCGGCGCCGCGCAAAATTCCCGACCATCCGAAGTGTCCCCACTCGCCGGTATTTGGTGGGATGAATGGGTGCCAGTAATTCGGCTGCCACCTATGCGAGTACAAAAATGCTCCGGCCAGCACGATGAACATAATCACTACTGCGACCTTCATAATCACAATGGCGGTCGTGAAGTTCGCCGATTCCTTGATGCCAATGACCAGAATCGTAGTGATGACCATAATGACCAGGAAGCCGACATAGTCGTATTTCAAATGCACGGACATGCCGAAAAGAGTGAAATCAGAGGTAGGAAAGGCAGGCAGATTCAAGCCAATATCGTGCAGGAATGCCCGCAGGTGTCCGCTCCAGCCCACCGCAACTGTAGCGGCCCCGAAAGCATACTCCAGGATTAAATCCCATCCGATAATCCATGCGACCAGTTCTCCCAGCGTGGCATAAGAGTAGGTGTATGCGCTGCCGGCAATTGGAATCATCGAAGCAAACTCGGCATAGCACAGTCCTGCGAACGCGCAGGCAACGCCAGCCAGGATGAACGAGATCACAATCGCGGGCCCGGCAAACTGCGCCGCAGCCTGTCCGGTGATCACAAAAATACCCGCCCCAATAATTGCGCCGATGCCCAGAGTCAGCAGATTCAGTGGTCCAAGGGCGCGCCGCAGGCTTTGTTCGCCTTCAACCTC
>Ga0210401_10007755_pt1 | contig 10727 bp, 13 predicted proteins | sample IncBWH32MmetaG_FD_150866 | JGI IMG/M metagenome (GOLD analysis project Ga0210401, IMG submission 150866) | Forest soil microbial communities from Barre Woods Harvard Forest LTER site, Petersham, Massachusetts, United States - Inc-BW-H-32-M | ecosystem: Environmental > Terrestrial > Soil >... | reverse complement strand
GTCCCCTTCGTAATCGATCTCTTCGCCCGGCACCGGCAGGTTGAGCACATCGCTGTCGCAATAGACGGCGGACTCGCCGGTCTCGGCCAGCACGATGAATTCGTGGCTGAGATCGCCGCCGATCGGGCCGGTCTCCGCGCGCATCGGGATGGCCTTTAGCCCCATCCGGGCAAAGGTGCGCAAATATGCGACAAACATCCGGTTGTAGGAGCGCCGCGCCGCGGCCTCGTCGATATCGAAGGAATAAGCGTCCTTCATCAGGAACTCGCGTCCGCGCATGACACCGAAGCGCGGCCGCTGCTCGTCGCGGAATTTCCATTGGATGTGATAGAGGTTGAGCGGCAAGCTTCTGTAGGACTTCACATAGGCGCGAAAAATCTCGGTGATCATTTCCTCGTTGGTCGGTCCATAAAGCAGTTCGCGCTTGTGACGATCGGTGATGCGCAGCATTTCGGGGCCATAGGCGTCGTAACGGCCGCTTTCGCGCCAGAGGTCGGCGAGCTGCAGGGTGGGCATCAGAAGCTCCAGGGCCCCGGCGCGATTCTGTTCCTCGCGGACGATTTGCTCGATCTTCTTCAGCACCCTCAGGCCGAGCGGTAGCCAGGCGTAGATGCCAGCCGCTTCCTGCCGCATCATGCCGGCACGCAGCATCAGCCGATGCGAGACGATCTCGGCCTCCTTCGGATTCTCTTTGAGGATCGGTAGAAAGAACCGCGACAATCGCATGGGGCACCAAAAGAATCGATCAAGCAAGGAAGTCAGCAGTGAAACCGGATCAATCACAAAAACACAAGGGCGGGGATCGGCAAAAGGCCGCTAACCAAACGGATTTCCTGTCGTTTCGCCAATTGCTTTGAACGCGCGATTATGGCGCAAAAGGGGTCACACCCGCACCCCGGGAAGCGCTTGGCCGCCCGAGGGCTTCGCTGAGACGTCCCTCACATTTTCATGCCGGAATGATCGGGCGTCTTCTGCATTTCCATTTGGCTGCGAGAGCCATCGGAACTGGCCGGGCCCTGCGCACCGATGCCCTGGACGTCGAGCAAGAGCGAAACCTTGCCCGCCCTTTCGAATTCCAGGGTGACCGGCACCTTGTCGCCCTGCTTGAGCGGGTTCTTCAGGTCGAGCAACATCAGATGATAGCCACCCGGCGCGAGCTTGACCGTCTTGCCGGGCTCGATCACGAGGCCCTGATCGAGTGGGCGCATCGTCATCACGCCATTGTTCACAGCCATTTCGTGAAGCTGAACCTTCTCGGCTATATCCGCCGAGCCCCCGATCAGCCGGTCGGCTACCGATCCGACGTTTTCGATGGTCAGATAGCCGCCGCCAACCTTGGCGCCGCCCGGCGTGGCACGGCTCCAGGCCTGTGTGATCACGAGATCACCGGCCTTGATCTCTTCGGCGCAGGATTGCGCTACGGAAAGGATCGCCAACAAAACCGCACAAGCAAATAGCCCGACGACGCGTGTCATAGCTGCCTCTTTTCTTTTTCTAATGGGGAAGAAACGCGCGTTCCTCGCCCGAGTTTCAACGGCAGACTTTGACGTAGACGCAAATCTTCTTGAAGTTTTCCCACCGGCATTGCTGCTCCACTCGACATGTCTTGCCCTTTTCGTCAGACGATGCCGCGCGAACCGGCGCCAGACAACCCAGGCCCAGTTCCAGAACAACGACCAGGACCGCTAATGACATAAGGTGTCTCATCGTTGGCTCCTCTCTTCCTGCCGATTTATATCAGGGACACGTCGTAGCCGGCACACCGAAGGAAATCTTTCGCTTTTCCTCCTTTAGGCAACCGTCTTTCCAGTGGCCTTTAAAGATACCTTGAAAGTTGGTCACGGTGCCTTCGCCGTTTGGTTTTCCGCTACGAAATTCGCCTTCATAACGGCCACTCTGCAATATCAAGACACCTTGCCCATTTGGCTCGCCATTCAGCAATTCGCCCTGGTAGCGCCCTGCGTTCCATTCTTGCGTGCCGCGGCCCGACTGAAGGCCCAGATTCCATTCACCTTCATCCGTCTCAATAGCCTTGCCACCTCGCAACCATTGCAAGGTGCCGGCGCCCTGCGCGAACCCGTTAGCACAACCACCCGACCAGCTCGCGGTCTCACCGTCGAGCGGGTGGGGATTCCATACTTTGCAGCCGCTCTTAGGATCGGCGACCAACACACCGCTTGAACCAGCCTCGCTGTAGCCCGCCAAAGCACCCAGCCATGCACATATCAATAGCGTCCTTGCTGCAGCGGTTGGCATCACCCGTCAACTCTCTGCCGGTCGTCCGCCATGCTTTGCTCAACGTTGCAGTAAGGGCAGCACCACGTCGCGGAGCAACTGCTCGCGAACGTCGATGAACTTGTCGCGCACAACTCCGTCACGATCGATCACATAAGTCAGCGGAAATCCTTCCGGCTGTCCAAATCCATTCTCCGAAATCCGCCCGATCGTAGAGGTCGGATAAGACAAGGCACTGCTCATCGTCCGCATTCGTGCGAAGTCGCGCGGGTGATCGGTGCTAATTCCGATCACCTCCAGTCCCTGCGCATGGTATTTTCGATAAAAAGAATCGAGAATCGGCATCTCCTTTCGGCACGGCGCGCACCAGGTCGCCCAATAATTGACAAGCACTACCTTGCCGCGCAACTTGCTGAGGTCAAACGTTTCTCCTCCCACTACTGACACGACGAGAGCAGGCGCCGGCGCATCGATGGACGGAGCGGCGAACGCCAAGCCCAATCCCACCGGCTGAAGCAGCAGCAAAGCCGCAGCAAACAACGGTGGGCCAAGGTTTGCGGGCGTAGACAGCCGCCATGCTCGGATTGGGTTTTTGCTCCGACTCATATTCCAGACCCTTGCATCGCCGACCGCACCATCTTGTGAGGCGTCGGCCCCTGCAATCTAATGCGCAATGATTGTTGCCCTCGCCGGTACTTGTTCAGAAATTGTAGCTAGTAACGAACTTGAACAGGAAGGGTGCGACAAGCTGACCATCCGTTCCCGCATTGTTTCCGGCATTCGCGCGGTAGTAGACGGTGAACTCGACATCGACGTAAGTCTTGAGCACCTTGTGAGTTGCCTCATCCAGCACTTTCGTGAACTCGATTCCGGGCGACAGCAAGACGCGATCGAAGCCGGAGTTGAGTGGATCCGACCCAGTACCGCTGTCGGAATCCCGATGGGACACGACCATCTGCGCAAGCGGAGTTATCTTGTCGAAACCCAGCACATGGTACCAATTGTTATAAACGATGCCGATAGCGCCGTCGATTTGCATACCGGGGTGATAGGTCTGGACCACACCCAGGTTTCCGTCGAAGAAGCCTTGCGGATCGGGGGCCGACTGATACGCGAACGGTTGCCGCCACACGAACGTTGAAAAATATTGCCAGGCATTATCGCCGCTAAGCAAGCCGCGATGAAACGCTCCCAGTATCAGGTCGGTGCTGCCAGTTCCGACTTGATTGTCGCGATCAAGCCCGGGCGATGCAAAGGTCGCAGTCGGCAGCTTGAGACCGAAAATAATGCCGGTTGAAAGGTCGCGCGAAAACCCGGTGTACATTCCCATGATCTCGAGGTCGCCGAACGTTCTCGAGTTGAACGTTTGGACTTGGCCTGGAAACGCGAAGTCGGTCTCGGTCGTCAGCGCACGGTTCGCGAAGGTTGGCACCCTTATCATAACGCCCCAGTCACGATTAAAGCTGTAGCTGGCGCCGACATTGTACCATTGGGTCTTGAGATCCTTATCCAGATTTAATGCCGCCGGCGCCTTGGAACTGCCGACGTAGTTTTGCTTCTGGTCCTGGCTCCAATATTCAAAAAAGATTCTACCGCCGTGATCCTGCTCCTGCGGCATGTCGAGGCCACCAACGTCAAACACGCTGCAACCGCATGCGCATGCGTGCGCGGTGGTTGTCGTGAAGCCGACAAGAGCCCCCACCGAGAGGATCGCGGTCAGGAAGCAGGTCGCCAGAATCGCAGCAATTTGGCCGCTCAGGCTTTTAATCAAGAGAAATTTCGTTGTTGGTGTGGTGGTCGACATGATGTCACCGTGGGATTGATGCGTTTCATTATGTCCGGAGCAGCGCATTCGCGGCCCGGCGACGAAGAGCGAGCTTGAGCACAAGGGCGCCCAAGCGATCAGAACCGGAAGTTCACGCTGGCGCGTAGAAGTTGGGTGACCAGATCGCTGGAACCGTGCAGCGTATTGGCGCCACCGGCAGCGTCGGTTATCGCACCAACCGCGTTGAACTTTGGAAAGCCCGCGTAAAGATATTCGGCGCGGAACGTCCAACGATCGGCAAACGCATGTTCCCAGCCTGCGCCGGCAACCCAGCCCGCCAACGATTTCGATGCCACCGCGCTTCCGCCACCGGGGGGAGCGGCGCCGTCGCCGTAGCTTTCCAAATAACTGACCTTCGTGAAAGCTGCGCCCGCCGTGACATAGGCGAGGTCTCGATCCGCCGCGATCCCGAGCCTAGGACGAACTGTCGCCAGGTAATTCGTCGTGATGGATTGCCCGATGGTGAATGGAGTTACGCCATCGCTCAGCGTAATGCTGTTGTTGTTGAAGAACGGATTGCTGTGGAAATAGTCGAAGTCGCCTTCCAATCCGGCGACGAATTGCCCCGACTGTATGTTACATCCGATCTGACCGCCGGCCAGCAAACCATCGCCGCTATGAGCGCTCGTTCCGGCCCCCGCTACCACGGCCGGGTCGGAACCCAACAGGTGCGTCCCCGCGTCAACGGCTGTATTGAAGTTTGTGCCGCTCGCGCCGCCCCCAACGTTGGCTCCGACATAACAGCCGGTCCAGCTATAGACGGACGGTTGCGGCGCCTTCATTGGCAGGTCGGCCGCCGCCGCGCCGGTCGCCGCGGCGACGACCAGCATCATGGCGGTTACAACGGCGAAGCCTTCCTTCTTCGATCGGCATTTATCGGCCTTCGCAAGACCGTCGCAGAAACCGGATCGGTTCCGGGATTGGCAGTCAACAGTAACATGTCTGATAGGATCAACGCTCGTGCGCTCGTGCATAGCTAACGCCCCGCAAAATGAATCGAGTCTGGAACAACTCAATTCGAAAAGGACGACCTGAGGGGTCGGGTTTGGTGGAATAGCCTCAGGAAGCCTGCGGCGGCGCGCGCGCTTGTGTGTTGGAACCCGCTCGAACGGCGGGAACGGGGTTTGCGGCCTCTAGCCACGATACTAGCTGGTAGTGCCGCTGTAGACTCACAAAGGTGAGTGTGGGCTGATCCAGGGCGATACTGCCGGCTTGGCCAACCCCGCAGAAGGCGCAGCACTCTTCGTGCGTATGCTGGGTCTTGGCCGGAGCCGGCTGCGTATCGGGGGACGACGCGGATTCAGCACAGATCGACGCCATATAGAGCGGGTCGGTCGTCGCATAGGCAACCATGCGGAACGCCGCGATCGGCGCCATCAGTTGCACCAAAACCGCCACAAGCACGATTGGAACAATCGATTCCAGTCGCCGTCGCATGATTTTCCCCAAGAGCCTTCGGTAAGGTATCACCGCCGTCAGCCGTTGTCGAGGTTGCCATAGAAGCGCCTCGGTACGCGATACGCGGCAATGATCCGTCCGCATTGGACCGACGGGGAATAAAGGTTGCGGTCATCGGAGTCTCTCTCGTGATGACAAGGATCGTGCAAAACGGCGCCCTCTGGCGAAGGCCGCGCTTCTGGCGAAGGCTGGTTAGTGCGGCCGCCATCTATGTTCTGGTCATGCAGCCGCTATTGCTTGGGGTTGTCGGTCCCCAACTCGCCCAAGCTTCCGCCCCCGGCGATTTTTCCCTTTCCGCGCTTTGCCTGCATCAGGCCGACGGCAGCCCTGCTGCGCCGTCCGATCGGCAAAAACACCCTGCGCATAACCACTGTTTGTTTTGCTTTTCCGGAGCGTTCCAACTCCTGGATGCCCCTGGGCCAGCAGCGATCTGCTCGGTCGGCCCGGAATTCCGCAAGGTGCGTCAATCGACCCACCCGCTGCGGCTAACTTCTTCCACCCAATATTTGGTCGCACGTCCCAGGGGTCCTCCGTTCAGCAAGTGATGCAAGGCGGCCTTGACGTTTGCCGCAACTGCTTTCACCTATTCTGAGCGGAGAAATCCTGATGTCTCGGCATATGCTGCCTTCACTTGCGCTGGCGAGTCTTTTCGCATTGGCGTTCACCTCACCTTCCCTCGCCCACTGTTTCGTCGGCGCCCGCTTTCTTCCCGCGACGCTGGCGATCGACGATCCCTGCGTTGCCGACGAAATGTCGATCCCGACGGTGCAGTGGTCCAAGACCGCGGACATGCCGCCCGCCACCGAATGGGATTTCTCAGGCGAGATTTCGAAGCGAATCACCGAAAATTTTGGCGTCTCGGTCGGCCAAAACTGGACGCAAATTCGCCAGGCCGACGGCACGCTCCAGGCAGGATTTCAAAATCTTGAGACCACTTTCCAGTACCAGGTGCTGAAGGACCGGTCGCACGAGTTCGCCTTATTGACCGGCCTCATTGTCGATTGGGGTAACACCGGGTCAACCGCTTCCGGGCTAGCCACCAAGTTCAGCACGGTTACCCCAACCGTCTATTTCGGGAAGGGTTTTGGGGATCTGCCGGACAGCGTGTCGTGGATTCGTCCGTTCGCGGTGACCGGACAGGTCGGCTATCAAATCCCGACGGACTCCTTCGACTTCACTCAGAACGTCTTTAATCCGCAACAGCTCGTCTACGGTGCATCGTTGCAGTACAGCCTGCCTTATCTGAAATCCGAGGTCGTAGACCTTCAGCTTCCGGATTTCTTCAATCATCTTATTCCGATCGTCGAAGTGAGTTTGACGACGCCGGTCGCCAACAATTTCGGTAACCCCTACAACACGACCGGAACCGTCAACCCTGGCGTGATCTGGGTCGGAAGCTATTTCCAGGTCGGTCTGGAAGCCATGATCCCGATCAATCGCGAGAGCGGAAGCGGGGTTGGCGTCATCGGCCAACTGCATCTTTATCTCGACGACATGTTCCCGACGACAATTGGACAGCCTCTGTTCGGAGGAACCTCAACTGCTCCCCGTAAATTGACCTTTTGAGGCACTACCATGCGAATGATAACCCTGACGATGACCGCCCTCTTCGTTCTCTTGGCCGGCATCGCCGCCCACGCTCACGCCTTTCTCGACCACGCGGAACCGCGCGTTGGGAGCACGGTGCCAACCGCGCCCCGCGAAGTCGTCCTGACCTATACCCAGAATCTGGAGCCGTCATTCAGCTCCGTCGAAGTCAGCGATGCCAACGGCGCGCGGGTCGATCTCGGCAAGGCGAGCGTCAGCGCGAGCACCATGCGTATCGGACTAAAGCCACTGCCGCCGGGGACCTACAGGGTTCGCTGGCAAGTGCTGTCGGTCGATACCCATACGACCGAAGGCAGCTTCACTTTTCGTGTCGGTCAGTGAAGGCCGACGCGGCTCAATCACTCAATAGGGTGCAGCGGCCGAACCGCCCTTAAGGATCGGTCGCGCCGCACCCTATTTTCCTGACGTGGAGGACAGCTTGTTGATAAATCCGCTGATCGCCGTGCGGGATATTCACTTCGTTTCGTCGGTGATCGTCGCGGGCATCGTCTTTTTCAACCAGTTCATTGCAGCGCCGGTTCTGCGGGCGAACATGCAGGTCACTGGAACGGCGGCCTCCTTTGGAGACCGCACCCGCAGGATATTATGGATCAGCCTGATCCTGTCGCTCGCGTCGGCCTTTGCATGGTTGTGCCTGTTGTCCGCGCGGATCGTCAGCAAACCGGTCGACGAAGTCATCGCCGACGGTACGATCTGGACCGTTCTTTCGCGAACGCAGTTTGGCTTCGCCTGGGAGATGCGGTTCCTGTTCGGCTTCGTGCTGGCTGCGTCTTTGCTGCGGCGACGGACCGAAACGGCCACCTGGCAAGCCATTGCGCGCACGCTAATGGCCGCTGCTTACCTCGGCTCACTGGCCTTTGCCGGGCATGGTGCGGAAGGTCTGGGGTTTGACAGAAGCATCCATCTTGCCGCCGACTTCTTGCATCTGATCGGAGCCGGTCTCTGGCTCGGGGGTCTGATCCCGCTTGTGTTATTGCTCTCGGGCCTGCGCCGATTTCGTGAGGAAGGTTGGGTCTCAGCCGCGTGTGACGTCGCCGGCCGTTTTTCCAACCTTGGCATACTGGCTGTCGGCGTCTTGCTGGCAAGCGGGACGATCAACGCCTCGTTTTTGGTCGGCGGGTTACCAAACCTGACGGAAACGCGCTACGGCCGTTTGCTGCTTCTCAAGGTAACGCTGTTCGCTGCGATGGTCTGTCTGGCTGCAATCAACCGCCAATTTCTGTTGCCGCGACTTTGGGGCGAGGTGGGAATTGACCAGCCTCGCACCGTTCAATCGCTCGTGCGCAGCGCGCTGGTCGAAATTGCCCTCGGGCTTGGAATCGTCCTTATCGTCGGAATACTCGGCATCACGGCGCCCGCCAACGATATGGCCACTCACCTTCATTGATCTTCGACGGCATGACAGCTTGGTGGGACCTTGAGCGCCCCCGTGGGATTCACTCGGCAATGGGCGTTGAAGGCTTGTTCAAATCCGGGCCTGGGTGCCACGACGATGGCCACACGACCAGCAAGCCTTCTTGTTACTATAATACCATTATCATGTTTGGCGACATAAAGCTCAATTCGATTATGCCGAAATTCCATTCATTTCAGAACTTGCTTTAATTTTGAACAATCGTTGCCGAAATTGGTGACAAGATGAAAATTTTGGTCTACGAGTTCGGCCTCAGACAAAGCCGGAAGGTCGAAGTCTGGTGGTCCAAGTCTCGGGAGGAGCCCTGACGCGCACAAGCAGCGTCGTCCCGCCAATCAAGATCAACTTCAAATTCACGGGAAAATAGGGTCGACACAATTTTTAGAGCAGGGCTTCGCGCCCTGCTCTTTTTCTTTGGAGGCCTATCCGAAAAATCACGTCATTCCCGCTCAAGGAAATTCGATCCGATATCGGCTTTCTTCTTGGTCGGATCGAAATCGCAGTAGACGCCGTCGGCAAGCAGCGTGAAGCTCGGAATGATCGTGTACTTGTTGAGTTTAACCGAGTTCATGCCCACCACCCTGGTATTGATCCCGCCGTTCCATTTGAATGGCGTGGTGCTTGGCGCCTTTTCGCAAGCCGAAACCGCGTCCGCAAAGACGTACCCCTCGACGAAGGCCTTCATGGTCTGAAGTTGGGTGTTCATCCTCCAACTCAGGTAAAATGACGCGGCAAGACCGGCAATGATCAGAATCAGAAGCCCGGCAATCGTCCGTTGAAACGTCATATCTTCCCCCAAACCCAAACGACAAAATCGAACGGGCGAAGCCGTCAGAATGGCATCCCCATGAGCTTCGACAAGCGATCGATCGTGAGGAAGCCCGCGCGATAGGCGGCAAACGCCGCGGCATAGATCACCGCCGACAGCAGGGTCGTCCAGATCAGCTTGCGTCCCATTTGGCTTGCCACCGGCGCGCCCGGATCGGTTCCGGGGCTGCCTCCGCCGTCCTCATGCTGGCTTCGCACGCCGAACGGAAGCGTCAGGAACAGCACGATCCACCACAGGACGAAGTAAATCGCAAAACCGGTTGAAATGGTGTATGCCATCGCGCCTTACGCCTGTTCGATTTCGACGAGCGCGCCCGAAAAATCCTTGGGGTGCAGGAAAAGCACCGGCTTGCCGTGGGCGCCAATTTTGGGAATCCCATCACCGAGCACCCGCGCGCCCTCTTTGATCAGGGTGTCGCGCGCCGCAAGGATATCGGGCACGTCGTAGCAGATGTGATGGATGCCGCCGTCGGTGTTGCGTTCGAGAAATTTGGCGATCGGCGAGGTCTCTCCGAGCGGCTGGATGAACTCGATCTTGGTGTTGGGCAGGGTCACGAATACAGTGATGACGCCGTGCTCGGGCAACGGTTGCGCCGCGGAAACGTCGGCGCCGAATGCCGCGCCATAGATCCGGGCGGCCTTCTCGGCGTCCTTTACCGCGATCGCCACATGATTAAGACGGCCGAGCATGGCATTCCTCCGTCTTCCTTATAGCTTGCGCGTGCCCCGTTCGCAAAATCGCCAACCTTCCCCGCCGGAGGGCGCGCAGGCTGGCCGGTTTAGACCGTCAGTATGTGAACATAGCACAGCGGCTTCTTGCCCCATTGCTCCTTCAGTAGCGCACGCACGGCCCGGCGTACCGATTCCGCCGTCGCGTCGGGATCGCGCCGCCGCGCACGCGGCAACCCCTCTACCGTCGAAACGACGACGTCGAACACGATCTCATCGATGATTTCCCCGGCAGTATTTTTCTCGGGGATGCCCACCAGATCGATCTCGGGATCGTCGGCGAGTTCACCCTTTTCGGTCATCGCGATCGCAATGAAGGCACATCCGGCAAAAGCCATCCGGCGCCGCTCGACCACGGCACGCGATTTGGAATCCTCAAGAATGGTGCCATCCTTGTAGAGCCTTCCCGACGGCAGCTCGTCGATGATGCCTGGCTCGCCGGGCGCGAGCTTCACGAGGTCCCCGTTGCGACAAATAAGTACTTTCGGCACACCCGCGGCCCGCGCCAGCTTGGCATGCTCAAACAAATGCAGCGCTTCGCCATGGACGGGGATCAGGAGTTGCGGACGCACCCAGCCGATCATGTCCCGTAATTCGTCACGGCGCGGATGGCCGGACACATGAACCAGA
>Ga0210401_10007751_pt1 | contig 10728 bp, 8 predicted proteins | sample IncBWH32MmetaG_FD_150866 | JGI IMG/M metagenome (GOLD analysis project Ga0210401, IMG submission 150866) | Forest soil microbial communities from Barre Woods Harvard Forest LTER site, Petersham, Massachusetts, United States - Inc-BW-H-32-M | ecosystem: Environmental > Terrestrial > Soil >... | reverse complement strand
ATGCCGACCCGTGTGCGCATCACGCCGAGATAGAGCAATAGCGCCACCGCCAGCGCGACGACGATGATCGCCAGCCGATAGGCTGGATAATGGATGCCGGGCACGATCGCGACCGGCACTGTCAGCCAGGCCGGCAGCGGCAGCGCGAGACCCGCCGGGCCCCAGATCAGCCGCACCGCCTCGTTGAAGAACAGGATCAGGCCAAAAGTCGCCAGCACGTGGTCGAGATGATCGCGGCCGTAGAGGTGCCGCAGCGCCACAAATTCCAGCACGATGCCGAGCAACAGCGTCGCGCCGAGCGCCAGGATCGCGCCGAACAGGAAGTTGCCGGTCCAGGCCACGAAGGTCGCGGCGAAATAGGCGCCCATCATGTAGAGCGAGCCATGCGCCAGGTTAACGAAGTCCATGATGCCGAACACCAAGGTCAGCCCCGCCGCCAGCAGGAACAGCAGGAGGCCGAACTGCAATCCGTTCAAGAATTGTTCGACGACAAGCAGCATGAGAGCTCTGTAGGATGGGTTGAGCGAAGCGAAACCCATCGGCAACTTGGGCGAAGGTGATGGGTTTCGCCTCGCTCAACCCATCCTACGAAGATAACCGGCCGCAAGACATATGCCGACAGGGAAACAGCGGCAGCGCCGCGTGCGCCACCGCTGCATCTTGTCGACCCACGATCACTTCATCGGACATTTGTCGTGGAAGCGATCCTGATCGTCCTTGACGATGGTGGCGACCGTCTTCAGCGAGAGCTGGCCGTCGGCGCCCTTCACCACGTCCTGCAAATAGAAGTTCTGGATCGGGATGTGGTTGTTGCCGTATTTGAACGCGCCGCGCAGCGACTTGAAGTCCGCCTTCTCCATCGCCGCTTTCATCGCGTCCGTCTTGCTGGTGTCGCCGTTGACGGCGACCACGGCGCTGTTGATCAGCTGCGCCGCGTCATAGGCCTGCGCGCCGTAAAAGGACGGACGCTGGCCGGGATATTTCTTGCCGTAATCCTCGACGAAGCGCTTGTTCTGCTCGTTGGGCAGATCGTTGACCCACTCCTGCGCGCCGGGCACGCCGATCGCATTGTCCTTCTGCAGCGGCAGCGTCGTTTCGTCGATGGTAAAGGCGGTATAGAGCGGCATCTGCGGCTTGAGGCCGGCCTGCGTATATTGATTGAGGAACTGCACGCCGGCCGCGCCCGGATAGAACACGAAGATCGATTCGGCACCCGAGGCGCGCGCCTTGGAGAGTTCGGCGGAGAAGTCGAGCTGGCTCGGCCACACCGTATATTCCTCGCCCTTGATCTCGCCCTTGAACGTACTCTTGACGCCGGCCAGCATGTCCTTGCCGGCGGCATAATTCGGGCCGATCAGGTACACCGACTTGACGCCCTTCTGGTTCATGTAGAGGCCCATCGCCTGCGGGGTCTGGTCGTTCTGCCAGGAGGTCGAGAACACGTAAGGCGAGCACAGTTCGCCGGCGAGTTGCGACGGTCCCGCATTGGCGACGACCAGCATGGTCTTCGTATCCACGATCGGCTTGAGCGAGGCGAGCAGCACGTTCGACCAGATATAGCCGGCGATGAAATCCACCTTGTCGGACAGAATCAGCTTCTCGGTCTTCTGCTTGCCGACGTCCGGCTTGAACGTGTCGTCTTCGTAGATCACCTCGACCGTCTTGCCGCCCATCTTGCGGCCGAGATGATCGAGCGCGAGCTCGAACGAGTTGCGCATGTCGTTGCCGATCACCGCGGTCGGCCCGCTGAAGGTCGAGACAAAGCCGATCTTGATGGTATCCCCCGCGTCAGCGGGACCCGCTAGCGCCAGAGCCGTCGCGCCCGCGAGCCAGAATGCCGTCCTCATGTTGGTTCCCCTCCTCGTTAACTCAAACCAGTCCCGCTAGCCGGGTCACCGCTTTGTTGAAGTGTTTTGTGCGCGAAATCCCGGGCCGGCAGCAAGCATGAACCGAAGATTGCCGTTTTGAACCTTCGGCCCATACCCAAGCGGCCTGCACCATAGTTCGCTGATGGCGTGGATGGCAAGAATTATAGTGCCGATTGACGGGGTGGGATCGTCGCAGCGGGCCGCGGCCTTAACGGCCGCTCAGAGACAAAATTCCGCGCCATCAAGGATGTAGGGCGCATGACGGAAATCGCGGATGGTCGCGACCTTGTCCGCCGACCACTGCAGCAGCATGAAATATTTCGGCGCCGAGCCTGGCTCGTTGGGATCGAACACCAGGATTGCAGGGCTTCCTTCGACCAGCCCGGGGACCAGATGCCAGTCTTCGACCTTCGCGTAGTTGCCGAAATACCGGGAAACCTCGGCCTTGCCGTTCAGGCGCGTCTTGTTGACGAGCTCGAGCCGCACGTCGTCGGCGATAAGGCTGCGGATCGCATCGAAATCCCGCGCATTGAAATGCGTGACATAGTCGGAAAGCCGCGCGCGATCGGCATCCGACAATTTCGGCGGCTGCACATCTTCCGGTTCGTCGGCGAATTCGCGCAGCTGCGTGCGGCCGCGGTGCAGCGCGGCCTTTACCGCCGGCAGGCTCATATCCATGACCTCGCAGATTTCCTGCAAAGAGCAACCGAGCACATCCATCAGGATCACGCTCGAGCGCTGCGCCACCGGAAGCCGCATGAAGGTGCGCAGGCTCATGCTTGCGATCTGACGGCTCAACACGGCATCAAGCTGATCGGCGATCATGTCCACCTCCTCGCCGGATCGGAGCGCTTCCTGGCGGTTGCGACGGCGAAGGAAATCCAGCGCCGTGTTATGCGCGATCCGAAACAACCAGCCCTCGGGATTGTGAACCGGACCGGCGGAGCCAAACGACTCTACCGCCTTGATCAGCGCGTCCTGCAGCACATCCTCGCCGTCGATGACCGAGCCGACCATGCGCGCGCAATAGCGATGCAGTTTTGGGCGCATCGCAACGAGCAGGTGGTCGATGCCGTCCGTGGCCGACACTTCGGGGACCGCTTTCATTCTATCAAGACTCTCCCAGCAGCATGCGGTAATTGCCGACGACGGTAGCGCCGCGGACCACCGGCAGCTCAGCACAGCGATCGCGAACGCCGCTCTGGAATGCCTGAAACGCCGCCAGCTTTGTCAGCTCGCTGGTGCCATCATCGCTCGTGGTCTCCACGATATGGACGAACGTATCGTCTTCCAGCCGCAACGCAAGATAGCGAACGCCTTCCGGATGGGCGGCTTTCAGCTCCGCAAACACCGCCGAGATCAGCTCGGCATTCTTGTTGGCCACGTCCGGCTTTGCCTTATACCTGATCAACCTCTGTTTCATCATTTTCTCCATGACTGATTTGCGTTCCGATCCCAAGACGTTCGGCCACGGCAAAAGGATTCGGGGCAAACAAAGAAATTTTCGGCCGCATCCTTTGTCCGCTTCGTTTCGTCTCTTTCCGCAAGCGCGCCAGCCGGCGCGGCATCAGAACAGGCGGAGAACGACGATGCAGGAAGGCTACGTGAGGGGTGAGAAAAACTGGGTGCTTGGCGTAACTTCGCTCGCGTCCTTCATGATGGCGCTGGATTCGCTGGTCATCACCACGGCCTTTGCCACCATCCGCGCCGATTTCGGCGCCTCGGTCGAACTGCTGCAATGGGCGGTCAACGCCTTCAATCTGACCTTCGCGGTTTTGCTATTGACCGGCGCCGCACTCGGCGACCGGTTCGGTCGCCGAGCGATGTTTGCCGCCGGCATCGCGCTTTTCGTGCTCGCATCAGCCGCCTGCGCATTAGCGAACGCGGCGGAAACGCTGATCGCGGCGCGCGCGGCGCAAGGCGCCGGAGCCGCGCTGGTAATGCCGCTCGCGATGGCGATCCTGAGCGGCGCGTTCGCAAAGGAAGAACGCGCCAGGGCACTCGGCATTTTCAGCGGCGTCACCGGATGCGCGTTGATCATCGGCCCCGCGATCGGCGGATTTATCACCGAGAGCTTTGGCTGGCGCTGGATCTTCTGGATCAACCTGCCGATCGGGTTGATCGCGATCGTCTTGATCTTTACCCGCCTGCGCGAAAGTTTTGGCGCCAAAGCAGCGCTCGATATTTTGGGGTTGTTGCTGGTCGCGATCGCTGCTCTTGCGCTGGTATGGAGCCTGCTGCGCGGCAACCCCGTGGGGTGGACCAGCCCCGAGGTATTGAGCACGCTCGCTCTGGGACTGTTGTTCTCGATCGCCTTCGTCGCCTGGGAATGGCGGGCTCCGGCACCGATGATACCGATGCGAATGTTTGCGTCGCGATCATTCGCCGCCGGCGTCGCCGCGAGCTTGCTGTTTTATTCGGCGATGTACGGCGTGCTGTTCCTGTTGCCGCAATTCTTGCAGGTAACGCTCGGCTTTGGTCCGCTCGGCGCCGGGCTGCGGTTGCTGCCGTGGACCTCGACGTTATTCCTGACCGCGCCGATCGCGGGCGCGGTGGTGCAGAGATTTGGCGAACGGCCTTTGGTGGTGACGGGATTATTGATGCAGGGGGCCGGGCTCGGCTGGATCGCGCTGCTCGCTGCGCCCGATGTCGCCTATCCGGCGCTGGTCGTGCCGCTGGTGCTGGCCGGCATCGGCGTGTCGATGGCGATGCCGGCGGCGCAGAACGCCGTTCTCAGTTCGGCTGCGCTCACCGAAATGGCCAAGGCCTCCGGCGTCTTCAATATGGGCCGCTTCCTCGGCGGCATGTTCGGGATCGCGTTGCTGGTGGCAGTGTTTTCCGCCAATGGCGCGGTCGACAGCCATGCGCATTTTTCCACCGGCTTCGCCGCGGCGATGGTTGTGGCGGCTGCGCTTTCGCTGGCGGGCGCATTGGCTGGCCTGTGGCTGCCTGCCCGCCGATCGGTTGCCGCTGCGCCAACGCCTGAGGCCAACAACGATAGACTTTCGCTATCGATCGATTAGCAAACGCGGCACAAACGCGGCTTGGCCTCACCGCGCGAATGACTACATACTGAGATGGACGGAGATATCTGAAACACGAGGTCGCTTGCCATGACCACGGCGCCGGCAAAACCCCATCATGTGGTGATCGTTGGCGCCGGCTTCGGCGGATTGGAGACCGCATTCCGTCTTGCCGGCGCGCCGGTCAGGATCACGCTAGTCGATCGCCGCAACCACCATCTGTTCCAGCCGCTGCTCTATCAGGTCGCGACCGCCTCGCTTGCGACTTCCGAGATCGCCTGGCCGATCCGCTATCTCTTGCGCGACCGGCCCGAGGTCACGACCCTGTTTGCGACCGTGAGCGGCGTCGACGCGCAAGGAAAGCGCGTGCTGCTCGACGATGGCGATGCGCTATCCTACGACACGCTGGTTCTCGCCACCGGTGCGCGGCACGCTTATTTCGGCCACGACGAATGGGAGCCGTTCGCGCCGGGCCTGAAAACGCTGGAGGATGCCACGACGCTGCGGCGACGCATCCTGGTGGCTTTCGAGCGCGCCGAGCGCGAGACCGATCCGCGAGCGCGCGCCGCGCTGCTGACCTTCGTCATCATCGGCGCCGGCCCCACCGGCGTCGAACTCGCCGGCACCATCGCGGAGTTGGCGCAGCACACGCTGGCGCCGGACTTCCGCAACATCGACACCCACAAGGCGCGCGTCGTGCTGATCGAGGCGGGCCCGCGCGTGCTGGCGGGGTTTGCCGACGAGCTCTCGGCCTATGCGCAAGCATCGCTGGAACGCATCGACGTCGAGGTGATGCTGGGAAAGCCCGTCACCGAATGCAGCGCCGACGGCGTCGTCTTTGGCGGCACCCGCCTGGAGGCCAGGACCATCATCTGGGCCGCCGGCGTGCGCGCCTCGCCGGCCGCGGAATGGCTGGGCGCGCCGTGTGACCGCGCCGGACGCCTGCAAGTCGAGCCGGATCTGACGGTGCCCGGTCATCCCGACATCTTCGCGATCGGCGATACCGTGACCATTGCCGCCTGGAACGGGCAGCCGGTCCCCGGTATCGCGCCTGCCGCGAAGCAACAGGGGCGTTATGTCGCCCAGACGATCAAGGCACGGCTTGCCGGCGGCAAGACCGCGCCATTCCGCTACAAGCATGCCGGCAGCCTGGCGCAGATCGGCAAGCGGCTCGCGGTGATCGATTTCGGCCGCATCAAGCTGCGTGGCGCCATCGCGTGGTGGATATGGGGCATCGCCCACATCTATTTCCTGATCGGCATTCGCCAACGGCTCAGCGTCGCGCTGAGCTGGTTGTGGATCTATGGGCGCAATCAGCGCGCCGCGCGGCTGATCACGCAAGGCAGCAGCAAGGTGGCGCGGTGAGACCTGCCCACAAATTGAGCAAGGTCAGTCGGCGCGACCGCGCAACCTCCCTCGATCACCTCCACAGGGATCACTCAACTATCTGACCGAGAACGGTTATCTTCGCATTTCCCGGGCGCGATGCCACTGTACACATGGCATACGCCTTGCTTCGATCGGTTGACGATTTTCAAGTCAGGATACAGCCCGCCATGGCCAGGTCTTGGCCGGACATGTTGCGATCGGAGCTTTTTGAGTGACCGAAACCGTCGCCGCGATCGTCGCCGCGCATCGCTCCGGCACCCTGTCGCCAGCGGAAACTCTCGCGCGCAGCTATCAGCGCATCCGCGATTGCAATGACTGCGCGATCTTCATCTCCTTGCGCGACGAGAAGGACGCGCTGAGGGAAGCCGAGGCGCAGCGCGCAAGAAGCGCCGAAGAGCTGCCGCTGTTCGGCGTGCCCGTCGCGGTCAAGGACAATATTGACGCCAAGGGCTTGCCGACCACCGCTGCCTGCCCGGCTTTCTCTTATTCCCCATCGCACGATGCCACGTCGGTGGCAAAACTCCGCGCGGCCGGTGCCATCATCATCGGCAAGACCAATCTCGATCAGTTTGCCACGGGTCTCGTCGGCGTGCGCTCGCCCTACGGCATCCCGAACAATCCGATCCGCGCCGATCTCATTCCGGGCGGATCGAGTTCGGGGTCCGCCATCGCGGTGGCGGCCGGACTGGTGCCGCTCGCGCTCGGCACCGACACCGCCGGTTCCGGCCGCGTGCCGGCGATGCTCAACAATATCGTCGGCCTCAAGCCGAGCCTTGGCCTGATCTCGACCGCGGGCGTGGTGCCGGCTTGCCGGACGCTCGATTGCGTGTCGGTGTTTTCGCTCAACGTCGATGACGCCATGATCGCGTTGCAGGCGATGGCAGGCCCGGATGGCGCCGATCCGTTTTCGCGCAACCGGCCGCTCGCCGAGGTGACCGCGTTTCCGAGTGCCTTGAGGCTCGGCATTCCGCGCAACGGCCAATTGATCTTCTTCGGCGACCGCGCCTCGGAGAAGGCTTTTGGCGAGGCGTTGACACGCTGGACTGGATTGGGCGCGACATTGGTCGAATTCGATCTCGAACCGTTCTATGAAACCGCGCGGCTGCTCTATGAAGGACCCTGGGTCGCCGAGCGTTACCTGGTGATCCGCGACCTCCTGGCGTCATCGCCGGATTCGATCCACCCGGTGACGCGCGAGATCATGGCGGCGGGGGCCCGGCTCACCGCCGCCGACACGTTTGCCGCGCTGTATCGTTTGCAGGTGCTGCGCCGCGTCTCCGAGCGCGCCTTCAACAATATCGATGCCCTGGTGCTACCGACCGCGCCGACGGTCTATTCGACGGCGCAGGTGCTCGCCAACCCGATCGAGCTCAACTCCAGGCTCGGCACCTACACCAACTTCGTCAATCTGCTCGATCTCTGCGGCCTCGCGCTGCCGGCGGCGATCCGGCCCGACGGCATTCCCTTCGGCATCACGCTGTTGGCGCCGGCCGGGCATGACGCGCTGCTCGCCAGCATCGGCCGCGTGTTCCATGCCGACACTCAATTGAAGATGGGGGCGAAGGGCGTGACGCAGCCGCCGCTCGCGGCGTTGCCAGTGGGCGCGAACGCGGACGAAATCCCGATCGCGGTGGTCGGCGCGCATTTGTCCGGCATGGTGCTGAATTTCGAACTGAAGTCGCTCGGCGGCCGCCTGCTGGAACAGACGGTCACCGCACCGGACTACAGGCTCTTTGCGCTCGATACGACGCCGCCGAAACCGGGCATGCTACGCGTCGAAGCCGGCAAGGGATCGCCGATCGAACTCGAGGTCTGGGCGCTGTCCGCCTCCGCCTTCGGCAAATTCGTCGCCGCGATCCCGCCGCCGCTGTCGATCGGCACCATCCGCCTCGCCGATGGCCGCGGGGTGAAGGGTTTTATTGCCGAGCCCGCGGCGCTTGCCGGGGCGCGCGACATTTCCGCGTTCGGCGGCTGGCGCGCGTTCATGGCGGAGAAGCAGAAGGCCGCGGTGTAGCTCCCCGTCATGGCGAGGAGCGCTAGCGACGAAGCAATCCATCCTTCCTCTATGCGGCACAATGGATTGCTTCGCTGCGCTCGCAATGACGGCCGAATTGACTACACCGACACCGCGTAGATCTCGTATTCACCGCGCACCAGGTCGATATGGGCGCGCATCGCGGAGGCCGCGCCGGCCTTGTCGCCGCGCATGATCGCCACCACCACGCGGTCGTGCTCGGCGTGCGATTTCGCGAGCCGCCCGAGGTTGCGGAACTGGGCGCGGCGGAACGGCTGCACCCGCACCCGCGTCGCCAAGGTCATCTCCGCGATATAGCCGTTCTGCGAACCGGCATAGATCGCGTTGTGGAAGCGTTCGTTGACCTCGTGAAAGCGATCGGGATTGCCGGCATAGCTCAGCATCCGCAGCTCCTCGTGAACGGCTTCCAGACGGTGACGCTCGACCGGCATCATCCGTTCCGCGGCAAGACCGGCGCAGAGCGCCTCGAGCTCGGCCATCGCTTCGAACATCTCGGTCAACCGCTCGAGCGATGGCCGCGCCACCACCGCGCCGCGATGCGCCCGCGCATCGACGAGGCCTGAGGCGGCAAGCTGGCGCAAGGCCTCGCGCACCGGCGTGCGCGATACGTTGAAGCGCCGCGCGATATCGGTCTCATCGAGCGATGATCCCGGCGCAAGCTGGCCGCGCACGATTTCGTCCGCCAATTGCAGCCGCAATTCCTCGGCGCGCGTGAACTTTTGCAAGTTGGGCGGCGCGCGATCGACGCGCCGGACCAGCACCTCGTCGGCGCTGCGTTGCGGGGCATTGCCCGGAAGATCATCAAGACTCATGTCTTTTGATCCTTCCATTGATCCTTCGGCTCGTCGATGATGCTGACATGGGCCGCGACGATCCTAAAACCCTCGGGAAATCGTACCCAGGTTTGCATCTGTCGGCCGACCCGGCCAGGCAGCGTCTCGCGATAGAACAGCGTCGAGGCCACCGCCGTGTCGCGGCCGTAGGTCGTGATCACGGTCTTCGCGGTCTTGCGGTTGAGACCGGCCGGCGAGCGCGCCGCACGGAATGCCGTGATCGCGCCAAAACCGTACAGATTCTCGCCGATGCCGTAGCGCAGCGTTCGGGGATCATTGCGGAACAGTTCGTCGAGCACGGTGACGTCGTTCGACACCAGCGCCTTTTCATAGCGCGCGAACTGTTCGGTCACTTCAGCCAGCACGTCTGGCAGATCGATCTCCATGCTCAAAGCCGCCTCGGCTGCGGCGCTGCGACAACGCCGATGCGCTCCAGCGCATGCGCAACTCGCAGCGCGATGTCTTCCCGCCAGGGTGCTGCGATGATCTGCACGCCGATCGGCATCGGCTCGAGCGGCACGGGGACTGCGACCACCGGAAGTCCGATGAAGGAGATCGGCTGGGTGTGGATGCCGATATTGGCGCGCACCGGCATCTCCACGCCGTCGAGCACGAAATTCACCTGTCCCAATTTCGGCGCGACGCAAGGCGTCGCCGGCGCCAGAATCACGTCGACCGTCTTGAACAACTCCAACACTCTTGCGCGATACCAGCGGCGGAATTTCTGCGCGCGGTCGACCAGCGGCGCCGGGATCATGGCGCCTGCCAGCAGGCGGTCACGCACCGCCGGATCGAAATCGCCGGCGCGCTGGCGCAGGCGATCGAGATGCAGCGAGGCGCCTTCGGTCGTGGTGATGACATAGGCCGCGGCGCGGGCCCGCGCGGCTTCCGGGATTTCGACCGTTCGGGTCGCGCCAAGCGCCTTGGCGACACGGGCGACGGCTTCCACCGCCTCAGGGAAAATATTGTACTGAAAATATCCGCCGGCGATCGCGACCCTCAGATAGCCCACGTCCCGCGCCAATGACGGGGTCACCGGCTCGGCCGGCAGCGTCGTGCAGGCCGCATCGTCGGGGTCGGGCCCCTGCATCGCGTCATAGGCGAGCGCGAGATCAGAGACGGTGCGCGCGAACGGGCCGAGATGGTCGAGGCTCGCAACAAACGGAAATGAGCGGGCGCGCGACAGCCGTCCATACGTGGGTTTCAAGCCAAAAATTCCGCAGAACGACGACGGCACCCGGATCGAACCGTTGGTGTCCGACCCCAGCGCGATCGGCACCAGCGCGCCGCCCACCGCGCTGCCGGAGCCGCCGGACGAACCGCCTGTCATCCGCGTCGGATCGTGCGGATTGCGCGAGGCGCCGTCATGCACATTCTCGCCGGTGAAGTCATAGGCGTACTCGCCCATGTTGAGCGCGCCGACCAATACCGCGCCGGCAGCCTCCATCCGTTCGACCAGCGTCGCATCGCGCGATGAAGGCGCTAGGTCGCGGTTGATCTTCGATCCGGCGCGCGTCGGCAGCCCCTGTACATCGAACAGGTTTTTCACCGCAAAGGGCACGCCGGCGAGCGGGCCGACG
>Ga0210401_10007750_pt1 | contig 10730 bp, 7 predicted proteins | sample IncBWH32MmetaG_FD_150866 | JGI IMG/M metagenome (GOLD analysis project Ga0210401, IMG submission 150866) | Forest soil microbial communities from Barre Woods Harvard Forest LTER site, Petersham, Massachusetts, United States - Inc-BW-H-32-M | ecosystem: Environmental > Terrestrial > Soil >... | reverse complement strand
CACCCCGAGCACAGTCATTTCGGTTAGAGCGGTACGTGGGATGAAAATTCGTAGCGTCGTGCCGTGCAAATCGGGTGGAGTAATCTGCACTCCACGATCCAGCAAGGAGAGCAAATCATTGGGCACGACTCCCTCGATGGTGTCTTCATCGCGGAATTTCAAGCGGACCCACAATCCATCCAGCTTTGGCCGCGAGAGAAATACCTTGCGGTCGGGCTCGAAATCGTCGGCGAATTCACGCACAAAATAAATACCCCGGACATCCTTTACTGCAAAATTTCGATGCTCCCCCTCTGGCGTGAGCAACTCGAGCGTCTCCGCATCGCCGAGCTTGCTGGGATTCAAATAACCGCGTTCGACGCTGCGATTGAGGAATCGCACGACGACTTTCTTGTGCGTGGAGGTTGGAGTTCGTGCTCTCACGGAGGCTGGCCCGCAGCGCGGGCCTTGCGAGTCGACAGCAACTATGTTATGTTAAGCGGTCTTTCGCTGTCAAGTGTATATTTTTCAAAGGTTTAGACGGGGGCTAAGACTGGGGGCCCCGATCTTTTGACCGAAACTGTCACTCACAAGCGGCAGATTCTTAAGTCTGCCTCGATTATCACTATCGTCACGCTGGTCAGCCGGACTCTTGGATATGTCCGCGACCAGCGACTAACGCTTCTTTTGGGTACCACTGGCCTGGCGGATGCTTTCGTGTTGGCCTACCGGATTCCAAATGTGCTGCGACGGCTCGTTGGGGAAGGCTCCATGACGGCCTCCTTCATTCCCGTATTTACCGACTACATGCGAAATCGCACCAAGGAGGAGACCTGGGCGTTTGCAAACCGACTGTTTTGGACGTTTTCCGCAATTTTGTCGGCTCTGACGGTTCTTGGGGTAATTTTTTCCCCTCTCTTTGTGCGGTTCTTCTCGATGTTTGGCAAGCCTCAAATTCAGGTTGAGGCTATCTATTTGAATCGTTTAATGTTCCCATATATTTTGTTCATCGGGATGGCGGCACTTGCGATGGCCATCTTGAATTGTTTTCATGTCTTCGGAATGCCTGCGGCCACTCCCATATTACTGAATATCTCCTTTATTGTCTTCTCGGTAGGGGCGGTTTGGAGACATTTTTCAAGTCCGGCAGCGGCTCTCGCGATTGGGGTGCTCGTGGGTGGGATCTTCCAGTTCTTTTTGCAGGTTCCGCAAATGGTCAATCGAGGGATGGATTTCAAGTTCGCCGTATCTTTTACGGATCCTGGAGTTCGGCGGGTGACGCGGCTAATGGTTCCTGGCTTTGTTGGGATCGGTATCGCGCAGATCAATTTGCTAGTGGATACGATATTCGCAAATGCCAAAGTGATGCCAGAGGGAAGCTTGGTCTCACTGTACGTGGCGGATCGGGTTACCGAACTAGTGCTGGGTGGTTACGCCATCGCGGTGGCGACGGCCATACTTCCAATGATGTCGCATCAAGCCTCGGCTGGTGACTACGAAGGAATGAAGAAGACGTTTCTGTTTTCCCTGCGCATCGTCTCGTTTATAACGATTCCTGCGATGGTGGGACTGGTGATTCTACGGGAACCCATCGTGCAGGTACTATTCCAGCATGGCTTGTTCGTGGCGGAGTCCACACGCCTGACGGCCCGTGCGCTTCTGTATTATTCGATGGGGCTGCCGGCGTTTGCGGCAGTCAAATTGATTGTTCCGGCGTTCTATTCAACCCAGGACACGCGCAGTCCAGTTCGCGTGGCAGTGTTTTCCATGCTTGCAAATGTCCTGCTTAATGTGGTTTTTCTCTTTTATTTTTTTGGCAAGCTGAAAAACGGCGGCCCCGCATTAGCCAGCGCGCTGGCTGGCTATTTCCATGTTTTCATCTTGTTTGTTATTTTCCGTTTGCGATTTGGCCGGCTGGGGACCCGCGAGATCGCGACGTCTCTCGCAAAAATTGCGATCTGCTCAGGCGTCATGGGTGCGGTCTGCTGGAGCGCGTTACGGTATTCGCAGTTTGACAGCATCGAACATTTCCTGACTCGGCTCGTCGTTTTCGTTGCTCTCATAGGTTCAGCGACGCTGACTTATCTGGGACTTGCCTGGCTCTTGCGGTGCGCCGAAATCAGCGAAGTTTATGGCATCGCTTTTCATCCCGCCGGGGCGGAGCCCGGGAAGTAAGGGATTACAGGATAGATTTCTATGGAATCAACCATCCATGTCTTTTTGAGCTACATGCGGGTGGAAAAAGGCCTGGCGCAGAATACGATTCTGGCCTATGGGCGCGACCTTAAGAGGTTCGCGGAATTCCTGCGGAAGCGGCAAAAACAGAGGATGGAAGAGGTTACCCGGGAAGATGTGGTTGATTTTCTAGCCAGCCTGTACAAAGAAAAGCTGGACAGCCGCTCCGTGGCGAGGTATTTGGTTTCGCTCCGGGGGCTCTATAAATTCGCAATGATGGAGGAGATGGTCCAGACGGACCCAACGGAGAATCTGGAGTCGCCAAAAGTCCGGAACAGCTTGCCGACATACTTGCGCGTCGATGAAATTGATAAATTGCTTCAGGGCCCGGACCTGGCGACCCCGATAGGAGTGAGGGACCGCGCCATGATGGAAGTCCTGTATTCCACGGGACTGCGCGTGTCCGAACTGTTGAACTTGCGCATTTCCGACATCGACATGCACATGGGCTGCGTTCGCTGCATCGGTAAGGGAGACAAAGAGCGGCTGGTACCCATCGGAGGCAAGGCCATCGAGGCCGTCGAACAATACTTGGCGCAAGGGCGCCCGAAATTTGCGAGACCTTCGAGCCCTCCTCCTCACAATCAGGTTCTGTTTCTGACCAGGATCGGCCGGAGACTCAGCCGCGTAGGAATTTGGAAGATCCTGCACGATTATGGAGTGCGGCTGGGCTTGCGCGGGCGCCTCACGCCGCACAAGTTGCGACACAGTTTTGCCACGCACCTGCTGGAAGGGGGCGCGGACCTCCGCTCGGTCCAGCTCATGCTGGGCCACGCGGATATTTCCACGACACAGATTTACACGCACGTGGTCGAGGAGCGCTTGAAACAAATTTACAAAGCGCATCACCCGCGTGCGTGAAGGCCAAACGCCAATTCACGGGATCGCTTCCGTGTTGCGATAAATTCGATCGGGTGCGGAGACGCAGAGAAGCGGGCAGCGTCTCCGGCCGAGGACGGTAAACGCATGCCTGATTATATGTTCCAGCTCGAAAGCCGGCTTTCCCCGGAGCAGCGTGCCGCCATGGTGCGCATCCAGGAGCTTGCCGCCGAGTCTGAAGCCAATCTCTATCTGGTCGGTGGGGCCGTCCGTGACGTCATTTCCGGAATGCCCATCCGCGATTTAGACTTCACGGTTGAAGGGAACCCCTCACGTATCATCCACGAGCTCGAAAAAGGCAAAGCAAAAGTGACGAAGCAGGATGACTCGCTGCGCTCCGCGGAATTGGTTCTTTCCGGAGAGGTGGACGCGAGCATTTCTGCTGCGCGTGAGGATATCTACGCGCGTCCCGGAGCGAAACCGGAGACTCGATTTTCCACGATCATGGAGGATCTGCGACGCCGCGATTTCTCCGTCAATGCCATCGCCATTTCCTTGAATCCCAATTCCCGCGGCTTGCTCCTTGACCCCACGAACGGCCTCGCAGACCTCGAACGGCACGAGATTCGCGCGCTTTCGATTCACAGTTTTACGAACCAACCGGTGCGTCTGTTGCGCGCGCTGAGATATGTCGCGCGAATGGGATTCAAGATGGAGTCTCGCACCACGGACTGGTTCAACCTGGCACTCGAGCGACAATTGCAGACGATGATCTCAAATGAGGACGCCGGCAGCGAATTCCGGCAACTGACCCGCGAAGAAAAGCCTGCGACGATCCTCAAGGCATGGGAGTCTCACGGCTTAATGGGGATTGTGCATCCGCTACTAGGGAAACGCCACCCAGACTATGATGCTATCAACCGCATGTTTCGCGTTCGTGAAGATTTGGTTTCATCGGGGCTGCGCCCGCGCTTGTTTGCGCCCATGACGGTGGCAATTCTCGGACGGTTGAAGGACAGTGAGCGAAAATCGGTGCTCAGCCATGTTTCCCTTCCTTCCTCGGAACTTCGCGCCGTGCAGGACGTGGAGCCGGAGGCCTTGAAAATTGCGAAGATTCTCTCCAGCCCCAAGACGTCAGCCGTACGCGACGCTTATGCATTTCTGGAGAGGGCGCCGCTGGATTTGCTGGCTTACATTCTTGCTGAATCTTCCAACGGGAAGGCCGTGGCAAAAATTCGGACCTACCTCAGCAAGTGGAGGCCGATCCGCCAGGCGCTGCCGGGAGTGGCCATGGAGCTCGAAAGCCTGGGGATGGAACGCGGGCCGAAGTTCGACAAAGTGGTGGAAGATTTTTTCCAGTTGCAGCTTCTGGGCAGGGCGCGCAAGCCTGAGGACCATGCCAAGATCCTCCGAAAGCTTGCCGGGATCAAGGAGCAGCCCAAAAAAATAGAAGAGAAGAAAAAGCCGGAAAAAGGGAAGAAGAAAGGCGAATCAACGGCCAAGCCGGAAGTGGCTGCAGCGGCCGCGCCAGCGACTCCCGCAAAAATACAGCCTCACCGCATGGCGCCGGGGAAGGCGACCCCCACACCGAAGCCGAAAGCCAAAAAGAAGTAGGACGGGCTTCAGCGTGTCTGCTTGTGACTTCTGCCGCAATTCTGGAAATCTTGCCAGTCGGCTCAAAATTCAAAAGCAAAGAGGCCGAACCCGCCCTACAAAATCGAAACTGAATCGCGCGTAGCAAAAATCGGCGCGCGCGATTAGAATAGCGTCCGGCATGGAAACTCCCAGATTCGTTCACCTGCATCTGCACACGGATTACAGTTTGCTGGATGGAGCCTGCGACCTCGAAGAGGTCGTCGACGAAGCAGCTCGCCGGAAAATGCCGGCCGTCGCCGTTACCGATCACGGAAACCTTTTTGCGGCGGAATCGTTCTACCACGCGGCCAAGACGCGCGGCGTGAAACCGATCATCGGCTGCGAAGTGTACGTCGCCAAGGGAAGCCGCCACGATCGCGGGGAAACGCCGCAGCGGGATGCCGCCAATGGTCATGCAAATGGCGCGGCGGAACCAGGCCAGCGCGGCATAAACCATCTTGTCTTGTTGTGCGAGAATGCGGAAGGTTACCGGAATCTGATCAAGCTTGTCTCGGCGGGATATCTCGAAGGCTTCTATTACAAACCCAGAATCGATTATGACTTGCTGGCAAAGCACAGCCGAGGGCTGATCGCGTTATCGGCGTGTTTGCGCGGAGCGGTTACCGAGAATCTGGTGGAAGAACGGCCCGACCAGGCCCGTGAAGCAGCCTACCGCCTGCGCGACATTTTCGGGAAGGGAAACTTTTTCCTGGAAATTCAGGATCAAGGGCTGGAAATCGAAAAGCGGGTCAACCCGCAAATTGCCAATCTCTCGCGCGAAACGGGCATTCCGCTCGTCGCCACAAATGATTGCCACTACCTGAATCATACCGACTCGCACGCACAAGAAGTCTTGCTCTGCATTCAAACCGGCAAGACCATGAGCGACGCGCATCGCATGAAATTCGCCACCGACCAGTTTTACTTCAAGACCGCGGAAGAGATGGCGCAGGTGTTTCGGGAAATTCCCGACGCGCTCGAACGCACGGTGACGATCGCTGAGCGCTGCAACGTCAAGATCGACGCCATGAAAAATTCCTTTCCGGACTTTCAGGTCCCCGAAGGACATACGGTGGACACTTATTTTGAGGCCGTTTCCCGCGAAGGATTCGTTTCTCGCGTTCCCGTCCTCGAGGCGCGAGCCAAGGCCGGTATGCTGCGCAAGACGCTGGCCGAATATGAAACCCGGCTGGCGAATGAAATTCGCATGATCCAAAAGATGCGCTACTCCGGGTATTTCCTGATTGTCTGGGATTTTATTCGCCATGCGCGCACGCAGGGAATTCCTGTTGGGCCGGGACGCGGGTCCGCGGCAGGGAGTCTGGTGAGTTACGCTCTGCGCATTACGGACGTCGATCCGCTGCAGTACGATCTGCTTTTCGAGCGCTTCCTCAATCCGGAACGCGTATCGATGCCGGATATCGATATCGACTTCTGCATGCGGCGCCGCGGCGAAGTGATTGAGTATGTGACAGGAAAGTACGGCCGGTCGAATGTGGCACAGATCATCACGTTCGGCACCATGGCCGCGAAGGCGGCGATCAAGGATGTAGGCCGCGCCATGGATCTGCCATACGGAGAAGTGGATCGAATCGCCAAGCTGGTTCCCGCCCAACTCAACATCACTCTGGATGAGGCATTGAAACAGGCGCCGCAGCTGAAGAGCCTGATCGATGGCGACGCTCGCTATACGGACCTGATGGCAGTGGCCAAGCGTCTGGAGGGGCTCGCGAGACATGCTTCGACGCACGCCGCCGGTGTCGTAATTTCGCCCGAACCGCTAACGAACATCGTTCCTCTCTACAAATCGAACCGGGATGAAATCACGACGCAGTACGACATGAAGGGCTTGGAGCATATCGGCCTGCTCAAAATGGATTTCCTGGGATTGACGACGCTCACCGTGCTGGACGATACCGAGCGCATGATCGAGCAAAATCGCGGCACTCGGATCGATCTAAACACACTGCCCCTCGATGACGAATTAACTTACAAGCTTTTCGCTCGCGGCGAAACGACAGCCATTTTTCAGTTTGAATCGCACGGTATGCGTGACATTCTGCGCCGCTACCAGCCGACACGCCTCGAGGATCTCACCGCGCTCAACGCGCTGTACCGTCCCGGCCCGATCCAGGGCGGCATGATCGACGACTTCATCAATCGCAAGCACGGCAAAAAGAAAGTCACCTACGACCTGCCCGAGCTGAAGGAAATTCTCGAAGAGACTTACGGTGTGATTCTGTACCAGGAACAAGTCATGCAGATTGCCAATCGCCTGGCCGGCTTTTCGCTGGGGGAAGCCGACATCCTGCGCCGCGCGATGGGCAAGAAAAATCGCGAAGAGATGGCCGCGCAGCGCGAGAAATTCCTGGCCGGCGGCGCCACGCGAAAAGTTCCGGCGAAAAAGGCCGAGAAGATTTTCGACCTGATGGCGGAATTCGCCGGCTACGGTTTCAATAAATCGCATTCGTGCGCCTACGCGTTGCTTGCCTATCAGACCGCGTACTTAAAAACGCATTATCCCGTCGAATTCATGGCCGCGCTGCTGACTTCGGAAACGGGAAATACGGAAAAAGTCGTGAAGTACATCAACGAAGCGCGCGGCATGGGCATCACCGTCCTTCCCCCCGATGTCAATTCGAGCGATCTCGATTTCACTCCAGTGGGAGAAGCGATCCGCTTTGGACTCCGTGCCATCAAGAATGTCGGGGAAAACACGGTCAAAGGGATCCTCGATGCGCGCGCGGAACTCGGGCGCTTTACCTCGATATATCAGTTCTGCGACCACATCGACCCGCGCCTCTTGAATAAACGCGTCCTCGAAAGCCTGATCAAAGCGGGCGCAATGGATTCGCTTGGATCGCGGCGATCACAAATGTTCGCGGTCATCGACCGGTCCATGGAAAAAGCGCAGCGCCGCCAGCGCGAAAAAAACAGCGGCCAGCACGGCCTTTTCGGTGGCGCCTCGGCGGCCGCGGAACCTGCCGAGGAACCGTTGCCCGACCTCGAAGAATGGCCCGAGCGCGAGATTTTGACCGCGGAGTTTGCGACGGTTGGGTTTTACATTTCCGGCCATCCGCTTTCGAAATATATTTCCAAGCTCGCGGAGTTGGGAGCGATCGAGCTGGCCACTGTGGAAGGGCGCAGGAACGGGGAAGAGATTACCGTGGCGGGCATCGTGGTAGCCACGCGCAGCATGCGTTCGCGCAAGGGGGAACGCTGGGGAATTCTCACCTTGCAGGATATGACCGGAGTGCTCGAAGTCCTCGCCTTTCCCGAATCGTTTGCGCGCCTGGAAGCCCTATTTAAGAGCAACGCGCCTTTGGTGCTAAAGGGAAGAGTGAACGTCGAAGAAGCGGGGACGCGCCTCGCGGTGATGGATGCTCGCAAATTGGATGAGATGGGGCAACGGCCTCCGAGCGTAATGCGGGTTCGAGTGAACCTGGAGACGCTTGACGCCGGAGTGCTCGACGAACTGAAAGAATTGTTCGCAAACAAGCCCGGATCGTGCTCCGTGGCCTTCGATCTTGTTTCACCAGAGGGAGCCGTCGCGACGCTTCGCGCGGATCAGCGCGTGCGCGCCGATCAGGAGCTTGTACGGGAAGTTTGCCGTTTGTGCGGTGACAACGCTGTGCAACTTGAAGCGCGAGTTGGTCAGGCTTAGGAGCCTGTGTGACAACTAGTGCTCCGAACCGCCAGGGGCTAAAGCCCTTCGCATTTCAGACGCTTTATGGCACGGTTGAAGAGGCTGCGGAAAAAGTAAGCTATTTTGTCATTCCGAACGAAGTGAGGAATCTCTCTGGGTCTAAAGTCAAGAGAATGAGAGATTCCTCGGCACGCAGCGTGCCTCGGAATGACAAAAATTTGAGTTTTTCTGCAACCTCTTCAGCCTGCGGGTTTTTGTCCTTGCAAGAACTAACCCCCACAGGCTGAAGCCTGCGCTACAAAACGCCGAAAAAAATGTGGCCCGGCGCACCTCCCCGCCGTACACTCAATGCCGTGCCGCTCTCCTCTAGAACGAATAGCGATTTGTTTCGCGTCCTCGGCGTCGATCCCGCCGCGGCAGGCGCAACCGGCTACGGCGTGATTGAAAGCGACGGCCGCCGCTGCCGCATGCTGCGCTTCGGTGCCCTGCCCGCCGTAGCCGGGCGCAAAGACCCCGAGCATTTTCCGGAGCGGCTTCGCGAAATCCACGCCCTCTTGACCGCTTTGATCGAGGAATTTCAGCCGCATGGCGTCGCGGTCGAGTCGGTATTCACCGCTCTAAATATTAAAACGGCGCTGCGGCTTGCCGAGGTCCGCGGCGTGGTATTGCTTGCTGCGGCGCAGCGCGGCATCCCCGTAGGCAGCTACTCGCCGCGCGAAATAAAAGCATCCGTCGCCGGCTACGGGAACGCGGCCAAGGAACAAATGCAATTGATGGTTCGCGCGCTGCTGCACATGACCGAAACACCCGAGCCCGCGGATGCCGCCGACGCGCTGGCCGTTGCACTCTGCCACGTGCAGGCCGAGCAATTTCGCGCCCGGCTGGCCCATGGAACAATGCACCCCCCTACGGAACCGGAGTGCGCGCCTTCCCTTCGCGGTTCGCGCAGCCGCGGCGCGGTCTCGCGCATCTCATAGTCAAGATGACTCGAAACCGTTTTCTCTTGAAATTATTATCCGTCATGGCAGGCGCGTGGCTCATTGTGCCGGCGCTTGATGCGAATCCGGGCGGCGCGACCATTACCTATCGCCGAGTTTTCAAGGGCAGCACTCCGGAATTTATTGAGGTCAAGATCAGCGACCAGGGAAAATCCACTTTCGACATCCGCCAGCTTGACGAAGATGCGGATCCCCAGCCGTTTGAGGTTGGCCCCCCCGTACAGAAGAAAATCTTCGATTTAAGCGCGGAACTGAAAAATTTCGCGATTGCCAACCTGGATATCCAGAAGAAGATTGCCAATCTGGGCGAGAAAACTTTCCGTTATGAAAATGGCGCGGAAGCGCATGAGACCTCGTTCAATTACACGCTCAATCCCACGGCCACCCAGCTCATGCAAATCTTTGAGGGCCTGGCCAGGCAGCAGCAAGATTTGGTCTTGTTACAACGCCAGGCCAAGTTCGACCGCCTCGGAGTCAACGACGCCTTGATGCAATTCGAGTCGGATATGGACCACCGTCTCCTGCCGGAGCCCGAACGCCTTTTGCCGATCCTCGATCAGATCGCAGCGGATTCTCACTTCCTGGAAATTGCGCGCACGCGCTCCCGCGCCCTAGCCGAACGTATCCGCACGTCGCGCGATCACGGTTCGCCCTAATTGCGCCCATTTTCGGCCTGCGTGTCTGGGTTTTATCTTGTGTAGCGCCCGCCTTCAGGCGGGCATGTGCTTGCATTAAAGATGCCCGCGTGAAGGCGGGCGCTACAGGAATCAAAACCAATCGCATAACAAAATAGCCCCATCACGATATGACAATTCCCGCGTAGCCTACGACTTCTTCCATATCTCCGTTCACCTCTCCTGAAGTCGCGTAGCGAACCAGCTTGGCCACCGCGGCCCCCAGTTCGCGCGCGGCGATCATTGTGGCCACCGCCGCGGCGTATCCGCACATGGAAATTTTTTCATCCCGCACCGTGTCGAATAGTTTGCGCGGCTCGAGAGCGAGGATTTGATCGATGGCCTTGTGGTCCTTCACGCGCGTCACGGCATCGCTTTCATAGTGATTCATGTCCGAGCTGGCAATCAGCAATATGGCTTCATGCTCTGCGGCAATCACGCTTGCGACCGCGCGGCCCAGCCCTTCGAGAACCTCCCAATGCGCGGGCCCGATTACGATGGGCACAAACGCGAACGACGGAGCGAGCCGCAGCAGAAAAGGAAGCTGGACTTCAAGAGAATGCTCTGAACTATGTGCGACCTCATCCTCACGAAGCTGGGGGAAAGCGCGAACAATTTTTTCCGCCAGAAGATGATCGATGGGCGCCATTCCAAGAGGCGTCTTCCAGGCCCCCTCGGAAAGAATTGCCAGCGGAGCCCCGCGCGGAAAGTGACGCGGCCCGATCAGGATCACTCGCGCCGGAA
>Ga0210401_10007748_pt1 | contig 10730 bp, 9 predicted proteins | sample IncBWH32MmetaG_FD_150866 | JGI IMG/M metagenome (GOLD analysis project Ga0210401, IMG submission 150866) | Forest soil microbial communities from Barre Woods Harvard Forest LTER site, Petersham, Massachusetts, United States - Inc-BW-H-32-M | ecosystem: Environmental > Terrestrial > Soil >... | reverse complement strand
GGGCAGAACCAACAGGAACGGATGGAACGGAAAGTAGTGGCGAGTCAGCACATTCTCGCGAAGTTCGGTCAGTAGCTTGAGGACTAAACCGCTGGGCAGCGGTTTTGGAGCGGCCTGGAGCGCATAGAGTATCGCGTCAACGAGAGTTGAAGTCACCCGAAAGTTGGAATGTTCCCGTGATTCGGCTTTCAGCCATTCCACGGACTGGCTCAGAAACGCTGTCTGCACGTCTTGAGAGGCTTCCCTCAGATCAGTGAGCGCACGATTGTGTGCCTGCCAAGCCGCGAGATCTCGGTGCATTTGCTCGACGGTGGAAAACGCGAACGGGCGGTCAGCGCTGGTCGCGCAGATTGTTTCGTAAATCGTTAATGCCTCCCTGTTCGCGTCCATCATGGGCGGCAAGAGTTTACGATGCGAAAAGCTTTAGAGCAGCAGGGATTTTGGCAGCCGGCTCCATCCACGAAACAGGGCGAGGTCGCCGCCTCTCGCACATTCCATGGCGATGCCACTTCAACGGCCATGCAGTCGTTGGACATATTGGATGAGGGGTGTGAATTCTATTCGATTGTAGGCGAGAGCCGAAACCTGTTTAAGATAGTTGCTGCAACTAACCCGAGAGCTTAGGCGGGCTTATGAATCCGAAAGAATTCCGCGAAATTGGGCACCAAGTGGTGGACCTGCTGGCCGAGTACCTGGAGCATATCGAAGAGAAGCCGGTGTTCCCGAACGTCGAACCCGGCACGTTAACGAAGTTTTTTGCCGAGCCGTTGCCCCAGGAATCCAGTTCCCCGGAAAAGGTGCTGGCAGAATTGCAAGAAAAGCTTCTTCCGTATTGCACGCACGTAGGGCATCCGGGGTACATGGGGCTGATCACTCCCTCGCCGAATCCCGTCGGCATCATCGCGGATTTCATCTGCTCGGCACTCAATCAAAACATCGGGGCGTATACGATCGGACCAGCGGCTGTCGCCATGGAGCGACGGACCGTGCGCTGGCTCACCGACCTGGTCGGCTACGACGCCTCCGCCGGAGGCAATCTTACTAGCGGCGGCATGATGGCGAACTTCATCGGACTCAAGTTAGCGCGCGACTCCGTTTCGGACGACCGGATACAACACGACGGGGTTCGGGACCAGTGGGCGGTGTACGCGTCGGAGGAACGGCACGTTTCGGTGGACAAGGCTGTTGACGCCGTTGGCCTGGGCCGCGCAGCGCTGCGTGCGCTGCCAACCGACGCTGAATTTCAAGTAAGGCTGGATGCGCTTGAAGAGGCCATCGCAGCCGACCGTAAACGCGGGGTACGGCCCATGTGCATTGTGGGCATTTTCGGCACCACCAACACCGGCGCAGTCGATCCGGTGCGTGAGCTCCGCAAGGTCGCGGACCGCGAGGGGATGTGGCTTCACGCCGATGCGGCCTACGGCGGAGGCATGTTGCTCTCCCACGCGTGGCCCATGCGCGATCGCGGGTTGGAGCTCGCGGATTCCATTACCATTGATCCGCACAAATGGTTCTACGCGCCACTCGACGCCGGAGCAATCCTGGTGAAGGATGACCGCAGATTGACCGCGTCGTTTGGGATGAAGCCGTCGTACCTTACCGACGAGCTCGATCGTGCGAACGAGCGATATCAGTATTACGTCCACAGCTTCGAACAATCGCGGCGTTTTCGCGGACTGAAAGTGTGGATGAGTTTCAAGCGTTACGGCGCGAATCAGATCGGGGAGTGGATTGACAACAATGTGCGCCAGGCAAGGCACTTGTATTCCATGGTTGCAAAAAATCCTGAGTTCGAAGCCGCCAGTGAGCCGCCTATGTCGGCCATCTGTATTCGATACCGCAGCGCGGATCTCGATGAGGCGCAATCGAAGGAGTTACATGCCGAGGTCGCGAGACGAGTCGAGGAGAGCGGGAAATTCTGGATCTCGACCACGGAACTGAAAGGCAAAACATGGTTTCGGATTAACCCGGTGAACTTCCGCACGCGCACCGAGCACATGGATCAGCTCTTTAGTTTACTCGAGCAGGAGTGCCATGCCGTACTGCAGAGCGGAAGATTTAGAATACAGTCTGCTTAGGCGAGAGTACGCTAACCCGAAACGCGTCGCGTTAGCATTTTTCCATTTTTGGAAAAGTATTTCGCAGTTATATCTCCGTTCATCACGCAGCCTCGAGACTACTTTGGGCTCACGAGATGTATAATCCGATGACTGTGAGGTGCCATGACGAAACCGACGAGCTTTCAAGCGGACATTCGCCCTCTTTTTACCGAGCGAGACATTCAAGGCATGAGCAAGGCGTTCAACCTGGGAAGCTACGATGACGTCAAAAAGCACGCTGCCGCCATCTACGACCGCATTCGAGGAATCGGCGGCGCGGTAATGCCGCCACCACCGCCGAGAGGAGAAGGTCCCTGGCCTCAATCTCGCATTGAACTATTCGCTAAATGGATGGCGGACGGGTTCCCACCTTAGGCGGCCCCAAAACTGGAGTGCGGGAAGTTACGCCGAAGGGAGAGCCGCTTATTGATTCGACCCTAAAGCGTCTCGTCAAATCCAAAGAGGATCTCGGCAATTGATTTGGTGAGAGATGTTGCGAGGAACTTAAATGAAGGCGGCGTGGTTGTAATCGCCTTCTTGCTGTTAAATACGACCGCCATCTGACGGCGCGCCTCGAAAACCTTCCAAAGATTCCAGGGGAGCGTTCCAACTAGTCTGGCCCTAGCGCTCGATTTTAGCTTTTGTTTTCAATGCAGGGTTGGTTCGAGCTTAGTGTTGCGTCGACCGATTGAGACCACCACGTTTATCGGGCGTTGTTATGAGATCACTTGGAACCGATCTGCTTCAGGAGCGGGCCCCTAGGTATCATATTGATCAACTCACCAGAGCGACCGAGACGCGTCCGCGCCATTGGTAGTAATGACGATATGCTGCAACACATTTCGCGCGTAATCTTCGCCAATGGTGTCTTTGACCGGGCTAAAACGGCGGGGGCAAGCCCGTTCGACGGGGGTCGCTCGACGCCCGATTGCATGATTTGGTAGGGCGCACCGGTTCCCACACATTTCGCTGTCGGAGCGCATTCCGATGGGCTTTTTTACGAATTTGAGGCTGCGGCGGAAACTGCTGATTGCTATGGTTCCGCTCGTCTTGATGGTAGTGGTGGCGGGGGTCTATTCATCGTTTGAAAGCAACATGATCGACAACTGGTACAGCGTGTTGATCGACACCCAGGTCAAAGCACTCAGAAGCGTCGGGGAGGCGCGAGCGCATACCAATCGATTCGGTCTGTTTCTGTTTGAACTGGCTGACGAGACCGATCCCAATCGCAGACAAGTGCTCGACGGACAATTGGAAAAGGTTGGCGCCGACTACCACACGGCGATGACAACAGCACTCCGAGAGAGTCCCGAGCGCGCGGACAAGATCGATGCAGCATCCGCTCTCTTCGAACAGGTGGAAGCTGACGCTCGTCCCGTTCGCGCGGCAGCCCTGGCCGGCAACAATGGGAGAGCGTTAGATCTGTTACGTGGAGGCGTAAACCAGGAGCTGCAGCGGTCGCGCGAGGCCACCATCGCGATCATGTCGGATTTGCAAACGTATATTGATCAGCGCTCGGATGTTTTGACGAGGAATACGCATCACGCGATTCTGATCACCTGGCTCGTGATTGGCTTCGGCCTACTGGCATCGTGGGCCGCCGCCTTCTACATCGTGCAAACAGAAGTCGTGAACGAACTGCTGTCTCTGCAGGGCAGTATCCAGGATTTGGCCGACGGCCGGCTGGATCAGAATATCCCTTACCTCGATCGCAAGAATGAAATCGGTGAGATCGGACGCGCGCTGCGGACCCTGCAACTGGGCGCGCGCGAGCGCGAAACGCAAGCATGGGTGAAGGCAGAAGTGGGAGCTACGCTGGGGGCGTTGCAATCGGTTCAAGACTGTTCTGGATTTGGGAAAGCTTTGTTGTCACGGTTGTCGCAATCCATTCCGCTGATTTACGGAGCGTTCTACGTCGCAGACGAAAGTCGCACGCGTTTCTCTCGCGCGTATTCGTTCGCAAATGCGGATGCCGGCAGTGCCAACGAATTTGCCCTTGGCGAGGGACTTGCCGGGCAAGCCGCAGTAGAGCGGCGCATGCTGGAAGCTACGGCCGGGGATCAGCTTCGAATCTCCGCAGGCATGGGAACTTTGACGGTCGGGAAAATCCACTTCGTTCCAGTGCTGAATAGGGACGAAGTGACCGCCGTCATCGAATTGGCGACGAATTCGTCACTGTCGGAGCGCCAACGCGCTTTGCTCGACTCGTTGTTGCCCTCCATCGCTCTCAGCGCTGAAATATTGTCTGGCAACATCGCCACTCGAGAGCTTCTCGACCGTACGAAGGCCCAGGCTGAATCTTTGGCAGTGTCGGAACGTCAGCTTGGCGCTCGCAAACAAGAACTGGAGAGCATCAACCAGGCGCTGGAGGCGTCTGGAGAAGAATTGCGGCGAGCCAAAGAGGTGGCGGAGGAAGCCACCAAGATCAAGTCCGATTTTCTGGCCAACATGAGCCACGAAATCCGCACTCCGATGAACGCGATTATCGGCATGTCGCATCTGACGCTACGGACGGATCTGAATCCCAGGCAACGTGACTACGTAAGGAAAATTCAACTTGCCGGCCAGCACCTACTCGGCATCATCAACGACATTTTGGATTTCTCGAAAATCGAAGCGGGCAAACTATCGGTGGAAAACATCGACTTCGATCTGGAGAGAGTGCTCGAAAACGTCAGCAATCTGATATCCGAGAAGGCCTCTGCGAAAGGCTTGGAATTGATCTTTGACATCGATCCTGCACTCCCCACGCAACTCAAGGGCGACCCGCTGCGCCTCGGTCAAATCTTGATCAACTTCTGCAACAACGCCGTAAAGTTTACCGAACACGGTGAAATTGTCGTTCATGCGCGGATTCAGGAGAAAGATTATGACGGTCAGTTGATTTACTTCTCAGTGCGCGACACCGGCATCGGACTCACCAAAGAACAAATGGGAAGGCTGTTCCGGGCGTTCGAGCAGGCGGATGCATCCACTACTCGCCAACACGGCGGGACCGGACTGGGACTGGCGATCTCCAAGCGGCTTGCGCAGCTGATGGGAGGAGATGTTGGCGTAGATAGCGAGGAGGGTAAAGGCAGCACGTTTTGGTTCACCGCACGGCTTGGCAATGGCGCGACGACTCGACGGCAGACCGTCCCACCCGACCTCAGGGGTCGCAGGGTTCTGATTATTGACGATAATCCCCAAGCCCGTGCGGTACTTTCCAGCATGCTGATCAGCTTGACGTTCGAGGCGGATGAAGCTCCCTCCGGATTGGAAGGAATTGAAATGGTGCGCCATGCCGCGGAAGCCAACAAACCATACGAAATCGTTTTTGTGGACTGGCAGATGCCAGGTCTCGATGGCTTCGAAACGGGCAAACAAATTCGAGCTCTACCAAATCTGCTCGTTCATCCGCATCTCGTGATGGTAACCGCCTACGGCCGTGAAGAGGTTTTGAAACAGGCTGAAGAGAACTCGTTTGCAAATGTTCTAATCAAGCCGGTTACGGCCTCCATGCTATTCGATTCAGCCGTCGAGGTCCTCGGTGCAAGTAGTTCCAAGAATTACGCAGCCGCGGCGGCTCCGGACGTTGAACTCGGGCAAATACGCGGCGCGCGTGTCTTGCTCGTCGAAGACAACGAACTCAATCGCGAGGTAGCGACCGGCCTGTTACAGGACGCGCGCTTGGTGATTGACACAGCCGAAAACGGACAGGTTGCCGTACAGATGGTTGCTGAACACAACTACGATCTGGTGCTGATGGACATGCAAATGCCAGTGATGGACGGCCTCGCCGCTACACGAGCGATCCGCTTGAAACCGGAATTCCAGTCGCTTCCAATCATCGCCATGACCGCGAACGTGATGGAAAGCGATCGCGATAAATGCACCGAGGCGGGAATGAACGACCATCTCGCCAAGCCTATCGACCCGCAGGCCCTTTTCGCCGCGTTGTTGCGCTGGATAAAGCCGCGTGGGGATCTCGGCGCAGACGCACCACGAGGCACCATCGCAGCTGCGGGTCGCTTGCCGGAACCGGCCGGCTCTCCCGAAGCCAGCGCATTTCAGATTGCCGGTGTCGACACTCGATCGGCCCTGCGACGGACAGGGGGAAATCCCAAACGCTACGAAATATTGTTACGCAAGTTCGCGGGGTCGGCAAACGTTGAAGAAATTCGCGAGGCGCACGCTTCGGGCGACACAGCCACGGCGGCACGTGCAGCTCATTCGTTGAAGGGTGCGGCAGCGAACCTCGGCGCGACAGCGGTAGCAAATGCAGCGGCAGAGGTAGAAACGGCGATTGCAACCGGGCACAGTGTGCAGCCCGGGCTAGACGTGCTGGCCGCTAAACTTCGCACCGTTGTGGAGGCGATCCAGTCGGCCCTGCCAAATGAACAAGTCACAGACAACACCCATGCCGCCCGTGCCGACCCTTCCTCCGTAGTGGCACCCTTGCGACTGTTGACAAAACTCTTATCGAACGACGATGGCGAGGCAGCCGATTTCATTGTGGACGCACAGCCGGACTTAGCAAAGGTGCTCACAGGATCTGAAATCACTACCCTCCAAGCTTTCGTGGGGAATTATGATTTTAATGGTGCGCTCAAGTGTGTTTCGGAGATCGCCGATCGTTTAGGTCTTCAACTGGAGTGAGATCATGACTCAGACTTCGGCCCAGAAGTCGATTTTGATTGTGGATGACACACCCATTAATATCGGGGTTATTTCCGGCGCCCTGAAAGACTCGTTCGCGACGAAGGTGGCAACCAGTGGCCAAAAGGCTCTGGCCATCGTCTCAGGAAAGGAAAAGCCGGATCTTATCTTGTTGGACATCATGATGCCGGAAATGGACGGCTACGAGGTCTGTCGCCGCTTGAAAGCTAATCCCGACACGCGCGATATTCCGGTGATTTTTCTTACTAGCCAGACGGAGGCCGAGGACGAAACCAAAGGGTTCGAGGTGGGCGCGGTCGACTACATTCACAAACCATTCTCCGCCGCGGTTGTAAAAGCTCGTGTGCGTACTCATCTTATGTTGCGCGAAGCACATGCGCAGATTGCCCAACAACTCGTCGAAATAAACACCGAACTGGAAATGGCGCGGCAGATTCAGCTATCCATTCTCCCGAGCACCACGCCCAAGATTACCGGCATGGATGTCGTGGCGCGTTACATTCCCATGACCTCGGTGGCCGGCGATTTTTACGACTTCATCGTCGTGGACGAACGTCACGTGGGCATCCTGATAGCGGACGTGTCGGGACATGGCTTGCCTGCCGCACTCATCGCGTCAATGCTGCAGGTTGCCCTCACCGCACAAGCCCGCCACGTTTCTGAACCGGGCAAAGTTCTGGCCGGTTTGAATCAAGCGCTTTGCGGCAAGTTTCAGCATAATTTTGTGACGGCAGCCTATGTTTATGTGGATTTGGAAAAAAACACTATGAATTACGCCGGTGCAGGCCATCCGCCGTTGTTACTTTGGCGCAAGTCAACTGGCAGCGCCAGCCAACTCCTGGAAAACGGATTGGTCATGGGGCAGTTCGAGGAAGCCACGTATAATTCGCTGCAAGTACCAATCGAGGCTGGCGATCGGTTCGTGCTTTACACTGATGGAATCCTAGAAACGTGCAATCCAGCGCAGGAGGAATTTGGAACGGATCGCTTCATGCAGTTCATGGAAACGAATAGCAAGCTTACAGCAGGACCATTTGCGGACGCCCTATTGCTCGAGTTGGCCCGCTGGCTGGAACAACCTCCGGGCCAGGGACACAAAGACGACATTTCGCTTCTGGCCATCGACGTCACGGCTCGCTGATAACCAAGCTCAAGGCGGCGATCGTCTTAACACCACTGATAAGTCCTGATCCGGTCACTAACTCAATTAGTTTGAATGTATAGGTCAAAGGAGGAGCGCTTGGTGTACAAGGGCTGAACTCAGCGGACGCTGATTCAGAAGGCACCGAGGAGGCTCCCTCATGCAAATCAACCGATGCGCGACTGATGCTGCGGGCCATTGCGGCCGCGAAAAAGAAGAATGATCGCGTCGACGCGCAGAAGATTTGCGACTGCCTGCGGTGCGATTTTCTGCGTCGCTGATGCTATCGGGGCATTGGCGCGTTAGGGTCCACGCGCTTTTCGATCCGGGGATCTGGGAGCAGCCACATAATCAGCACCAATACATAGCCTGCGCACGCAACAGTCGGCCGCACGAAGGCAATCGCCAGCGCGAGCGCATACATGAAAATGGACGCCAAGCCCTTCCAGTCTTTTCCGATGGACTTGGCGATTTTCGACTCCTGCCCGTGCTGCGCGATCAGGGCCTTAGTCAAAATGAAATAGGCGATTCCGGCACAGAGCAGGACGATTCCATACATCGCCACGGTACCGGTCGCGATGCGGTTTTCGCCGAGCCACGCCGTAGTAAAAGGCGTCAGCGAAAGCCAAAAAAGAAGGTGCAAATTGGCCCAAAGGATTTTTCCGTCGACGCGTTCAGCGGCTTGAAGAAGGTGGTGGTGATTGTTCCAGTAGACGCCGACATAGAGGAAGCTCATGACGTAACTGAGAAACACCGGCAGCAGAGCGCCCAGAGCCGCGAAGCTCGTACTGTGCGGAACCCTGAGGTCCAGAACCATGATGGTGATAATGATCGCGAAAACCCCATCGCTGAAAGCTTCCAGGCGGCTCTTTGTCACCTTTTCAACCTCACCGTGGAAAGAGCAATCCCAGGTGGTCCGGGTACTTGGCCTGGAGAGAACTCACCAAGACTTCAAATTCAGGAAGACCATGCAAATTTCGGAGACAATGATCTTTTAGGAAAAATGGCCAGCATGCAAATCCGGTGCTGACACTCCGCTCAAGCCATTCGAAGGCCACTTCACGGCGCTCTAACAGCGCAAGGATCGACGCGACCTGGTAATAAGTATGATGGGCATGTCCGAAAGATTTCGCGCTGCTGCAGGCTCGAGTCAGGCAGTCGAGCGCAGGTTCAGGCTTGCCGGTCAAAGCATGATAGACGCCACGTAAACTGACGATCAGCGGTTCTTCGGGCAGGAGCTGGACCGCTTCATCGAGCAGAGCATTCGCCTCCTTCCAATCCTGCATCATGATGGCTAACTGCGGAGCAAAATAGACTGGATACTTATTCTTCGGATTCTCGGCGCGCCACGCTTGAATCTCTTCCCGCGCAAGGTCGTACTCTTCATTCCATATATAGACCTGGACAATGCTGTGGCTGAGCGCGTTTTTCGGATCGAACGCTCGCCCTCTCTCATACATTTCGCGCGCATGATCGAGCAGGCCGATGTGCGCCAAAATCGTGCCCAGGCGATTGTAGGCATGAGGCAGATTGTTCTGCAGCGCGAGCGCCCGCCGCAGTTCGGCAATCGCTTCCAGGTGTTGGAAATTTTTGGAAGGTCCCCAAAGCAGAAAAGCGTTGGCGACGTGCCCTTCCGGCAAATCCGGATCTACTTCCAGCGCACGCCGGCAGTGAAACTCCGCCTTTTCCAACCAGGTGCGAGTCGAGTCGAACTCGAAATGAAGATTCGCGGAAACCAATGACAGCGTCGCATGCGCGAGTGAGAAACCCGGGTCTCGCGTCACCGCGTTGCTCAGCCGCTGTGCCGCTTCTTCGAGAAGCACCGGGTCTCCCGAGGAGCTCAGCCGGTAGCCGCGCGCGAATTCCGCATAAGCCAGGGGATCCGTGCTGTACCGCGGGCGCCGCGTCGCCGCCGGCGGACGAAGCGGCCTGTTCAATGCGCTGGCGTTTCGTTTGGCAATTTCATCTTCGAGTTCGGATAGACGATGGAGGTCAAGATCGCATTTCCGTGTGAAGACCGCAGACTGTAAACCCGTGTCGAACATCTCGAGCGAAAGACGCCATTGCCCCTTGGATTCCTGAATGGCGCCATGGACTACAAAGCGGACGCCGAGGCGCGTGCCGGCATCTGAAGCTGTCATCCCCACTGGGACATTCAGCATTGCTGAGGTCGGTAGCACATCCACGCCCTGCAGATTTCCCAGGCGCGACACCAGTGCGTCCGCAAACCCGAGGCATACACCCTGGTCGTCTGGAATATTGCTGTGAGCAAGCAGCGGCAGCATCGCGAGCGAGGGTCGTTCGGTCCGCGCCGGTGCAGGCTGTGCATCCTTCTCTCTTGCCGCGCCTGGTTCGATCTGGGGCTGCGGAAAACGAGCATCAATCACACGCACCGGGCCGACGAACCGATACCCTTTACCGACCACAGTCTCCAGGAATCGCGGTTTGGCTGAGTCGTCGCCTAAGGCGGCCCGGATTTTTCGTACGATGTTGTTGACGCTGGGCTCGGTGTCGATGAAAAGATTCGACCGCCACAGCTTTGCGACGATATCTTGGCGCGAAACAAGCTGCTCTCTGCGAGCGACAAGGAAGATCAACAATTCCATAGGCTTCTTCTCAAGCTTCACCCGTCGTCCACGGCGGCGCAGTTCGTAGCGTCCTAGGTCCAGCTCAATTTCAGCAGCTGCTCGATTAGCACTAGGCATGGCATCTATTGCGGGCATTATCCCCTAAGATTGAGCAATTTACGACGATAGACAAGAGATATGGAATGGTTATGCGGTTTCAATTGAAACGACTCGATAGTTAGACGAATATTCGGGCCTCAATGC
>Ga0210401_10007746_pt1 | contig 10733 bp, 10 predicted proteins | sample IncBWH32MmetaG_FD_150866 | JGI IMG/M metagenome (GOLD analysis project Ga0210401, IMG submission 150866) | Forest soil microbial communities from Barre Woods Harvard Forest LTER site, Petersham, Massachusetts, United States - Inc-BW-H-32-M | ecosystem: Environmental > Terrestrial > Soil >... | reverse complement strand
GGTGGCACGCACTCTGGCCTTGCGCGCGAAGGATCCGTTCTGGCAGGCGAGGTATTACGACTTCAATGTGTGGAGCGAGAAGAAATTCGTGGAGAAGCTGCGCTATATTCATCGCAACCCGGTGGCCCGTGGACTGGTGAACAAGCCAGAAGACTGGCCCTGGAGCAGCTTCCGCCACTATCTGACGGGCGCAGAGGGAACGGTAGAGATCGAATCGCAATGGACGGCGCGGCGGAGGGAGAAGATGGGAATCTTCCCGAGGGCGCGGGTGCGCTCGAAATGAAAACCCCGCCCAAGCAGAGCTTGGACGGGGCACCCGAAAATTCGACAACAATGGGCGCCTCTACGGTACAACCTTTGGCCATGATGACTACACAGGTGGGACGGTGTTCAGGGTTGATTATTTTAGCGTGAAATGATCGCTATGCCGGAGCCCGAGGTTGCCACTGACTTTGGGTGCGGCAACTCACACGCGGGATCCACGCTCAAGGAACAAGTATCCAGTTTTCGATCGCCAGTTTAGGAACCCGTGCAAACTCTCGGGTGTTGTTTGTGACCAGCGTCAGTCCCAGGCTGCGGGCGTGGGCCGCAATGAACAGGTCGTTCGCCCCGATCATGGCGCCTCGCGTCTTTAAGCCGGCGCGGATCTTGGCATAGTGCATGGACGCTATGTCGGAAAAGTCCAGAACCTCGACGTAACGTAAAAAGGCTTCCAGCGCCGATTCATCCTGACGCCGCCGGGGTGACAATTCGACCCCGAACAAGAGTTCGGACTTCGTGATTACAGAGATGCATACGTCACTCACAGGAACTTTCTGTAGGCGCTGCAGAACCGGGGGCTGGCGCACCCTAACCATCTTATAAGTCTTCGGGGTGCCCCGTCCAAGCTCCGCTTGGGCGGGGGTGTTCATTCGTCACATCCTTGTCGGGTGATCTCGGCTTATGCTCCCTGAATGCCCTGGGGACTCAAGCGCTTTCAGCAATCCCACCAGCTTCACTTCGTAACTTTCAGTTGCTATCGTCGCCGAGCGAACTTCGTGAACGCTGAAGCAGTCGGTGGCGCGCACTCTGGCGTTACGGGCGAAGGATCCGTTCTGGCAGGCGAGGTACTACGACTTCAATGTGTGGAGCGAGAAGAAGTTCGTGGAGAAGCTGCGCTATATTCATCGCAACCCGGTGGCGCGTGGACTGGTGAAGAAGCCGGAAGACTGGCCCTGGAGTAGCTTCCGCCACTATCTGACGGGCGTGGAGGGAACGGTAGAGATCGAATCGCAATGGACGGCGCGGCGGAGGGAGAAGATGGGAATCTTCCCGAGGGTGCGGGTGCGCTCGAAATGAAAACCCCGCCCAAGCAGAGCTTGGACGGGGCACCCGAAAGAGTTAGGGTTGGCCAGCCCCCCCGTGGACTGGTGAAGAGGCCGGAAGACTGGCCCTGGAGCAGTTTCCGCCACTATTTGACGGGCGCGGAGGGAACGGTGGAGATCGAATCGCAATGGACGGCGCGACGGAGGGAGAAGATGGGAATCTTCCCGAAGGTGCGGGTGCGCTCGAAATGAAAACCCCGCCCAAGCAGAGCTTGGACGGGGCACCCGAAAAAGTTAGGGTGGGCCAGCCCCCGGGTGGGAAATCCTATGCGAAGACAGACGGGAGTAACCCCGTTTATTGTCGCAGGGCCATGACCAGGTTTCGGCGGATCTCTTCTCGGTTGGCGGCGTCGTAATATTCCACTGGGTTATAGTCATCGGTCAGGACCAAGCCGTGAGTGGGATCGGTTTTCAGGAGGTTCGCGAAGGCTTCTTGCACTTCCGGGAGGCTGGCCTTGTGGACTTGCGAAAGATCGGGCGGATTTCGCATTTCCAGATCGGGCTGGTCGGATGCCACGAAGAACATATTGCCGATGTAGGCGCCGTGGATGCGCACGCTGGGAAATACGGTCCTCAAGGTTTTGTCCATCGAGGCCGCAAGAAAATCTGTTCCCCCGGTTTCGCCGAAGGAGTTGATGACCAGGACGCCGCCGGGCTTGAGAATGCGCCGCATGGCGGCGAAGGCCTCTCGCGACATCAGGTGCGAGGGCGAGGAATCGCCGAGGAAAGCATCGAGAATAATGACATCGTAACGGCGAGTGGAGCGGTTTATAAAATGCCGGCCGTCATCGATGGTGAGGTTCAGCTGCGCTGGGTCGAGGTCAAAAAATCGTTGGGCGAGGGGCACGACGGCGGGGTTGATTTCAACTACGTCCACTCGCGCGCCTTCCTGGGTGAATTTCATGGGTACGATGCCGACACCAAGGCCGATGCAAAGCACATCCTCGATGTTCGACCGGTAACCACGCGCCAGGCCGTGCAACGCATAAGTAAACGACGACAGGGCCTGCTTTGCGCGGGGATCGTAGTCGTTCTGATCGAGGCCGTCATTCAGGAAGAACCGGCGCGAGCCGTCATTCGTCTCAATAATCTGAAGCCGGCCAAAATTTGAGTTTGCACGGTAAACTTCGCGCCATGCCTTGCCTTTTGCCAGTTGCCGATCTTTCGCCACGCCGATCCCACCCAGTGACAGGGCGATAATCCCAGCCACGATCGGGGTCACGGAGCTTCCCTTCCTTCCCCAACCCACAAAATAGCCAGCCGCCACGAGGATGAGAGCTGCGGACGTCGCATACATGGTGATGGAGTTCGGCAGAAAGGGAATGAACACGTAGCCGATGAGCACGGTTCCGGCAAAGCTGCCAAGCGTGCCGACGGCGGTGAGACGGCCCACATTTCCGCCCACATCAGCCACGGCCACAGTCAGCACCCGGACAAAAAATGGTCCGACCATTGCCAGCAATGCCAGTGGCACAAAGAAGAGAAAGGTCGAAGCCAGCAATGAGCCGACGGCGAGGCTGAAATCGAGACAGCGAAAGGCGACCGGTTCAACCAGCAGCACAGTGAAGGCGAGGTAGGTGGCGGCGGCAATTATCGCCCAATAAAGCCGGCCCAATTCCGGCGAGACATCGACCAGCCGGCCGCCGGCGTAATAGCCGGTGGCCAGCGCGACCAGAGTGACCGCGATCTGGGCGGTCCAGACGAAGTGTGACGTGCCGAGATAAGGGGCGAGCATTTTTGCGCCCAGAATTTCGACGATCATGATGGCTGCGCCGGTGATGGCCGCAGTAACATAAAGATAGCGGTGCAGGGCCGCGGGAAGCGGGGCACCAGGCGGTGTAAATTTCGGCTTTTTCACGGGCTGAGCGACTCGCGACATTACCTGGATCGGAACCGTCCGATTTTATCCCAGCGAGTGGGAGAGAGCATGATATCAGCCGCGAACGGCAGGCTTTTGACTACAGTCGAAGTTCCACTGGCGGTGTAGAGGCTTTCGTCCATGATTGCCAATGGGGTGGCGGCTATGTAGACTTTTCAAAGCCACCTAGTCGGGCTCCTCTCCCGTGTCAATCCCAGGTTAAGGAAGCTACATACATGAATCTCGGGTCTAGCTCCAGGTTTTCAGCCTCTGTCTCCAGCAGGTTCAATTACTTCTTCGCGACGTTGCTGGCCCTGTTAAGTTGCGCCGCGCAATTGAGCGCGCAGAACATTATTAATACCATCGCAGGCGGCGGGACGTTGCCTCCGTTTTCTACCTCCGCGACGGGTAATTACGCTGATATTTCCGGGCCGACCTCAGTGGTGGTAGATGCGCAGGGCAACCTGTACATAGTTTCCCCGGGGGCAAACCAGGTTTACAAAGTTGACCCGACCGGGAGCACGCTCTCGGTTTTCGCGGGACAGGGGTGGCCAGCAGAAGATCCGCAGAAGTTCGACAAGAATCCCGCGACGCAGGGGTATCTCAATGCCCCCAGCGGACTGGCGATCGACGGCTCGGGCAATATCTATATCGCCGACACGCAGGCCTACCTGATCCGCAAGATTGACATTAACGGCATTATGACGACCATCGCGGGCACTGGCGATTATTGCCAGAACCCTCCTTCGGGATGCCACGACAACGGCCCCGCCCTGGGCGCCCTGCTGGGCGCGCCCGCCGGAGTAGCCACAGACGCGACGGGTAACGTGTACATTGCCGACACCGGCGACAACGAGATTCGAGTAGTCAACATGCAGTCGAGTGCCATCACGGTCTTCGGCGTAACCGTGCAACCAGGCAACATTGGCAGAATAGCCGGCAACGGCACCGCGTGTTCGAGTTCCACATCTGCTTGCGGAGATAATGGCAAGGGAACCCAGGCGATGTTGAACAGCCCCATGGGTGTGGCGATTGACCGGCTGGGAAATATGTTCATCGCCGATTCCGGGGACCGCCGGATTCGCGCCATGATTCCCAGCGGCACGATTGTCGCCTATGCCGGAAGCGGGAGTCCTTGTTTCAGCGGCACCTGCGGCGATGGCGGAGCTTCGCTGAGCGCACAACTCACCAATCCGTGGCAGATCTACGTTGACGGCAGTGACAATCTCTATATCGCAGATTCGCCCACCAACCGGGTGCGCAAGGTTGTACCGGGCAAGAATCCTCCGAGCACCGCCACGATTTCGACGTTCGCGGGGAACGGCACTTCATGCTCTACCGCGCACATCACTATGACTTTCTGCGGGGATAGCGGTTCGGCTGCATCGGCGTATCTTAACGCGCCGCGCGGCGTATACCTGGATTCGTCGAACAATCTCTACATCGCGGATAGCGGAGACCAACGCATCCGCAAGGTCAGTGCAGGGAACATCAACACTTATGCGGGTGGAGGTTTGAGTGACGGACCTGCCGCTGCGGCCATTTTTGCGGAGAACCGCGATGTGGCGGTCGACAACGCGGGGAACGTCTACGTTGCCGACACCAGCAACAATCGCATTCGCAAGATCTCGGGCGGCAACGTCAGCACACTGGCTGGAAACGGGGTGGGCAATTACTACGGAAACGGCGTAGCCGCTGCCACTGCGAACTTAAATCAGCCGTGGGGACTGGCGGTCGACAGCCTGGGCAATGTCTACATCGCAGACACCAGCAACCTGGCGATTCGCGTAATCAACACGCAGTCCTCGGCCATCACGGTGGCGAGTGTGGTCATTCAGCCGGGGACGATCGCGACCGTGGCGGGCATTACCGGAGTGGTATGCCAGTCTGCACCGCCGGGCTGCGGCGACGGCGGACCGGCCACGAAAGCCACGTTCGGGTTCCCGGCGAAAGTCGCCCTTGATAATGCCGGCAACTTTTTCGTGGCAGATTCGGGCGCAAACCGGATTCGCGAGGTCAACATTTCCACCGGAATTATCTCCACGGTCGCGGGCAATGGAAGTGCGTGTCCGAGCCCGACCAGCGCGTGCGGCGATGGTGGTCCCGCGACCGCAGCCATGTTGAATGGTCCCCACAGTATTGCGGTGGACAGCGCGGAAAATATCTACATCGCGGACACGCTGGACAACCGGGTCCGAGTGGTCAATGGCTCCGGCAACATCAATGCGTATGCGTTTAACGGCCTCTTTAACAACTTCGGGCCGGATAATGTGGCGGCATTGAGCAGCGGCTACACCCAGCCGTTATATGTGGCGCTCGATGGCCGCGATAACCTTTTCGTGAGCGGCAGCTCCATCTACTACTTGCTGCAGCGAATTGACGCATCGACAAATCCGGTCGTGAATCCCGTGGCCAGCATTGCCGGCCGCGGCGCTGGCGATCCGAAGTACTACGGTTTTGCCGGCGATGGCGGCCCTGCCAACGGCGCATACTTGAACAACTATGGCGCCGTTTTGGATGGAGCAGAGAACCTTTACATTTCCGACGGTGGGAACAACCGGGTTCGAGAAGTTACCAGTTCGTCGACACAGGGCCTGGTGCCGGTGGTGAATTATTCACCGACCAGCCTGACCTTCCCGCCGACACCGATCGGTGTGCAGAGTCAGCCCATGAACATCACCATAACCAACAAGGGAAGCGACGACCTGGTGGTGGGCACACCATCGATTTCGGGACCGTTCAGCTTCGTGAATCAGTCGCCCTGCGGCGGCAACATGGTTGCACCGAGCATGACTTGCACGTACAGCGTGACGTTCACACCCACCGGCTATGGGGTTTCGAAAGGCACTGCGACCATCAACGACAACGGGTTCAACAGTCCGCAGCAGAACATCCCGTTGAGCGGATCGAGCTCAGATTTCACCATTGCCGCCAATCCCAACTCGCTGACAATCGCGCGTGGCTCCCAGGGACAATCGACCATCACGCTGACCCCGGTGGCAGGATTCAACCAGAACATCACGCTCTCCTGCACTGCCCTGCCCAAGGGCGTCAGTTGCGGATACGTGCCCAATCCAGTGGCTATGAACGGAACATCGGCACAGACCTCAAACCTGACGGTGACAGTCAGTTCCACGACTACCCCCGGCAACTACACCATCAATGCGAAGGGCAGCAGCGCCACGACGCACATCACACCGATCACTTTGACGGTGCAGTAACAAGATTCACAGGCAATCCTGACCTCGGCCACCCGCACCATCAAAAGGTGGCCGAAGTTGTTTGCAGGAGTGGTTATCTAGAACGGGAAGCGGATCGACAGAATCGGAATGTGGTTGGTGGGATGAAACTTTGTGGCAGCGATTTCAAATCCGCCGCCGACGGTAAAGCTGAAACGGTTGTGGATTGGGAAGCGACCGAGCACGAGACCTGGCGTGAGATATACGGACGTTTTGCCGGGGTGACTGGTGGGAACAACATTGCCGTTCCCACCATAAAAGTGGTTGAAGTTGACTTCGAGTTCAGGCCAGAATTTCTTGTAGATTTTGTACTGAAACGTGTTATTCCACGGCACCGTATGGCCAATGACGTTCACGTTTCCGGTGGGCAGGCTAACGCCCAGCGTTCCCTGCACGTCGAGATTTCCGAAGCCCTTTCCGTAAGCAATCGTGGGAGTAATCACCGGGCTCAGCGCGCCCTGCTGGTACTGCCCGGTGGGAAACGTCATCTGGTAGAAGGCCGTCAGGATATAGTTCCCGTGCCCTTCGTTGCCAGCGGCGATTCGATATTTCACTAGAAATTGCCAGTCGCCAAATCCATCCTTGGCTGAGTCCGGGTTGTTCACGATGTAGGGAGGGATGGCGAGAATAACCTCCCAGTTCCTGGCCGGAATGATCTCGAGGCCCTTGCTGACACCGTAGTTGTCGGTAGTCACGCCGCTATTATGGGTCTGCCATTGAATGTCATAGCGAAGCTCCTGTTCGAGCCGCGGAGTGGTGGTGTTGAGGGGCGTGATCCAGTGCGGCTGTGCGGCTTGGGTTTCAGACACCATACTCAACCAATCATGAATGAAACCATCCGGCTGGCTGGCGGTTGCCGGCGCCGAAGATCCACCCGTCTGTCCGTCTGGAGAAACGAGTGCCGCAACCGTATCCTGGGCAACGACCATTGTGGAACAGACAAAAAGAACTGCGGGGATGAGGAACGTGGCCGTTCTATGCATTTCCGTCTCCTGAAATAGAACGTGAAGTGTACACAAGAGATAGTTTATGTGTCAAAATATGTACACTTAAATACTGTTCATTTGGTCGTGAGGCGGCAGCGTAACCTGTTGACCGCCTCGTTTATTGCAGGTACGATCTTGTTCCGATGCCCAAGAAAGCTACTGGCGGAAAGAAGACTGGACATTTAATGAAGCTCCGTGACGCGGCTTTGCAGCTTGGAATCAGTTTTCCCACCATCAAGCAGTGGATTTACAAGAAGAAGATCCGCAGCATCCGAACGGCAGGAGGGCATCACCGCATACCACAGAGTGAATTAGACCGGCTGCTGTTCAGAACGCGGGGCAGGACTGAGAAGGAACGTAAGCTGGTTATTCGCCGCGTGAGCGGCCGAAATCAACTGGTGGGCCGCATCGACGCGGTGCGGATCAGCGGCTTGATGGCGGAAGTAGAGATTTCAATCGGCGGCCAGCAAATCACCTCGATTATCACGGCTCGCTCGGCGCGCGAGATGCAGCTCAAGCCTGGGCAAACTGCCGCCGCCCTTATCAAAGCTACCGAAGTGATGATTTTGCGGGTTGGGTGATGAAAAAGCATCTGTTTGTCTATGCTCGGTCCGTCCTTCTGACGCTGAGCATTGCCCGAGCGGCGCTGAAGATCGTGGACATTCCCTGAAGCGGACTGGCATCGTGCCAGAACGGACCAACTTGAAAAAGACCGCCCGGTCACAAAGCAGTATTCATTTTTTCACACACTGTTTACCCTGCATTCATCTGCCGGTCGTCCCACCACTCTAAAGTGGTTTCCTCCGTGTTTGAACTCTCCCAGGAGGAAGAAAGAAAATGACATCGACCGCAAGAAAATTGAAGGCCGGGGTTCTGACCATTGCCCTGGGGTTGGCGTTTGTAGCGCCCGCCCTGCCGGCTGGGGCCCAGTCCAGAGCCAAAGCCTCTGGCCCGTACCAGCATGTGCTGTTGATCAGTGTTGACGGCATGCACTCAGTCGATTTGGCAAACTGCATCAAGGGCGTTTACACCTCGGGCAACCAGCCTTACTGCCCCAATCTGATTTCGCTTGCCAGCACGGGGGTGAGCTATTCTCAGGCGCTCACACCCCGGCCATCCGATTCGTTCCCCGGTCTGACTGCGCAGATTACGGGTGGAACACCGCGTTCGGCCGGCATGTTTTACGACGTCAATTACGACCGGTCGCTGTCTCCGCCCTACGAAACTACGCCCTACGGCATCCAGGGTGGCCCCAAACTCTGCCCTTCGGTGATCGGGACCCAGGTCGGCTTTGACGAAGAGATCGACTTTAACTACCAGAAGCTTAACGCCGGCCAGGTCAATGGCTCTGAAGGAATTAACGGGATCAACCCTAAGTACCTGCCTCGCGATCCGCACAATGGTTGTCAACCCGTATACCCCCACAGCTACATCCGGGTGAATACGATTTTCAATGTGGTCCATAACGCCGGTATGTATACCGCATGGTCTGACAAGCATCCCTCGTATGATTTCACCAATGGTCCGACGGGAGATGGCGTGGTTGACCTGTGGTCGCCAGAAATCAACTCGATACCGGTTGGCCTGGTCACGGTTCCCGGCTGCAACCCGCTGCCCGATCCAGCTGACGCGCAATCCAGCAACGCCTGGACGGATAGTTTCCAGAACATCCAGTGCTACGACACATTGAAGGTCCAGGCCATCATCAATGAAATCGATGGTAAGACCCACGACGGCCAAAACTCTGCGCCGGTACCGGCCCTGTTCGGCATGAATTTCCAGGCAGTCAGCGTGGGACAGAAACTGGTCGAGAAGAATCCGCCCACCAACCCTAATTTCAGCCAGACTGGCGGCTATCTTGATCCGGTTGGCACACCCAGCGCTTCACTGCAGCAGGAGATCGAGTATATTGACAGCTCGATTGGAAGGATGGTCAGCGAACTCAACAAACAAGGGCTGCTGAGCTCGACCCTGATTGTTGTTTCCGCCAAGCATGGGCAGTCGCCCATTGATCCGAATCGCGTGCTCCGCATCCCGGCGGACGATCCCACCGGCCAACCGCCGTCCCAGGTTATCTCGCCCGGCGGCGTGGGGCCCGGCAACCCAGTCGTACAGGCTGATGAGGACGACGTTTCGCTGATATGGCTGGCTGATCAGACCCAGACCACGGCAGATGTTGCACTGCTCGCAGCCAACGAAAGCTTGTACGGACAAGGTGAAATCTTCGCCGGACCAGCACTCGACCTGATCTTCAACGATCCCTTAGTCGACTCCCGGACGCCCGATATCGTGGTGGCGCCGAACGTGGGAGTCGTTTACACCGGCGGCAAGGCAAAGATTGCCGAGCACGGCGGTTTCGCCAACGATGATCGCAATGTCCTTCTGGTGGTTTCAAATCCAGCCCTCAAGCCTTCGACTTTCAACGGCCAGGTCGAAACCCGTCAGATCGCGCCTACCATTCTGAACGCTCTCGGGCTGAATCCCAGCCAACTTCAAGCCGTCCAGCAGGAAGGCACGACCGAGCTGCCTGGACTTCCCTTCTAGTCAATCGCCCGGCCGTCGACACCAGCCGCAACGCGGGGAGCGCAAGCTCCCCGCGTTTTTGTGTTGGACACATCGAACTGCTCGCCGCCGCTCACTTGCCGGTCGAGTCAGCCGGGGGGTTACAAGGGCATGTGGCGAGGACTATCATCAGGAGTTAGCTACGGCGATAGCAGGTCGACGGAGGTTTTTATGCATCGTACGAAGAATCTGATCGCGTTCATGACGTTTTTACTTCTAGCTGGGGGAGCGGCCGCGAAACAAGCATCTACCCCACCGCCGGCGGGCGACGATGCGACAACTCCGGCTCGCCACCTTACAACAGTTCGCGGCTGTCTCAGCGGGGAGCGCGGAAATTATATTCTGGTGGAAGAAAACAGCTCGGTGTATGTGCTGAAAGGCGTCGGCAGCAAACTGGACAGCTATCTTCACCACGAAGTTGAAGTGAAGGGGAAAATGCTGACCGGAGCAATCAAGACCGGCGTTCGCTCGGAGAAAGCGGGCAGTAATCCGAGCGACACCGTACATGGTATTGATGGCGTCCCATTGCAAGTGGTAGATGTCCAAAACGACATTCGAGTGATTTCAAAGCACTGCAAGGCTGCTGACCAGGAATGAAGCGGTTTTGCTGATCCGGTAACCCTTGACACGCTTCGCGCTCGGGCCTACGCGTGGAGTTTCGCGTTGCAGCCTGCGATTAAGGCTCGGTTGCTGCTGCCAGGCGGCATCCGGACTTTTTTACCGT
>Ga0210401_10007745_pt1 | contig 10733 bp, 4 predicted proteins | sample IncBWH32MmetaG_FD_150866 | JGI IMG/M metagenome (GOLD analysis project Ga0210401, IMG submission 150866) | Forest soil microbial communities from Barre Woods Harvard Forest LTER site, Petersham, Massachusetts, United States - Inc-BW-H-32-M | ecosystem: Environmental > Terrestrial > Soil >... | reverse complement strand
GCGGAAGGCTTCGAAATCCGCTGACGCCACCGGATCGGGATTGGCGAGAAACTTCGCGAAAGCCGAGCGCAGCGCCCGCCATTTCGAGGCGGCGACGCCGACATAGTCGACCGTCGGGTTCTGCTGTACCCGGGCGATGGCATCTCCATCGGGAATCGGCTGATAGCCCGGGATATTCTCCGCATCGATATAGAGCGCGTTGAGAAACAGGCGGCTGTTCGGCGAATAGGGGCTGCAATCGCCGGGCCGGTCGTCGAACAACACATGCAGCGGATTGAGGCCGATGCCGTCGGCGCCGAGCGCATGGGCGAGCCGGATCAGGCTTTCGAGATCGGTGAAATCGCCCATGCCCCAGTTGCGCGCCGAACGGACGCTATACAGCTGCACCGCGATCACCCAGGCGCGATCGAAGTCGCCGCCATAGGCCCGATCCGGCGCCACGATCAGCGGCGTCTCTTCACTTTGTCCTGATCCATCGGTAAGCTTCAGCCGGTAGATGCCGAGCGGCAAATTCTCCGGCCAGACCAGGCTGCGATCATCTGCCGCGCCCTTGGCGAACACCCCGCCTCCGGCCTCGACCGACCAGCGTACCGGCAGTTGCAGGCCCTCGCGGAGCTCCGTCCGTGCCGGCTTGCCGAAGCGGATCACGATGGGGCCATCGACCAGCCGCCGCGGCGTGCGCGCCGGGAAGGCGCCTACGATGATTTTCAAGGCAGCCTCGTCGGTGACGTGGCGCTGGCCCTGCCCGTCGGTGAATTCGGTCAGGATTCCGAGATTGGTAGCTTGGTTGAAGAGGTCCATTCGGCACGCAGTTTGCACGCGACAAGGGAGGCATTGTGTCGCGAAATTGTCCAGAAGGGAGAACAGGATAGAAGTTTCCAACGCCCTCGCCTATCGGCGGTTCCGCATGGAACCAATGACAAGTGAACGGCTTTATTGGGGTACGCGTCTCCTTTCTGCTAACGAAACGGGACGTCAGTTCCATGTCAATGGCATCACCGTGACCAGACAAACCGGAAATGTCGAGAGCGCCGGGTCCGGCGCGGTCTCCCCTGTTGCGTTCAGCGTTGGAAGGACCAAATTCGGCTGCACGATTCGCGGCCGGACGACAGGGGGCGCCCCATGAACCTGATGTCCTCCATCGATACAATCGAGCTCCCCGTCACCGATCTCGACGGCGATGTGCTCTGGTACAAGGACGCCATCATCTATCAGTTGCATGTCAAGGCATTCGCCGACAGCAACAATGACGGCATCGGCGATTTCGCCGGCCTCTGCGAGAAGCTGCCCTATCTGCAGGAGCTCGGCGTCACCGCGCTCTGGCTATTGCCGTTCTATCCCTCGCCCGGCCGCGACGACGGCTACGACATCGCCGACTACGGCTCGATCAATCCCGATTTCGGGACCATGAAGGACTTCAAGCGTTTCATTACCGAGGCCAAGAAGCGTGGTCTCAAGGTCATCACCGAGCTCGTCGTCAACCACACCTCCGACCAGCACGACTGGTTCAAGCGCGCCCGCCGCAGCCATCCCGGCTCCAGCGCGCGCAACTGGTATGTCTGGAGCGACACCGACCAGAAATATCAGGACACGCGAATTATCTTCACGGACACCGAGAAGTCGAACTGGACCTGGGACCCCGAGGCCGGCCAGTTCTACTGGCACCGATTCTTTTCGCATCAGCCGGATCTCAATTTCGACAATCCCCGCGTCGTGAGCGCGATCATCCAGGTGATGAAGCGCTGGCTCGATACCGGCGTCGATGGCTTCCGGCTCGATGCCATTCCCTATCTCTGCGAGCGCGACGGCACCAACAACGAGAACCTGCCGGAGACGCACGCCATCATCAAGAAGCTGCGGGCGGAGCTCGACGCCTACTCCAAGAACAAGGTCCTGCTCGCCGAGGCCAATCAATGGCCGGAGGACGTGCAGGAATATTTCGGCCAGAGCGACGAATGTCACATGGCCTATCACTTCCCGCTGATGCCGCGCATCTACATGGCCATCGCGCAGGAAGACCGTTTCCCGATCACCGACATCCTGCGGCAGACGCCCGATATCCCCGCCGACTGCCAATGGGCGCTGTTCCTGCGCAACCACGATGAATTGACGCTGGAAATGGTCACCGACGTCGAGCGCGACTATCTGTGGTCGACCTATGCCAACGATCCGCGCGCCCGCATCAATGTCGGCATCCGCCGGCGCCTGGCGCCGTTGATGGATAACGACCGGCGCAAGATCGAGCTGATGAACTCACTGCTGTTCTCGTTCCCGGGCACGCCGATCCTCTATTATGGCGACGAGATCGGCATGGGCGACAACATCTATCTCGGCGATCGCAATGGCGTGCGCACGCCGATGCAATGGACGCCGGACCGCAACGGCGGCTTCTCCCGTGCCGATCCGGCCAAGCTCTACGCGCCGATGATCATGGATCCCGTTTACGGCTACGAATCCGTCAACGTCGAGGCGCAGTCGCGTAGCCTGTCCTCGCTGCTGTCAGCCACCAAGCGGCTGATCGCGGTACGCAAATCGACGCTCGCCTTCGGCCGCGGCAGCATGACCTTCATCCGCCCGGCCAACCGCGCCGTGCTCGCTTACATCAGGGAATACAAGGGCGAGGTCATCCTTTGCGTCGCCAACCTGTCGCGCTCGGCGCAGGCGACCGAGCTCGATCTGTCGGCCTGGAAGGAGCGCGTGCCGCTGGAAATGCTCGGACGCACGCGCTTCCCCGCGATCGGCGAAGTGCCCTACATGGTCACGCTCGCGCCTTACGGCTTCTACTGGTTCGAGCTGAAGGAGCGCGACAAGTCGGAGCCGGTGGTGCCGCGCGCGGTGCCGGAGTTCGAGACGCTGGTGGTGCCGCTCAATTCGACCTGGGTGTCGCTGGCGCGCACCCGCAGCGTGTTCGAGCGCGACGTGCTGCCGGGGCACCTGGCACGGACGCGCTGGTATCCGGAGCGCACGCCCGACACGATCCGTCCCAACCTCGTTTCCGCCATTCCGTTCTGCGACATCGGCGACAACCGGCCGTGGCTTGCTTTCTTCGAGACCACGCAGCGCAACACCACGTCGCGCTATCTGCTGCCGATGCAGATCGAATGGGTGCGCTTCGACCGCGAGCGCTATAATCCACGCGCTTTTGCCGCGGTACGCCAGGGCGCCCGTGAGGGCACGCTACTTGACGTCGCGACCGATCCAATCTTCATCGGCCTGTTGCTGCGCAATCTGCAGCAGTCGCTGACGGTGACCGAGAACGGCCTGCGTCTCGAATTCCGCCCCACCAGCCATTTCACCGACAAGCCGGTGCGGCAGCCCGAAAGCATCCGCAGCGTCGAGACCGGCAAGTCCAACAGCACGGCGCTGGTGGACGGCGATTACTGCATCAAGGTGTTCCGCAAGATCGAGGCGGGCATTCATCCCGCGATCGAGGTCGGTCGCTTCCTGACCGAACAAGCGCACTTTGCCAACACACCCATGCTGCTTGGTACCGTTGAGTTCGTGGAAGGCAATCAGCACAGTGCGGTTGCGACCGTCCATACCCTGATCCAGAACCAGGGCGACGGCTGGACCGTGACGGCGGCGTATCTCGACCGCTTTGTCGAGGATCAGCGCCTGCTCGCTGTCAACAGCAACCGAGGCGAGAGCGACGAAGAGGCGCCGTACTTGCGCATCATGGCGCAGGCCGGGCGCCGCATCGCCGAGCTGCATATGGCGCTCGCTAGCAATGCCGAGCTCGCCGCTTTCGCACCGGAGCAGGTCGCGGGTGAAGATGTGCGGCGCTGGACCGGCGAAGCCATCGCCCGTGCCGATCGCCTGCTCGATACGCTGGCCCAGCGCGACGCGGTTCGCGAGACCGACAAACCATTCGTCGACCGGCTCCTCGCCCAACGCGATGCCCTGCACGATCGCCTGAGCGCGCTGCTGCCCGCCGACATCGGCGGATTGAACATCCGCCTTCACGGCGATTTCCGCCTCGAGCAGATGCTGATCGTCAAGGACGACATTTTCATCATCGGCTTCGAGGGCGATCCCGCCGTTCCGTTCGCCGAGCGGCAGCGCAAGGCGCCCGCCGCGCGCGATATCGCGGCGATGATCCGCTCGATCGATTATTCGGTGGCCGCGGCTCTCGATCGCGCGCTGAAAGTGGCGCCCGACGAGCAGGGCAAGCTCGCCGCTGCCCTGAGCCAGTGGCGCGATCGCGCCACGGCTGCGTTGCTGACCACCTATCGCGAGACCATGACGAACGCGCGACTGTGGCCTGCCGATCTGCATGCAACCAAGGCCATGGTTAACTTCTTTTCGCTGGAAAAAGCCGTTCGCGAGATCGAATATGAGCTGGCACACCGGCCCGAGTGGCTGCGCCTGCCGCTGGTCGGTCTGCTGCGTATGCTGGAGTCTTGATGAGTAAATTGTCTGCCGAGGCCTATGCGATCGTCGAAGGTCGCCACGCTGATCCGTTCCGCTATCTCGGCATGCACACCGAGGGCGACAAGACGGTGGTGCGCGCCTTCCTGCCCGAGGCTTCCAATGTCGAGGCCGTCGGCGAGCATGGCGAGACGGCCAAATTGTCGCGCATCCACGACGCCGGCCTGTTCGCGGGCACCATGCCGAACGGCTCGCGGCGCTACCAGCTCCGCGCGCAATATGGCGACAATGTCGCCCAGTTCGACGACCCCTATCGCTTCCCGCCGATCCTGTCCGACTACGATCTCTATCTGCTCGGCGAAGGCACGGACCAACGGCTTTACGACAAGCTCGGCGCGCATCAGCGCGTGATGGACGGCGTCGAGGGCGTGGCCTTTGTCGTGCTGGCGCCGAATGCGCGGCGCGTCAGCATCGTCGGCGATTTCAATTTCTGGGACGCGCGGCGCCATCCGATGCGGGTGCGCGGCGTCGGCTATTGGGAGCTGTTCATTCCGCATGCGCGGGCTGGCGACCACTACAAGTACGATGTGATCGGCCCGCAGGGCCAGCATCTGCCGTTGAAATCCGATCCAATGGCGTTCGCCGCCGAGATGCGCCCCAAGACCGCATCGATCGTGCTCGACGAGACCAAGCTGCCGCATCCCCGCCCCGCACCCGACGGCATCAACTCGCGCAGCGCGCCGATGTCGATCTACGAGGTCCATCTCGGCTCCTGGCGGCGCAAGGGTAACAATGAATGGCTGACCTATCGCGAGCTCGCCGAGCAGTTGCCGGCCTATGCGCGCGATCTCGGCTTCACCCATGTCGAGTTCCTGCCGGTCAGCGAGCATCCGTTCGACGGCTCATGGGGCTATCAGCCGACCGGGCTATATGCGCCGACCAGCCGCTTCGGCTCGCCGGAGGATTTCTGCGCACTGGTCGATGCCTGCCATGCGAAGGGCCTTGGCGTCATCCTCGACTGGGTGCCCGGACATTTCCCCGACGACCCGCACGGCCTCGGCTCCTTCGACGGCACCGCCCTCTACGAGCACGCCAACCCGATGCAGGGCCGCCATCTCGACTGGGGCACGCTGATCTACAATTACGGCCGCACCGAAATCGTCAATTTCCTGGTATCGAACGCGCTGTTCTGGCTGGAGCGCTACGGCATCGATGGCCTTCGCGTCGACGCCGTCGCCTCCATGCTCTATCTCGATTACAGCCGGCCCTATGGCGGCTGGATTCCGAACCGGCATGGCGGGCGGGAAAATCTCGAGGCGATCGCCTTCCTGCGCCGCTTCAATACCGAGCTGTTCTCACGTTTCCCGAACGCCACCACGGCCGCGGAAGAATCCACCGCCTGGCCGCAGGTGTCGCGCCCGGTCGAGCATGGCGGGCTCGGCTTCGGCTACAAGTGGAACATGGGCTGGATGCATGACACGCTGAAATATATTGGCAAGGAGCCCGTCCACCGCAAATATCATCACGGCGACATCCTGTTCGGCCTGCATTACGCCTTCTCGGAAAACTTCATCCTGCCGCTGTCCCATGACGAGGTCGTGCACGGCAAGCGCTCGATCCTCGGGCGCATGCCCGGCGACGACTGGCAGCGTTTTGCCAATCTGCGCGCCTATTACAGCTTCATGTTCGGCCATCCCGGCAAGAAGCTGCTCTTCATGGGCTGCGAGATCGGCCAGGAAGCCGAGTGGAATCACGATCGCGGGCTGGACTGGCATCTGCTCGAGCAGAAGAAATATGCAGGTATCCAGGCGCTGATCCGCGACCTGAACGAGCTCTATCGCTCGGTGGGCGCCTTGCATGAGCTCGATTGCGAGCCGGCCGGCTTCGACTGGCTCGTCACCGAAGACGCCAACCACAACGTGTTCGCCTGGATCCGCAAGGGCCATGACGAGCGTGCACGCTGCGTGGTCGTGGTGAATTTCTCGCCCAATGTCTATCACGACTATCGCGTCCGCGTGCCCTTTGGTGGCCGCTGGCGTGAGGCTTTCAATTCCGACTCCACCTTGTACGGCGGCACCAATGTCGGCAATTTCGGCGGGGCCAGCGCGGCCGATCCCGCCAATCCCGAACTCAGCCTGACGATCCCGCCGCTGGCGGCGATATTCCTGATACCGGAAAGCTGACGCATGCGCCTCACTGCCGGAACCTTTTCGCGTCTCGGCGCAAGCTGGGACGGGCGCGGAACGAATTTCGCGTTGTTCTCGGCCAATGCGGAAAAGGTGGAGCTGTGCCTGTTCGACAATCAGGGCCGCCGCGAGCTCGAGCGCATCGAGTTGCCCGAGCGCAGCGAAGACGTGTGGCACGGCTATCTGAACGACGTCTCGCCCGGACAGCTCTACGGCTATCGCGTGCACGGCCCCTACGAGCCCGAGCACGGCCACCGCTTCAATCCCAACAAGCTCGTGCTCGATCCCTATGCCAAAAGGCTTGCGGGAAGGCTGGTCTGGAGCGATGCGCATTTCGCCTATCGCACCGGCAGTCCCCGAGAAGACCTGTCCTTCGACCGCCGCGACAATGCGCGCGGCATGCCGAAGGCGGTCGTGGTCGACGAGACCTTCAATTGGGGCCGCCGCGAAATCCGTCCCAGCATTCCCTGGGAAGAGACCATCATCTATGAGGCCCACGTCAAGGGCCTGACGCAGACGCGTGAAGACGTTCCGCCCAATTTGCGCGGCACCTACGGCGGGCTGTCGTCGCCGGCGATGATTGCGCATTTGAAGCAGCTCGGCGTCACCACCATCGAGCTGCTGCCGATCCACGCCTTCGTCGATGATCGCATCCTGGTCGAGAAGAAGCTCGTGAACTATTGGGGCTACAACACGCTGTCATTCTTCGCGCCGGAGCCGCGCTACGCCCAGGACAATCCACTCGACGCGTTCCGCACCACGGTGGCGCGGCTGCACGACGCCGGCATCGAGGTGATGCTTGACGTCGTCTATAACCACACCGCCGAGGGCAACCATCTGGGTCCGACGCTGTCGTTTCGCGGCATCGACAATGCCTCCTATTACTGGCTGAAGCCTGACAACAAACGCTACTACGACGACTTCACCGGCTGCGGCTCCTCGGTCAATCTCACTCATCCGCGCGTGCTGCAGATGGTGATGGATTCACTGCGCTACTGGGTCGAAGTCTGCCATGTCGACGGCTTCCGCTTCGATCTCGCGACCACGCTCGCGCGCACACCGACGGGCTTCGACCGCAATACCGCTTTTCTCACGGCTGTCCGGCAGGACCCGGTGCTGGCGAGCGTGAAACTCGTCGCCGAACCCTGGGACCTCGGCATGGGCGGCTACCAGGTCGGCGCGTTTCCCTCGCAATGGTCGGAATGGAACGACCGCTATCGCAGCGCCATGCGGCGCTACTGGAGCGGCGAAGGCAGCCTGATCGGTGAAGTGTCGAGCCGCATGACGGCATCATCCGACCTGTTCCACCATGACGGCCGCAAGCCGCGCGCCGGCGTCAATCACATCACCGTCCATGACGGTTTCACGCTGGCCGACCTCTTCAGCTACAACCAGAAGCACAACGAGGCCAACGGCGAGGACAATCGCGACGGCTCCAACGACAATCACAGCAACAATTGCGGGCATGAGGGACCGACCGACGATCCCGCCATCGTCGCGCTGCGCCGTCAACTGCGCAAGAATCAGCTCGCCTGCCTCTTTCTAGCCCAAGGCATGCCGCTGCTGCTGGCCGGCGACGAGGTCGGCAACTCGCAGAACGGCAACAACAATGCCTATTGCCAGGACAGCGAGATCGGTTGGGTCAGTTGGGGCAAACTCGGCCGCGAAGGCGACGACCTCACTGAATTTATCGGCCACATGACAGGCTTGCGCGAAACATTTCCGCAAACCCGCAGCCAGCGCTGGCTCGACGGGCGGCAAGCCGACGGCTCCTACGGCGTGTTGTGGCTGACGCCTGCGGCGGAAGAGATGAAAGAGGCCGACTGGAAATTTCCGGACGGCCGCTTTCTCGCTTATGTGCTGGGTCCGATGGAACCAGGACAGCCGCCGATCTTTATTGTCCTGAACGCTGCTCCCGAAGAGATCGCGTTCAAACTGCCGAAAATGCCGGAATACAGGAGCTGGCAGCAGGTGCTCAATACCACCGAAGTCAGGCAGGCCGGCGGCGGCTTTGTCCGATCTGCCGACACAAAGGCTCCGCCGCGCTCGGTGCTGGCCTTTGCAGGCGCGGCATGAGCGAAGCACGGTTCGGCGCCAGCCTGACCAAAGACGGCACCTCGTTTCGGTTATGGGCGCCGGGCGCAAAGCGCGTCGACCTCGTTCTTGAGAAAAAGCCGCTGGGCATGCGGCGCGGTGATGGCGGGTGGTTTTCGCTTGACGTCGCCGGCTGCGGCGCCGGCGCGCGCTACAAATTTCGCATCGATGACGAGATCGATGTGCCTGACCCCGCCTCCGCCTTTCAGCCGGAGGACGTGTTCGGCCCGAGCGAGGTGATCGACCACGCGAGCTTCCAATGGCGCGCGCAGGATTGGCGCGGCAGGCGCTGGGCGGAAACCGTCCTGATCGAAACCCATGTCGGCACCTTCACCAGGGACGGCACCTATCGCGGAATGACCGACAGGCTCGATCATCTCGTCAAAACGGGCATCACCGCGCTCGAACTGATGCCGCTTGCGGATTTCTTCGGCCGTCGCGGCTGGGGCTATGACGGCGTCTTGTGGTATGCGCCCGACGGCGCCTATGGCCGCCCCGAGGATCTGAAGACGCTGATCGACGAGGCGCATCTGCGCGGGCTGATGGTGTTTCTCGACGTGGTCTACAATCACTTCGGTCCCGAGGGGAATTTCCTCGGCCGCTATGCGCCGAACTTCTTCACCAAGGCGCACACGCCCTGGGGCAGCGCGATCGATTATCGCGTCGGCGAGGTGCGGCGCTTTGCGATCGAGAACGCGCTTTACTGGCTGCGCGATTATCGCTTCGACGGACTGCGTTTCGATGCCGCCAATCACATTTTCTCCGAGCCCGGCATGCCGTCGATGCTGCACGATCTCTCGATCGCGGCCGGCCGTCTCGCGACATCGACCGGGCGGCACATCCATCTCGTGCTCGAAAACGGCGACAATCGCGCAAGCCTGCTTGATGCCGCGCAGGAGCCATCGCGCGGCAAATATCGCGCGCAATGGAACGACGACTATCACCATGCCTGGCATGTGATGCTGACAAACGAATCCGCCGGCTATTACGCCGACTATCAGCGCTCGCCGCGCGCTGACCTGGCGCGGGCGCTGGCCTCCGGCTTTGTCTACCAGGGTGAGATTTCCAAATTCTGGGGCAACAAGCCACGCGGCGAGCCGAGCGGCAAGCTGCTGCCCGCCACCTTTGTCAATTTCCTGCAGAACCACGACCAGACCGGCAACCGGCCGTTCGGGGATCGTCTGGAAAGCCTCGCTCCCGCACCGGCGATCGAGGCGGCCCTCGCGGTGACGCTGCTTGCGCCCGGAGTCCCCATGTTGTTCATGGGCGAGGAGTGGGGCTCGAAGGCGCCCTTCCCGTTCTTCTGCGATTTCGAAGGTGATCTCGCTGACGCGGTCCGCAACGGGAGGAAGCAGGAATATAAATGGGCCTATGAGAAATATGGCGACGAAGTGCCAGATCCGCTCGAGCCGTCGACCTTTGAGTCCGCCGTGCTGGATTGGCCAAGTTGCGAGACTCCGGCGGGCAGCAAGCGGCTAACGCTGGTCCGCGAGCTGCTGGACGTTCGCCGTCGGGAAATCGCGCCGCGACTGGCGGGCGCCAGCTTCGGCACTGCAGACGTTACCGACGACGGACTGCTGACGGCGAACTGGCACATGAACGATGGCGCGACGCTGGGACTCACGGCCAATCTCTCGCCAAACGACATCGCGCATCACGCGACAGCAACGACGGGAACGCCGATCTGGGGCGGCGATACCGGCGACCGGCTTCCGCCCTGGTCGGTGATCTGGCTTATCGGAGGCTAGCGTGCCCCCAGCCATTCCGCTCGCTACCTACCGGCTGCAACTGACCGCGGATTTCAACTTCGAGCGCGCGGCAGAGGTCGTGCCTTATCTGAAAGCGCTCGGCATCACGCATCTCTATACCTCGCCCTTCATGAAGGCGCGTCAGGGCTCTGCCCACGGCTACGACGTGGTCAATCACACCAAGCTCAATCCGGAGCTCGGCGGCGAAGTGGGCTTCGCAAAGCTCTCCGACGCGCTGCGCGCGCATGATCTCGGCCTGATCCTCGATTTCGTGCCCAACCACGTCGGCGTGCATTTCGCCGATAATCCCTGGTGGCTCGACACACTGGAGTGGGGC
>Ga0210401_10007742_pt1 | contig 10736 bp, 7 predicted proteins | sample IncBWH32MmetaG_FD_150866 | JGI IMG/M metagenome (GOLD analysis project Ga0210401, IMG submission 150866) | Forest soil microbial communities from Barre Woods Harvard Forest LTER site, Petersham, Massachusetts, United States - Inc-BW-H-32-M | ecosystem: Environmental > Terrestrial > Soil >... | reverse complement strand
TGCAGAAATGGCAATGGTGACCAGGCGAACGAGAGAAGATGACTTTCTCATGATCTTTGGTTTGATGCATTTATCTGCAATTTCGATCCTCGAGTTCAGCGAAAGTTCGGCCGACAGTTCCGCGCTCATCAAGTCGAATTTCAATGTGAAACGTGTGCACTCGCGCTCAGAGAACAGGCATGGGAGTTGGTAGAGTCATGAGTAGCACCTCCTGTACTCCTACGCTTTCGCGAGGTTGCCATCCTGGAAGGGTCGACTTATAGACTCACTCCGCCCCGGGATCAACGACTCGAGGCAGACGTCGATCAACGTCCTGAGCCAACTGGAGTCGAGCCCGCCGAAGACGATTTTTCGCTGTGCTGCTGATGAGAGAACGTCTGCTCGAGAGTGGGTCGAGAATCTGGGAACTCACGCGCGAGCTGGCCATCCTCGGTCTCGAGCATCACGTCGACTACGGTCACACTTGCTCGTTCGCGTTTACGCAAACATCATCAAGGCTTCATTTCTCGCGATCGCCATCCGCCAGGTACAAGACCGACTGTCTCCCCAGATGCATTGAAGCGGATTTTCCTGTTCCGTTTACCGCCTCTCGTACTCTCCACAGTCCCTGGGACATGCTGAACCCGCAAGCGCCGGACACGTGGTACCTCAGCCCGACCTATGATCGCGGGTGTCTTACCGCATGCGTGGGGCTGGGATGCAACGGCTTCAAGGGTCCCACGGCGGTTGCCTCGGGTTTGAATTGTAGCCCGCAGATCCCGTACCAGTTTGTTCAGATCAGCCGGATCAGCACCAGGACTGGCGTGAGTGGCCGCCATTTGCGCGGGTAGTTCCTCGCCAGGCCCCATCCCTGTGCAGATGAGGATCCGGAGAAACTCGCGGCGGGCTCTGTCCGTACGAGCGAAATTTGCTCAAATATTAACGTTCTTTTAATGCTGCATTCACAACCCATTCCTACAATCGGTGGTCGCCTCCAAAACAATAACTGCCAACAACAACTGAAACCTGTCGTTCCATGGATCAGGAGGCCTATGCGGCCATGTTTCTCGTCGCACCCAACCGCACTCTTCGCTCCGACGCGACCCGCTCTTGTGGCTCTGTTCCTTCTAACGATCTCCTGGGTAGGCGCATCCGCGCAAATCGATCGGGCGGGGCTCGAAGGCACAGTCACGGATGCGATGGGCGCGGTAGTTCGGGGAGGCAAAGTCCAAATCCTGGAGGTTGATACTGGTATCAACCAAGAACAGCAAACAAATTCGAAGGGTTACTACCGCTTCTCAGGCTTGGCGGTTGGGCGGTATACGGTGACCAGCACGAATGCCGACTTCAAAACCAAGGTTATTGACGAAGTGGTTCTGCAAGTTGGGCAGACACGCACCTTAAATATCCAACTTGAAGTGGGCGCGGTTACTGAGAAAGTGGAAGTCCAAGCGGCCACCGAACCCACGGACCGCAGCTCCGCCGAAGCAGCGACGGTCATTCGCACCGATCAGATCGCGAACCTACCCAACAACGGGCGCGACTGGGCGAGTTTCACACTGCTCGCTCCGTTCGCTCAGGATGACGGGGGCGGCGATCAGCGTACCATTCGTTTTGCCGGACGAGCACGGGATGATAACAACTTCCAGTTCGACGGGGTCGACGCGGGCGGGATTCAGGAGCAGGCCCAAAAGTCGCAAACCCGTCTGCAGATATCCCAGGACGCAATCGCTGAATATCGGGTCAACAGCGCTCTATACGATGCGGAGTACGGCACCCAGGCGGGTGGCCAGATCGACGTAGTGACCAAGTCGGGTACGAACGACTTTCACGGTTCAGTGTTCGGCTATCTGCGGAACTCCACTTTTGATGCGCGCAATTTCAATGATTTTGACATCAACGGGAATCCTGCAATTCCTCCCTTCCGTTTCGGACAGTACGGAATGAGTCTTGGCGGCCCAATCGTGAAAGAGAAACTGTTCTTCTTCGTCAATTACGAAGGCCTTCGCCAATTCGGTGGGTCGACCACACAGGTACTTGTGCCAACGGGCCTGGTGCCTTCGGATGCCAGTTCACCACTCACTTTTCAGCAGGAAGTATTGGCCAAATCACCACAGATGTGCTCGATTCTGCAGGCTTTCCCCTGGCGAGCGTCGGTGGGTTCGATCGGAAGTTGCAAACCCAAATTTGTTTACCCGGATGGGGCTTTCGTCTACCAGGGCAACAACCCCAACAATCCGCTGCTAGACTCCGACCTGTTCACCGCCCCCGCGCCGACCACCGTCCATGAGGATACGTGGCTGGTGCGAATGGACTACCAGATCAACAGCCAGACAACACTATACGGTCGGGCTCAGCGGGATATTAGCCTGGTGAGCGGCACCAACAGTGGCAGCCTTCCCTACGATCTGATCCAGACCATCAACCATCCGGCGAACTATCTCATTGCACTGCAGCGAACTTTTTCGACGAGGCTCTTGAACGAGGCCAAGGTGTACGTAAACCGGTCCCCGTTCATCAATCCGCAGGCTAGTCCGTTGAACTACGCCGTCCGTACGAACAATTGGGTCACCATCAACAACGACAATGCCGATCACGAAGTCGGCACGACCTACGGGATAGTCGACAACCTTACTTGGGTGCGCGGCCAACACACATTTAAGACGGGCATGGAGATCCGTCGGGTTCGACTGAATCAGGGCAAGACGGCCGATAACAACCTCTACTTCCAGGATAACTCGGGCACTGCGGATGCGGGTTTCATCAATGCCGAGGTCTTTCAAATCAACTTTACCGCCCCATGGTGTTGCCACAAGTACCGGCGCACCTTCTACCTCCCCTATTTCCAAGACGAGTGGAAGGTGACTCCGAATCTCACCGTCAACCTGGGTCTGCGCTGGGAATATTACGGAGTAGCGCACGAGGCCGACAATCGCACCACGGTGTTCGATGTCGATGAGTTTCACGGAGCCTGCCTCGGGTCGGGTTCGACCAACGGTCCTTATCCGACGCCGATCAACACGCCGCCATGTCCGAAGAATCCCGCTCTGTATAACCCCGACTACAAGAACTTCGATCCACGCATCAGCATCGCCTGGGCTCCGAGCGTCTTTCACGGAAAAACGGTCGTTCGCTCGGGTTTTGGAATCTACCATGGCGCCGCCCAGAACGACGATTTAAACGCGGGTCTGGAAAGCGACCGGTTCACGGCTAACGTCACTATCAATCCAACTGCCAACCCCAACGGGACGCCGCTCTTACCCATCTATCAGCAAACCATACCGGACCTGAGTGGTTTGCAGGCCCTTGGCCTGTCAGTCGTTCAGCAGCCTCGCGCCTTGCAGCGCCATGGGCGCCGCGACCTCTATGCCGAGACCTGGGGGCTGACCATCGATCACGAGCTGCCCGCCAACTTTCTGGCGTCGGCGCAGTACCTGGGGTCGCGAGGCGTGCGCCTGTTTTCTCGTGGAGGAGTGAACTTCTGCCTCTCCCAGCCGCAATTTGACTCCAGCGGCCAGGGCAACCTCATTTGTCCGCGGGTCCTTGACCAGTACTATCCCAGCGGGGACCCTTACGGTTCGGTGGACTACAAGTCCGATGTCGGTGCCAGCACGTACCAGGCGCTTATGCTGAGCTTGGAGCGTCGCTTTACCACCGGCCTCTCGTTTCAGACGCGGTATACATGGTCGCACGCCATCAACGATGGCTCCGTCGGCGGCGGAGAATCGAATGGCCCCGAGAATGTGAATTGCCTGGCCTGTGACAAGGGTCCCAGCGTCTTCGATATCCGCCACAATTTCACGGCGAATGCGGTCTATGAGCTGCCATTTGGAGCCGGTAAGCGCTACCTGAACCAGGGCGGCGTCTTGGGCAAGATCGTTGGCGGCTGGAGTGTGAGCAGCCTTGGGCTGTGGCATACCGGCCATCCGTTGACGGTAACGATGAACATCAACGCCTCTCAGTTACCCGATGGCAACGATCAGACAACGCAAAGGCCAGATCTGGTTCCCGGAGTGCCGATACTGTTGGGAGGGGTGCAAAGTAAGACCCTACAGATCAACCCTGCCGCCTTCGCGCCGCCCCCGCTTGATCCAGGCGGCGCGGGCCAAATGGTTAATGGCGTTTTCACCTGCCAACTCTCTTGCGGCCTGGTGAGCCGGTTTGGCACCGCTCCGAACGGCCTCATTCGGGCAGTCCACGCCTGGCAGATCGACCTTGCGCTCTTAAAGACGACCAAAATCACCGAGCGGGTTGCAGTGGAGTTCGGCATGCAGGTGTTCAACATTTTCAATCACGTGCAACTGGGAGACCCCAGCACGGACAACCTGACCCTCAACTACACGGATGTACCGGACGGCACCGGGAACCCGACCAATCAATACACTCTCGTACCCAAAGGGAATCTCGGCCAGATCACTTCGACCAACAATTTCAACAACAACAACGACAACGCCGCTTCCCCGAATACGGGCACGGGGTTGCCACGCCAGATTCAATTCATGCTTCGCTTTGAGTTCTAGCTTCGGGAGGGCTGAATGACTGGGCCAAAGGGTACAAGGGAGCGACTCCTCAGCCCAGCAAGATTTGAGGTCCCCGGAACTAGCGTTTAGTTTGTCGTTGGACGCACGAGCGAAGATCATTAAGCGAGAGGAAACATTCTTCACCATGGCCACTGAATGCCAGAACGTTTTCGCACCATTGTGCAAGGTGCTACTCGCAGTTGTCCTCTGTCTTACCGTTTTGGCTTCGTCTGGCTCGAACAGTGGCTATGGCGTAACAAAGAAGATCCCAATTCCCGGTCAGGGTAGTTGGGACTATCTTACCGTCGATGAGACCGCTCGCCGACTGTACGTCTCCCACGGCACCCAAGTAGAAATCCTTCGCCTGGATTCAGGCGAGTGGCTGGGAAGCATCCCGACAGCGGGGGTGCACGGAATCGCGCTTGCTCCGGAGTTTGGCCACGGGTTCATCAGCGATGGGAAGGCTTCGACGATTCTGGTTTTCGATCTGAAAACGATGAACGTCTTGCAGGAAGTCGCCAGCCCCAAAGACCCGGATGCGATCGTCTACGATCCGACAAGCAAGCGCGTTTTTGCCTTTAACGGAGACAGTAACAACGCTACAGTCATCGACGCTGCTACTGGCAGGTTTGTGGGGACAGTCGACTTGGGGGGCGGGCCGGAATTCGCCGTGGCGGATGGCAACGGCTTCGTCTTCGACAACCTGGAAGACCAGAGCCAGGTCGTCAAGATCGATTCGCGCAAGCTGACCGTAGAGCAGCGCTGGCCAACAGGTCCTTGTGCTTCACCCTCAAGTATGGCCATCGACCGAGTCAATCGGAGATTGTTTGTCGGCTGCCGGAGCAAGGTCATGGCCGTGATGAACGCCGATACGGGACAAGTCATCACGACGCTTCCCATCGGCGACCACGTGGATGCCACGGCTTTTGATCCGGAAACGCGACTGATCTTCAGCTCGAACGGAGAAGGGACCATAACCGTGATTCATCAGGATGACGCGGATAAGTACTCCGTCGTCGAGAATGTGAAGACTCTCCCTCGCGCGAAGACTATGGCGCTTGATCCCAAGACGCATCAGCTTTTCCTATCCACTGTCGAATCGGGACAGTTTGAAGTGCTGGTGGTGGGTCGCAGGCAGATGCCGCAGGCGGAAAATCAGCCGACCGAGCTACAACAAGGGGTGAGCACGCCCTTTCACTTCGTCGTCTGTGGAGACGCTGGTCACGTCGACGAGCGCCGGACAAGGCGCACCAACGACTACCCCGAAGGCGGGACGCTCCCTCCCAACCGCCCCGGCCTCTTTCGCAAGATGCCCGATCCTGAGTGACTCCATCCCGTTTCCGCTCACTGTTTGCACTCAGTCTAAACCCCGTCGCACGGTGGCAATGTCTTGTAGCGGCCATACGGCGATTTGGAGCGGCGCGAAGGCTCCTCAGTGTGTATCGCCAGCCCCCCTGGGAATCTGGAGTGCCCTTCTGGCGAATTGTGGGAGACGTAGAGTGTATTTCAGCAACGCATAGTCGGCAGGTTTTGGATCTTGTCTTTCGGAGACGGACACGGTCTCCTGCACGTCCTTCTTGCTGATTAAATTCATAGCCGCCTGACATGATTGTTTAACGTCGTGAACCAACGAAACGCGGTTTCCAATCGAACGAATAGCCGCCACATCGACACAGGTTTAGGTGTCGCGGTCGCGTAGAAATTGCTGGAGGAGTGCTTCGCGGCCATCGGAGTCGAGGCTGCGTTTCAATTCTTCCAGCGCTAAGGCGACGACGTGATAGTGATGGAGCCCCGCGTACCGGGGGTCGGCCGTGACTTCCAGCCAGATTTTGTGCAACAGTTCCACGTCGCTGGGGCGCAGCCGGGGTTCATGGGGACCAAGGGGATATTCGTGGCGGCGCCCGTCGGCCCCGATGATTTCCATGATCAGCCGTGGTTTGGGTTCTGGAAGGCGTTCCCAGGCGTCCCCGGTTTGTTTGGCCTGTTCGTCGGCGGTGAGTTTCGTCGATAGCCCAGACACCACCCGCGACGACTCCAGGCGCTGGGCGGTTAGCAGAATGGCGTCAAAGACGTCGGTACCGGGCACCACCAGCAAAGAAACGCGCTTGCCTTGCTTTTCGGCAAGGGCAACTACTTTTGAGAAGAGCTCTTGCTCATATATGTCGAAGACGTCCCGCGCTTCGTAGCTTGTGTTTCCGCTGAACGAATGACGGCCGGGAGAGAGCCGGGCGCTTAGAACGACCACATCCTGGTGGGCGGTGTTCGTGCGACTCAGGACTTCACGCAGATGATACAAGCGGTTCGGGTCGCGCACAGTCACTAGAATATTTCCCGACCGCACACCGACGAGCGCATAGTCGAGTTCCGGGTTATCGAAGACGCGGAACTGTTCCAGCGATTCGGCTTCACCGGAGTGTTCGCGTTTGGCGTAGCGTTCCGACACTGTGAGGATGCAATAGAAAACTCCACTGAAGACCACCCCGGCGATGGTCGCCTCTTTCTTGGTGACCAGATTGGCAATCGCGATCAGAAATAGCAGGGCGGTGATTAGGCCGAGTCCGATGGGTATTTCGCGTTTACCAACCTTGAGGTTCCCGGGCACCTTCCATTCCCGATGTTCGGGGTACTTGTAGCGCAGGATGAGAACGGCGAGGCCATTGAAGGAGAAGCTCCAGACAACGCCGAACGCGTACAGCGCTGCCAGTACGTAGAAGTTACCGCGGCTAAGAACAATCGTTAGCACCTGGAGCAAGGCGATGAGGTTGATGGTCCGGTAAGTGGTGCCATATTTCTTGTGAGGGCGTTGAAACCAGGAATTGAGGACCCGCGTCTCGCACAGCCGGTTGAGTACACCATTCGCGCCCAAAATGGCCGTGTTGGCTGCGCCGGAAAGAATCAAAACGCCTACCAGTACGACAAAGGCATGGAAGAGGAGCTTCGCCAATGTCGGTCCCACCAGATACATGGACAGGCCACCGATGAGGTTTGCAAAAAACGTCGGACGAACTGCATCGGGGATGATCATAACCGCCAGAAATGAAACAAACGATGTGAAGACGAGGCTGTAGACGAAAATCACTAGACCCGCGCGTTGGAGATTCAGAAGCTTTGGGCTTTCGATCTCACGGTTGACCTGGGCGAGTGTTTCTTCTCCACTCATAGCCAGGACGGAATGTCCCATGCCGACCAGAGCCACGATCCACATGACATGGCTGAGGCGGCTGCCGGTGAGCCATCCCAGGAACTCGTGATCGAGTTTCATGTTTTCGAGGCTGGGCAACGGCGGCAACTGGGCGTGAGTTTTCAGAATCGTGACCGCGCACCAGCCGATCAGGATGATGACCATGATGGTCGTGACCTTCATGATCCAGAGAGCTTTGTCGCTGGACTCATGAATGCCCTCGATGTTCTTCCACCAAAAATAGAGGATGGCGAAAATGCCGAACCCAGCGGCGAAGTAATTCTCATTGAAGTGGAGGGGATGCTTCAGGTACCGCGCTACCTCTTCAATGAAGCCCGCGAGGTACTGGCCCGCGGTCACGGCACTGATGGGGCCGGTCAGAATGTAGTCGAACAAGAGGGCCGATACCGACAGCTTCGCGAGCGTATCCCCCATGGCCTGGCGGACCACGCGATACACGCCGCCGCGCACAAACATGCTGCTGGCCTCGATATAGACGGCGCGGACGGCGTAGCTGAACAGCATGACGGCGAGGATGAACCAGGGGGCGCTCCTTCCGATGACCTTTTCGGCGTCTCCGCCGGCGTAATAAGCGGAGGATGCGAGATCGGAAAGGACAATGGCGGCTGCGCGCCAGAAGGAGATGAAGCTGAGCATCACCGTCGTGGCGATGAACACCGGGACGGGTGGACGCTGGGTTTGCGGTTGGGCCACTAAAGCCTCAGATTTCGATTCAACGTGGAATTCCAGAGCACATCAAACCCGCGACGAGCGGGATACTATTTGCATTCTCGGTTGATGACAGCGGGGCGTCCAGCTCCCGCAGTCAGAGCGGAAGCTGGACATCCCCGGTTTCAGAGCGCGGCTACGCCACGTTCCTGGCTGCGGATGCGGATTGCCTCTTCGACCTTGTAGAGGAAGATCTTCCCGTCCCCGATCTTGCCGGTAGCGGCGTTCTTAATGATCGCGTCGATCACGGGGTCGACAAGCTTGTCTTCCAGCACGAGTTCCAGCTTCACTTTGGGCAGGAGATCGATGCCGTACTCGCGGCCTCGATAGGTTTCGGTGTGCCCTTTTTGCCGGCCATGGCCACGCACTTCCGACACCGTCATACCCTCCACGCCGAGCCCGATAAGAGCTTCTTTGACTTGCTCAAACCGGTTGGGCTGCACAATTGCTTCGAGTTTGATCATGTTTGTCCTCACGTCGCCTACGGTTTACGCGGGAGGCAGAGTGTGCCTTCCGCATGATCGAGTCCGGCCCGAAGTTCGTCAACTGGCCATATGAGACAGCGGTTTCGTCGTTGCCAAACTGGCTTTTGCGTCACCCAGGGGCAGTTCCTGGACCATACCGCCGGGAGCACCCAAGGCCGAGATGACATACTCAGGATAAGCCGAGATACCATGCTCGTGAAGGTCCATGCCGTAAGTTTCCATTTCTCTTGGCAAGCGAAGCATTCCCATCGCGTTGACCACGAGCATCACCACCAGGGCAACCCCAAATGTAGCAAACGTGATGCAAGCGCTGCCGATTATTTGGGCCTTGAGCACCTGTAGTCCGCCGCCGTAGAAGAGTCCTTTCAGCGGTGCGGAATTGTCAGGCGAGATAGGCCCGGTCGCCCCATACCTGCCACAGGCAAACAGACCGAGCGAAAGCGTTCCCCAGATACCCGCAAAGCCATGAACCGGCACTGCCCCTATGGGGTCATCAATTCGCAGCCATTCCAGCAGGTCGACGCCCAAGATAACCAGCACTCCCGCGATTCCGCCGAGCAGGACCGCGCCCGTCGGGCTGACCCAGTAGCAGGGGCAGGTAATAGCAACGAGCCCGGCGAGGAATCCGTTCGTGGTGTAGCTAGCGTCCCATTTCTTGAATTTCAAGTACCCATAGAAGATCGAGGTGAGACCGGCTGCGCAGGCAGCCAAGGTCGTATTTGTGGCCACACGGCCGATGCCTTCGAAGTCCATCGCCGAGAGCGTGCTGCCGGGGTTGAATCCGTACCACCCGAACCAGAGAATAAGGCCGCCGCTGACGGCAATTGTCAGATCATGAGGCAGCATAGGCTCGCCACCGTCGCGCTTGAACTTTCTTCCTAGCCGTGGCCCCAGAACGATGGCACCGGCTAACGCGATGAAGCCTCCAATGGTATGGACCACAGTCGAGCCGGCAAAGTCATGGAAGCCCATACCGAGCGATGGGAAGAAGTTTCCAGCGCTGCCCATGTTCGCCAGCCAGCCATCCGGCCCCCAAGCCCAGTGCCCGATGATGGGGTAAATGAAGCCCGTGACGCAGACGCTGTAAAGAAGATCGCCCACGAATCCAGTGCGACCGATCATTGCACCCGAGGTTATGGTTGAGCACGTATCCGCGAAGGCAAACTGAAAAATCCAGACTGCCAAAAACGCAACGCCGGTTGTCTCATACGTGGCGGGTGCGCCTTGCAGGAAGAACCAGTGATAGCCGATCAGGCCGTTGCCATGGGAAAACATGAACGCGAAACCAATGGCGTAGAAGAGAATCCCGCAAAGGCAGGTGTCCACTACACATTCCACGAGCACGTTCACGGTTTCACGCGAGCGACAGAAACCAGCTTCGAGCATGGTGAAGCCGACCTGCATGCCGAACACCAGGAAGGCCGCGACCAGTGTCCACGCGGTGTTGACTGGATTGACGACGTCAGCGGCTTTGACGTCGGGTGCGGCCGTCTGAGCGTAGACGTGGCCAAAGAAAAGACCCGAGACCACGGTGATGAACAGCAGGACCATCCCGAGGCCCATTGCTTTGCCACCGAGGAGTAGTCCTCCGTAGCGACGCCATTGCGGATCCCGCACCCGGGTGGCTAGGCGGGACAATTTCTCAGACAGAGACAGCTTCTTCCCTTCTTTGGCAATGACCGGCATGTCATCTCCTTATCGTGAGTTTTGGTTTTTTCACCGCCGTTCGCTTTTACGGCGGTCAAACAGAATGCGCTACGAACTGACCCTAATAAGCCCAGTCGCTCTCATGAACTCCCACTCCACTCCTCCGGCTGGAACGTGCCCAGGACTCCGTCGGCC
>Ga0210401_10007741_pt1 | contig 10737 bp, 8 predicted proteins | sample IncBWH32MmetaG_FD_150866 | JGI IMG/M metagenome (GOLD analysis project Ga0210401, IMG submission 150866) | Forest soil microbial communities from Barre Woods Harvard Forest LTER site, Petersham, Massachusetts, United States - Inc-BW-H-32-M | ecosystem: Environmental > Terrestrial > Soil >... | reverse complement strand
AAGCGCGATGGCGGCTTCGTTCGCGAAGGCTTTGAGGCCGCGCTGGACGAGGCGCGCAATCTGCGTGACGCCTCGCGCCTCGTTGTCGCGGCGATGCAGGCGCGCTACGCCGATGTGACTTCCATCAAGGGCCTGAAAATCCGGCACAACAATGTGCTCGGCTACTTCGTCGAGGTGACCGCGCAGCACGGCGACAAATTGATGGCGCCGCCCTTAAATGCGACCTTCATCCATCGCCAGACGCTGGCCGGACAAATCCGCTTCACGACAGCCGAGCTCGGCGAGACTGAAGCCAAGATTGCCAATGCGGGCGACCGTGCGCTCGGGCTGGAGCTCGCGATCTTCGAGCGGCTGTGCGCGCTTGCCACCGCCGCCAGTGACGATTTGCGCGCCGCGGCGCATGCCTTCGCGCGGCTCGATGTCGCAACCGCGCTCGCAAAACTTGCGGTCGACGACAATTACGTGCGAGCCGAGGTCGACACGTCCCTCGGCTTTGCCATCGAAGCCGGCCGGCATCCGGTGGTCGAACAGGCGCTCAAGCGCGACGGGGCGCCGTTCATCGCCAACGCCTGCGATCTTTCGCCGGGGCCGGCCGAGAGGTCCGGCCAAATCTGGCTGATCACCGGCCCCAACATGGCGGGCAAATCGACCTTCCTGCGGCAGAACGCCCTGATCGCGCTGCTGGCGCAGATCGGCAGTTTTGTGCCCGCGGCGCGAGCGCGGATCGGGATCGTCGACCGGCTGTTCTCGCGCGTCGGCGCCGCCGACGATCTAGCGCGCGGCCGCTCCACCTTCATGGTGGAGATGGTGGAGACCGCCGTGATCCTCAACCAGGCCAGCGAGCGCTCGCTGGTGATCCTCGACGAAATCGGTCGGGGCACCGCGACCTTCGACGGCTTGTCGATCGCCTGGGCCGCGATCGAACACCTGCATGAGAGTAACCGCTGCCGCACGCTGTTCGCCACGCATTACCACGAGCTGACCGCACTCTCGGCAAAACTGTCACGGATGTTCAATGCCACGGTGCGCGTGAAGGAATGGCAGGGCGACGTGGTGTTCCTGCACGAGGTGCTGCCGGGCTCGGCCGACCGCTCCTACGGCATCCAGGTCGCAAAACTCGCCGGGCTGCCGCCGCCGGTGATCGCACGGGCGAAAGCGGTGCTGGCAAAACTCGAGGCGCAGGACCGCGGCCAGACCGCGCGTGCGCTGGCCGACGACCTGCCGCTGTTCGCCGTGCCCTCGCGCGCCAGCGCCGAGGCCGCACCACCGAGCGAGGCCGAGCAATTGATCGAAGCTATCAAGGCGCTGCATCCGGACGAGATGTCGCCGCGCGAAGCGCTGGAGGCGCTGTATGCGTTGAAGGCGAAATTGCCGAAAACTTCGTAGCGGTCATTCCGGAGCGATGCGCTAGCATCGAACCCAAAATCTCGAGATTCCCCGATGCGCAATTGCGCACCTGAGGTCTGGTGCTAACGCACCATTCCGGAATGACGGACTCGTCGCCCGTTCCACCACAAAGCCAGATTCCAGCCGATACCGGTCGCAAACGCGAGACTTAGCCCGATGGCGGAGCCGAGGTGAAGCGTTGCGACATGCAGCACCGTGATCGCGAGCCCAAATCCGATCAGGCCCCAGCCGCTATTGGCGATCACGGCTGCTGTCGGCGGGCCGCCGATGCGCGGATGCAGGATCAGCATCATGGAGGTGAACACCACCGGAAACAGCGCGAGGATGCCGCTGATCGCCGGGCCAAGCCATGTCGACAGCGTGACGACGGTGGCCACCAGCGTTGCGACCAGTGACGCCCGCAGCGGGATGTCGTACCAGCGCCGCGTGATCAGCGGCATCCGCACATGACGGAAACGCTGCAACAGCGGCACGCAGATCGCGATCGCCATAACGTTGACGATCAGGCCACCCGCGAGCGACCAATGCACCGTCCGCGCCAGCAAACCCAGCGCAATCCATACCGCCACCGCGGCGCCACAACTGATCAGCGCGCTATAGCGCTGCGCCAGCACGACATAGGTCAAGCCCAAGAACATCGTCGCGGCATTGATCGGCAGGCTGGCGAGAGCGCCTTGCGCGATGAACGCCGCATCATGGTCGAGCGCGAGGAACACGTAGGAGGGGCCGGCCGAGATCGGCAAGGTCGCGACCAGCGCACCGATCACCGGACCGGAACGCTCGGCGATGACGGACGCCGTCACCACGAACGCCGCCGTGATCGCCATGCGCAGGCCGAGCGTCAGGATGAAGATGGGTTCGGGGGACATTCGAGGTGGTCATCATCCGCGAAAGCGGATGATCCAGTAATCACCGCCGCTAAACGAATCGCTAAAATCTGCGTTTACTGGATGCCCCGTCGGAGTCTGTCATCGGGCGGCCATTCGGCCGACCCGTTGGCGTGGCACGACAATGCCCTACACCCTGCGCATGCTCACCGAAATCTTCGGCCCGTTCTTGATGGTCTGATAGACCACGCAATAGCGCTCGGTGAGTTTTAGCAGCAGATCTAGCTTGTCCTGCGGCGCGTCGGTTTCGACGTCGAAACGCAGGCGGACTTCCGCGAAGCCGACCGGCGCTTCCTTGTCGACGCCAAGCGTGCCGCGGAAATCGAGATCGCCTTCGGCGATCACGTTGCCGGTCTTCAGCGGTATTTCGACGGCGGTGGCCACCGACTTCAAGGTCACGCCGGCGCAGGCGACGAGGGCTTCCAGCAGCATGTCGCCGGAGCACAATTCAAGCCCGGAGCCGCCGCTCGCAGGATGCAGGCCGGCTATCGCCAGCGCACGGCCGGTCTCGACCTTGCAGGCGATGCCGTCGTGGTCGATCGAGCCCTTGGCCTTCAACGTGATGATGGCGGCGGCGGGATCGGACTTGTAGCGTTCCTTGATCGGGGCCTGCGTAGCGCGGAGTTCGGCGGCGTCCATTTTTTTCTCCCGGATATTCTTGTGCCGCCGGATTTAATGCGGAATCGCTCGGATGTCACCACCACATCGCCTCACCGGCGGTCGATTTTGCGTCCCGGTCCGGCACCCTGCGGTCGAGCGAACGGTCGAGCGCCGTCAGCACGCGGCGCTTGAAATTGTCGAAGTGCGGCGAATTGCGATCGCGCGGCCGCGCCAGATTGATCGTGATCTCGTCGAACAGCCGCCCCGGCCGCGGCCGCATCACCAGCACGCGATCGGCCAGCACCACGGCCTCATCGACGTCATGCGTCACCATCACGAGCGTCGGCCGCGTATCGGCCCAGAGGTCCAGGAGATGGTCCTGCAAATCGCGCCGCGTGAAGGCGTCGAGCGCGGAAAACGGCTCATCCAAGAGCAGCACTTCCGGCTGCGGCACCAGCGCACGCGCGATCGCTACCCGCTGCGCCTGTCCGCCCGACAATTCGCGCGGCCAGGCGTTGGCCTTGTCGGCGAGCCCGACCCGGCTAAGCGCCCGCGAGACCTTCTCGCGGCGGATGCTCGCCGGAAGATCCGACACGCCGAAGCCGATATTGTCGGCGACGCTGAGCCAGGGTAATAACCGCGGCTCCTGGAAAATGATGCCGATCTTGGCGTGCGGCGCCGAGATCGCGATGTCGTCAAGTGTCACCGTGCCCGAGGTGGCGGGGTCGAGGCCGGCGATGGCACGCAACAGTGTCGACTTGCCGCAGCCGGAGCCGCCGATGATGGCTGCGATTTCGCCAAGCCTGATCTCGGCCGAAAAACGCGCCAGCGCGTTCACGCCATTGGGATAGATTTTTCCCAGGCGATCGAGCACCAACATCAACTCGCTCCGCCTTGCCGGCCGAACGCGTCCTGCCAGCGCAGCAATGGTGCGCTGGCGATCTCGATCAGCCAGTCGGTGGTCTTGCCGAGGATGGCGAAGATCACGATCGCGGCCAGGATCTGCGCCGGCTTGCCGAGCTGCTGGCCGTCGATCAGGAGGTAACCGAGGCCTTCGGACGCGCCCATGAATTCGGCGGCGACCACGAACATCCAGCCCAATCCGAGACCGACCCGCAGCGCCACCACATAGGCCGGCAATACCGCGGGCATCAGGATACGCCGGATCATGGCGGGCCCGGAGAGGCGAAAGGTGCGGCCGACCTCGACGATCTTGCGGTCGACCGACAAGATCGCCCCCATGACGCCGAGATAGACCGGGAAAAATACCCCGACCGCGATCAGCACGACCTTCGAGGTTTCGAAAATGCCGAGCCACAGGATGAACAGCGGTATCCAGGCGATCGACGGGATCGCCCGCAACGCCTGTACGGTGGGGTCGAGCAGCCGCCGGGCGAGGCCCCAGTAGCCGGAGATGGCGCCGAGCACCGTGCCCGCGACAACGCCGAGGCCGAAGCCCGCGGCCACCCGCGTCAGCGTCGCCACGATGTGATGGGTGAGTTCACCGCTGCGCGCCAATTCCTCAATCGTGGCGAACAGTTTCGTGGGCGGCGGCACCAGCCGGCCGCTGGACCAGCCGAGCCTAACCATGAGCTCCCAGATCAGCGCGAGCCCCGCCGGCAGCAGCAGGCCGAGCGCCGGGCGCGCATAGCGACGCAACCGCGCGACGGGCGCGCTGCGTGGCGCAATCGCATCGGCCTGTTCAAGCGTCGGCAGTTCGACGGTCATGGCCATAGCAAGAACGCTTCTCGGGCGGGATTGCAAGGTGGCGAATGGGACGACGTGGACTCTCCACGGCCGCCCTTCCTTCTCCCCTTGTGGGAGAAGGTGGCGCGGACTTGGTCCGCGCCGGATGAGGGGTCTTTCACCGCGGAGACAGACCCCTCACCCGGCTTCTATGCTTCGCATCTCAGCCACCCTCTCCCACAAGGGGAGAGGGAAGAAAGACGCAGTCTTCAATTCGTCGGCAGCGGAACCTGATCGTCGATCAGCGAATCCAGCGCGGCCTTGACGTCGACCTTGGCATCGATGACGCCGGCCTGTTGCAGCGCCAAACCGGCGGCAAGAATGGAGTCGCGCTGCGGCGCGCCGATCCGGCTGTGGGCGAGCTCGGTGCGCTCCTTGAGCTGCTTGTCGACCACATTGTCCGGCAGTTTTGTCACCGCGATGAAGGTTTTCTTCAACTCGTCGTAATTCGCGAGTGAGTATTTGCGGGCATCTTCGTACACCGCGAGCGCGCGGCGGACGATATCCGGATAGTCCTTCAAAAACTGCTCGCGCACATTGAGGATGCCCCAGGTGTTGGCATCCGCCTTGCGGTAGAACAGCTTTGCGCCGTCCTCGATTTCCGCCTGCGCCATCATCGGATCAAGTCCCGCCCAGGCATCGACGTCGCCGCGGATCAACGCGGTCTTGCCGTCGGCATGCTGCAACAGCACCGGCGTGATGTCCTTCTCGCTCAAGCCTGCGCCGAGCAGCGCGCGCACCAGGAAGATATGCGGATCGGTGCCGCGCGTGACCGCGACGCGCTTGCCCCTAAGATCGGCCACCGTGGCGATCTTGGAGTCCCTGGTCGTGACCAGCGCGGTCCACTCGGGCCGCGAATAGACATAGATCGACTTGATCGGGTTGCCGTTGATTTTCGCAACCAGCGCCGCCGAGCCGGCGGTCGAACCGAAATCGATCGAGCCGGCGTTGAGGAACTCGAGCGCCTTGTTGGAACCGGCCGATTGCACCCAGACGATGCTGATGCCGTCCTTGGCAAATTCCTTCTCCAATAGTCCCTTCTGCTTCAGCACCATCGAGACCGGATTGTAGGTCGCCCAGTCGATGTGAATTTCCTTGAGCGCGTCGGCGGCAAATGCTGTGCCGGGCAGCAGCAGCGAAACCGCGATCGCCCAGGCCGCGGCGCGCCCTGAAATGGCATTCATGTCCGTCCCTCCCTAAAAAACCTTGTGTTTTCTCAATGAGGTAATAGATCACGTCAACCAGAAAATAGCTGCGGCAAACCGGGCACGACGAGAACAGGCTTGCTCGAAAAGCCATGAATCCAGCATGGATTCACCGCGGACCCAGAATGTCCCGTGACAGCGCAGGCCACCTCCTTTATCGGTTTACGTCATGGACAGCGTCGTGGAAGAGGCCCGCCCGGAAGCCGACGAACGTTTCGACAGCGCACGAATCGCGGCGGCGGTCGACGCGCTCGCCGAAAAACATTCCGGCCGCGAGGATGTCTTTCGCTCCAGCGTCGCGCAACTGTTCAAGGCCGAACTGATCGCGGCGCGGGCCACCGCGCAGGCCGTGCTGCTGAAAGATCGTCACGGGCGGCGCTGCGCCGAGCGGCTGTGCTTCGTGCAGGACGAAATCATCCGCATCCTGTTTTCCGCGGCGACCCGCCATCTCTACCGCACGCCGATCCCCTCCGGCGCCGAACGCATGGCGGTGGTCGCCACCGGCGGTTACGGCCGCGGCCTGATGGCGCCGGAATCCGACATCGATCTGTTGTTCATCCTGCCCTACAAGCAGACCGCCTGGGGCGAGCAGGTTGCCGAGGCCATTCTCTATTGCCTGTGGGACATGGGGCTGAAGGTCGGTCACGCCACGCGCTCGGTCGATGAATCGATCCGGCAGGCGCGCGGCGACATGACGATCCGCACCGCGGTGCTCGAGACCCGGTTCCTGACCGGCGACAGGCCGCTCTACGACGAACTGGTCGCCCGTTTCGACAAGGAAGTCGTCCAGGGTACCGCGGCCGAATTCGTCACCGCCAAGCTTGCCGAGCGCGAGGAGCGCCATCGCCGTGCCGGGCAATCGCGCTATCTGGTTGAACCGAACGTCAAGGACGGCAAGGGCGGCTTGCGCGACCTGCACACGCTGTTCTGGATCGCGAAATACGTCTACCGGGTGCGCGAGACCGACGAACTCCTGGAGCGCGGCGTGTTCGACGCACAGGAGTACCGCACCTTCCGCCGCTGCGCCGATTTCCTGTGGTCGGTCCGCTGCAATATTCATTTCTTTTCCGGACGGGCCGAAGAGCGGCTGTCGTTCGACATGCAGCGCGAGATCGCGATCCGGCTCGGCTATACCTCGCATCCGGGCATGCAGGATGTCGAACGCTTCATGAAGCATTACTTCCTGGTCGCCAAAGACGTCGGCGACCTCACCGCAATCCTGTGCGCGAAGCTCGAAGATCAGCAGGCCAAGCCCGCGCCGGTGCTGAGCCGCATGATGGCACGGTTGCGGCCGAGCATGAGCCGGCGGCGGGTCGCCGAAAGCGACGATTTCATCATCGACAACAACCGCATCAACCTCGCAGCGCCCGATGTGCTCAAGCACGACCCGGTCAATCTGATCCGCATCTTCCGGCTGGCGCAAAAGAACAACCTCGCCTTTCATCCGGACGCGATGCGCAACGTGACGCGCTCGCTGAAACTGATCAACACGCAACTGCGCGAAAATCCGGAAGCCAACCGCCTGTTCATGGAGATCCTGACCTCGAACGACGCGGAGACGGTGCTGCGGCGGATGAACGAGACCGGCGTGCTGGGTCATTTCATCCGCGCCTTCGGCAGGATCGTGTCGATGATGCAGTTCAACATGTACCACCACTACACGGTGGACGAGCACCTGATCCGCTGCGTCGGCTTCCTGCAGGACATCGAGCGCGGCGGCAACGAGGAGTTCACCCTCGCCAGCGATCTGATGCGCAAGATACGCCCCGAGCATCGCCGGGTGATCTATGTCGCGGTGCTGCTGCACGACGTCGCCAAGGGCCGTCTCGAAGATCACTCGATCGCGGGCGCCAAGGTGGCGCGGCGGCTGTGCCCGCGGCTCGGCTTTTCCGCCGCCGACACCGAGCTGGTGGCCTGGCTGATCGAGGTGCATCTGACGATGTCGATGATGGCGCAATCACGCGACCTGTCCGATCGCAGAACGATCGAGAATTTCGCCGCCGTGGTGCAGTCGGTCGAGCAGATGAAGCTGTTGACGATTCTGACCACCGCCGACATCCGCGGCGTCGGCCCCGGCGTCTGGAACGGCTGGAAGGCGCAGCTTTTGCGGACAATGTATTACGAAACCGAGCCGGTTCTGACCGGCGGCTTCTCGGAAGTGAACCGGGCGCAGCGCATTGCGGTGGCGCAATCGGAATTCCGCGCGGCTTTCACCGAATGGCCGGAAGCCGAGCTCAACGCCTATATCGCGCGGCACTATCCGGCTTACTGGCTCAAGGTCGAACTACCGCGCAAGATCCGCCATGCCCGTTTCCTGCGCGCCAGCGAGCAGGCCGGTCACAAGCTTGCGATCAATGTCGGCTTCGACGAGATGCGCGGCGTCACCGAGCTGACTATCCTGGCCACCGACCATCCCTGGTTGCTGTCGATCATCGCCGGCGCCTGTGCCTCCGCCGGCGCCAACATCGTCGACGCGCAGATCTACACCACGACCGATGGCCGCGCGCTCGACACCATCGCGATCTCGCGCGAATACGCGCGCGATGAGGACGAGGCGCGCCGCGCTACCCGCATTGGCGAGATGATCGAAGACGTGCTGGAAGGCAAATTGCGCTTGCCCGAGGCGATGGCGCGGCGCGCCGCCGGGCGCGGCAAAATGCGGCCGTTCGTGGTCGAGCCGGAAGTAATCATCAACAATCAGTGGTCGGACCGCTATACCGTGATCGAGGTGTCCGGCCTCGATCGGCCCGGCCTGTTGTATCAGCTGACAACCGCGATCTCGAAGCTCAACCTCAACATCGGTTCCGCCCATGTCGCGACCTTCGGCGAGCGCGCCCGCGACGTGTTCTATGTCACCGACCTGCTCGGCGCGCAGATCAACGCGCCGACGCGGCAGGCCGCGATCAAGAGCGCGCTGATCCATCTGCTGGCGAGCGATGACGCCGAGGCGGCTTGATCGCCGCCCCCTGTTTTGTAAACGCCAATGCTGGCACGGCGGCATGTATCTGCACTATGGGGGAATTCGGGGCCATCAAAGCGGCGGCCCGTTTGCGAAAATTTGCCGATGCCCGCCGAGCGTGTCCATGTATTCTCGCATGCGACTTATGAGCCCGTCGCGACATTCGAATATCCAGCAATAGTCGTTTACGTAGGTGCCTCCGTTCGGAAGCCTGGATGTCATGCGCTCTTCGACGACAACAACGTTGCCGTCCGCATAAAAGCCGCGAAACTCCACGGATGATTCCACGAATAACCTTCTGACACCGGTCGCGACAAATTCGGCGATCGCGCGCGGACCGATCATATGGTTCGTGACATTTAAGGCCGTTGCCGTCGCGTTTTCCGGAGGCGCCAACCATTCTGCGTCTTCCGTAAACATTGCGGCAATTCGTTCGACGTCCCGACTGGCAAAAGCTGCCCACGTCGCCTTCACAACAGCTCTACTCTGTTCCGTATTCATGCATGCCTCCGTTAGAGACATTCGTACCAGACCCATCTAAAGCTGCTGGCGGTTTTCGGACCTGACAATTTCTAACCAACGTCATTGCGAGGAAGCGATAATCACACCGCAACCGACCGGCGTGTTGACGCCGGGTTCAGCACCACGCCCTCATGGGCGAGCAGCCATCGCTTGCGCTCAAGCCCGCTGCCATATTTGACCAGCGAGCCGTTGGCGCCGATCAGGCGATGGCAGGGCACGACGACGCTGAGCGGATTCGAGCCGTTGGCATGCCCGACCGCGCGCACCGCTTTCGGCATGCCGAGCTTTGCCGCCAACGCGCCATAGGTCATGGTCGTGCCGGGCGGGATCTTCGGCAAGCTCGTCCAGACCTTGCGCTGGAAAGGTGTGCCGGCCACGCGCCATTCAATTATCTTCAGAGAAGCGAGATCGCCCTTGAAATACGCTGACAGTGCTGCCCTGGTGGCTTCGGGCGCGCGCGCGTCCTTCAAGATCACCGCGCCATATTGCAACCGCAGCAGCTCTTTCACGCGCGAGGAATAATCCTCCCAATCGAAGGCGCGCAGGACGCCGTCGGCGTCGGCGACCAGCAGCGCCGTGCCGATCGGCGTTTTCAGCCGATCGAGCAAGAATGTTTCAGGCCGCTTCGCGCTCATGTTCGCGCCTCTGGATTTTCCCGGACCCTGCCGTGGGCCGCGTGCCTGCCGCCCACAGATGCAGCGCCGCGTAAGCCCGCCACGGCCGCCAGCGTTCCGCGCGCGAGACCAGTTGAGCCGGCGACGGGCGCCTGCCATCGGCGCCGGTCATCGCTCGCAGCAAGCCGATGTCGGCGGCGGGGAATGCGTCGGGCTCCCGCAGCTCGCGCATGGCGATATATTGCGCGGTCCATTCGCCGATTCCCGGAAGCGACCGCAATTTGGCGATGGCCTCTTCGAGACTTGCTCCGCGGCCGAAAATAGCGGGATCGGCGGAGATCGCCTGCGCGAGCGAAGACACCGCCATCGCCCGCGCCGCCGGCATGCCAAGCGTTGCAATTTCGGCGCCAGCGATGCGGGCAGGCGATGGAAAGAGATGACTGAGCCCCTCGCCCTCTCTCATCGCCGCAGGCAGCGGCGCGCCGTATTGCTGCACCAGCCTGCCGAGCAGTTTTGTGGCTGCCAAAACGGTGATCTGCTGGCCGAAAATGGCGCGCACCGCGAGTTCGAAACCGTCCCAGGCACCAGGCACGCGCAAGCCCGGCCGCGCCGCGACCAGCGGTGCCAGTATCGGATCGAGCGAAAGATGCGCGCCGATCGCATCGGGATCGGCGGCAAGATCGAATACCCGGCGAACGCGTGCGATGATCTGCGGCAGCGCCGCCATGTCGGGAAACCGGACCGTGACGTCGACCCGGTTTTTGTCCGCCGGCACGACCGTGACCACGCCGCTTTTT
>Ga0210401_10007740_pt1 | contig 10741 bp, 8 predicted proteins | sample IncBWH32MmetaG_FD_150866 | JGI IMG/M metagenome (GOLD analysis project Ga0210401, IMG submission 150866) | Forest soil microbial communities from Barre Woods Harvard Forest LTER site, Petersham, Massachusetts, United States - Inc-BW-H-32-M | ecosystem: Environmental > Terrestrial > Soil >... | reverse complement strand
GCCGCCGGCGGCATCGTCATAACCGCCAGCCACAACCCTTATCGTTGGAACGGAATTAAATATAAAGCGAGCTATGGCAGCAGCGCGCTTCCCTCCATCGTCGCGCAGATCGAACAGGAACTAGATGTCGCGGCACATCGCGCCACGGCACCGCTTCCGCCGCGCAAAAATTTGCTCCACACCCTCGACCCGCGTACCCCATACCTCGATGCCCTCGAAAAGCTCGTCGATTGGGATCGCTTGCGAAAAGCAAATTTCCGTTTTGTCTCTGATCCCATGCACGGCTCGTCCGCAGGCCTGCTGCGTGAGCTCTTTACTCGCAACAACATTCACTGTGACGAAATCCGCGGCACTCGCGATCCACTCTTCGGCGGCGGGCACCCCGAGCCCATCGAACCGCATGTCCAACCGCTGCGCGATGCTGTGCTGGCTGGCAAATACGATGCCGGCTTTTGCGCCGACGGTGACGGTGATCGCATCGGAGCCATCGATCGCGACGGCTCTTTCCTCAATCCTCATCAGCTTTTCGCCTTGCTCGTCTGGCACCTCGCGGGTACCCGCAATCTTCCCGGTGACATTGCCAAAACTTTCTCCGTAACCAAGCTGATCGATAAAATCGCCGCCAGGTTCGGCCGCACCCTTCACGAAGTTCCCATCGGCTTCAAATATATTTGTGAGCTCATGCTGGAGCGAAATATTCTGGCTGGCGGTGAAGAAAGTGGCGGCTTCGGCACCAGCCTTTATCTTCCTGAACGTGACGCCACCGTTTCGGCCTTGTTTCTAGCGGAATTGATGGCCTGGCATGGTAAGACTCTTGGCCAGTTGCTGGCCGCGCTGCACTCCGAATTTGGCGAATACCACTACGGCCGCGTCGACCTCGACGTTCAGCCCGAACAAAAACAAAAAACCATCGCGTATTTCTCCGATTCTTCGTTCACACATATTCTGGAATGGCCCGTCACCCGCCGCGAAAACATGGATGGCATTAAGGTTTATCTCGGCGATATCGGTTGGGTCATGGTGCGCGCTTCAGGCACCGAAACTTTGCTTCGCGTCTATTCGGAAACTTCCCGCCGCGAAACTACCAACCGGGTGCTCGCTGCCGTTATCGACCTTATTCAGCAGTTATAAGGAGCCGCCATGGAAACCGTCAATCTGCAACAAAAATTTGCAAAATTTTCCGAACACTATAAACCCCACATCATCGGCGAAGTGAACGATTGCTACGTAAAGGTTGTTAAACTAAAAGGCGAATTCATCTGGCATCATCATGATCACGAAGACGAGCTATTCCTGGTCGTAAAAGGCACCTTGCGTATGCTATTCCGTGATCACCAATCCATTATTCGCGAGGGCGAATTTGTCATCGTCCCTCGTAAAGTGGAACATAAGCCGGTCGCCGATGAAGAGGTTCACCTCGTGCTCATCGAACCAAAATCGACCCTCAACACGGGAAATGTTACTAATGAAAGGACTGTCGCGCGCCTCGAAACCATCTGACCATCCACACCTAGGCGCGCATAAAACTTTATGGAACGACGCTTTCACACTCTGGATGTCTTCACCACCAAGCGCTTCGAGGGCAATCCGCTCGCGGTCGTCACCGACGGCGACGGCCTTTCCAACGACATGATGCAGGCCATCGCCTGCGAAATGAATCTGTCCGAAACCGTTTTCGTGCAAAAACCCACGGATGACCGCGCGCTGGCCCGCTTACGAATTTTTACCACCAAGGAAGAGTTGAAGCTCGCCGGCCATCCCGTTGTCGGCACCTGGTTCTTGCTCGCTGAACTCGGAGTCGTTCCCGCACAGGAAGGCGGCGTCCACATCATGCAGCAAACTGGAGCAGGCGTGCTCCCGGTAGAGATCCGCTTCAAAGATGGCCGTCCGCAACGCGTCACCATGACGCAAATGCCCGCCGTCTTTCACTCCGTCAAAATTAATAAAAAAAAGCTAGCCGCCGCGCTGGGAGTTTCGGTTTCCGATTTTCACTCCGAATTGCAGCCGCAATATGTTTCCACCGGCGTGTCAAATTTGATGGTTCCCTTCCGCAATCGTGCCGCGCTGGGCCGCATCCATATGAACGTCCATGACCTGCGCAATTTCGAAGGCAAAAACGGCACCATGGCGTATTGCTTCGCAACCAACGGCACAAACAAAGTCTCCGCGCGTGGCATGCTTCCCTGGGAGATTTATGAAGACCCTGCCACCGGCTCCGCGGCCGGTTCGCTGGCCGCCTATCTGGTACAAAATGGCAAGTTGGCCCCGGCACAAACGCTATACATACAGCAGGGCGTGGAGATGGGCAGACCCAGCCAGATCGAAGTGGAAGTCTCGCAAACCGGTAAAAAACTCGTGCCGCGCTGCAGTGGTGCCGCCGTTCGGGTGTTCGAAGGCACCATCCGCATCTAAATTTCGCTGACGCCAATCGATTGGCCAGCGACTTGACCTGAAGCACTCATCGCCAACACTCGCTTCCAACGGTCATTCCGCCTGCCCGCCGCGCGAGGGGTGCGATCTAGATCGCACCCCTCACAGCGACATTCTCAACCCAACCTGCCGCCTCCACCTAGATACAAGGAATCTCTCTTCGATCCCTCGAGCAAGCCAAGCCCCCACCCTTCGAAGCGTCAATAAAAAATAGCATTCACGGCAGAGAAGTTATTTCGCGCCCGCTGCCTTGTCAACCAAAGCCTTGTTAACGGCATCCAGGATTCCATTCACAAACGCCCCCGCATCTTCGGAAGAAAACTTCTTCGCCAGGTCCACCGCCTCATTGAGCACCACCTTCGGCGGCGTTTCCGCGATTCGCAGCTCATAAATCGCCAGCCGCAAAACGGCGCGGTCAATAATCGCCATGCGTTCCAACCGCCAGTTCTGCGCATGCTGCACGATCAGCGCATCCAGCTCATCAGCGCCTTTGGCCGCACCTTCAAACAATTTGTTGGCAAACGCTCGCGTGTTATCCGCCGCTCTCGCAGTGCGCCAGAATTTTGCTTCCAGTTTCGCGGGATCCTGACGGCTCATATCCCACTGAAACAGCATCTGCATCGCAAACTCGCGGGATTTTGTTCGTAGGGACACTAAGCGCGCCGAAGCTTTCTCGCGGAAGGCGCCGCCTGCGCCACTCTTCCGCTCAGCGTCTGTGAAAGTCGCGCCATCTCAATGGCCGCAAGTCCGGAGTCGAATCCCTTGTTCCCGTGGTCGCCGCCCGCGCGCGCCATCGCCTGCTCCTGCGTTTCGCAAGTCAGCACACAAAAAATAATCGGCACCCCAGTATCCATTTGAGCCAATTGCAGTCCTCGCGCCGTTTCAGAGCATACATAGTCGTAGTGCGAAGTTTCACCGCGTATCACGCACCCAATCGCAATCAACGCGTCATACTGGCCTTTGCTCGCCAACTTCTTGCACGCCAGCGGCAATTCGAACGCTCCCGGAACCTCTACAATTTCGATATCCGCTTTTGCCACACCCGACTTTTTCAGCGATTCCAGTGAACCACTCAGCAACCGTTCGGTAATAACGTTGTTAAAGCGACTCACCACAATTGCAAAGCGCAAGCCGCTGCCATCCAGCTTCGCTTGTATCGTTTTGGATCGTAGATTTTTGGCCATTCGCTCTTTGTCTTGTCTGGTGTGCCGTTACTTACCTTTGAATTGCCCCGACCGCTTTTCCAGAAACGCTTTCGTTCCCTCGCGCATATCTTCCGTGGTGCATACCAAACCAAAAAGTGTGGCCTCCAGAAACATTCCTTCTTCCTGTCCCATATCCACCCCGCGCTCAATCGCTTCCATCGTGTACTTCACCGCCAGCGGCGCGTTGGCAATAATTTTCTTCGCCAACGCTTCCGCAGCGGGCATCAGTTCCGCCGGCTCGTACACATGATTGACCAGCCCGATGCGATGGGCTTCCTCCGCGCTGATCATTTCTCCTGTCAGGCACAATTCGTGCGCGACGCCTTTGCCGCACAGCCGCGCCAGCCGCTGCGACCCGCCGTAACCCGGAATGATTCCCAGTTTTACTTCCGGCTGGCCGAGCTTCGCGGTTTTGCTCGCAATTCTAATCGTGCATGCCAGCGCCAACTCGCAACCACCGCCCAAAGCAAAACCATTAACGACACAAATGGAAGGCTTCCCCATGGTTTCCAGCATATGAAAAACACTTTGCCCAAAAAGCGAAAACTCCCTGCCGCTCACCGGCGTTTGCTGCGAGAGCTCCCCGATATCCGCCCCAGCAACGAATGATTTCTCGCCTGCACCGGTCAGGATAATTACCCGCACGGCGTCATCCCCGCGCGCATCTAGCAACGCCTGTCGCAGCTCTTCCACCGTTTTGCGATTCAGCGCGTTCAAAACTTTGGGACGATTCAGCGTGATATACGCAATGCCATCCCTTTTTTCGTACAGCAAATTTTCGTAAGCCATTCCGCCTCGAGAGGTTATCCTTAAAAGAAATTTAATACCTCTACCCGATTCGCGAAGCCATTACAACTCCTTGCTAACGGAGGGTGCCCCACCCTAAGAGTTTTGTAAGGTGGGGTCCGTAGCGTGGAACCATTCAGACCCGAGTTTGAAGCGCAACTCTTTCGTCGTTCCTGTAGCACTACTAAAACTTCATCGCCTTGGGTTTTTGCGGATCACTGTAATCGTAAAAGCCCCGTCCAGATTTTCTTCCATTCCACCCGGCCAGCACCATGCGCTTCAAAAGCGGCGGCGAAGCAAACCGCCTTTCGCGAAATTCATCGAACATGATGTTCGCGATATAGTACGTGGTATCCAACCCCACAAAATCCAATAGCGTCAGCGGCCCCATCGGATGCCCGCAACCCAACTTCATCGAATTATCAATGTCCTCAATCGATCCCACGCCTTCTTCCAGCGCGCGAATGGCATCAAGCAGGTACGGCACCAGCAGCCGGTTCACGATAAATCCGGTGCTGTCGTGCGCGCGCACCGGCGTTTTACCCAATTTCGCCCCAAACGCCACCATCTCTTCATACACCGACGGATCGGTCGCAATGGTGCGCACCACTTCAACCAATTTCATCACCGGCACAGGATTAAAAAAGTGCAGCCCCACAAATCGCTCCGGCCGTTTTGTAGCGGTAGCTATCTCCGTGATCGTCAACGACGAAGTATTGCTGGCAAAAATTGTCGAAACCGGGCAAAGCGCATCCAGGGCACTAAATAATTCGCGCTTGTCCGGAAGTTGCTCAATGATGGCCTCAATCACCACGTCGCAATCTTTCAAATCATCCAGCGCTGTGGTCCCCTTCAACCGCCCTCGGATCTCCGCTTTCTTGCTTTCATCAAGCGCGCCTTTTTCCACCAATCGCGCGAGATTCTTATCAATATTCTTCAACCCCTTCTCCACAATTTCTCCGCTCACTTCGCGCACCACCGTGTGAAAGCCTGCCGCCGCTGCCACTTGCGCAATCCCCGAGCCCATCAATCCGCAGCCCACAACACCAACTTTTTGAATCGTCATCCGCTCCTCTTAAGAATTTCTTTTCGTGGATTCTTCGAAACGTGCTCGCCAAGTGCCCCGCAAAGTAGCCGCCAAACGGCAGTTAGTTATACAACGCTTCAACGATCATCGCGATGCCTTGCCCGCCGCCAATGCATGCCGTCGTCAATCCATAACGCAAATTGTTGCGCCGCAATTCATTCAGAATCGTAATCACCAGGCGCGTTCCAGTAGCTCCCAGTGGATGCCCGAGCGCAATCGCGCCGCCATTCACATTGGTTTTATCCCGATTTAATCCCAACACCTTTTCCACCGCCAGGTATTGCGCCGCGAACGCTTCGTTCACTTCCACGCGATCCATCTGCTCCAAACTCAATCCCGCAAGCTTCAGCGCTTTTTGCGAAGACGGCACCGGGCCGATCCCCATAATGCTGGGGTCGACGCCAGCCACCGCCCACGCCACGATGCGCCCCACCGGCTTCAGTCCGCGTTCTTTTGCAGTCTGTTCCCGAGTAACCACCACGGCCGCCGCGCCATCAACGATCCCGCTAGCATTACCCGCCGTAACGATCCCATCTTTCTTGAACGAAGGCGGCAACTTCGCCAGCGTCTCCAGCGTAGTCTCCGGCCTGCGATGATCATCTTCGCTGACCATAATCGATTTTTTCCCGTGCTTCACTTCCACCGGCACCAATTCATCCCTCACCCGGCACGCTTTGTAGGCTGCATCCGCCGCTTGCTGGCTGCGCAACGCGTACGCATCCGCATCCGCGCGCGTAATGCCATGCTGCTCCGCAAGCTTTTCCGCCGTCAGGGCCATCGGCAATCCGCAATACGAATCCGTCAGTCCCGCCATCAGCGTATCTTCCAGCGCGCCGCCCCCAAGTTTCAATCCATTCCGCGCGCCGCGAATCACAAAAGGCGCCTGCGTCATATTCTCCATGCCGCCAGCCAACACCATGGTCGCCTCGCCCAGCAACAATCTCTGCGCCGCTTGCGCGATCGACTCCATGCCCGATCCGCACAAACGATTCACTGTCACTGCCGGCGCTTCGATTTTCAATCCTGCCTTTAACCCCACGTGCCGCGCGCCATACAAAGCGTCCGCGCTCGTCTGCATCACATTTCCAAAAATCGCGTGATCGAAATCCGCGGGGTCGGCCCCCGACCTGCGAATCGCTTCCTTCGACGCATGCGCCGCCAGGTCAATGGCCGACACCTCCGAGAAAGATCCCGTGTACCGCGACATTGGCGTCCGCGCCCCTGCAACAATCACAACGTCTGTGGGAAACATAAACTTCCTCTCTGAATTTATGAATTGCTCTCTAAACTACCGGGCTCTCCAGCGCGATCACACTTCCGCCGCCCCGTTTGCGCGCTTCTTCCACCGAAAACTCCGCGCGATTGATTAAATCCGTAACAATATCCTCGCTGTCATACTCCGGCTTCGCCGCGGCTTCCACGATTCCCGCGCTCAGCGTAATCTGCGTGGCATTCCACGGCGGACGCAGATCACCCGCAGCCCGCAACAATTTGTCCGCCAGATGTTGCGCCCCCTCTAATGTAGTGTCCGGCAAAATAAACGCCAGCGACCATGATGTATATTTCACCGCCACATCGTTCTGCCGCAGCATGGCTTGCAGCGAACGCGCCAGTTGCTCCACGTATCGCTCCATCGGCGATTCCCCTTGCTGCCGCAAAATATCCGAACCGCGATCAATTTGCAGGATGGCCAGCGCCAGTGGCGTGCCTTGCGTGCGCGCGCGATCCGCTTCCGTCAACAAACAACTCTGATACGAGGTCCGGCCCAGTAGCCCGGTCCGTTCGTCGGAAACGCCCATGCGCCGCACCAGCGACCGCAACCGCGTGTGGCTCACGCTCATCAACATCTGGTCGCCGATGGCTTGCAGAAAGTACGCTTCGTTGGGCCGCCACTTATGCCGCCGCGCATGACCAACCATCAACATTCCCGCGGGCACCTGAGTTTCTTTGTCGGTGATAATCACGCCCAGCGCGCTCTCCAGGCCCAACTCCGCCAGTATCGACCTGTCCGAGGACTCCACCATGAGTCCCCCAAGCTCGTCCGGCTCGGCTTTTTCCATCAGCGCCAATAAAAGCACCACCTGCGCGGTCGTCGCCGGTTTCACTTCTGTCGCGCAAAATTCTGCCGTCAACTCCGGTGGGCGCCCTGCGGGGCCGACAACCGCCAGCGAGCGTGTTGCGTTCAGGTATGTGCCAACTTCATTCACCGCAGTGTTCAACATCGCGCGCGGCGTCTGTTGCCGGAATATCTTTTGGTTTACCTCCGATATCTTCGACAGGTCTCGCAGTGTTTCCGCCGTGTATACCCCGGTCTTGCCTGCCCCGCTCGCAGCCTGCGATTCCGCTTGGGGCGCAGGCGACATAGTTATCGGTGGAGACGGCGCTGCCCCGGCAGTCGGCTGTTGGCGGTGCGCTCCTGGCGGCCACCAATTGGCCAGCTGGTATAAATTTGAAAGTCGCGCGTTGCGTTTTTCTTCGCCCGGAAACATCACCCCGATTTTTTGCAGCCGGTCCAGCGCTTTATTGTGCAGCGAATATTGCAAAAATATTTCCGTTTGCACAATCAAGTCTTCGAGTGTTTGCTTCTCACGCCCCGCTTCAGTGGTCGTTTGCGAGGCGCTGACAATCTCCCCTGCATTCGAATGTTGCAGCGACGCAGAACCCGCGCTCAAACTCGTCGATCTTGCCAGCCGCACCGCGATCCGCTTAAACAACGCATCGTCCACCCGGTTTCGCAACTTTTCCAGGCGCTCCTGATTACCTGGATCGTAAGGGTCGATGTCCACAAGTCTTTCCAGCGTTTCCGCGGCCTTCGCTATATTTCCGGCCCCCACGTAAACCTCGAACAGCTTGGTCATGATTTCGAAATATTTCGATTCCCGGTTCAGCTCGTTGTAAAGCGCCGCCCAGAGTTCCAGCACCGCTTGCGATTGCGCATTCTTCTCGCCCGCCAGGTCCATTTGCATGGCGAACTCATTTTGCTTTTTCTCCGCAAACATCCGCCGCTTCAGCGTTAGCAGCACATCCACGGCATTGCGCTCTTTGCCCGCAGCTGCATACGCGTCCGCCAGTTCGAACAGCGGCATCGTTCCTACGTTCTTCTCGCGCAACAACCCTTCAAGTATTTCCCGTGCGCGATCCAATTGCCCGGCGCGCACCAGCGCTTTCCCAAACGCATCCACAAACGTCGCGTCACTCTCCTTTCCTGCGAACGGATCGAGAATCTTTACCGCTTCCGTGGCCATCCCCGCGCGTAACTTGGCTTCCGCGTACAACAGCGCCACGCTGCGTTCTTGAGGTGCCAGCACATATGCGCGGTACAACAGTTTCAACGAATCCTCGTGTTCCCCATGCGCCGTGGCCAGTTGCCCGGCGCGCAAATAGGCTCGAGCCGCCAGCGCCCGCCGCCCTATGCGTTCTGCCGCTTCCGCCAGCCGCAATTGCCGCGCAGGATTCTCCGGATCCAGTTGCGCGATGCGTTCCAGGCAAAACAGCGCGTCTTCATCCCGCGAAACAGCGGTAAACATTTCCGCCGCCTTGCTGTACTGCTCGATCGCTTCCTCGGCGTGATTTTGTTTCTGCTGCAGAAACGCGTACCGCGCGATGCGTTCTGGCGGCTGCTCCACCCGCCCGCTGCGCAGGAACCGGTTATAAATCGCCACCGCTTTATTCTCATCACGCGGATCGATCAGCATGTCGAACAGCAATCCGTAATAAACCGCCGCAAAATCAGGTTGGTCGGTGCGTGAATACAGATCGCCCAGCGCTTGTGTCGCCTCCTGGTGCTGGGGGGCTCCCTCCAGCACCGCCAGATAAGCAGTAATAGCGTCCGCAACCCGATTTTTTTCGAGGAAGCGCTTTGCCCGGTCAAGATGCTTGTTTACGTCTCCGGCCATCAGAGAGGGTTGCCTTTGCGGTGTAGTCGGTTATGCAGTTTGCTCGACAGCCTGCGTGCAGATTTATCAGCCTCTTTAACTATATACCGCTGGCAGAGCGCGGCCAAATCCATGCCTCAAAGAGTCACTGCACATCTGCGAGCAAATCCCCATGCAAATCAAAAAAATGCGAAGGGTGCCCCACCCTCGATTTGTAGAGTGGGTCTTGCTTTTTCCGGGAATATTCACGCAGCTCCTATTCACCGCAAGCAATTCCGAAATCCCGCCAAACCTCAACTACTAAAACTACTCAGCACTTTTTCCTTGGCGTTGAAGCTCCCGCAGTTGCGCCTCAAGGCAATTCCGGCACAAACATCCCACTGCTTCCCCCGCTTTTAATGCCGGCATCGGCATGGGCGGCAATTCCGCGCACCAGCAACCACCTTCGGGCTTGCAACTCATGGCTGCATCGCAACGCGCACATCGCGTTTCCATAACACTATTCTCTCTTGTCGTGCCGATTTTATCGAGCCCTGCTCCCACATTAAACTTTTCAACTCATTTCGTCCCCAGGCTGACGCGCCTTCCGATTTTGTGGCAAACTCAATGTTTACGCGGCATGGTTTTTGCGCGGCTGTAGCGTGACCGGCGAGTGTCCAGGCCAGCACGCGCCCGGCGCCAAGCGACCAAACTCTCCTGCCGTTATAAGCCTAAATGGATCCAAAGTTCATACGTAATTTTTGCATTATTGCGCACATCGACCACGGCAAATCCACGCTCGCCGACCGATTGCTCGAAATGACCGGTGCGCTCAGCTCCCGTGAAATGCACGAGCAGGTGCTCGATTCCATGGACCTGGAGCGCGAGCGCGGCATCACCATAAAGGCCAAGAGCATTCGCCTGCACTATAAAGCCAAAGATGGAAACACCTACCGCCTCAACTTGATCGACACGCCCGGCCATGTCGATTTTTCTTACGAAGTTTCCCGCGCCCTCTCCGCGTGCGAAGGCGCGCTGCTCGTCGTCGACGCCAGCCAGGGCGTTGAAGCGCAAACCGTCGCCAACACTTTCCTCGCTGCTGGCAACAACCTCACTATTCTCCCGGTCATCAATAAAATCGACTTGCCCGCCGCGCAAACCGACTTCGTCAAAGAGCAGATCGAAACCGTCCTCGCTATTCCGGCTAGCGACGCGCTCCTCATCAGTGCAAAAAGCGGTCTCGGCGTTGAAGATGTTCTCGAAGCGATCGTCGCGCGCATCCCGCCCCCCAAAGGCAGTGCAGAAAATCCGCTGCAGGCGCTGGTTTTCGACTCCTGGTTCGATATCTATCGCGGCGCAGTCGTTCTTGTGCGTGTGAT